>Ga0163144_10030928_pt1 | contig 10229 bp, 8 predicted proteins | sample OliLak19BULKMAT1_FD_123175 | JGI IMG/M metagenome (GOLD analysis project Ga0163144, IMG submission 123175) | Freshwater microbial mat bacterial communities from Lake Vanda, McMurdo Dry Valleys, Antarctica - Oligotrophic Lake LV.19.BULKMAT1 | ecosystem: Environmental > Aquatic > Freshwater > Lake...
GGAAGTGATCCGTGGTATTACTTTCTGTACGATGAGCGGTGGCGGATCGTGGCGACGTTCAGAGGGACGGATGCCAAGCCCAAGGATCAGTATGTGTACCACGCCCCGGGATGGGGGGGAGGGGCGGGAGTTCGTACATCTACAGCGTGGTGCTGTGGGATGTGGGTAAGCGTCCGACCAACCCCATCCCCCCAAAACCTTGCCTTCGGCGGTCGCCTCACCTACGCAGCGGTAAGTGATGTTGAGGATGAGCCTTGGCCCAGATGTCGGGCAGCAACTCGTGCGGTTGGGCCGCGGTGACGGTGGGGATGCGTTCGAGCACGTCCTTGAGGCACGCCCGAGGCTCGAAATCGGGCGTGCGGGCCGAGGCGATGACGGTGAACATCGCCGCGGGGGTTGCACCGCCATTTTCGTCTCCGAGGAAGAGCAGTTTCTTGATGCCGATGGCCACCGTTAGGATCGCTCGCTGAAAATCGGAGCGGTATCGCCTCGAACGACGCCCATCATCGCCTGGAAAGGCGAAGCCACGTTATGTCTTGATATGTGTCACCGCCGCGATAGCAAGCGGAAACAGCACAAGCACCGGCACAAAGACACTCACCTGCGGCGGCAGGCCGGGGATAGCGGAGGTCGCGCCGAGGAATCCCGCGGCGATGGCGATGAGGGCGACCGGGGCGGCGTAGAGGGATTGGACGACCATGTTGCACGGCTCGCGTTTCAGGAAGAACGGGAGGCAGAGGATGAGGGCGAGGAGGTTGGTGAGGAGGAGGGCGATTCGGCCGAAGAGGATGCGCTGCATTTCTTCGACGCGGCGGAGGGGGGGGTCGGGGAGGGTCTGGTAGCGGTCGATGAGTTGCGAGAGTTGTGAGGAACTGAGGTTGTGGGAAAAGCCCTCGAAGCGGCGGAGTTTTAAGGCGGTGGGGTCGAGGTCGGTTTCGAGTTCGGCGATGGGGACGGGGGCGGGCATCTGGGTTTGGGTGTTTTCCATGCGGCGGGATTGGGCCAGGCCGTTGGTGAGGATCCATTTGCCGTTTTTGTAGTGGGCGCTGTCGGCGGTGATGCGGCGGGTCATCAGGCCGGCCTGGTCGCGCTCCCAGACGAAGAGGCCCTCGATTGCTTCGTGGTCGAGGTCCACCCGCTGGGCGTAAAAGAGGCGGTCCTGGGAATCGGTGCAGAGGGGCTGGTTGACGATGCCCATGCCGTGGGCGCCCGCCTGCTTTTTGTCGCGGATGAGGAGGGGGGCGAGTTTGGGAACGATCCATTCTCGGTTGACGATCTGGAGGGCGGAAAGCAAGAGGGCGACGAGGATAATGGGGCGGGCGAGGCGGTGAAGGCTGATGCCGCCGGCGAGGACGGCGATGAACTCGCGGTGCTTGATGAGTTGAACGCAGGTGAAGCCCATTGCGCCGACCATTACGAGGCCCATCATGAAACCGGTCAACTGGAAGAGTCGCGGCCACCAGAGGTTCCAGACGATGGCGAGGGTTCGCAGGGCCACGGGGCCGAAGGCGGCGTCTTTGCCATCGGGGGGGGCGATGGTGCGTGCCGCGACGTCGGCGTATTCATCGAAGTTGAGGGAGAAATCAATGAGGAGGATAATGGTGAACAAACTGCCCAAGAGGAAGGCAAAGTTGAGCAGGTATTGGCGGGCGATGTAGCGGTCGAGGACGGTCATAGGGGGGGCATAGCAAATGGCAAATAGCAAAGTCGGAAGTAGGAGCGTAGCAATCGAGCATTGGGGTTGCTCATGGGGCGGGGGAGTGAACGCGGTGGCTGTGGAGGGAAGGGGAGAAGAGATTTCGGATTTGAACTTTCAGATTTGAGAGGGGACGGGGCGGGCAAAAGGAATTTCAGAGTTCAGAGTTGAGATTTGAGAAAGGGGAACAGGGGAGAAACCCCAACCCCCGCGAACGAGTTGGGGGTCGGTCGGCACCGAGGTCGCTCAAAGCAGCGACTTTGGTAGCACGGGTGGCACGGGATTTTGAACGGTGTTTTTCGAGATGCGCCAGACGATGGCGGCGGCGAGGGCGCCAAGGATCGCCGCGGCGTAGGTGTCGGTGGCGAAGTGGGCGCCGGCGAAGAGACGGGTGAGGGCGCAGCCGATGGCGAGGGTGATGGCGAGGAGGCCGGCGCGGGGGGAGAGTTTGCAGATCAGGAAGGCAGCGCCGAAGGCGACGGCGGCGTGGGAACTTGCGAGGCCCAGGCCGCGGCCGGGGAGGGGGCCTTGGAGCCAGTCGAAGGCGTAGGCACCGAGGTTGTCATCGCTGGGGCGGTGGCGGCGGATGAGGATTTTGAGGAGTTCGGCGAGAATGCCCGCCGCGGCGGCGGAGAGGAGGATCAGGGTGCCGGCGTGGCGTGGGATTTGGCGGGGGAGGAAGTTGCGGAGGGTGCGGGGCGTGGTGTCGATGTGCGGGAGGGTTGGGGAGGGTCGCCGCGAATCGAGTTGAATAAGTTGGGTGATGAGGGCGATGGCGATCCAAGTGGGGAGGTATCCCATGGAGCGGAGGAGGAGCACCCAGTCGCGGTTGCGCCAGTGGGTTTCCCAATCGGGGATTCGCAAGGTGTGGAAGAGGTCGCGGTCTAGTACGGTGAGGATGCCCGCGCCGATGCAGAGGGCGAGCGCGAGGCAGAGGCGGCGGCGGCGCTGGTGCGTGCGTTGCAGGGGGGTTGAGTAGGGCATCGGCGGAGCAGGGTATTGGGGCGGGGGAAGGGAAATGGAAAATGGCCACGGGCAAAACGGTAGTGTCCGGTTTATTCTTTTTGTCCTTGCCACACCGGTTCCAAGCCTTATAGAACCCTTAAATCGGTTCATTGCAAAAGCCTGCAACACGCCCGTTAGGTATCGGCAGAGGATTCGAGTATTTTCTCTCCTCCACACGGCTAAACGCTGTAATTGCAGGCGATTTTGCGCTGCATCATTAGAGAATTTCGACATCTGCATTTCGACTTCAACGCCGCGACTGGAAACGGAAATGCGCATGGGGACGTGTTTGGGCACCCCGGTCGCGCCGACGGGGCGAGGCGTGGTCGCAGCATCTACCCAAACCGGCCAACTCGGCCCGCGAGCGACGGCAACCCCGCACTTTGCGCTCCATATCATTGACCAAGTGTAAATCACGCACGAGCGTTCAGCCTTCTGATGCCTTCAGTCCACACGCTTCCCTCGCCACGAGTTCAGAGCCCCAGGAGTTCCGATGTCATTGTCACTTCCCGGCCGCTTGCCCAATCACGCCGCCACGCTTGCCCGCCTCGCCTGCATTGCCGCGGTGTGCGGCGCGATGTTTTCCCCGGAGAGCCTTGTCCGGGCCTCGGCCGATGATCCCACCGCCCAGGAAAACCCGCCCGCGCTTGCTCAGGTTCCCAAGTTCACCTCTGCTTCGAACAGCGCGGCCCCAAGCCTTGAGGACCTTAAGGGCGACATCGACCTCTTCCGCCAGCACATCACCACGCTTTCCAACCCCTTCTTCGAGGGCCGTGCCCCCGGCACTCGCGGCAATCGTCTCGCGGCGGAATACATTGAGTTCTACGCCAAAAGCCTCAAGCTGCTCCCAGCGTTCGACACCGAGGAAAAGGATGCCGATGGCAACGTGACTTCTACGAAGCCGCGAAGCAACTTCCGCCAGGTCTTCACCGCGCCCGCCTCGCAGCGGCCCGGCGACTCGGTCAAACTGTCGGAGCAAATCGTTGCTTACGAAGCCAAGGACGGCAGGATTGTGCTTAAGCCCGACGCCGACTTCAAAGTGATCGGCTTCTCCGGCAGCGGAGATATCAACGGGCCTTTAGCGTTCGCCGGGTACGCGCTGCGCAACGATGAGAAGGAATACGACACGTTCTTCGAGAAACCCTCCCTCGAGGGCAAGGTCGCGATCATCTTTCGCTTCGAGCCCGTCAACGATCAGGGCAAAAGTCTCTGGAGCGAAGCGGGCTGGTCCCCTTCCGCGGCACTCGATGCAAAACTCCGCGCCACCGAAAAGGCGGGTGCTGCGGCGATCATCCTCGTCAGCCCCCCCGGCGCCGATGATGATCGCACCAATAAACTCGAAGGCCTGGAACTGAGCAGCGGGACACGCGGCAACAAAGTTCCCGTGATTATGATGTCGATTTCCGCCGCGGATGCGCTGGTGAAGGCCGCCGACAAAGAGGGCCGATCCTTGATGGACCTTCGCAAGGCCGCGGACACCCTCGCGCAGAACACGGCGGGCGTGATCGACCTTCCCAACGCCCGCGTTGCCATCAACGTGAAACTCGATCGCATTCCCCTCCTGACTGACAACGTGGGGGCGATCCTGCCCGGCAAGGGCAAACTCGCGGATGAGTTCGTTGTCATCGGCAGCCACTACGACCATGTCGGCTACGGCTACTTCGGCTCGCGCGATGCCAACGGGCGGGGCAAAATCCACCCCGGAGCCGACGACAACGGCAGCGGCTCGTCGGGCAATCTGCTTGTCGCGAAGAAGTTCGTCGATGCGTACGCAAATCTGCCCTCCGATGCCGATGCACGCTCCATCCTTTTTATGTGGTTCTGCGCTGAGGAGTCCGGATTGGTGGGATCGCGCTTTTACGTCAAGCACCCCATCACGGACATCAAGAAGCACACCATCATGCTCAACATGGACATGATCGGCCGCCTGCGCGATGGCAAGTTTGAGTTGGGCGGCGTCGCCACCGCCGATGGCCTCAAGAACTGGCTCGCGCCGTACATCGGCTCCTCGGGCATGAAAATCAAGCAGAGCAACAGCGGGTACGGCCCTTCCGACCACGCTTCGTTCACGGGTGTTCAGGTTCCCACACTCTTTTTCTTCACCCTCCTCCATAAGGAATACCACTCCCCGGCCGACATCATTGAGACCATCAACTTCGAGGGCGCCGTGCAGGTCGCCGATCTGGCATTCCGAATCAGCCTCGACGCGGCGCAGAAGCCCGATGGATTCAAGTTCTCCGATGGCGATGCAAAGTCCGATGATGAGACGGCCGTCGCTACAGCCGCGAAGGACCCCGCAAAGGATGGGAAAAAGGACGATCAGCCCGCCGTTGCAGGTGTCGCCGATGTCGGTGTCCGTTTCGGCATTCAGCCCGGCGACTATTCCGGCGAGGAAAAGGGCGTGCTGATCGGCGAAGTCTTCCCCGACTTGCCCGCCGCGAAAGCGGGCCTCAAAAAAGGCGACCTGATGACCAAGTGGAACGATACCAACCTCACGGATGTTGCAGGCTGGATGCCGATGCTCAGCAAGGCCAAACCGGGCGATGTCGTGACCATTGTGTATAAGCGCGAGGTCGATGGCGAGATGAAGGAACTGACCACGCAGGCCACCCTCATCGCGCGGGCGGGTCGAGGGCCGCAGTAGCGCCGGCAAAGTGTGAGCGGTGCGCGAATGCTTCAAAAATGCTCGCACCGGACGGTGGAAATCAGCGCCGACGCCTACTAATCTCATCCCACGATGAAGCATCACCACACGAGGCTTTCTTTCCGCCGCGCGGGCGTTCGTGGTTTTACCCTCATCGAGCTTCTCGTGGTGATCGCGATCATCGCGGTGCTCATCGGTGTTCTGCTTCCCGCCCTCGGCAAAGCGAGGGACGCCGGTCGCATCGTCAAGTGCCTTTCCAACGTCCGCCAAATCGGCACGGCGTTCACGATGTATGCGCAGGACAATAAGGACATCCTCTTCCCGCCGAACAAATGGTGCCGACTGCCCGACAACGGCGGAACGATGCCGGGGCTCCTTTACGGCTACGTCTCGAACGTCGACCACATCGGCGAGTGCCCCAGCAACAAGCGAAAGGCCGCCATTGGTGGAACGGGCCAGAATATCTTTCGCACCGGCACCGACCTGGACTTTGACTACACCATGGTCGCCCAGATCGCCGGCGCATCGCTCGGCCTGCAAATCCAAGTTGCCTACCTGCCTCCCGATCAGACGCGACCCACCCGCATCGACATCGGTTCGCCCACCGAGCAAACCCTTACACCCATGCGCGGCCTTCCGATCTTCGTCGAAGAGAACTCTTGGTGGTGGAACAGCACCATCGTCGATGGCCTCTGGGGCAACGAGGACCAGGTGACGCAGCGCCACGTTCGCGGCGGGCAAGTCGCTTACCTCGATGGAAGCGTCGGCCTCTTCAAAGCCCCGGCCGGACCCGTCGAACGCCTCGCTGATGGCGACTTCATCACCAACGACATCTATGTCACGGTCAAATCCGGCGATCGGTTCTGGTATCAACTTGACGGCCGCGTTGGCAAACCCTGGGGCTGGATCAACAACCCCAATACGGGCCGCTAGTTCCCGCCCTGTCCTTTTTCTCCCCCCTGTCCCCATCCGAACGCATTCGTGTTTCATCGTTCGGTCGTGTTGTCCCTATTTAGAGGAGCCTGATCATGTGTGTGCTTCGTTCTATGTCGATGCTGGCTGCGCTTGCCATTGCCGCCGGGCTGTGTTCGACCGTCAACGCCGATCCACCGCCGCCTCAGATTCCCGCCGGCGACGATATTTTCGGCCAGCCCAATCAAGGCCCGGGCGCCTACCCCGGCACCCTGAGCGCCGCGAACGTCTATGTCGGCCTGCCCGCCAACACGGTTCAAGGCCGGTTCGGAAGCAACGCCCTCAAATGCACCAACATCTTTTCCGGCCCCATGAAGTGGACCGCCGGCAATATGAACGAGGGCGACCTTGATCTGGTCATCGGCCCTGCCCAGCCCGCCGATCCACGTTCTTTCCCCATGTGGCCCGGCTGGGATGCGTACCGCCAGACCGATGGCGCGTTCCCCTCCGACCCGCTCCCCGCGGCGTTGCCACTGCCCGCCAGCCAGTGGCCCGACAACGAAAACTGGGGCCGCTACCAGATCACCGGCGGCCTCAATTTCGCTCTTCCCAACTGGTCATGGGGAACCCATCCCACCCACGGTGTCTTCATCGCCTCACCCGCATGCAACGGCCGCGACAACCTGACCTTCGACCGCTACAACCGCACCGACCCGATGGGAACCATTTACGCCCATGTTCACGTCAGCGATGACGGCGGGGACTCCACCGGCCGCGGGTACAACCCCGTCACCGGCCAGTTCCGCGGCACCGGCATGTACATGTCCATGTTCATCGTCGGCGAACGCCCCCAGAACCAGGATGAGGCCGTCGTCGATGTCGCCGCGGCGTACTTCCCCTACGAGGAAGGCTGGCTTGGCGGCTTCTACGACGATACCAGCTTCGATACCCCGGCATGGCGAGTGCGCGATGGCCGGCCCTGCGCCAGCTCCAACCTCTCCCCCACCGTCGTCCAGCCGCTGGATTTCTTCGACGCCCGTCACCGCATTGCGCTCCCCAACGCTTCGCCCGCCACCGGCATGTTGTTCGCTCAGGCCTGCACCGACGACAACGACTTCAACAACCTCATGGGTGTGCTGCCGGAAGAAGGCGGATGGCAACTGGCCCAGCGCCCTGATTATGACCGCAACACCGCCGGCACAACCTATTCCGCCGCGGGAACGGCCACGCGCTTTGTCTTTGTGTACGTCCCGTGGGACGGCGCGAACCTGATCGGGGCGCAGGTTTCGCCCAATGGCGTTGTCGTCCGAAGCGCGGGCACGGTGAGCGTCGCGCACGCCGGGCCGGGCAACTACGAAGTGCTTATCCCCGGCAAGACCAATCGCGATGGCGCGCTGATCGTTACCAGCGCTGGCTCGCTCCCGGGCAACGGCCTTGTCCCCGACCGCGCTTTCTACAGCTCCCAGTATGATGCGAACCGCGGCATCTTCGTGGTTCAATCTCGCGAACTTACAGACGGGAACAACACCTGGGGCGAAGCGTATCCCCAGCGAGACGCCGGATTCTACTTCATCTTCGTCGACTTCGTCACGCCCCCTTCCCCGTTCCCGGGCAACCCCTGCACGCCCTGTATCAGCGACTACAACCAGGACGGCGGCGTCACCGGCGACGATGTCGCCGCGTTCTTCATCGACTTCGAGGCCGGTGCGGGATGTTCGGATGTCAATCAGGATGGCGGCATCACTGGATCGGACATCGAGACGTTCTTCCTGTTCTTTGAGAACAGCGGCTGCTGATCATTGTCAAACGCTCGAACGTGAAGTTTCCTTTGATTGATTCTCCAAGCCCGGGCACGACGCCCGGGCTTGTTTTCTTTCCTGAGCCGAGCATCCTTCCTTTTCGCCGTAAGCGAGGCCGCTTGGTGCTCTACCATGACGCTCCCGCTCTATTTCAAACACGTTCCCTTCTTCGCATTTGCATACATTCATGCCCGCCCTCTCACCCATCAACTTGCTTTCCCTCCCCGACCTCTACCGGCACTTCGCGCAGACGGGTCTTATTCGCCGCGTGCTCGAACTCGCTCGCGATGAGGACCTCGGCGCGGCGGACAATCCCGAACGCGACGCACGTCCTACCGAGCGAGCCCCGCTCCATGCGCGCTCCAGCGGCGACCTCACTTCCGATGGCTGCATCGCACCCAACCGCACCGCCCGCGCCTATGTGATCGCCCGCGGCGGCGGCGTGATCGCCGGGCTTGCCGCGATTCCCGATCTTCTTTCCATTTTCGCACCGGCCTGCAAAGCCCACATGCTCACGCAGGATGGCGATCACGTCCGCGCCGGGGCGTGCCTCGCGGTCATCTCCGGCGCGCTGGATGAAATCCTCGGCCTAGAGCGCACCCTCCTGAACCTCATCGGGCGCCTCTCGGGGATCGCCACCCGCACCGATGAGTTCGCCCGCAGAATCCCCGCCTCTTCGCACGCCCGCCTCTTCGACACCCGCAAAACCACCCCCGGCCTGCGCGTCCTTGAAAAGTATGCCGTGCGCTGCGGCGGCGGCTACAGCCATCGCATCGGCCTCTTTGACGCGGTGCTGATCAAGGACAACCACCTCGCCGGCACGACGCCCGGCACCATCGCCGCGTTTGTCGCCGCAGCCGCTGAAAAGGCCCGCGCCTCCTCAACCCCGGCGTTTATCGAAGTCGAAGTCGATACGCTGGATCAGTTCGATGCGCTCTTGATGTTGCCGCCCAAGACCATCGACATTATTCTCCTCGACAACATGTCCTGCGAGCAGATGGCCGCCGCGAACCTGCGCCGGATCGCGCAGCGCCCCGTGCTCGAACTCGAAGCCTCGGGCGGCGTGGATCTTCAGACCATCGCCTCGATCGCCCTCACCGGCGTTGACCGCATCTCCGTGGGCGCCCTCACCCATTCCGCAACTTCGCTCGATGTCGCCCTTGATATTGCGGAGTAAGCCAGTGCCCCGGTCATCCGATCCTCCCCTGCGCGACTGGCCGCGAATCCTTCGCTCCGCGGCATTTCCCCGCATACGGGTACTCGCTCGCAGTCGTTCCACGCAGGATGATGCGATGCGGCTGAGCGCAAACAACGCTCCGCTGGTCGTCATCGCCGCCCGCCAAACCGCCGGCCGCGGCACGCGCGGCCGCGTTTGGTCCGATGCAAAGGGTCAGGGTCTGGCCTTGACCATCGTTCTTGATGCAAACGCCCACGACCCCGCGATCCTCCCGCTCGCCGCAGCCGTCGCCGTTGTTGACGCCATCGGCACACTGCTTTCCCCCCGCGGCCCACGCATCGCCGTCAAATGGCCCAACGACATCGTGCACACCGATGCCCGCGGCGTCGCGGCCCGCAAACTCGGCGGCATTCTCATCGAACGCAAGAACGACCTCTTTCTGGTCGGAATTGGGATCAACACTCACCAGACCATCACCGATTGGCCGCAATGGCTTCGCGCAACCGCCGTTTCGCTCGGTCAACTCGGCATCCGCACCACTCGACCCCACCTCGCCGCCGTGGTGCTGTCATCCCTGGAGGCTGCATTGCGCTTAAGCGGCGACGCAACCATCGCACGGTGGAAACGGCACGATGCAACGCCGGGCCTCGCCGCCGCCTTCGACCATGATGCCCAGCGCTTCATGGGAATTATCCGCGCTGTCGAGCCGACTCAATGGATCGAGCTTGAACTAGCGGATGGAACGCTTCAGCGTCTTCCCGCGTCTACAACTGTCCGCGTTCCCAATTTCACGTCATAACGAACCTTACCACGCCCTCGGGCCGAAAACCTATGCAGCCATTCTCATCCATCCTCATGCTCTGCGCCGCGATGGTCTTGCACCCCCCCACCACCACCCCCCCCCCCACCCCCCCGCCACCCCCCCCCCACCCCCCCCCCCCCCCCCCCCCCCCCCCCCCCCCCCCCCCCCCCCCCCCCCCCCCCCCCCCCCCCCCC
>Ga0163144_10030931_pt1 | contig 10229 bp, 7 predicted proteins | sample OliLak19BULKMAT1_FD_123175 | JGI IMG/M metagenome (GOLD analysis project Ga0163144, IMG submission 123175) | Freshwater microbial mat bacterial communities from Lake Vanda, McMurdo Dry Valleys, Antarctica - Oligotrophic Lake LV.19.BULKMAT1 | ecosystem: Environmental > Aquatic > Freshwater > Lake...
TCGTCGTCGCCGCGTCGCGCGATCGAGCCGGCGAGCGCGTCGCACGCGACCTCGAGGCCGGCGCGCGCGATCAGCCGCTCCGGCGTCGCGCCGAGGAAGACGCGGCCGCCCGAGCGGATCGCGAACCGCGCGCACTCCGGGTGGCGCTCGGCGAGGCGCCGCAGCACGACCGCGGCGTCGACCGTCGACGCCAGCTCGACGTCACAGGTCCGCGCCGCGACGATCTTCGCGCACGCGCCGCTCGCGATCGCCGCGCGGATCTCCTCGACGTGGCGCCGCCAGATCGCCGGATCCGCCTCGCGCACCGCGAGCACGCGCGGGGTCGCGACCGCGGCCGGCGCCGCGAGCGCCGCGAGCACGTCCGCCAGCTCGCCGTGCCACCCGTCGCGGCTCGTCCGCTCGTCGACGATCGCGGTCAGCCACGCGTGCTCGCCGCGCCGCGCGTACGTCCACCGCGGCAGCACGAACCGCGCGTCGGGGAAGCGCTCGTCCCGCCCGCCTGGCGCGAACGCGAACCCGCCGAACCACCGCGGCGCGGGCCCGTGCAGCGAACGACACCCCGCGCCCGCGCCCGCGGCGATCGCCGAGAAGCGGTCGGGGCCGGCGGCGCGGAGGTCGACGGCGACGCCGGCGCCCGCGATCGACCAGGCGTCGAGCGAGTCGGGGCGGGGCTCCCACACGGTCGCGGCGTCGCGGGCCACGCCGGCGCCGAGGAGCGCGGCCGGGGAGGCGAGGGGCGCGGCGAGCTCGATGGCGTCGCCGGCGCGCGCGCGGGCGAGGCCCGCGTCGAGGGCGGCGTGCGCGGCGTCGGGCGCCGGCGCCGGCGCGAGGTGCAGGGCCTCGGCGCGGGTCACGGGACCCGCCCCACGTAGAGGTGGCAGACGCCGAACGTCAGCGGCGTGACCTGCTCGACGACGAGGCCCGCGGTCTCCATCATCGCGGCGAACTCGTCGGCGGGCGGGAACGCGGCGATCGAGCGCTGGAGGTAGCGGTACTCGCGCTTGCCCGAGAGCAGCGCGCCGATCCGCGGAACCAACACGTGGACGTGGAACCGAGCGAACGGCGCGATCAGCCCACCGCGCGGCTCGGACAGCTCCAGGATGCAGACGCGTCCGCCCGGCCGGACGACGCGCGCCATCTCGGCGAGGCCGCGCGCGCGATCCGGCACGTTGCGGATCCCGAACGCGATCGTCGCGCCGTCGAAGCTGGCGTCGGCGTGGGCGAGCGCCTGCGCGTCGCCGACCTCGAGCGTGACGCGATCCTCGAGGCCGCGCGCGGCGAGCTTGCGCACGCCGACCTCGAGCATCCCGCTCGACGGATCGACGCCGACGATCTGCGCGGCCGGATACTGCTTCGCGATCTCGATCGCGAGATCCGCCGTGCCGGTCGCGAGGTCGAGCACCCGCGCCGCGGTCTCGCCGAGGGCGAGCGCCGCGACGGTCCTGCGCCGCCATCGCTGGTCCACGCCGAGGCTGAGGATCCGGTTGAGCCGGTCGTAGTTCGGCGCGATCGCGTCGAACATCGCGCCCGAGCCGAGGGGTTGCAGCTCCGTCGTCATCGCGTCGCCTCCGCGTCGGTGGGAAGTTCTTCGATCCCACGGGGGCTTGGCCCCCGCCCCAGTGGCGGAGCCGCTGGGGTCCCCACCCCCTCCGACTCGCCCGGCTCGTCGAGCCGTCGCCGGTGCAGCCGCATGTGGCCGCGCTGGATGCCCTCGCCCGCGAGCGCGCGCAGCGCCGCGAGGTTCGAGGCCAGGCCGACCGCGGCCATCACGACCGCGAGCTGGCGCGCGGAGGTGACGCCGCACAGCTCGAGCGCGGCGCGCGCGCCCGGCGACGTCGTGCCGCCGCCCACCGTCGCGACCGCCATCGGCAGCTCGATCTCGCCGCGGAGCCCGGTCGCGGTGCGGGTCCAGGTCGCGATCGGTCCGTAGGTGCCGGACCGCGCCGCGTACGCGTGCGCGCCGGCCTCGAGCGCGCGCCAGTCCTGCCCGAGCGCGACCGCGGCGGCGTCGATGCCGTTCATCACGCCCTTGTTGTGGGTCGCGGCGCGCTGCGGATCGAGCGACGCGAACCGCGACGCCCGCGCGATCGCGTCGGCGAGCTCGGCGCCGCCGATCACGTCGGCCGGCACGTCACACCACGCGCGCGCACGCCGCCGCATCGGCAGGTTGGTGAGGATGCGCAGGCCCATCGTGCCGCCGGCCGCGTCGTGCACCACCGGCGCCACGGCCTCGGCGACCGCGTCGACGAGGTTCGCGCCCATCGCGTCACCCACGTCGACGTGGACCAGCGCGACGACCACGCCCGCCGCCACGTCGAGCACGCGGGCCTCGACCTCGCGACAGCCGCCGCCGCGCGCGACCATCCGCGGGATCGCGGCGTCGCCGGCGGCGAGGATCTCGCCCGCGCGCGCCAGGATCCGCGCCGGCGCGTCGGCGGCGGACGGGACGTCGTCGAGCTGGATCTGCGCGGTCATGATGCTCGGGTCGGCGTCGCCACCGAACCCGCCGCCGAGCCGGACCAGCCGCGCCGCGTTCGACGCGGCCGCGACCACCGACGGCTCCTCGATCGCCATCGGGACGAGGTGATCGCTGCCGTTGACGCGCAGGTTGAGCGCGAGCCCGAGCGGCAGGCCGATCGTGCCGACGACGTTCTCGCTCATCCGATCGGCGCGCTCGAGGTCGAGCCCGCCGCCGCCGTGCAGCCACGCGCGCGCCTCGGCCGTCAGCCGGCCGTCGACGTGCGCGACCCGCTCGCCGAGCGGCCGCGCGTAGAACCCCGCGAGCCTCGACGAGCCGGTCACGCGTTCCTCAGCACGGTCGCCTCGGCGACGGTGATCAGGGCGTCGCGCGCCGACCCCGCGGGGATCGCGTCGAGCGCGGCGACCGCGGCGTCCACGCGCGCCCGCGCCAGGCGCCGGCCGTCTGCGAGGCCGCCGGTGCGGTGGAGCGCCGCGGTGATCTGGGCGCAGGTCGCGGCCGACGGCGCGTCCGCGGAGATCGCGTCGGCGAGCACCGCCTCGAACCCCGGCTCGCGCTCGAGCGCGACGAGCAGCGGGTAGGTCAGCTTGCCCTCGCGCAGATCCGCGAACAGGCCCTTGCCCGTGACCGCGACGTCGCCCTCGAAGTCGAGGCAGTCGTCGACGAGCTGGAACGCGACGCCGAGATCGACGCCGTAGCGGGCCAGCGCCGCCTCCGCGTCACGATCGAGCCCGCCCGCGCGCGCGCCGGCGCGCATCGCCCACGCGAACAGCGCCGCGGTCTTGCCCTCGGCGACGCGGAAGTAGTCGGCGATGTCACCGCGGACCTTGCCGCGGCGCTCGAGCTGCAGCGACTCGGCGAGGATCATCTCCTCGATCACGTCGAGCATCGCGTCGAGCAGCCCGGGGACGCCCGCGCCGCGGATCCGCCGCAGCGCCTCGACCAGCAACCAGTCGCCCGCGAAGATCGACGCCGCGTTGCCGTAGACGGTGCGCGCGGCCGGGAGCCCGCGCCGGGTCTCGGCGACGTCGACGACGTCGTCGTGGAGCAACGTCGCGCTGTGCACGAGCTCGACCGCGATGCCGAGCTCGCGCGCGGCCGGCCCGAACCCGGTGCCGACCTTGCTCGCGAGCACCACGCACATCGGCCGGAGATGTTTTCCGCCGAGATCGAGCAGGTGATGCGCCGCCTGCTGCACCGCGCGCGCGCCGCGCGGCACGGTCGCGAGCGCGGCCTCGAAGTCGCGGAGCTCGCCGCGCACCCAGCGCTCGAGATCGATCAGGCGGGTCGCGAGATCTCCGAGCCCGCGGTCCTCGCAGACCTGCCCGAGCTGTCCGAGCAAGTGGACCGACGGTTGTTCAGTGATGCTGACTGCGAGCGCCATCGCGTCTCCTGAGCGGGTCTACCCGCGTCCTGGCCTGAGATGTTTCGCGTGCTTTCAAGTATTCATGAAACATAAGAAGTATCAATAGCCATCAAGGCTGGGGTGTAAAGCAGCCCGCGAGCAGGCGAATTCCGCGGAGCCGCAGCTACAATGGCGCGGGATGCGGCAGCGCTTTGTTCGAGAGCCGCGGCTGGTGACTCGATGTCGCGTCGAGTTCGAGCGCATGGATCAGCGCGTCGACGCGGAGTCCGAGGACCTCTCGAAGAGCGGCGTGTTCGTGCGCAGCGAGGAGCTGCTGCCCGTCGGCGCGGTCACGGAGGTCACGCTGTCGCTTCCGGACGGCGCGCGGTTCCGGGTGATCGCGCGGGTCGCGCACCTGCTGTCACCGTCCGGCGCGCGCGCGCTCGGCCGCCACGTCGGCATGGGCTTCCAGTTCCTCGAGACCGACTCGCACGGCCGCGACGCGCTGATGCAGTACCTCGACGACCTCCTCGACGAGCTCACGCCGCCGCCGCAGCAGATCCCGGTCGGCGTTCGCGTCGTGCTCGCCGAGCCGAGCCCGCCGCTGCTGGAGCGGGTCGCGGTCGCGCTCGAGCAGGCCGGCTATGTCGTCGAAGCGTTCGAGGACGGCACCGGCGCCTACGCCGCGTGCATGCACCTGCGGCCCGACGTGGTGATCGCGGCGACCGCGATGCCCGGGATGGACGGGTGGAACCTGCTGCGCTCGCTCGGCGCGAACCCGCGCCTGGACAGCGTCCCCGTGGTGTTCATCAGCGACGACACCAGCGACATGACCCGCCTGCAGGCCTACCGCCTCGGCGTCCGCGACTACATCACGCGGCCGTTCATCGAGGAGGAGCTGGTGATCCGCGTCGGCCGCCTGATCGTCGGCTCGGGCCACGGCCCTGGCGAGTCGACGATGCTGTCGGGGGCGATCGGCGAGATCACGCTGCCCACGCTGCTGTCGCTGCTCGACTTCGAGCGCAAGTCGGGGATCCTGCTGCTGGTCCGCGACGGCGAGGCCGCGCGCGTGTTCGTCGCCGACGGTCGCATCGTCAAGATCGAGGCCACCGACCACGCCGTGCCCCCGCTCGAGCGGCTGATGAACGTCCTCGACTGGGACGACGGCAGCTTCGAGTTCACCTCCTGCGAGGTCGTCGGCAGCGACGAGATCGGCCAGCGCACGTCCTCCCTCCTCATCGAGCACGCCCGGCTCCGCGACGAGGAGAAGCGCAACCAGGCCTGACCCGCAGGTTCCGGGAATTCGCCAGGTTTGTTACCGGTTGCCCGTCGTCCGAGCGCCTCGCTCGAGGATCGGTGCCTACGTATGCGTCCCTTCCGCAGCCTGCCCCTGCTCGCCGTCCTCGGCGTGACGTCGCCGGCCCTCGCCGACGACGACGCGGATGATCGCGTGCACACCAAGGCAGTGCGCCGGACCGCGGGGATCGCGATCGACGGCGCGCTCGACGACGCGGGGTGGGCGAGCGTGCCGATCACCGGCGACTTCGTGCAGCGATTCCCCGACGCGGGCGCCGCGCCGAGCCAGCGCACCGAGTTCCGCGTCGCCTACGACGACAAGGCGGTCTACGTCGGCGTCCGCATGTTCGACGAGTCGCCGTCGCAGATCCGCAGCCTGCTCACGCGCCGCGATCAATCGTCGGCGTCGGACTGGATCCTGCTCGGCCTCGACTCCTATCACGATCGCCGCACCGGCTTCGTGTTCGGCCTCAACCCCGCCGAGGTGCAGCGCGACTTCCTCCTCTACGACGACAGCATGGAGGACACGAGCTGGGACGCGGTGTGGACCGGCGCGGCGAAGATCGACGCCGAGGGCTGGACCGCCGAGTTCCGGATCCCGCTGTCGCAGCTCCGGTTCAGCGGCAAGCAGCGCCAGGACTGGGGCCTGCAGCTGGTCCGCGCGGTCGGCCGGACCGGCGAGGAGTCGGCGTGGTCGCCGTGGCCGCGCAGCGAGAACCGGATCGTCTCGAACTTCGGCACGCTCGAGCAGATCGACGGCATCTCGCCCGGCCGCCGGCTCGAGATCCTGCCGTACGCGTCCGGCGGCGTCGGGATCGCGCCGGTCGACCCTGACGATCCGTTCCACAACGAGGTCGAGGGCCGCTACGGCGCGGGCATCGACGTCAAGTACGGCCTGACGTCGGCGTTCACGCTGCAGGCGACGGTCAACCCCGACTTCGGGCAGGTCGAGGCCGATCCGTCGCAGGTCAACCTCACCTCGCAGGAGACGTTCTTCGCCGAGAAGCGGCCGTTCTTCCTCGAGGGCACGAACATCTTCCAGTTCGGGATCACCGACAACGACGGCGGCGGCCAGGGCCTGTTCTACACGCGGCGGATCGGCGCGCGCCCGCACCTGAACGGCGGCGACTACGCCGACTATCACGACACACCCGGCGAGACGACGATCTACGGCGCCGCGAAGATCAGCGGCAAGACGTCGAGCGGCTGGTCGCTCGGCGTGCTCGAGGCGGTGACCGGTGAGGAGATCGCGCAGCTCGACGACGGCGACCCCGACACCGCCGCCGGCGCGCAGGTCGTCGAGCCGCTGACCAACTACGCGCTGCTCCGCGTCCACCGCGATCTGTGGCAGGGCTCGACCGCGGTCTCGGGCATCGTCACCGCGGTCAACCGCGACCTCGACGACTCCGAGCTGGAGCTGCGACTGCACGATCAGGCGTACACCGGCGGCGCCGGGATCACGTCGCAGTTCGGTCCGGACCAGCACTACAACGCCCTGTTCCGCACGTTCGCCACGTGGGTGCACGGCTCGCGCGAGGCGATCCTCGAGGACCAGCTCGCGTTCCCGCACTACTACCAGCGGCCTGACGCACGCCACGTCGAGGTCGATCCCACGGCGACGTCGATGGCCGGGGTCGGCGCGGTCTGGGTGCTCGGCCGCAACAACCACCCGCACTGGAACTTCGCCACCGGGGGCGATCTCCGCACGCCCGGGCTCGAGGCCAACGATCTCGGGTTCCAGCCCAACGCCGACGGGCTCTCCGAGTGGATCTGGGCGGGCTATCGCGAGAACGAGCCGAGCACCAACGTCCTGAGCTGGGACGTCGGCGCCAGCGCGTGGATCGGCGGCAACACCGAGCCGCTGATCGCCGGCATGGGCGCCGACCTCAGCGGCAGCGTCCTGCTCAGCAACTACTGGTCGTTCTCGTCGACGGTCAACGCGAATTTCAACCGCTGGGATGTCGACGCGCTGCGTGGCGGCCGCCGGCTCCGGGACGAGAGCGGGTTCAACTGGAACGGCAACCTCGGCACCGACGGCCGCAAGATGATCTCGGTCAACCTGTCCGGGCACGTCAACCGCCGGCCCGCGACGGATACGTTCGGCTACGACGGCGGCGGCGAGGTCGCGATCCAGGCGCGGTCCAACCTCGACATCGCGCTCGGGACCAACGTGTCCGTCAGCACCAACGATCACCAGTACGTCGACGAGGTCGTCGACGCCGACGAGGTGTCGCACTACCTGTTCGCGCGCATCGATCAGGTGGTCGCGGCGCTGACGCTGCGCGCCGCGTGGACGTTCTCCCCGCGCCTCTCGCTCCAGGTCTACGCGCAGCCGTTCATCGCGACCGGCGAGTACCACGAGTACAAGCAGGCGGCGGACACCGAGTCGCACGACTACGGCGAGCGGTTCGAGACCTACGACAACGGCCAGCTGTCCACCGACGGCGACGGCAACGTCCTGATCGACCAGGATCGCGACGGCGTCGTCGACTACGGCACCAGCCGGCCCGACTTCGACGTCCGCGAGGTCCGCTCGAACGTCGTGCTGCGCTGGGAGTACCGGCCCGGCTCGCAGGTGTTCCTGGTGTGGAGCCACGGCCGCAGCTCGTTCGAGGACAACGGCGACTTCCGCCTCGGCCACGACCTCCGCGCGCTCGCCCGCGAGCGCGGCGAGAACGCCGTGCTCGTCAAGGTCAACTACTGGATCGGGCTCTAGCCTGCTAGCCTCTGCTCCATGTCACGCCGGGTCTGGATCGCCGCCTCGATCGCGCTGATCGCTTCGATCGCAGCGGCCTACCTCTACGTCGACAACCGCCGCCTGCGCCGCGAGGCCGCGAGGCTCGAGCGCGAGCGCGCCGCCCTCGCGAGCGCACCGCGCGGCGACGATCCGTGGGCCGCGGCCGGGTCGGACGACGACGACGTCCGTGGGATGCCGGGGCTGCCCAGCGGCCTGGGCGGCGCGATCGACAGCGTCGGCAGGCCCGTGCTGCCCGAGGACAAGAAGGAGACGCGGTTCGAGCGTCGCGCGCGCCGCCAGGCGGAGGTCGCCGGCCTGCTCGGCCGCCTCGAGGGCGAGACCGACGAGGAGTACCGCGCGCGCGTGATGCCCCTCGTCGGGACGGTGCTGGCGCGGCCGCGCGACAGCTACGCGGACATGCGCAAGCAGGTCGAGGACGAGGCCGGCGTCACCGAGGAGCAGCGCGCGAAGCTCGACGCCGCGTTCGGTGAGGTCTACGACGAGCTGCTCGCGTTCACCGACGGCGCGATCACCGACGGCCAGCTGACGCCGTACGAGCTGAACTACGCCGGGATGCTCGAGTACGGCGGTGGGCTCGGCGCGATCCTGAGCGGCGCCGAGGGGCGGATCGGCGAGATCCTGTCGCCGCAGCAGCTCGACCAGATCGGCTCGAGCGGCTTCCAGTGGGCGGAGTACCTCGGCGTCTCGGCGCCGTGGGAGCAGCTCAACCCGCCGCCCCCTCCGCCGGGCGGCTCCGGGTCCTGACCCCAGGCGAGCCGAAACTGGCGATTCCGCGTCGGTCCAGGATATAAAACCAAGTGGGGCCTCCCCCCAACCTCCCGTGGGCTCGGATCGCAACAGCGGCACGCTGATCATCGCCCGCCCGGTCGAGATGCCGAAGCCGCGCGAGCGCGGCGAGGCGTGCCTGGTGCTGCTCCACCCGCCCGGCCCCGACATCGGCCGCCGGACGGCGCTGTCGAAGAAGTCGTACATCGTCGGCCGCGACGCCGAGGTCGACCTGGTGATCAGCCGGAGCTCGGTGTCACGCCAGCACTCGCAGCTGCTCGAGGACGAGTCGGGCGACTGGTGGGTCCAGGACATGGGCTCCACCAACGGCACGTTCGTCAACGAGGAGCGGATCACCCGCAAGTGCCTGGCGGACGGCGATCAGGTGCGGTTCGGCGACGCGATCTTCAAGTTCCTGTCGGGCGCGAACATCGAGAGCGCGTACCACGAGGAGATCTACCGGATGACCATCCTCGATGGTCTCACCGGCATCCACAACAAGCGCTACTTCCTCGAGTTCCTCGAGCGCGAGCTGGCCGGGGCGCACCGTCATCGCCACCCGCTGTCGCTGGTGATGTTCGACGTCGATCACTTCAAGAAGGTGAACGACACCCGCGGCCACCTGTGCGGTGACCACGTGCTCAAGGAGATCTCGGCGCGCGTCCGGCAGCGGATCCGCCGCGAGGATCTGTTCGCGCGCTACGGCGGCGAGGAGTTCGTCTGCGTGCTCACGTCGACCAACCTCGAGGGCGGGGTGGTGTTCGCGGAGCACATCCGCGGGCTGATCGCGGACCGCGCCTGCGTGTTCGATGGCGAGGCGATCAACGTCTCGATCAGCCTCGGGGTGTCGACGGTGTGGAACGAGCCGGGCGTCGATCTGCTGACGTTGATCAAGCGCGCGGACGACAACCTGTACGCGGCGAAGCGAAACGGCCGGAATCAGGTCGTCCCGACGGTCGAATCCGTCACGGGATCCGGCCTGTGAACTAGGTTCTCCGAGCCCGAAGACGGGCTCGGGGGTGGGTTTTCCGCCGCCGGTTTTTGTGTATGGTCCGCGCAAAGGAGCATGCACATGAAACTGGGAACCATTCTGATGGCGGGTCTGATCGTGTCGGGCGCCGCGGCTTGCAAGAAGAAGGACAAGGGCGAGGCGGGCGGGAAGGTCACCGAGGGCTCGGCCAAGGGCACCGGCAAGGCGTCCGGCTCCGACAAGGCGTCCGGCTCCGGCTCCGCGTCGGGTTCGGGCGAGGGCACGGGCTCGGACGTCGCCGCCACGGGCAAGACCGGCGACGAGCTGGTGGCCACGTACCAGGCGTGCTGGGACCACTTCAACACCCGCAAGTGGGACGAGTTCAAGGGCTGCTTCGCCGACGACGTCGTCAGCAAGGACCTGACCTCGGGCGAGGAGGAGAAGGGCGCCGACAAGGCGGTCGAGGGCGCGAAGATGTTCGGGGACTCGTTCACCGACGCCAAGGCCGAGGCCCAGCTGATCCTGGTCAACGGCAACAACGTCCTGGGCGTGTGGCTGTTCACCGGCACCAACGACAAGCCGATGAAGACGCCCGAGGGCGAGGCGCCCGCGACCA
>Ga0163144_10030933_pt1 | contig 10229 bp, 6 predicted proteins | sample OliLak19BULKMAT1_FD_123175 | JGI IMG/M metagenome (GOLD analysis project Ga0163144, IMG submission 123175) | Freshwater microbial mat bacterial communities from Lake Vanda, McMurdo Dry Valleys, Antarctica - Oligotrophic Lake LV.19.BULKMAT1 | ecosystem: Environmental > Aquatic > Freshwater > Lake...
AAGGTAGCGCGGTTCTCACCCTGGCTCAGGGGGGTGGCGACGGCGAGGGCGTCACCGACAGCGAGCTCGAGGGCAGCGTCGGGGTCCATGCCGTAGAACCAGCGCATCGCCAGGTACTGCGCCAGGCCGACGATGGCAAGCTGCCCAACGCGAGTGTGTAGCGTGGATGTGTCCGCGCACTTCGCGGCAATCGCGTCACGAATCTGCGCGAACCGGTCCTTGAGGAGCTGCACCCCGTCGGGGAGCCCGACGACATCGGAGAGCTTGTAGAGAAAGCGCATCGCGCCCCAGCCGTAGTTCTTCTTGGCGATCCACTTGTGGATCTCTTGGGCCTGGTGTGGCTCGAACACGAGCTCCCCGAGCTGGATCGTACGGTTCGTGGCGCCGCCAAGATCAGCCTTGCCGTCACGGCCTGTGATCTCTTCCTCACCGGTGGTTCGCACAACCGAGTGCCAGGAGCCGCTGCGCTTCTGGAGGCCACCGGTCTGCCCAGCACGCATGCGATGCTGCTCGAGGACGAGCGCATAGATGCTCTTGATCATGTCGTCCTTGTTCGACACCTGCAGCTCGTCGATCAGCACGGGGACGTCGTCAATGTACTGGAACGTCTCGGTGAAGCTGAGCTGCGTCCTGTTGAAGCTCATGGTCAGCAGGTTTGGGTCGCCCCACGCGGACATGGCCAGCTTCGCGAGCGCGGTCTTGCCACCACCGCTTGGCCCGTGGTGGTGGATGAGGAACGTGCGCTCATCGACAAAGCGCAACAGGGGGGCAGCGAACGTCGCATACAGGAGCCACCGTGCGACCGGGCCTACGTCGCAGACTGTCTTCCAGGTCTTGAACCACTCCTCTTCATCACCGGAGACTGTGAAGCCGCCGGAGAAGTCCGCCTGGTTTCGCGGGTCCGGTGTGACGCGCGTGTTGATCGGTCCGATCCAGCGCTCGCCGATCAACCAGCCCGTGCCCTCCTTGATGACATGCGCGCCAGTGCGTCGCACGATCTGACTGATCTCCAGCTTGGTGCCGTTGAGGTGGAGTGCGGCGTCGAGGTAGTGCATGAGCGCGATGCAGTTGCCCTCCACGACCGGGACACCAAACGTCGCGAGCCCGATGATCGTCTGCTTGGACGCGATCTGCAAACGGTCGACCCAAGTGCTGACGATGTCCGATGAGAGCGCGTCCTTGTACGCAAGCTCGAGGAGCTGCTCTTGCGTGTCGAGCACCCGACCGAACTTTCGGATCCACACCGGCTTGTGACAGACCTTCTTGAGGTTGGCTCTGCGTGCTGAGCTGGGCGTCTCTTTGAGTCCTGGGACTGCGGTCTCGTCGGGTGTCTCCGCCAAGATGACATACAGACCGTCGGACCAGACCTCGTATCCGTAGGGGACCTGGAACTCGCCGATCATCTGCTTGGGCTTCTTGTACGGAACGCCCTGGACACCCGGCTCACCGCCGCCCGAACCGCCACCGCCATCGTCTCCTCCGCTATCTTTGGGTACGAGGGAGAGATCTGGCTTCTTGCGCGACATGGAGGCCGAAACTCGCACAGCCAACCAAGGTCCACAACCAGACACGTTTGGTCAGTATTGCTTTGTTGATGAAGCTCGATATAAAGGTGGCCCATGAACAAAACTGAGATGAGCGTCAAGGAGTTGCGTGAGCATCTTGGTTTGACGCAGCAAGCCTTTGCGACGCTGATCGGCGTCAGCTTCGTCTCGGTCAACAAGTGGGAAAACGAGCGCGCTGAGCCCTCCGGGCTGAGCGTTGTCCTACTCGAGCTCCTGGAGGACGCGAGCACCAAGCACGCCGTCAACGTGATCCTGAAGGCCATGCATGACGTCGCCACCGAGGGCGTCACCGCTCAGGTCGAACGCTTGGTCGAGCTCGGTCGCATGGTCAACGTGGAGGTCAAACAATCTTGAAAAAGTTCCCTCTCGGGGCTCGCGGTGAACGACCGGTGCACTTTGCGGTGGCGCTGCCGGTGGAGGAGATCCGCAGGCTCACGTCGATTCCTGGCATCGCGCGTGCACCGGGCGGCCTGGCTGCGACATGGGATGTGGCTCCCATGCTGGCGCAACATCTGAACGTGCCCTGCGCGGTGGCGCCCGTGGAGGACAACCTCACCGACGCGCAGCTCAAGGCTGAGATCCAGGCGATGCCAGGTCTCGCGCGATACCTCGCGCTCGGGCTGCACACCAAGCTCCGCGAGTACCAGAAGTTCGGCGCTGTGTTCTTGGCTCGGCGTGCTTACGCGATGAACTGCGATCCCATGCGCTGCATTGGTGGTGACACTGAGATCATCGTGAATCGTGGTGGTTACACGCGCCGTATGCTGCTGCGCGACCTGGTCGTGAAGTTCAATGGCGCTGTGAGCGACACCGGCAATGACAAGCGTGCTTGGCGCTCCGATATCGAAACACGCGTCCCTTGCTACGACGAGGAAAGCTCGATCATCAGCAACAAGATCACGGCAGCGCATGCGGTCGGGCTGAAGGAGGGCTTTCGTGTCACGACTGAAAACGGTCTGGTCATCGTCGCGAGCGTTGAACACCAGTTCCGGACGCCGTCCGGCTACACGCCACTCGTGGAGCTCCGTGTCAGGGACAAAGTCCTCGTCCGTGATCGTACCGCGTCTGAGAAGTCAGGACCACAGGCCAATCGGCACGTGCTTTGGTCCATGCAGAACGATGTGATCCGCTCGATCGAGCCGGTCGGCCCGGTCGAGATGTTCGATCTCGAGATGGCGGACCCGTACTGGAATTATGTCGCGAACGACTTCGTGGTGCATAACAGTGGCAAGACGTTCCAGGCTCTGGCGGCATCAGTGCTCGTGGACGCTGAGAAGGTGCTCATTGTGGCGCCGGCGATTGCAAAATACGTCTGGGCTGAACAGATCGCGAAGTGGCTCGATGACGAAGCGCTCATCCTCGAAGGACGCGGAGGGGACCTCGCCTACCGCTACTGCAAGACCTGCGACGCACGCGGCAAAGTGGTGCAGGCTGATGGCTCTTGGGTGGTGTGCACGGCGTGCAAGCTGCGCAACGGCACGGCCAACGGCTACAAGACCTTCGACACCTACGTCTGGGAGTGGGATGAAGCCGGTAAGCTCAGCTCGGAGTGCCCAAAACACGACCTGATGTTGTCGTACAAGACGCGTGGCAACGTGGTCGAGTGCGGTGAGTGCCGTGAAGAGCTTGACGCGGCGATCACAGCGGCGCGGTACGTGGTTTGCAACTACGATATCCTCGTGGCTTCAAAGTCGTCGGATGCGGCCGGTGTGCAATTCACGCAAGAAAACCTATTGGGTTGGACACCAGTCTTGGCTCGCTTCCACTTCGCGCTCGGTATCTTCGACGAATGCCATATGGTCCGCGGCTTCTCGACCAGCAAGGAACGCAAGGGGCAGACGCGCCGTGAGAAAGCCGCGCAGGCCACCGACGACTTCGACCAGGTCTGGGGGCTCACCGGCACACCGATCTTTGGATTCGTCCGTGACTTGTGGGGCCAGCTCGACATCATCAGCAAGGGCGCCGTGACCGGAACGGGCTACAACGACCGGCTTCCCTTCGCCTTCCACGCGTACTTCTGTGAGGGCCACAAGGATGACTACGGCTGGAAGGCCGACGGGCGTTCGCCGGCTGCGGACACAGAGCTCCCCGTACGGCTGTCGACGTTCAAGATCCAGCGACAGCGCTCAGTGATCCTCTCACAGATGCCGCCCAAGACGCGCCAGGTCATCCGTGTCGATCCTGAGGCCGCATCGGTGGGCTCGAAGAAGCCTCGGTCCGCTCGAGGTGAGGCCGCACTCGCAAGCCTGATGAAGAAGACCTTCGACATCAAGGTCGGCGCAGTGGTCGAGAACGTGATCGGCGAGCTGTCAGAGGGCAACAAATGCGTCGTGTTCGTGTACCTGCGTGAGTCTGCAACCAAGATGGGGAAGGCAATCGAGGTTGCGTGCAAGAAGCACGACGTCAAGGCGCGCATGCGCGAGGTGCAGACGCAGATCTGGACCGTGCATGATGATACATCACCGCAAGGCCGCTTCGAGATGTCGCGTGCGTTTCGTGAGCATGTCGGCGCCGGCGTGTTCATCGCCACCATCGACTCGGTCCAGGTCGCAGTCTCGTTGAAGGGCGCGACGACAGTGCACTTCGCCGATCTACACTGGCAGCCTGCGGCGTTGTTGCAGGCTGAGGACCGGCCCTATGAGGTCGGCACGACAGGACTCGCGATCATCTACTACATCGTGCGTGACTCGGTGGATGAGCACATCGAGAGCATCGTACTGCCTAAAGTCAAGACACTGGCCGAGGTGGTCGATGAGCAGGGCGCCGCGGACCTGCGAGCCGCACTCGCAGGCCCACAAGGCACGCAGACGCTCAATGAGATCTTGAAGGCCATGGCCGTGAACGTCGACACCTCTCTGGGGGCGTTCGATGACGGAGACGACTGATGACGCCAATATCGGTACCGAACCTTATGATGCTCGATGAGCGCACAGCATTGAACCTCAATGCGAACTTTCGCCAGATTCAGAGCACGTTCAACAAACTCAACGATATCCTGATGATACGTGAGGACCGAGATGTCCAACAGGACATTTTGATCACCAAGCTGCAAGACACAGTGGCGGCACAAGCCAGGCTGATCGAGATCATGATCGGCATTCTGGACATTGAACCTGCAATCAAGACGATTCAGGAAGTGACCAAGCTGGAGTGCGAACCGCATCCGATGGTCGGTGTCCTGTGAGTGGCCTGATCTACACGGCCAGGAGTCAAGCTGTACCCGCAGGCGCGCCCAGACGCACCGGCAGGTGCGCCGCTGGGACAACAAGCACCAGGACAGTCACGCCCCTTCTGACGGCATGGCGGGGATGACACAAGACCGGAAGTGGTAAACCGGAAGTGGTAAACTTGGCACATGGCTGGGATGGGCACTTGACCGCGCGGGCTTGGGGAGCGATGCAATAAAGCCGTGTCGCTGGCTGGCTCGCTCTCGATCTCTCCGGACCGTATGACGACGGCTTCTGCGTCGTCGTACGGTGGCTCCTCGAAGCGCGGGCCGCACCGACTGGCCTCGACGGCGTGTGAGCGCCTCTGGGCGTTGCGCTCAGTTCATGGCGTGGTCGCGAAGTACGACCCGCCGACGCGCCTGCAGGGTACGCTCATCCACACCTGCCTGGCGTACCACAACGCGGCGCTGATGCCGGTGCCACCGGTCTGGTTGGGTGAACGGACCCTCGGAGAGGCGCTTGAGATCGATGGCGCTGGCAACCCGGCGCTTATTCGTGTCGCGCTTGACGTCTACGCCGCGTATCGGCATCAGTTCTCGGCGGACACCTGGCTGCCCTTGTCGGTTGAAGAGGAGTACGAGGCGACGATCGGCGAGCTCGACCCAGGCGGGCCCGACCCGTCGCTCGATGCTGAGATCATCACCTGTCGAACCGACCTGGTGATGAAGACCAACGGCATGCCTTGGATTGTGGACCACAAGGCTACAGGTGGTGGCTGGAACGGCAAGGAGCGCCTCGAGACCTGGAAGGATGACGGCGAGTACAAGCTGAGCTGGCAGGTCATGACGAACCTGCACATCCTGCGAACGGCGAAGAACCAAGCCAAGATCGGTGGGCTCGTGCGCGGCTTCATCATCCAGCGTCTCAAGCACCGCACGCCGTACGACTTCGATCGGCACACGCTGACGGTGCCGGCGCTCGCCTACGCAGATGCGCCACGCGCAATGCGTTCCTATGTCGCGAAGGAGCGCGCGATCTTCGCCAAGCTCGCACGCGGCGAGAGACCAGATCCTAATTTCTCGATGTGCGTGGGTCGCTACGGCAACTGCGACTACCACGCGCTTTGTTCATCGTCGTCGAAGGAAGAGCAGGCGTCCGTGCTGGCGACTGCGTTTCGCACGACGAAATGACAATATCGACGTCGACACGACAATATCTTGCTTATGACATATCGATATGTCATACGAACCGGAGATGACGATGACAGCAGCGACTGCGACGAATGCAATGGTGCCTCCAAAACGCAAGGGCACGTTCCTGATTTACGGTCCACCGGGCCGTTGGAAGTCGACCGAGACGCACATGGCTGCGCAGGACAGCATCGTCATCGCGTCCGAGGACGGCCTCGACCAGTTCTACATGAACTGGTCGCTCAAGCAGCCCGCTGTGATCGCAGCCGGCAAGAAGCCGCCGATCAAGACGATCATCATCGACAAGTACTCGGTCAACAAAGCGCCGGTGAAATTCGACAGGAACGGCGAGCCGGTCCCCACCGCGCTCAAGGAGACCTTCGAGAGCGCGGTCATCGACATCACGCGTGCGCTCTCGGCCGATCTCGAGGCAGGGCGCCCACCACGCTGGCGCAACATCATCGTGGACGAGTGTTCAATCTTCTGGGACCGCTTTTTGATCGAGACCATCCGCGAAATGATGACCGGCCGCACCATGACCGGTGAGAACTGCGCGAAGAACGCACACGGCCCGGCGCACCACGGTGCGGTCCAGACCTGGACTCGAGAGGTCATCGATCGCTTCCGCACCGTCAACTCGATGGGCGCCAACTTGTTCTTGCTCTTCCACGATCAGGAGCCGACGTCCGCCACCGCGATCTCAGCTGCCAAGCTGGGCGGGCCGATGCTGCCCAACCAGCGCTGCTCGAAGATCTTTGCCGCCGCTGCCCACTTGTCGCTCCTGTCGATGCTCGAGGACAGCGCAAGCGGGCTCGACATCGGCGGTGGCGCCGAGAAGTTCAAGGACCCCAGGCACGTGTGGCAAGTCCCCACGGAGCAGCTCACCAAGGTCCGCGGCATCACCGTTACGCGCTTGCATGAGCTCCGCTATGAGCCACTCGAAGTGATCATCAAGGAGTGCGGCTACACGCTCTGACGTCGTCGATCTCGACCGTTCCAAGGTGTGGGCCCGACCACCGCGGAGCGAACATCAACACGGGCATGCGCTGCAGCGCAGAAAGTCAGGTTTCATCATGGGTTTTACCATCAATTTCGCAGGTGCCAAGGACTTCACGCCGTTCGAGGGCGGTGGTGATCTGTTCCCGTTCGAGGGCCTCACGCACGGCCTCGTCGCCGACATCAAAGAGAGCAAGGCCAAGTCGGGCAACGACATGCTCGTCTTCACGCTGGTCTGCGCCGAGGCGGAGGCCAAGGGGCTCAAGGTCAAGAAGTACGTGCCGGTCACCGGCATGCGCTCAAACGGCAAGCCGAACGTCATCGGCCTGCTCGAGGCCCTGACCTCGGCCTACTCGGAGTCGATGCCGGACGCGGACGCGGTCGCGAAGTCGCGCGCGCTCGAGGGCCAGAACCTCGACTCGTCCGTCGCCATCGGCGCGCTCAAGGGCAAGCCGGTGTACTTCGAGGTGAAGGCGCGGGTCTTCCAGAAGGACGATGGGTCGAGCGTGTGGTCGTCGGAGTGCTCGAACTTCTCCATGAAGGGCGCGTACATCGAGGCCAAGGGCAACAACACGCACCACCGGAACCTTCCGCCGAACGTCGGTCAGTCGGTCGCGCCGACGGCCGGTGGCGGTGGCGCGTTCGGTGATCTCGGCCTCGGTGGACCGTCGGCCAACGGTGTGACGCAGCAGACCGCGGCGGTCGCTCCGAAGACCGGCGCGCTCGGCATCATCTAGTCGAGGGACCCTTACTGCACCTGTATGTGCAGGGACGGGCGGCGTGCCTGTTGCGTTGGGTGCTCTCGTACACGCGATGGTCGTAGCGCGGCCTTAGGGCCAAAGTAAAGTCGTCTCACTGCCAACGGGCTCGAGATGACCGACCACTTTCAGTGTTCCCCAATCGGAGCTTGCATGGACTTCTTTGATCTGCAGAACGTGCCACGAGTCCGAATCAAAACCACAGAAGAGGCGCACATGCCGGCGATCGCCGCTGGCGCGGACTGCTTGTCCTGCGATTTGTACGGATGTCGGCGTGGGCCGGTCATGGGGCAGATCGTCGCCAACGCGCGACTCACTGTGATCGGTGAAGCGCCGGACACCGATGAGGTGCAGAGTGGAGTGCCGTTCACCGGCGCTTCGGGTGTCGAGCTCGATCAATCGTTGAACGTCGGCGGTGTGGCGCGCTCGGACTGCTCAGTCACGAATGTCATCTTGTGCCAGCCACCCGAGGACTTCGACGATTACCTCGAGAAGCTCACGCGGGCGCACAAAAAGGCGGCCGAGATCGCGGTTGCGCTCGGGCAGCCGCCACCACACCAGAAGCTTTCGCCAGTCACGGCGTGCGCAGCGCGGCTCACCAAGGACATCAACACGTCGGCCGCCAAGACCGTCTTGGCTGTGGGCGGCAAGGCCCTGCGCGCAATGGCGCAGCGCTATGGCGTCGGCTACGGCACCGGTGTGGACTCAGACCAGACCATCACGCTGGCCACGATCAAGGGGCAGCACGGCTCGCCGGTGACGATGCCCGACGGTGTCATCCTATGTTCCACGTTGCACCCTTCGTTCGCGAGGTGGAACAACCGGCAGTACACGCAGGTCGTGCGCGACAACATCGCCCGTGCGGCGCGGATCTCGGTGCGCGGCATCGATTGGAAAGAGCCCATCCTCGAGACCTTCATCATGTGGCCGACGCAAGAGATTGCGATTCGTCGGGTCGAGGAGATGTGCGCTCTGTTCGTCGCGCACAAGACATCGAACACGGTGAAGTGCGATATCGAGACTGACAGCATCATGGTGAAGACCGCCCGTGTGCGGTGCATCGGCTTCTCGATGTTGTCGCACATCCCGTCGGTCATCAGCATCCCGCTCTTGTGGATGGACGGGCGTGAGTACTGGGGCAGCCTCGAGTTTCGGTTGCGCGCCGAGGCTGCGATCCGTAGCGTGCTCGACGAATGCACACTGACGTTCCACAACGGCATCTATGACACCGGCGTGCTCCTCGAGCGAAATCTGATGTCGGATGCCAAGAAGAAGTGGGTCGACACGATCCTTCTTCACCGGAACACGGACAGCAATGACCTGCCACATGACCTCGGCTTCGTCGTGCGTCAGTTCACCGAAGCACCGCTGTGGAAGAAGGACATCGACCACAAGGGCGGTGGCGGAACAACGGACGCGGTGTACCACAAGTACAACGCCAAGGACGTCCTCGGAACTGATCGCATCGAGGCGCCCCTCGTGGACCGTGTGCACGCGGTCGGAAATCTCGCGCAGTTCAAGCTCGACACTGCGCTCGCGCCGATCGCGCGTGATATGGGCCGGCTCGGCTTGTTTGTCGACGAGGTCGCTCGCGGTGACTTGTCGCTGAAGTTCAACATTATCACCAAGGGGCTCATTGAGCGTACCCGCGTGCTGACCGATCAGCCAGACTTCAACCCCCGTGCGCACGGCCAGGTGAAGGACTACCTCTACAACTTCATGGGCTATACGCCAGCGATGAACACCGACGGCTATGAGTTCGAGGTTGGCGACGATCCTGCGTCCTCGGTGCCGGCACTCATGAAGCTACTCGACATGGGTGTCGATGCGAACACCGAACAGTTGATCGACACGCTGATCGAGTTCTCGGCTTGCGACAAACTGCGTGGCGGGTACATCGACAACCTGCACGTCGATTACAGCTACACGCGGCATATGTGCAGAGCTGCTGTGCCGGCGGTCGAGATGGACGGGCGTGAGATCTTGCCGGCGCGCCCTGATGTTTCCTGGATGCCGGTGACGTGGAAGATCCACGTCATCCCATCAGGCCGCTGGGTCTGCAATCCCACGATCCAGAACTGGCCGTCCCGCGGCTGGATCGTGAATGGTCACCCCACGAACATGCGCAAGATGATTGTCGCACCGCCAGGGCACGTGCTGGTGGGCGCGGACTACGAGCAGATCGAGGCGCGCATCTTCGCCGTGATCACGAACGACGCCATCGACTTGCGCGCGTTCAAGAATGACGATGAGCTCCACTGCCTTACGGCGGCCACGATCATGGCTGAGCGCGAGAGTGAGATCTTGCCGATGTACGCCGAGTTTCTCCGGCAGCACAAGCATGGGACCAAAGACGAAAAGTCGCTCATGAAGTTCACGAGGACAGTCGCCAAGCGCATTCGGTACCTCAAGGCCTACGGTGGCGGTGAGGACAAGCTCTTCGCCGCAATGTCGTCCGAGCGTGATAAGGCCACCGGCAAGCGCGTCTTCAAGGGGCTCTTGCCGACGCGTGTCGCGGAGGGGGAGGAGCGCTGGAACAAGCGGCACCCCGAG
>Ga0163144_10030934_pt1 | contig 10228 bp, 4 predicted proteins | sample OliLak19BULKMAT1_FD_123175 | JGI IMG/M metagenome (GOLD analysis project Ga0163144, IMG submission 123175) | Freshwater microbial mat bacterial communities from Lake Vanda, McMurdo Dry Valleys, Antarctica - Oligotrophic Lake LV.19.BULKMAT1 | ecosystem: Environmental > Aquatic > Freshwater > Lake...
CTATACCGAGCCGTCACTCCGGGGATCAGGCCTGATCCCAGCAGTGTCTATACCGAGCCGTCACTCCAAGGATCAGGCCTGATCGCTCAGACGGCTAAGATATTCGCTCTTCAGGCCTGATCCCCGGAGTGACTCACGGAGTGAACCCCATGTGTGTGATGTTCGCGTGCTGCAAGGCGAGTGGCAGTGAGCATGCTGCGCGGCGAATGTCTTAGCCGTTTGAGCAAGCGGGGCATGCGCACTGCCACGCGCCGCAACGGAGCCTCTAATCGTGCCTCATCGAAGGATAGATCAGGTGCAATGGGTTGTAATGAAACGCCCCTTTAAGGGGCTCAAGACGCCGTAAGGCGCCGTGATCGCCGCTTTGAGCGACTCACCCACTAAAGCCCCCGGCTTTGCCTTGGGATATTTACTAAATTCAAAATGTCGCGATTATTCGAAGTAGAGGAAAAACAAATGGGGTGTCATGAGAAAATTTCCTTCTGGAGTTCAGTAGCAGAACCCGAAATGATCGAGGACTCGTCGTATAGCGTCCTGAAACCGTGCTCGAATCGGTGACCTTGCAGAGCATTGTCGCCCTTTCTTGAGCTGGAACATGCAGGAATCTGTGCCGAGAGGTTCTTTAATGGCGTCCTTGCTGACGCAACTGCGTAGAGGAGGAGAGATGCCCGGCTTGACGGTTTCCCCTGCAACAACGTGACGCGAATCGACGGCGATCTCGATCCTACGCCGGCCGATACTTAGCCGCGGCAAAGGGTAGCGCGTTCCAATTTCCGCACGTAATTCGTATACATCGCGAATTGCTAATTCCACAGCAGATCCAGGCAACACTCACCCAGTCTATCAATCCGGGATCGTGCCCCACCCGGGTTGTGGTCATTGTTGATGAATCCCCATCACCCGCGCCAGTAACTCCTGTCCCACTAGCTCTTAGCGCTGCGGCTACGGCTAATTGTTGGGCGCCGTAGTTATACTCAAATCAATCCACATGATATAACATATAAGAATTTGATAATTATTTATACATTCCTATAGTGAATATCATCCCAGTCTGTGTTTAAAATCACATTCACAGAAATCGGTAGCAAGGAAGCCAAGGACACAAAACCACCAACCTCAGGGGCACAAGCTATGACAGCGACATTACCGGAATTAGCGAGGCGCTCAATGGCGCCTAAACGTACTCATACATGGTTGGGCACACTTGGTTTACTCGCTGGCTTATGGATTATCGGGTTGAACAGTGGGGCCCAGGCAGCTTATCAACTCGTTTACACCCGCCAGCCTTATGCCGGGATGCCCATACCCGGGGTACCCGGATCGGAACAAGCCAACTGGCAACACGCTACCGACGTGGGTCGAATCAACGGCGGCATTGCAGAGGTTGATGTGGTAATCGACGACTTGGCCGGTGATGTAAAGGTCCTGTTTGACTGCACCACTTCATCCACCAATTGCGTTGCCCAGGAAGCACGGGTCAGTCCTGATGGAAAAAAGATCGCTTACTCGGTTGGCTTTGGTATACCGGGTGCAGGGGGGTTGCAGAACCCGAGGAGCGCAGAAGGCACAGCCTTAACCATACAAGAGTTACCGGTGATACGCTGCGCGCAGATTTATATTTATACGATCGCCACCAATACCAGCGTCCCCGTCCCCAAGCATCCGGGAGGAGACTGCGCAACCCTATACCCCTCTAACGCCGACGGCGCAATCGATCGACAGCCGGAATGGTTGGACAATACCACCCTGGTATTTTCATCCAATCGTGGCAACACCTACCCATTTAAAGCCCAATTTCCGCAACACCAGGGACCCGGTAGATGTTCCAACTCGCCGTATTGCGTGTCCCAGGACTATGGTTACGGCCACGATGCAAAATCCATGCAAATCTGGACGATGCGCACTGACGGCACGCAAGCGAAAAATATCAGCCCTCACGAACAAATGGCCCTGTCCCCTGCGGTCATGACCAACGGGGATATCCTGTATTCATGCTGGAACGCGAACGGCAATAAGGGTCACGACAGCCAAGCCAGCATTGGCCCCGCAACGACCAAGAATAAATGGTGGTTATGTCGTGTCGATGGCAATGGTGCGGATGAAACCGTAATACTCAATGCCCACAAAACAACCTATTTGAAATCAAGGGATTGGCTACCGCCCAGCATAACGGGGGGTGAGGGGGTAACCGAGCTGCGCGCCATTCGCTCGGTGGCTGAAATCCATCCCGGCAAGATAGCCATCACCAATTACTACCGTGGCAATCACTTAGGCAGTATGGGAATTATATTTGGCCTGGATTACACCAATCCCCATGTGGAGGGGTGCTCCACTGCTGCGTGTTACAAAGATGGTTACAGCGCAAGTACCGTAGCGGGCACGGGACAATACGTACCCAGTTCGCTCAGGGCCATCACGCCTTTCGGCCAGGACCAGGACATGACCGTACGCTTCAAGTATGGCATGGCGGCAGGCAAATCGGGCTACCCCGCGCCCTACTCTGCAACAGAAATTCTGATCACCTATGGTGCCGGCTCCTGTTACGAAGTCACTTTGAATATAGAAGCCAATACCACATGGACCGGAGGCGTCCCCACGTGTTGGAAATCCATCTATAAGGTCAAGGTGCCGATGGTGACCGATCCGTTTGATACCAACCAGATGGAGCCACTCGCAGGAGGAGCCGCTTTCCAGTCGTGGGACGCACGATCGATCACAACCTATCAGAACCTTTACGGTCAGGTGGCACCTGCCAAACCTGCTCCGCTTGATCCGGATGCGGGCTGCTACCTACAGGTAGTTAATGCCAGGGCAGCAGAACTTGCCCCTGCCAAGCCGTATAACTGGCACAACACGATGTACGCACGCTGCGCAAATCAGGGTTGTGCAGTCAGCCCAGAGAAACCTGGTTACTACAGCAGCAACGTCAAATTCTTTGCTGTGCTTATTCCCGAAATGTGGGACATGTCCTACAGCAATGGTAACCAGGCTACTTTCGCTAATAACTTGAACACCATTGGGCACAAATCGATTGCTCAATACCGAAAACAGCCGCTTCTAGCGGATGGCTCGGTGCGCATGCGGGTTCCCTGCGAGACGCCCTTGATCATGGTGGGGCAGAATGCAGATGGCTTGGCACTTGCCCACGATGAAATGCTGCATAGTTTACGGTCAGGCGAAACCAGGACCTGTCATGGTTGCCACGACGGGCACTCTGAAGAACGGGCTGCGGCAATCAAAAAAACTGCTGCAATACGCTTTGCATCTACTCTGGCGGCCGAGGTCGAGACGCCATTGGTGAAACGTAAAGCTCCCGTCAAATTCGACAGGATAAGGCCCATCCTGGTGAGCCGTTGTGGTGGGTGCCATACAGGCTTCGAAGACGACGCGTTACTGTATTCCCGCATTGTGTATGACTTCGAACAGACCGATTTTCCTTGGCTTACTCGCAAGGTAGGACAGACAGATAGGGCGAGCACGCCTTACAACCTTGCGCGGCCCTACACCTCATGGTGGGCATCCAAGTTTGCCCTGGAGTCTCCGTTGTACTGGTACGCCAAAAATGAGCGCACCGATGGTCAATCCAACACGGACTTCAACGACGACATCGATTTCATCGGTCCACACAATTCCACTGTTACAAAATCTGAGGCGCGATTGATTGGGCGGTGGATCGATCAGGGCTCCCAAAACTGAATGATAACTGGTACACGCAGGCTGGATCGTCCCGCAAGGTGTGACATATCTACATCCCGGAGAGAGACATGAAAGAATTCCTAAGGATTGTTGGTTCAAGAATTGCGTTGTTGATTGTTGGTTGGCTAATTGCCGGTGGAGCTGGCAGCATAAAAGTAAATGCAATGGCTGAAGTCCCGCCGGCCGATATGTTATGCGACAAAGGTACAACTCCCTTCTCGCCCGCCTGGACGTATGTGGATTGTACATTTCCTCCCTTTATCAGTAAGTTCGTCACCAGAAACGCAGCCTGGGAATTCAAGTCAGCGTACCTGTTACCTAACCCATTACCTGTTACAAAGTCGCTGAAGTTCAAGGCACACTTTGACGGGTACAGTGCCGTACTGGCTGGCCCTAATGGATGTACCAGCTATGACCATTCCCAGGCTGGTTACATTGTCAGCAGAAATTGCCCAGGCCACTATCCAAGACTCGACCTTTACCCCGGTAGCCCACTGGACTGGGGTGGCATTTTTAATGGTGAAAAAGCGTATGGCTGGCGTATAGCTGCGATGTTTACTCGCGCCAATGAGCGGTGGGGTAGCTCTATTGACTGGGGTGCCGGTATTACTTTAGAGGGATCAAGTTATGGCGGGACTACAGCCATTCTACAGTCAGTGATCCTTCCCGATCGTTTGTGGAGACGCCAGATTTCGATTGTGAATGCCCACGTTCCACAGACACTGTTCGTATCCCCAAATGGCGGGTATTGGCGGGATCCCGCCGTTCGCTTGGCATGGGGTAGCTACGATACTAATAAAGCAGATATCGTGAAGCGAGCCAATAAAGTCAGACATATCTACTACAGAGTGAATGGATCTCCGGCGGATACGGCAGTCGTTTTCGATTTGGACTTCTTCAGGCAAGTCTGTGACCAGAGGAAAATAGCGTGCTTTGGCACTTGGCATGATACTGGCCACAATCTTACAGAGCCCGGGGTTAATCTGCCCTTTTTGAGCCTGTACAGCGGGCCAGACATGCAGGTACGTCTCGATACACTGCTACCGGTATTCACTAACTCTACAGCTAACTATTGGGGCCGTCGTGGACACTACAACCTGGGACTGGAGTGGGCAAATGTCTCCCAGCCTTTCATCGACACAAAAAACAGGGTAGTGGTGCCTGTACGGTATCTCAGGCATACCAACCTGGGCGGGGATATTCCAGACCAGCCGTTAACAGCCACCTTCGACCTGACTATCACGAGACCAACCAAATTTACGCTTCCTGTTGGACAGCTTGTGAATTGGTCTCTCGGAGAGCAGTCAGGACAACTGACCGTGACGAAAGCAGGGGAAGTAACGGTACTTCAGATTACCTTGGACAGCAGTTCTGAGTACACATCGTTATATCTAACTAAAGGTGATCAATAACGCCACGTCTTCATACTCCTTCATACCCCGCTCTCGTGCCTTGTGCAACTGCTCTACTGTATGTAGGATGTGTCGCTGTAAACCTGATACTCTCGCATCAAGCGTTTAGCCGTATTAAATTTGACATGCGCAAAGGAATGGCCGACATTCTTCCGACAGGAACTGCTAGGTCGCCTTCTGAAAGTATGGGAAAAAAATGGAGTGTCGTGAGCAAATTTCCTAACGGAGTTCAGTAGCTGAACCTGAAACGATCGAGGACTCGTCCTACAGTGTCTTGAAACCGTGCTCGAATCGGTGACCGTGCTGATGGAACTGTGGAGACGCGGAACCCATTGTGCGGAAAAAAAGCATCGCGAAATGGCGATACGGTTTGATGATAGTGATTGCTGGTAATCACTTATCTGGCCTGGTTGCCCCGGAGAGCTATTGAAATCCCTGGTTGTCCTTATTTTTCCCTTGTTTTTACGCTGTCCTTAGTTTTTGGACTTTTTTTGGCCTATGTCTGCCAGCACACAGACGGCCGGGTAATTGCAACTGAGCATCTTAAAACGCATTCAGCGTTACCAAAAAAGTGAGTACGAACGCTTGAATAGTGAAGTTCAGCGCCAAGTCGACCTGCTGAAAACCGGTGCATTGCAGACCGCGATCTTGAACAGCGAGAACTTCTCCAGTATCGCCACCGATGACCGGGGCGTTATCCAGATATTCAACATAGGCGCCGAGCGCATGTTGGGCTATGCGGCGGGCGATGTCTTGAGCAAGATTACGCCAGCCGACATCCCGGACCCGAGCGAAATCGTGCTGCGAGCGCAGGCCTTGAGCACCGACAACACCGGGCAAGCAGGCCGCCCATTCAGTCCGCTGCCTGCCTTCGTTGCTACCTTTCCCGGGAGAAGGGTATGAAAATTTCTAAGCTTAAGTACCTTCCTCATATGGCGTTAGCAACAGCAGCATTGATGATCGCCGTCCTTGGCTGGCTGCTCTATGACGCCAGCGCCAAATCGAAGGAATCGGTACGTTGGGTCAGCCACACGCTGGAAGTCATCCAGTCTGTAGGCAAGGTCAGCGAACACATGAGCCAAGCGGAGATTGCCCAACGCAGCTACATATTTTCCGGCCTTGCACCTTTTTTGTCAGAACGTGACCAGGCCTTGGTGAGGCTCGACAATGACTCCAGAAATTTACAGAAACTCACTTTTGACAACCCCGGTCAGCAACTTCAGATAGTTCAGCTTAGAGAACTGGTTGCAGCACGCGTCGAGATCATGGACCAGACTACCCAAAAGCGGCAAAACGAAGGTGTTGAGGCCGTCTACAACACCTACGGAACGGGTGGAAGCGTGCAAAGGGCAAGTGCCCAGGTTTTCGCCCTTTTAGAGCAGATACAGCAGGACGAGTTGCGGCTTCTTCAACAAAGGCGTGATAGCACACAAAATCGCTACGAAAAATGGTTGGTCGGTCTCATCGTGGCAGTTCTGGTTGGCATGATCGTTCTTGGCTATTTTGGATTTTCCGAGCAGGCCAGACAAGAAGTGCAGGCCTCCCAGTACGCCCGCAGCCTACTCGAAGCGAGCCTCGACCCGCTGGTCACGATCAGCGCCGAAGGCAAGATCACTGACGTCAACGAGGCTTCGATCAAGGTCACCGGCGTGGAGCGCGAAAAGCTGATCGGCACGGAGTTTTCCGACTACTTCGTTGAGTCAGAGAAAGCGCGCGAGGGCTATCAGCAGGTCTTCGCCGAGGGCTTTGTCACCGACTACCCGCTCACCATCCGGCACAAGGACGGTCGACTCACCGACGTGCTCTACAACGCCTCGTTATATAAAGACGTAAGTGGCAACGTCCTCGGCGTCTTCGCCGCCGCCCGTGACGTCACTGACCGCAAGCAGGCAGAGGACAAGTTCCGCAGTTTGTTCGAGTCAGTGCCCGACGCATTGATCGTGGTCAATCGCAGCGGAGAGATCATGCTCGTCAACTCGCAGACCGAGCGGGCGTTCGGGTATGCACGCAGCGAATTGCTGGGTAAGGAGATCGAGTCCTTGGTCCCCGAGAGATTCAGAAGCATCCACGGTGAGCACCGCAGCGGCTACTTCAGTGACCCCAACCTCCGCCCCATGGGCAGCAATCGTAGTCTGTCCGCGTTGCGCAAAGACGGCAGCGAGTTCCCGGTCGAGATCAGCTTGAGCTCTCTCGACACCGAAGATGGGCGGCTGGTCTCTGCCGCCATCCGCGACGTCACCGACCGGAAGCAGGCCTTTGAATACGCCCGCAGCCTGCTCGAAGCGAGCCTCGACCCGCTGGTCACGATCAGCGCCGATGGCAAGATCACCGACGTCAACGAGGGCTCCCTCAAAGTGACCGGCGTGGCGCGAGAGCAGCTGATCGGCACCGACTTCTCCGATTACTTCACCGAGCCAAGTAAAGCGCGCGAGGGTTACCAGCAGGTCTTCGCCAAGGGATTCGTCACTGACTACCCGCTCACGATCAGGCACAAGGATGGGCGACTAACCCACGTGCTGTACAACGCCTCCGTATACAAGGACGTCGTTGGCAACGTCTTGGGCGTCTTTGCAGCCGCCCGCGACATTACCGCCCGCATGCAGGCGGAAGCAGCGCTGCTCAAGGCCGGTGCACTGCAGAGCGCAATTTTCAACAGTGTTAATTTCTCGAGCATCGCGACAGACGCCAAGGGCGTCATCCAGATCTTCAACGTCGGCGCTGAGCGCATGCTCGGCTACACGGCCGACGAAGTGATGAACAAGATCACGCCGGCCGACATCTCCGATCCGCAAGAGGTCATAGTCCGCGCCGAGGCGCTCAGCCTTGAACTCGGCACCACCATTAGCCCAGGCTTCGAGGCGCTGGTGTTCAAGGCCTCGCGCGCCATCGAAGACATTTATGAGCTGACCTACTTCCGCAAGGACGGCAGCCGCTTCCCAGCCGTGGTGTCGGTCACCGCACTACGCGACGCGGCCGAGACCATCATTGGCTACCTGCTGATCGGCACCGATAACACCGCGCGCAAGCTGGTCGAATCCGAGCAGAAGCGCTTAGACCAAGCCTTGCGCGAGACCAATCTGGAACTGCAAGCCGCCAAGGTCGAGGCCGAGCGCGCCAACTTAGCGAAGTCAGACTTCCTGTCCAGCATGAGCCACGAACTACGCTCGCCACTAAACGCCATCCTCGGCTTCGCGCAGTTGATCGATTCGGACTTGCCGGGGCCGACACCGAAACAGAGGGTCAGCATCAACCAGATTCTTCAGGCCGGCTGGTATTTGCTGGAGTTAATCAACGAGATCCTTGACTTGGCGCTGATCGAGTCCGGCAAGCTGTCAATGTCGCTGGAGCCGATGTCGCTCGAAGAAGTGCTGCGCGATTGCCAGGCGATGATCGAACCGCAGGCGCGCAAGAGTGGTATCCGCGTCAGTTTTTCCTATCCCGAGAGCCCCTTGTTCGTCAAGGCGGAGCGTACGCGGGTCAAGCAGATCATCGTGAATCTACTGTCCAACGCGATCAAGTACAACCGGGTTGGCGGCAAGGTTGAGGTGAGCTGCCGATCGCGCCCGGACGGCCAGGTTCGAGTGACCGTTCAGGACACCGGTGAAGGCCTGAGCCCGGATAAATTGGCCCAACTGTTTCAGCCCTTCAACCGGCTCGGCCAAGAAGCCGGCGTTGAAGAAGGCACCGGCATCGGCCTGGTCGTCAGCAAGCAATTGGTCGAGCTGATGGGCGGCACGATTGGCGTACAGAGCACGGTCGGCGTTGGCAGCGTGTTCTGGATCGAGTTGAAAGTGACCGATGCCATCGAACCGGATCACGTTGCCATGGCACCCACGGCGACCCCGGAGCTTGCCACCGCGAGCAGTGCGCCCCTGCGCACTGTGCTCTACGTCGAAGACAACCCGGCCAATCTGATGCTGATCACTAAGCTGCTCGCCCGACGCCCCGAGATCTGCATGCTTAGCGCGAGGGACGGCCGCAGCGGTGTCGAGCTGGCGCAAGCCAACCAGCCCGATGTGATCCTGATGGACATCAACCTGCCGGGTATCAGCGGCTTCACCGCGCTGACGATCCTGGCCGTTGACCCAGCCACGGCGCACATCCCGGTGATTGCGATCAGTGCGAACGCCATGCCCAGTGACGTCAAGAAGGGACTGAATGCGGGGTTCTTCCGCTACCTCACCAAGCCGATCAAGGTGGACGAATTCATGGAGACCCTCGACCTGGCGCTGGAAGTTGCAAGTAGCCGATCACAACGGGCAAACCAGGCCGAACAGGAACCGATGGGCTGAGAATAAAAAAAAAGAATAAAAAAGGGGTCAGATTTATTGAAAAAGCCGGGCCTTCCCCAATCATGGTGGGTAAATTAAGCCCTGATTCCGGCTGGATAGAGTTGTAGCCCACCCAGATGGAAGTAAATCGCGTTCCGGAATCGTTGCTTATTTCTGAAGCCTCTGGCCCGGACTTTCACCGTTTTGATGCGGCTGTTCATACTTTCTGCGTGACTGTTATCCACGCCTGGAATCACAGCATTGAGAATGCTCCAGAGATGGTTGCGTAGGGTTTTGCCGGTTTGCTGCATCGGTTTCAGTCGACTGCGAGCCATCCAGCCAAGCAGTCGTTTCCAGCCTTTAGCAGCCCAGGTGCGGCTGCTGAAATCCCAGAGCTGCGATGCAAATTCCTTGATCGCCCAAGCGCGGGCGGTCTTCAACGATGAGTGCCGCAAGACACTGAAATCAAGGTGCTGGCGCCGACTCATGTTGCGTCGGTTACGCCGCCACTGGTATTTGCTGCCCTTCATTCGATCATCACCTTGGCCGAGCAATTGCCGGTGCTCCTGTTTACGCACCTGATCCGTCACCACCGTAATGTAGTCATGGCCCTGGTAAGCCGTTTCGTCAACACTGATACGGGTTGGCGACAGCGCTTCTCGTCGCGACAGCCCTCGCTTTACGGCCCGTTGCATAATCCCGTCGACAGCATTCCAACTGAGCTTCATGCGATCGGCCACTGCGCTGATTGATGCCGCTTGCAGCCAGTCGATCACCAGAGCCTCGAACATGGCGGTGAAACCACTGCCGGGCTCAGCCCAGGGCACGCTCACATTGACCAGCCCGTGC
>Ga0163144_10030935_pt1 | contig 10228 bp, 6 predicted proteins | sample OliLak19BULKMAT1_FD_123175 | JGI IMG/M metagenome (GOLD analysis project Ga0163144, IMG submission 123175) | Freshwater microbial mat bacterial communities from Lake Vanda, McMurdo Dry Valleys, Antarctica - Oligotrophic Lake LV.19.BULKMAT1 | ecosystem: Environmental > Aquatic > Freshwater > Lake...
CCCGGCGTGCAGGATGCCCCCGCCGCGGGCCGGGCCTTGCAGATCGACACGGTCAGCCCGCGCGCGTTGGACGGCCGCACCCTGGACGACTACCAGGCGGTGATCATCAACGACGTCGCCGAGCTGCCACCCGCGGTGGTCGAGGGTCTGAAGTCCTTCGTCGCGCCGGGCCGCGGTCTGGTGATATTCCCCGGGCCGAACGTCAAGGGCGACACCTGGACGCGCACCCTCTACGAACAGGGTGGTCTGCTGCCCGCCCAGCTGCCGGGCAGCCCCGAGGACCTGCCCGGCACCCCCGCCGACCCGGGCCTGGGTTTCAGCACCGCCGAGCTGGTCCATCCAGTGGTCAGCTTCTTCGCCCCGCGTGAGCGCCAGCCCTTCCTGGCGACGCCGCGCCTACGCCGTGCCTTCCCGCTTGAGGTGCCCGCGCCCGCGCCCGGTGAGGCGCCGCTCGCGACCGTGGTGGCGCGCCTGGCGGATGGCCGGCCGATCATTGCCGAGCGCCGCATCGGGCGCGGCACTGTGCTGTTGTTCGGCGCCGCTGCCGACCGCAGCTGGTCCGACCTGCCCCTGCGCCCGGCCTTTGTGATGCTGGTGCGCCGCGCCGTGCAGCAGGCCGCCCTGGGTGGCGGCGAGCGGCGCAACCTGGGCGTGCACGACCGCCTGGTGGGCGTGCTGCCCGCCCGCGCCGCCGGCGAGCAGGTGCGGGTCGATGATCCCCGGGGCGGCACTGCGCGCATGGCCGCCACCCTGACCCCGGCGGGCGATGCCGCCGTGGTCGAGGTGCCTGACACGGCCTTTGCCGGCTTCTGGACCCTGACCAGCCAGGCGGGCCGGCAGATCTTTGCCCTCAGCGGTCCGGGCGACGAGGCCGACCTCACCGCCATCGATCTCCGCGAACTGCTCCGCCAGCAGCCCGACCTGCCACTGGCCATGGTCGGCGCCGCCGACGGCGTAGCGGCCGGCCTGCAGGAGGTGCGCCAGGGCAAGGAGCTGTGGCCTTGGCTGCTGGCCATCGCGGTAGCCTGCCTGCTGGCCGAGTCGGTGCTGGCCCTGCGCTGGGCGCCGGCCGAGGCCGGGGTGCGGAGGGCCGCCGCATGACCGCGCTCATCCTCTGGCTGTTGTTCCTGCGCGACGTGGTCGGTCCGGGCGGCACGGTGCACTGGCCGCCGATCCTGCCCCAGGCCTCAACACCCCTGTCGCGCCTGGTCTTCGCTGCGCTCGCGGTGGCGGCGGTGGCGATGGTGTGGCTGTTCTACCGCCGCGAGGCCGCGTGGGTGCCCCTGGGCCGCAAGCGCCTGTTGGCTGGGCTGCGCGCCGGCGCCTTCCTGGTCATCATCTTCATCTGCACCGGCGCCTACTTGGAGGTGACGCGCAGCGAGGACGCCAAGGGCAGCCTGGTGCTGCTGGTCGACCAGAGCTCGTCCATGGCCCTGGTGGACAAGCGCACCGATCCCGCCGACCAGGCGGTGGCCGCGGCCATCACCGGCGAAGACGCGGCCAAGTCCGCTGCCATGACCCGTCACGAGCTGCTGCGCCGGGCCATCGCCAACCCCAGGCTTGATCCCCTGCCCGAGCTGGCCGCGCGCTTCCGCGTCGACCTCGCCACCTTCGGCGCCGCTGGTGGCGTGGCCCAGGCCGAGCTGGCGCCGGTGGACGACCCCGCCGGCGCGTTCGCCAAGCTGCCCGCCGCCGACGAGCCCGCCACCCAGCTGGGTGCGGCCCTGGTCGACGCGGTGCGGCGCAACCGTGGCCGCAAGCTCGATGGCCTGGTGATGTTCACCGACGGCGGCTGGAACCGGGGCGAGGACCCGGTCGAGGCCGCCCGCGCCCTGGGCGTGCCGGTCCATGTGGTTGGCGTCGGCCTGCCCCAGGCCAAGGACCTGGAGGTCACCTTCGTCAGCTGCGACGACGTGGTCTTCAAGGGCGACAGCTTCCCGCTGACGGTGCGCATCCGCGCCCGCGGCTACGCCAACCGCAACCTGCGCCTCAAGATCCTGCGCGACGACCAGTCCATCCGCGACGAGGTGGTGGCCCTGGGCGCCGAGGGCGAGGTCCAGCACCAGGTCATCCTGCCCGCCGACCGGGCCGGCGTGTTCGCCTTCGGCGCCGAGGTCGAGACTCTGTCGGACGAGGCCAGCGCCGAGAACAACCGGCGCAGCAAGGCCGGCGTGCGGGTCATCGACCGGCGCATCACCGTGCTGCTGTGCGAGGATTCGCCCCGTTGGGAGTTCCGTGCCCTGCGCGAAGGCCTGGCCGCGGACAAGGCCCGCATCCAGGTGAAGACCTGGATGCGCCAGGCGGACCCGGGTGGGCTCGAGGGCCAGGTCGCCACCTTCCCGCGCAACGCGGACGAGCTGCGCGGCTACGACGTGGTGGTGCTGGGCGCGGTCGATGCCGAAGCCTTCACCAAGGCCGACCTGACCCTCCTGGAGACGTGGGTGCGCGAGCAGGGCGGCGGCCTGGTGCTGCTGGCTGGCCACAACGGGATGCCCGACAAGTACCAGGGCACGCCCCTGGAGGACCTGCTGCCGGTCCACTTCGTCCCGCAGCCGCCGACTACGGCCATGGACGAGGCCGCCCGCACCCTGCGCACGCCCTTCCGCGTCGCCCTCACCCCCGAGGGCAAGGCCTGGGCGCCCTTGCGCTTGACCGCCGACGCCGCCGCCAACGACGCGCTCTGGGCCAAGGCCGAGCCGCTGTTCTGGGTCTATCCCGCCACCGGCCTCAAGCCCGGCGCCAGCGCCCTGATGGTGCACAGCGAGCGCAAGGCTGGCGACGGGCCGCTGCCGGTGATGGCGGCGCAGCGCTTCGGCAAAGGCCAGGTGCTGTGGATCGGCAGCGATGAGCTGTGGCGCTGGCGCAAGCAGCCGGGCGCCGCGTACCATCGCCGCCTGTGGGGCCAGATCGTCACCAGCTATGGCCTGGCGCACCTGCTGGGCGCCAACAGCCGGGTGCAGCTTGAGACTGACCGGCCCGAGTACGCGGTGGGCGACAAGGCCCAGATCACCGCTCGCATCGTCGACGCCGCCTTCAACCCCGCGACCGCGCCGTCGGTCACCTGCGTGCTGCGCCGCGACCTGGGTCAAGAGACCGTGGTCCTGACCGCCAAGCCCGATCAGCCCGGCACCTACACCGGCACCTGGACTGCGGCGGCGGTTGGCAGCTGGGCTCTGGGGTTGCAGGACCAGCGCGATGCCGAGGGCCCGGTGGTCAGCGTCGTCGCACCGCGCATCGAGCTGGAGGATCCCGGTCTGCGCGAGTCCCTGCTGCGTGAGGTCGCCAAGGCCTCGGGCGGCAGCTTCACCTACCTGCACGAGCTGCCCAGCCTGGTGCAGCGCCTCACCGTCACCGAGCGGCAGACCGCCCTGCGTCGCGAAGAGCTGACCCTGTGGAACGCGCCCGGCGTGATGATCCTGCTGGCCCTGCTGCTCGGCCTGGAGTGGTTCCTGCGCAAGCGGAGCGACCTGCTATGAGCGCCCGGCCCGCTCTCGACGACGACGAAGAGGTCGTGGTCATGGATGGCGACGACCTGGTCGTCGGCCTGCGCCAGCGCCTGGACGCCCTGCGCGCGCGCCGCCGCACCCTGGGCGTGGCCGCGGGGCTGGGGCGCTGGACGGCCAAGGCCGTGGGCGTGGTGCTGCTGGCGGTGCTGTGCGACTGGCTGGTGATCTGGCCGGTGGTCGAGTCCGCCGGGCTGTCGCTCTTCTTGCGCGTGGTCCTTGACCTATTGGTGTTGGCCGGGGCGGTGTGGGCGCTGCGCCGCTGGGTGTGGCCGGCCTGGTCCGCCCGGCCCGCCGACCACGAACTGGCGGTGCAGGTCGAGCTGGCCCATCCCCAGCTTGATGCGCGGCTGGTCAGCACCGTGCAGCTGGCCGAGAACCCAAGCGGCTCGCCCGACCTGGTTGCGGCGCTGGCCGAGCAGACTGACGCGGCCTGCGCCGGGCTCGACTTCCGCGCCGTGGTGCCGACCCGTCCGGCGCGCACCTTCGTCGCTGCGGGTCTGGGCGCGCTGTTGGGCCTGGCGCTGCTGGCCGCCATCCTTCCGGGCCACGCCCGGGCCGCCGCGTCGCGCCTGCTGCTGCTGGGCGACGCGGGCTATCCCACCGCCACCTGGCTGATCTGGCTGAGCGATGGCGGCCAGGTGCCCAGGGGCGAACCGTTCACCGTCGAACTGGAGGTCGACGCCAGCAGCGTGGTGCCCGCCGAGGCCGGCGTGCTTGTGCGCCTAGCCAGCGGGCGCGTGTCGACCTATCCGGCGCGCCGGGTCGAGGGCGCCGTCGGCCCGCACGGCGGCGTGCTCTACCGGGCGGTGATCGACCGGGTGCTTGAGGACCTGCAGTTCCGCGCGGTGGCCGGCGACGCCCGCTTCCCGGTGTGGCGCAACGTGGCCTGCCTGCAACGCCCCGAGGTCAAGAGCCTGAGCATCACCATCACCCCGCCTGCTTACCTTGGCGTTGCGTCCGCCACCACCAGCATCGGCGACCTATCGGTGGCCGCGGGCAGCACGGTGGTCATCAACGCCACGTTCACCCGCCCAGTGTCCAGCGCTGTGCTGACCCTGCGCCAGGGCTCCGCCACCAGCGCCCCCACCGACATCCCCCTGGGCGATGACACCCGCACTGGCAAGGCCGGCTTCGTGGTGACGCAGGACGGCCAGTGGAGCCTGACCCTGACCGGTAGCGACGGCACCAATAACCCGGACCCCATCGAGCACACCATCACCGCCATCCCCGACCAGCCGCCGGCGGTGCGCATCACCTTCCCGGCCGCCGACAAGAACGTCACCACCTTCGCCGCCTGGCCGGTGCGCTTCAGCGCCCACGACGACCACGACATCAGCTCGGCCTGGCTCAAGTACCGGGTCCTGGCCGATGACGCCGCGGCGTTGGCCGGCGCCTTCGACCCCGCCGATCCGACCCAGCAGGAGGGGGTCCGCGCCCTGGCGATCAGCAGCGTGGCCCAGGAACGGGGCACCGACCTCGAGAAGGGCGTGACCTTTGACCTGCGCCAGGTCCCTGGCCTAGCCCCGGGACAGAAGGTGGAGTACTGGATCGAGGTGTCCGACAACCGGCAGCCCGCCCCGAATACTGGTCACAGTAGTCGCTACCAGTTCGTTATCGTTGATGCCGGAACCCTTGAGGAGCAGATGGGCAAAGACCGTCAGCGCATCCTGGGAACCCTGACTGACATCAAAGAGCAGCAGGAAGACGCCAAGGCCCGCACCGAGGGCCTGAGGCGCGACCTGGAGCTCCGCAAACCAGCAGCCAAGCCCTGAAAGGGCAACGCCATGCGCCATCCCGTCCCACTCCTGATGATGCTTGCCCTGGCCGGCGTCACCGCCGAGAAGCCGGACCTCGACCAGGCCCTACGCGTCGAGGAGAGCGCCCAGAAAGGCATCTCGGGCCTGACCGACAACACCGCTCGGGACCTGTCGGGCATGATCGACGACTACCGCTTCAACCGCATCGGCGTCGATGACCAGCTTAAGACCTTGCACGGCTACAGCGGCGACTTGAACAAAATAAGCGGCAAGGGCGAGGACGGCGAGGACAGCATGTCCCGCATTGCCACCCGTCTTGCCGCCGCCCGCAGCGGCGGCGGTAGCGCCCTGGACGAGATCCGCGCCGCGGTCGCCGGGCAGGACGCCGTCTTGCGCCGTCTGCACGAGCTGTCCACCGCCGCTGAAGGCAACTTCGGCGCCTTTTCCCGGCGTGGCGACCTGCGCGGCCTGATCAAGGCCCAGCGCCAGCTGCAGAGCGACACTGGTCGCTTGGCCGATGCCACGGCAGGGGCCGACGCCAGTGCCCTGACCCCGGCCCAGCGCGCCGAGAGCGAACGCATCGCCAGTTCCCAGCGTGACCTGGCCAAGAACGTGTCCGTACAGCTCGCCAACCTGGGCAAGGCCGCCGAGGGCATGTCCAGTACGGACCCCGAAGCCGCCCAGGCCTTGAAGCGCAGCCTGGCCGCCGTCGATCCTGGCGCAGTGGAAAACCACATGGCCCAGGCAGGCGAGGACATCAGCGGCAATCGCCTGCAATCCGCCCAGGATCACCAGGAGCAGGTCCTGGCCGTTCTCGAAAAGGCCCAGAGCACGGTCGACGCCGCCAGCGCCAAGGCCGGCGCCACCGACAGCATCGTCGCCCTGCAGGCCCGCGCCGCCCAGATCGCCCAGCTCACCCAGGAACAGACCGACCTGCTGGCCGGCGCCAAGATCCTGGACCGGCACAGCACCCAGGCGGAATTCAACAACCTTCAAGCCGGCCAGGCCCAGGTCCGGGCCGGCGCCCAGGACCTAGCCAATGATCCGGTCACCGCCGGATCCTCCCAGCCCCAGATGGGCCAGGCGGCCAAGGCTGCCGGTACTGCCGAAACGGCCCTGGGCGGCATGGAGCAGGACCAGGCCGTCGCCGGCATGGAGCAGACTCTGGCGGCCCTCAAGGCCGCCGGCGCTGCTGCCGAGGCCCAACTCGCCGCCGCCACCGGCATGAGCCCCGAAGCCAGCGCCCTGGCCGCCCAGCTCGCCGCCGTCAGCGGGATGGCCGCCGCTCAGCAGGCCCTGATGCAGCAGACCGCGGCCATGGCTGACGCCGGGCAGCCAGCCGGTGAGTCAGCCGGACAGCCAGCCGGTGAGTCAGCCGGACAGCCGGCCGGTGAGTCAGCCGGACAGCCGGCCGGTGAGTCAGCCGGACAGCCAGCCGGTGAGTCAGCCGGACAGCCGGCCGGTGAGTCAGCCGGACAGCCGGCCGGTCAGCTTGCCCAGCAGCAGTCCGGTCTGGCCAGCCAGATGCAGTCCAGCCCGAACGCCGCGGCCCAGGCGGCGGCCCAGGCGGCGGCCCAGGCGGCCACGGCCCTGTCGAACCAGAACACCGCCCAGGCCTTGGCGGCCCAGCAGCAGGCCCTGGCGGCTCTGCAGTCGGCCCAGGCCGGGCTCCAGTCCCAGCTGGCCCAGGCGATGGGGCAGCAGCCGGGTCAGCCAGGGCAGCCGGGCCAGCAACCTGGGCCGCCGGGCCAGCAGCCCGGGCCGCCGGGCGAGCAGCCGGGCAAGCCCATGCCCAACCAGCCGCCGCCCCCGCCCACAGATTCCAAGAACGACGCCACCGGCGAGGGCTCCTTCGCCACCGACGGCGAGCGCCAGGCGCGCAGCGGCGGCGGCTGGGAGGCCGCCCTGCCCACCCGCGAGCGGGAGGTGCTGGCGACCAGCATGGCCGAGAAGTTCCCGGAGCGCTACGATGCCGCCTTGCAGGACTACTACCGGGAGCTGGCCCGGACCGGCGCGGGACGTTGAGCGCAGCCATGAGCGTCCGCATCCTCGTCGTATTGGTCCTGACCATGGCGCTGGCGTCGCCGGCGGCCTCCTTTGATGCCGCCGACGAACTGTCCGTGCCGGCCCAGCAGGCCGCCAAGCGCGCGGTGGCGGGGCTGGCCGGGTCGCAGCGCGCGGATGGCGCCTGGCCCGGCAGCTGGGGCGGCACCACCGGCATCGTGGCGGTGTGCGCCCTGGCGCTGATGGCCCACGGCCACTTGCCCGGCGAGGGCGAGTTCGGCCAGCAGACCGCCCGGGCCCTCCAGTTCATCGTCAAGTCGTCCCAGCCCGACGGCCTGCTGTTCCGCCGCGGCATGCCCGGGGCGCCCATGTACCACCACGGCCTGGCCACCCTGGCCCTGGCCGAGGGTTGGGGCGAGGGCAACGACAAGGACCTGCGGGATGCCCTCAAGCGCGCTTGCGACCTGATCGTCGCCACGCAGAACACTCAGGGCGGCTGGCGCTACGAGCCTAAGATCAGTGATGCGGACCTGTCGGTGACGGTGTTCCAGCTGATGGCCCTGCGCGCCGCCAAGGACGCGGGTATCGCGGTGCCGAAAGAGACCATCGAAGCCGCCATCGGCTATGTGCGCGCCTGCCACAATCCCACCGCCAAGGGCAAGGACGGCGGCTTCGCCTACACTCCGGGCAGTGAATCGGGCTGGGCCCGTACCGGCGCCGGCCTGACCTCGTTGCAGGTCGCTGGCCTCTACCGCACCCCCGAGATCAGCGACGGCGTGGCCTACCTCAGCCGCTTCCAGCCAATAGGAACGGAGGACCCCAAGGCCAAGGAGCACTGGTACTACGGCGCCTACTACACGACCATGGGCCTCTACCAAGCCCAGGCCCTGGGCCAGGGTGGCCAGAACGCTTGGCGCACCTTTTATCCCGCCATGGTGAACACCCTGCTGTCCCGCATGGATAAGGGCGGCTTCTGGGCTGGCGGCTGGGACCAGTATCCCACCGCCATGTCGCTGCTGATCTTCGGCGTGACCAACCGTTATCTGCCGATCTACCAGCGATGAGCGCGGGGCAGACCATGTCTCGGGCGTCGCGCGGAATGCAGCGCGTTCTGACCATGCTGGCATTATGCGCCGGGGTGGTCGCCAGTGACGCGACCGCGCTGACCGGCGATGGCCGGCAGGTCACGGGCGCCTTCGCCATGACCAACGCTGGCGTGGCAGTGGGCGGCGAACGGATCGCGCTGGATGCGTTGGTGGGGCTGACCGTGCCAGGGGATCGCGCCACCGCCCTCGACCAGGGTGTGGTCCTGCGCGACGGCACCATCCTGCGCGGCGTGGTCAGCTCGGTGCAGGCGGGACAGGTGCAGGTCGACAGCGATCAGGCCGGCGCACTGACCATTCCCTTCGCGCAGATGCGGGCCGTGGTGCTGGCCCCGCGCAGTCTGGCGGCCCTGGATACACTGCCAGTGGACCAGGGCGGAGCTTGGCTGGCCAATGGCGATCGGGTCTCGGGCACCTGCGCCTTCCTCAACGACCAAGCTGTGGGCATCGACACCGGCCGCAAGGTGATGCAAGTCCCGCGGTCCCGTGTCGATCTACTGCTCTTCGCGGGCGCCGCGCCAGTTGCGCCCGGGCTACGCCTGCTGCTGGCAGACGGCAGCCGTCTGGCGGGTCGGCCCACGGGTGGCGCATCTTTATCAATACAGACGCTCGCCGGCCTCGTGCCGGTGCCGCTGTTATTGGTGCGGGCGGCGTGGACTGAAAGCGGCGCGGTACAGCCGCTGGGTCTGCTGACCCTGCCCGCCCCCACCCAGCAAGCCCTGCTGGATGAGCCGGGCATGCTGCTGAGGAATCGTGGTAGCGATGGCGGCGTGCTGCATGCCGCCGGCCGCTCCTGGGATCGTGGCCTGTGCCTGCGGGCCGGTTCCAGCGTCGTCGTGCCGGCGGCGGGCGCCGCACGCCTGGTGGCCGAGGTTGCCGTCACCGATGGCTCCCCCGGCAGCGTGGACTTCCGCGTCCTGCGCGGCAGCACCGTGCTGTGGTCGTCCGGTCCCCGGCGGGCCGGCGACGTGCCGATGTCGTGCGGCGTCGCCACCGACGGAGCCGAAAGCTTGACCTTGGAGTGTGCCCGGCCTGCGGGCACCAGCGCGGCAGCCACCGGCATCTGGGGCTGGGCGGCCTTGATTCGCTGAGCGGGGTTGGCGGCGTCGGTGTTTTCAGAGCGGAACTGTGGTGGACTGGCCGGCAGGCTATCGCGCGCTGTCGGACCTGGTCCGGTCCGGTGGCAGCGTGAGGTCGGTCCAGTGGCGGAACACCGCCGCTTGTCCATGGCGCACGCCTCCGACCACTACGTTCCACAGCACCACGCCGTCAATCTGAAAGCGTCGGCCGTTTTTGGCGATGCGGATGCCCTGATAATCGTCGATGAAACCCCGGTCCCGTGCCTGGGCCAGCAGACGCTCGCGTTCGGCCTGGGCCATGGGCTCGGCCGAGCGGCGTGAGGGCAGGGTGATGAACTCGTCCCAGTCATAGCCCCACAGGGCCTGGGCGGTGCGGTTGGCGTAGCAGAAGACCGGATCGTCTTCGGTGCCGTGCATCAGCAGCACAGCGGGGGCATCATAAAGGGGGGCATCACCGGCCGCGGCCACGGCGCGTAGGTCGCCGCCGGTCAGGGCGGCGAAGCTGACGGTGAGCAGTTCTTCAAGGTCGGGGCGCATGGTCGATCCGCGGCGGCGCATGGTGGAGGCCCTGGAAAGTCCCGCAAAGCCTTTGCCAAGCGGGGGTGGCGGCCGACGGCAGTGGCGCCTTGCCCCTCTCCCCTCGGGCCTATCCTGCTTTCCCGCGCCAAAAACGGCGCTCCTGAGAAAGGCTGGCTATGGGATTCCTCGGTTTTGGCACCCCCAAGTGGAAGCATCGCGATGCGGAGGTCCGCCTACGCGCCCTCCAGGCCCTGGATGAG
>Ga0163144_10030937_pt1 | contig 10227 bp, 8 predicted proteins | sample OliLak19BULKMAT1_FD_123175 | JGI IMG/M metagenome (GOLD analysis project Ga0163144, IMG submission 123175) | Freshwater microbial mat bacterial communities from Lake Vanda, McMurdo Dry Valleys, Antarctica - Oligotrophic Lake LV.19.BULKMAT1 | ecosystem: Environmental > Aquatic > Freshwater > Lake...
CCCCGACACACGAAAGCACCACCGGATAGAGCCGCCCGTCGAGCGAGCGATCGAAGCGTACGATCGAGCCGTAAGCGAGCACCACGAGCAACGTCCCGAGCTCGATGTCGGTCATCGCGTTGGTCTCGATGGCGCGCAGCCGTCGCCGCAGGCGCTGCGCGAACAACACGGCGATCGACGCGAGCCCCGCGAAGGCCCACGTCTCCGCGAGGCGGCCCGACGCGTCGAGCACCACGACGGCCCCGAGCGCCAGCGACAGCGCAAGGGGAAACGTGAACCGCGCAGCGCGCCGAGCCCACAGCATCAGGGTCAGGAGGGGCGGCATCCGGGCATGAGGCCGTAGCAAGGCTGCCCGCGCATGGCCCACTTCTTTGAGCGGATGATGCGCGCGTCGCGGAAACCCCCGGCCGCGTCACCAAGCCCCCGTCTCGCGTGCCGGGCCAACGAGGGATACTCCTGTCACCATGCGGCTCGGAATCCGGCTCCAGGTGCTGCTCGCGCTCGGCGCCCTCCTCGTCCTCGCGTTCGTGCCGTTGTTCTTCGCGGTGGCGAGCCTCACGCGCGCGACCTTGCGCAACGTGCGCGCCGACAGCGCCGCGTCGCTCGGCCGCGCCGTCGCGGGTCACGTCGCCGTCGCGGGGGAGACCCGCACGCTGTCCGAGATGGAGCCGCTGCTCTCGGCGCAGCTCGGGCCCGGCGGGGTGACCGCGGTGGGCGTCTACGACACCGGCGGGCGCCTCGTGACGAGGGCCGCCGAAGAGGGCTGGGACAGCTCGTTGCCCGCGGAAATCCGCACCAACGCGGAGCGCATCGAGCCGCTGCGAACGTCGCGCGGCTCGGCCTCGCTGCTCATCGTGCCCCACCCGATCGCCACCTTCGCAGGTGCGCCCGGGCTCCAGGCGGACGGGCGTTCTCGCGGGCCCATCGCCGCTGTCGCCGTGCTCGTCCGCACCGACACCAAATCCTCTTATTCCGCCCCGCTCCTGCGCCTCGTCGCGCTCTACAGCGGGATCTTCGCGCTCGGCCTCCTCGTGTTCGCCTACATCGCCATGACGCGCTTCGTGGTGCGCCCCCTCGTGCAGCTCGCAGGCGCGGCCCGTCGCGTGCGCGAGGGGGGACGCCGCTTCGAGGTGTCGTCGTCGGGCGCCGCCGAGATCGCCGATCTGTCGCAGAGCGTCGCGCAGATGACCGAGCGCCTGCGCGTCGAAGAGGAGCAGCTCCGCGCCAAGATCGCCGAGGCCCTGCGCTACGCCGAGGATCTGAAGCGCGCCCAGGAGCGCCTCGTCCGCTCGGAGCGCCTCGCCTCCGTCGGCCGTCTCGCGGCTGGCCTGGCCCACGAGATCGGCAATCCGATCTCGGCGATCCTGGGCTTTCAGGACCTGATGTTGATGGGCGGGCTGCCCCCCGAAGAAGAGCGCGACTTCCTCGAGCGCATGAAGCGCGAGACCGAGCGCATCCACAAAGTGCTGCGCGATCTGCTGGATTTCGCGCGCCCCACGGCGCCGCCGCGGGCCGGTGAGGCCGAGCGTCCGTGTTGCCTCGCTGACGCGGTGAGCGACGCGGTGGCGCTGGTTCGCCCTCAGAAAGACTGGAAGGGCATCGATCTCACGACCGACGTCGCGCCCGACCTGCCGCTCGTCACCCTCGCGCACGAGCGTGTGGTGCAGGTGCTCCTGAACCTGCTCCTGAACGCCGGCGACATGGTCCCGGAGGACGGCGGCCGCGTGCTCGTGCGCGCCACGCGCGGGGCGGGCGATCGCGTGCGCATCGAGGTCGAGGACAACGGCCCGGGAATCGCGAGCGACATCGAGCGCCGCCTGTTCGAGCCCTTCGCGACGACCAAGGACGTGGGGAAGGGGACGGGCCTCGGCCTCGCGGTGTGCCGCGGCCTCATCGAAGCGGCCGGCGGCACCATCACCGCGGAGCGCGGCCCGCTCGGCGGCGCGCTGTTCGTCGTGGAGCTGTCGCTCGCGGAGTGAGGCGCGGCGCTCACGAGCGACGCGATCTCAGCTGGTGGCTCGGGCGACGGTCCCGTGCGCGAGGCTCGAACCCTGCGCCCTCACGCCACGAGCAAATGGTAGGCGGCGCTCGCCTCCGCGAACCGCGCGGCGAGCTTGGCGCGGACCTCGTCGGGCGACGCGCCGTACCTGTCCGGGTGCAGCTCCATCGCAAGCTTCTTGAACGCGCGGCGCACGCTCAGCTCATCGGCGTCGAGCGGCAGACCCAGCGTCCGCAGCGCCAGCGCCCGTGGCGATGACGGTGGAGGCGGCGGTGACGCCGAGGCATTCTCGCGCGCCCGCTGCCCGCGGGGCGGCGGCGGCGTCTCCCCGGCCGTGCGCTCCTGCGCCCCCCACGAGCTCGTGCTCCACCACGGCGTCCGCGGCGCGGGCGCCGGGGCCGGTCGTGGGGCCGCGCGGCGATCGCGGTTGCGCGTCCGCCCGTGCAGAAAATCGCGCGGCATCAACGTCCCGACCCGCAACACGTCCTTCGGCAGCGGCCGCGACGTCCGGAAGGTCACCCGCGCATCCGCCAGCCCCTTGTAAATCGCCTCCACCTTCGCGTGGAGCTGCTCGCGCAACCCCGCCACCAGCGCCTCCGGCGCGACCGCCCCCATGCTCACCAAGATCGCCCCCGCGGGCCGCGGATCGCCCAGCGCCATGCGATAGAGCATCACGTCGATCGCCCGCGCATCGAGCTTGCCCGCGCGCGCCAAAAGCTGCCCGATCGGCGTCACCGAAAGCTCGGTCTCGACGCTCGCGACGAGCCCCGACAGCAGGTGAATCCGGTGTGTCCGCCCGTGCCGCGTCGCCCCGTTCGCCGCGGCGACCTCCGACAGCTCCAGCACCCCGGTGGCGTTCCCCCGGTACAGCGTGCCGAGGATGTCGCCCAGCGTGGAGGTGTCGAGGCGCCCGGGGAGCTGCATCCCCCGCCGATATCAACGGGCGCCCGATTGGGCCAAACTTGTCACTACTTCACTCCGGCCCCCGCCGGCAGCTCGCCGTCCAGGGTCGCCACCTTCAGCACGTCGCCGTCGCCGCCGGCCAGGAGCATGCCCTCGCTCACCAGCCCCTTCACCACCTCGCGCGGCGCGAGGTTGCACAGCACCACCACACGCTTGCCCACGATCTGCTCCGGCGCATAGCTCTTCGCAATGCCCGCGATGATCCGCCGCGGCGCGGCGTCACCCACGTCCACCCGCAGATCGAGCAGCTTGTCCTTCTTTTTCACCCGCTCGGCCGACACCACCAGGCCGACCCGCAGCTCCATCTTGGCGAAGTCGTCGTATTGAATCACCGCCTTCGCCTCGCGCGGCGCCGCCTGAGCCGACTCCGCCTTTGCCGAGGTTGACTCGGTGTTTGCCAAGGCCGACTCCTGCGTGCCAGTTGAAGACTCCACCTTTGCGGTCTCCGCGACTACCACCTTCGGGTCCGCTTTGGCCGCGCCCCCGTTCGCCGCGTTCTCCCTCGCCGCCTCCTCCGTCGGGCTCGAGAACCTGGCGAGCAGCTCCGCCTCTTTCTCCTTCTCGAACCTGGGGAAAATGGGCGTTCCCCGCGAAAGCGCTCCGCCGGGGGCCCGCGCTGGCAGCGCGAACGGCCAGGCGTCGGTGCCGACCTCGCCCGCGAACACCGCGAGCCCGAGCTGCTCGCGCATCGCCGCCGAGACGTTCGGCATCACCGGCGCGATCATCACGCTCACCGCCTCCAGCAGCTCCACCGCCGTCGCCACGATCGTCCCGAGCCGCGCCGCGTCGTTCTTCTTCGCGACCCACGGAGCGGCCTTGTCGATGTACTCGTTGGCCAGCGCGAGGATCGTCCAGATGTGCCCCAGCGCCGCCGTCGGATTCATGGCATCGAACGCCTCGGCGGCCGCCTTTGCCTTCGCGGGATACTCGGCCTCCAGCTTGTCTTCGAGCGCCGTCTTCGGCCCCTTCTCGGGCACCGTCTCCGCGAATGGCAAGACCCGGTTGAGCAGGTTGCCGAGCTGATTGCCCAGCTCGGACGAATAGCGCTGCACCAGGTCGGCAATGCTGAAGTCGCCGTCCTGCCCGAACGACACCGCCCGCATCAGCGTGTAGCGCACCACGTCGGCCCCGACGGTCGGGGAGATGGCCTCGGCCAGCGCGATCGGGTGCACCGTGTTGCGCAGGCTCTTGGACATTTTCTGTCCGTTCACCGTCAGGAACCCGTGCACGAACTCCACGGCGGGCGGCTCCATGCCCGCGGCCATCAGGAAGGCCGGCCAGTAGCACCCGTGGAAGCGCAGGATGTCTTTCCCGAGCAGGTGCACGGCCGGCCAGAAGCGCGAGTTGTCGTCCGGCGAGGTCAGGGCAGAGTAGTAGTTCGACAGCGCGTCGAACCACACGAACATCACGTGCCTGTCGTCGCCCGGCACCGGGATCCCCCACTGGAACGTGCTGCGCGAGACGCTCAGGTCTTCGAGCCCGCCTGACACGAAGCTCTTGAGCTCGTTGTAGCGCCCCTCCGGCTTCAAGAAACCGGGGTTCTTCTCGTAGAAATCGAGCAGCGGCTGCTGGTATTTCGCCAGCCTGAAGAAGTAGCTCTCCTCCTTCATGTGCTCCACCGGCTTGCCGTGGACGGGACACAGGTTGTTGGGCTGAGTCAGCTCTTTTTCGGTGTAGTAGCCCTCGCAGGCCACGCAGTAGAGCCCCTCGTAATGCCCCAGATAGATGTCGCCCCGCTCGGCGATGCGCTTCCACAGGTCCTGCACCCACTGCTTGTGGCGCGGCTCGGTCGTGCGAATGAAATCGTCCGGGAAGCACGAGAGCTTTGGCCACGCCTCGCGGAACTTGGCGCTGATCTCGTCGGCGTACGCCTGCGGCGTCATGCCCTTCTCGTCGGCGACGCGCTGGACCTTGAGCCCGTGCTCGTCGGTGCCGGTGAGGAAGCGGCTCTCGTCACCGCGGGCGCGGTGGTACCGGTACAGCACGTCGGCTGCGATGGTGGTGTACGCGCTCCCGAGGTGGGGCACGTCGTTGATGTAGTAGATCGGCGTGGTGACGTAGAAACGGCTCGGCATGGCTGCGTGGGCGTCATACCACGGCCGCGCCGTCGCCCTACCGCCGCTCGGCGAAGAGTGCTAGGGCACGCTCGTTCGTAGCGAATTTCGGAGGTCGCCCAATGGCTCTCGTCGATGGAAAAGTGGTCCTCATCACCGGGGCCGGCGGCGGTATCGGTCGCGCAGAAGCGCTGCTCTTTGCGCGTGAAGGCGCCAGGGTCGTCGTCAACGATCTCGGCGGCGCCCGCGACGGATCGGGCTCCAGCGACGCGGCCGCGGCCAAGGTCGTGGACGAAATCAAGGCGGCCGGCGGCGACGCGGTCGCGAGCTTCGACGACATCGCCACCGCCGACGGCGCCCAGCGCCTGGTGCAGGCCGCGCTGGACGCCTTCGGTCGCGTCGACGTGCTGGTGAACAACGCCGGCATCCTCCGCGACAAGAGCCTCCTCAAAATGGACGAGGCGATGTGGGACGCGGTCATCGCCGTCCACCTCAAGGGCACCTTCCTTTGCACCCAGGCGGCCGCCAAACAGATGGTCAGTCAGGGCGGCGGCGGCCGCATCGTCAACACCACCAGCGTCTCGGGCATGATGGGCAATTTCGGCCAGGCCAACTACGCGGCTGCCAAGGCCGGTATCTACGGTCTCACGCGCACGGCCGCCATCGAATTGCAGAAACACCGCATCACGGTCAACGCGGTCGCCCCCATCGCAAAGACCCGCATGACGGAAGACCTCCCCATGTTCCAGAATGGCATGGACGCCCTCACGCCCGACCACATCGCCCCTGCCGCGCTGTTCCTCGGCACGGACCTCTGCGCCGACCGCACGGGCCACGTCCTCGCGGTGGCCGGCCAGCAAATGTACATCTTCAAGGTCGTCCAGAGCGCCGGCAAATTCAAGGACGGCACCACGCCCTGGACGGCCCAGGAGATCGCGGATCACTGGGAGTCGATCACGAGGCTCTAGTTCCTCCCGCCAAAAGTCAAAGCCCTTTTGGCGCCGCTGCGCGGCGCGCTTCGCGCGGTCGAAACCAGTCAGTTTCTTGGGGCATTCGCCCCAAACCCCGGCCGCGCTCGCGCGGCCCTAGTTCCGCCGGAAGGCGTTTCATGCCGGCCCAAACTTCTGGTGGGCGGAACTAGCCCGGATTCGGGTCGCCACGGCCACGCGGGTGGCGCCCCGTGACGACGCACGAGCCCGTATTCACGAGGAGACACTCGCTCCCCGCGGGCCGCGCCGGACGACCCCGACGCAGCGCAGACTGCGCACGCAAGGTACGGACTGATACCCTTCCCGGTATCAGACTGTGACCCGGCGCGGAGATCGGTCCTCCGGCACCCGGCCGTGGCGGCGCCCGCGCAGTGAAATGGCTATGAATCATTGGTTTCCAATGAATTCAGCGGAATACGTGTTGCCCGGCATGGCGCTTGCGTAATGTCGGTGCATCGGGAGGTCGGAGCCAACGGGGTGCTCCGCTCCTTTTCGTGTGCCCAACATGGAAACCACTCACACCTTCGACCTCCGCGAGCTTGACGCGCTGATCGCGGCGACAGCCGATCTTCGAGCGATTCGCGACGACGTCGTGCGGAGCCTCGGAGACGACGGCGCCCACGACATCGGCCATCTCCTCCGCGTGGGGGTGTGGGTCGTTCGGCTCGCCGGCGATACCTTTCCGGCGCGCGAGCTCCTGGCGGCGGCCCTCTTGCACGACCTCGTGAACGAGCCGAAGACATCCCCCAGGCGGGCGCAGGCGAGCGAGCTATCGGCGCGCTCCGCGGCTTCTCTGCTGGCGGAGCGCGGGTTTCGTCCCGACGAGATCGAGCGCATCACGGCGGCTATCCGGGACCACAGCTTCAGCCGGGGCGCGGTCCCGCAAGAGCCGCTCGCGCGGGCGCTCCAGGACGCGGACAGACTGGACGCAATCGGCGCGATTGGCATTCTGCGGGCATTCTCGACCGGGGAGCGGATGGGGAGCCGGCACTTCGACATCCACGATCCGTGGGCGACCCGGCGCTGTCTCGACGAGGCCGCGTTCACCGTGGACCATTTCTTCACCAAGCTCCTCCTCCTGCCGGGGAAGATGCTCACTGATCGAGGGAGGCGGGAGGCGGAGCGGCGCGTCGCCCACATGCAGGCCTTCCTGAGCGAGCTGGGGCACGAGATCGGCGCCGCGTATCCAGGGCACGGCACCGAAACAAGGGAGATCGCATGAAAGAGATAGTGCAGTTCGTCGAGAATCATCTGAAGGCGCACGGCTCGCAGGCGCCGGACCACGAGATCACCTCGACCGCATCCACGGTCGTGTCCGAGGTGACCTCGGAGCTCTCGGCGGAGGTCGCCGCGGAGGTCGTGTCGGAGGCAGTGTCCGAGGCGGCGGCCCAGAAGGCCTAGCGCGAAGAGGGGGTCTTCTCCCGGGGTGCTCCGGGGCCTTCGACGATTGATACGGGCGCGCACGGAGCGCTCCGGCGCGGGACGACACCTGCGCCGTCGGGGGACGTGCGCCCGCTTCTCTGTCCTTTGCACGGCCGGCTCCCACGCGGGCGCCGGCCGCCGTGGAGCTTCGATGATGGACACGACGAGACCCGACGATCTGGCCGATTTCGCCCGCAACCTCCGGGCCAAGCTCGCGGACTCTCCCGACGAGGCGCTCGCCCCCGAGCACCTCGCCGATCTGGCCCGCATCGCTTATGCCACCGATCCCCACGCCGCCGTGGTCCGGCACGAGCTTCAGAGAGACCTGTTTCGCCGTACCGTTCGCCACGCCGTACGGACGACGGAGCATTACGCCAGCCGGCCTGAATACCCCCGCTTTCTGACCGACTCGGAGCTCCGCGACAGACTCGACGTCTCCGCCCTGCCGGTCCTGCGGCGAGCCGACGTCTCGGAGGCGACCGCTCGCTTCCTGGCGCGTGACTCGGAGACGGCGTGGATCTCGCACACGGCCGGCTCGACCGGAGATCCGGTGTCGATTCACCGCTCGACGAGCGAAGTGAAGGTCATCCAGGGCTTCTTCCGGCGAATGGCCGACGTCGTCGTGCCGAGTCTGCCGTCCTTGCCGCTGGTCTTGAGCCTGCCCAACGTCTACCACGGAGTCGCGACGCCGGTGCCGTCGATTGGCAAGGTGCTGGTGGCCGGCGTCACGGACGACGTCCTCATCAAGGACGCTGTCCGCGTGCTCCGCGCCGAGTACGATCTGCCCGGCCACGACCGCAAGATATCGATCATCAGCGGTCTCGGATTCCACGTCGCGTTCCTGACGAGCTACCTGTTCGAGCAGGGGATCGATCCCGCGACGCTCGGGGTGAAGGGCATCAACGTGACGGGCGCCTTCGTGCCGAAGGCGATGCGCCGCTTCCTGGAGCGGGCGTGGGGCGCGACGCTCTTCGACAAGTTCACGCTCACCGAGGTCTTCGGCGGCGCCACGAGGAGCGGGCTCGACGCCCCGTTCCGGCTCGATCCCTTCGTCTTCGCCGAGGTGCTCGACTCCACGAGCCTCACCCCGATACGCGAGGGGGTCGGCCATCTGGTGTTGACGTCCCTCTATCCCTTCGTCCAGCGCCAGCCCATCATCCGCTACGAGACAGGCGATCTCGTGCGCGTGCGCGAGCATACCCCGACGGGCCTGCAAGCGTTCGACTTCCTGGGCAAGATCAAGAACTGCGTGTCTGCCGAGGTGGACGGAGCGCGACAGTGGCTGCTCTGCTCGGCCGATCTCTACCAGGCGCTGGCCAAGTTCCCGGACGTCCGGCTCTACGAGTGGTTCAGCAACGTGCGCAGCGCCTTCGATTGTTCGGTCGGGTCACAGCCGATCTTCGTGGTGAAGAAGGAGACCCTGCCGGAGGGCACCGTCGTGATCGAGGTCGACGTCGAGCTGCGGTATGCGCCCCACTGCCACCCTGTCCGGGTGAAGGCCATCGAGGAGGAGATCATGGACGATCTCCGCCGCACCAACCCGGCGTTCGAGCGGCTCTCGCGCGAGGGGCGCGCGCGGATCGTGCTCCGCTTCCGCTCGCCGGGGGCGCTCGGAGACCAGGTCAAATTCAAAGTCTGAGATGGATCCCGGGATAACCGTCGATGAGGAGGCTGCCGTGAATCACGCCATGAAGGAAGTGGTCTTCGTTCACCCGAACGTCGTCGAGCTGCATAGCTTCGAGGAGCCGTCTTTGACGGGTGAGCAGGTCCGCGTGAAGACTCTGATGTCCGGTATCAGCCACGGCACCGAGATGAACCTGCTGCGCGGCACCGCGCCGGGGTTCTCGCGCCGGTGGGACAAGGCGCTGCGGCTCTTCCGCAACGCCGCACCGCACAAGTCGTATCCCGTATTGCCAGGATACGAGTGCGTGGGGAGCGTGGTCGAGACGGGCCCCGGCGTCGAGGGCCTGAGCGCCGGCACCCTCGTCTGGGTCGACAAGTCCCACCGGAGCACGCACTTGATCAGCGCGGCGGAGGCGCGCGCAGGCATGTTGCCCCCCGGGATGAAGCCCGAGCGCGGGATCTTCTGCGCCCTCGCCCGCGTCGCGCTGGGCGGCATCCACGACGCCAACATCAAGGTGGGCGACGTGGTCGCGGTGGTCGGGCTCGGGGTCATTGGCCTCATGCTGGCGCAGCTCGCATTGCTGAGCGGGGCGTCGACCGTGTTCGCCCTCGATCCCTATCGCCGCCGGCTGGACCTGGCGAGGCGGTTCGGCGCGGAGCCGCAGGACAGCTCCGTCGTCGACGCCGCGGCGCGGGTGAAGGAGATGCGCGGGCCCGGGGTCGACGTCGCGATCGACGCCTCGGGGCGCTACGAGGGCCTGCACCTCGCGCTCGCCTGCTGCCGTCCGGGAGGGCGCGTGGTGGCGGTCTCTTCGTACCAGGGCGAGGCCAGCGGCCTGCGCCTCGGCGAGGAGTTCCACCGGAACCGACTGACCATCTCGTCCTCGATGACGGTGAACGAGGTCCCCCACCGCGATCACCCGTGCTGGACGCTCGACCGCCTCAACGAGACGGCCCGCCGGCTCCTCCACGACGGGCGCCTCCGGGTCGAGGAGATGTTGACTCACGTCTTCCCGATCGAAGAGGCCGAGGACGCCTATCGCCTGATCGCCGAGAACCCCTCGGAGTGCGTCAAGGTGGCGTTCCGTTACCCATCCTGAAACGAGCGCGAGGTTTTGCCGTGCCCCAGCCACGCTTTCCGACCCGATACACCTTCCGAGACGACGGCGATGTCGCG
>Ga0163144_10030939_pt1 | contig 10226 bp, 11 predicted proteins | sample OliLak19BULKMAT1_FD_123175 | JGI IMG/M metagenome (GOLD analysis project Ga0163144, IMG submission 123175) | Freshwater microbial mat bacterial communities from Lake Vanda, McMurdo Dry Valleys, Antarctica - Oligotrophic Lake LV.19.BULKMAT1 | ecosystem: Environmental > Aquatic > Freshwater >...
GAGCACCCCGGCGCTGGGGCGTCGAGACCGCCCCTGCACCAACAGCCGCCATCGATGCGACCAGAGACAGACCCATCGCCGCCAACGTTCCGATCATCACATGTTGACGCATGCCGTCAGCATCGCACAACATGCCCGCCCCGGCTACTTGACGTTACTTCACAGGCACCGGCTGCACCCACGCGGCGCGGCCGGCGCTGTCGATCACCTTCGCGCGCACATACCCCTCGGCGCCGGTGAACGTGTAGGTCGCCGCTGGCTCGATTGACTCGTGCAGCACACGTCCACCCTTACCGATGAACTGGATGCGGTACTTGAAGTCGGCCCGCGGACGCACGTCAACCGTCATCGACGATGGAGTGGTCCTGATGTCCGCAAGGTCGACCCCTGTGGATGCGTAAAAATCACCCTTCTCCAGAGCCTCGAGCAGCGTGCGGGCTTCAAGCCGCGCCGCCCGAATCGCTATCCAGCCGCGGCCGGGCCCCGCCACATTCGGATTCCCAGGATCCTTGAACGTATGCGCGTCGTCAACGGCGATGCCATAGAGCAGTGTCCCTTGCGACAGAATCTGATCCCACGCCTGCTCGAGACCAGCGACGCCGCCGCCGCCCTCGTTGTGCACGGTGGGATGCCCGTTGTAGACCTCGAACAGCGTGTTGTTCCGCACCTGCCGCAGGTCTTCGGGCGTCATCGCCCACTGGAAGTTCGGGTGGTTGATGTGGGGAACGCCATCGACTCTGCGAATCGCATCCACGTTGCCCTGTATCGTCGCGACCATCGACGCCGCGTTCCGGGTGGGCTCGATTTGCGCCGAGACGTCCAGGCCGTTCACGTGCACGGCTTTCGACTGGAATGATGAGGTGACTTCCTCGCCCTTGATGACAAGAAACTTCTCGTTGGCGCCGTGGACGGCGTTGAGTCCGTCCACTCCGGTGAGGAAGTTGTGATCGGTCAGCACGAGGAAGTGATACCCGTGCTCGCGGTACCAGCGGACCACCGCATCCGGCGTGCTGTCACCGTCGCTGTTGAGGGTGTGCGTGTGCGTGTTGCCCTTGTACCAGCGGAGTGAGCTTCCTGGAATCGCCTGCTCAAACTCCGGCACGACACCAGCCGCCGCCGCGCGCTCGAGGGTCGGCCAGGCCGCGAACCCGAGCAGTCCAATCACCAGCCACACACCAGCGAATACGTCGAGTCGGCGCCGAGCCATGCGAGTCACCCCCGCCGGAATTCTACAGGTCCGCCGACAAGCGTGTAGCCGGACCTGAAGGCCTCGAAAGCGAACAAACAACGTAAGGCGCCGCAGGAGGTGCGCCGCTGAATGAGCGCCAGCGCGGCTGAGATACGATCGGCGTCAAGATGCGCCTCCTGGTCGTCGCCGCCACTAAAGGCGAACTCGCGTCGCTTGTCGCCACGCGGCCCGTGGGGCGGCATCGGATCGATCACCTGGTCACCGGCGTCGGCATGGTCGCAATGGCCGCGCACCTGTCGCGGGCGCTCGCGCGTACGCAGTACGATCTGGCACTCAACATCGGTGTCTGCGGCGCCTTCGACCGCACCCTGCCACTCGGCACCGTAGTCCACGTGACATCTGATCGCTTCTCTGAACTCGGCGTGGAAGACGGAGACGCCTTCGTTCCGGCTGACACCATCGGCCTTGTCGCCGCCAACGACGCGCCCTTCACCGATGGCCACCTGGTGAACGCACGACCACCGGCCTCGTCCCTGCTTGCAGCCCTGTCGCAGGTCAGCGCCATCACCGTCAACACCGCGCACGGGAATGACACCTCGATCGCGGCCGTGGTGGACCGCTATCATCCCCAGGTGGAAAGCATGGAGGGTGCAGCCTTTATGTATGCGTGCCTCGTCGCCGGGGTGCCGTTCGCGCAAGTCCGCGCGGTCTCGAACTACGTGGAGCGAAGGAATCGGGCTGCGTGGCAGATGACCGACGCCATCGATGCACTGGGCAGCACCACCTCGTCCATCCTGAGCCAGTTCTAGCACTGCCCACGCCTTCGCCTATGACCCTGTCGCTCGCCTTCTCTCCGTGCCCCAACGACTGCTTCATATTCGATGCGATCGTGCACCGCCGCATCGACCTTGAGGGTCTGGAGTTCGACGTCACCCTGGCCGACGTCGAGGCACTCAACCGCGCCGCCTTTGACGGCGTCACCGACGTGACCAAGTTGAGTTACCACGCGTACGCGTACTGCGCGAATCGCTATGTGCTGCTGGATGCCGGCAGCGCGCTTGGACGCAATTGCGGACCCCTGCTGATTTCCAAACGGCCGATCGTCGAAGACGAGGTGACAGCTGGACACCTCCGGATCGCCATTCCCGGCCGCTACACGACGGCACACTTGCTGCTCGGCCTCGCGTTTCCCACCGCGACACAGACGACGGCGATGCCCTTCTCGGACATCGAGGCGGCGGTGCAGGACGGGCGCTACGACGCCGGCCTCATCATCCATGAGAACCGGTTCACCTATGAAGCCAGGGGCCTGCGCAAGATCGTGGACCTTGGCGAATTCTGGGAAGCGACCACCGGCTTCCCCATCCCGCTCGGCGGCATCGTCATCCGGCGTTCACTGGATCACGACACGCAGACGACGATGAACCGCGTACTTCGACGGAGCGTGGAGTACGCCTTCGCGCATCGTGACGTGACGTTGCCGTTCGTGCGCGCCCACGCGCAGGACATGCAGGACGACGTGATGTTCAAGCACATCGACCTGTACGTGAACCACTACTCCCTGGATCTGGGCGCGGATGGCCGGCGCGCGGTCGAGGGCTTGTTTGAGAAGGCACACGCGGCCGGGGTGGTTCCCGCGGTCACCAGTCCTCTGTTCCTGGAGCGCGGGTGAACTGGGTCCTGATTTCCCTGGTGGGCTATCTGGTCCTTCAGTTGGCGATCGGCGCGTGGCTGGCGCCAAAAATCCACACCGAAACGGACTACCTCGTCGGTGGCCGATCGCTGGGATATCCGCTCACGATCTTCTCCATTTTCGCCACGTGGTTCGGCGCCGAGACCTGCATCTCCTCGGCGGGGCGTGCGTACGAAGAAGGGTTCTCGTTTACGTCGGCGGAGCCATTCGCCTACGGCGCCACCCTGATGCTGACGGGCATCATCTTCGCCGTACCCATGTGGCGTCTCAAGCTGACCACCATGGCGGACTTCTTCCGGTTGCGATACGGAACCACCGTGGAACGGCTGGCAGCCGTGATGCTGATTCCACCGAGCGTGCTCTGGGCCGCCGCGCAGCTTCGCGGCTTTGGCCACGTGCTGACGACGGTCACCAGCCTGGAGATCAGCACGGCGATCGCCATTGCTGCCGCCTTCTGCGTGGTCTACACGGTGCTGGGCGGGCTCCTGGCTGACGCCATTACCGATCTGATCCAGGGGAGCGTTCTGATTTTCGGGCTCGTGACGCTGGTGGTGGTCGTCGTCGCCAATCAGGGAGGCATCGCCGCATCCTTCGCCAGCATCGACACCGCGCGCCTGTCCCTGGTCGCGCCCGGCGTCACCCCGACCGTGTTCGGAATGCTCGAGGAGTACGCGATTCCAATCGCCGGCTCGGTGGTGGCCGTGGAACTGTTGAGCCGGGTCATTGCCGCGCGAAGCCCGGAGGTGGCGCGCAACGGTGCCATCTGGGCGGGCGGCCTCTATGTGGCGATCGGAATTCTCCCGGTGTTCCTGGGGCTCGTCGCCACGCGTCTGGTCCCCAACCTGCCTGACGCTGAGCAGGTCCTGCCGGCGCTCGCGCTGCAGGTGTTGCCCGCGGCCGGTTACGTCATTTTTATCGGTGCGCTCATCTCCGCGATTCTGTCCACGGTGGATACCATTCTTCTGGTCACGGGTGGACTGGCGGCGCACAACATCGTGGGGCCCTTGTTCGCTGTCACAGACGAGCGCATGAAGCTGCTGCTCGCACGGTTGGGCGTCCTTGGCTTCGGCGGCATCGCGCTGTACCTGGCGCTCGGCGACCGAGGCGTGGCAGAACTGGTGCAGGAGTCATCCTCTTTCGGTACCGCGGGCACGCTGGTGGTCGTCTCGTTCGGCCTGTTCACGAAGATCGGCGGCCCACGCGCGGCCGCCATGACACTCCTGGGCGGGCTTGGCACTTATGCCGGGGCCACCCTGCTGGAGATGCCCTATCCCTTTCTCACGTCTCTGGTGAGTTCCGTGTTGCTGTATCTGATTGGAGGATTCCGTGAACGCGTCTGAAGCCATCGCGATTCGTCGTGCAGAGCGACGGGACATTCCCGCGCTTGGCAGACTCGGCGCATCCCTGATGCGCATCCATCACGCGTTCGACAGACGTCGCTTTCTGGCTCCGGGCGACCACCCGGAGACGGGCTACGCGCAGTTTCTCGGTCCCCAGTTGGAGTCGGACCACGCGCTGGTCCTCGTGGCGGAACGGACGACGCCAGGACAGCGGGGCGAGTTGGTGGGATATGTGTACGCGGCCATTGAGCCACGGTCGTTCAAGGAACTCAGGGATCAGGCCGGCTTCATCCACGACCTGCTGGTGGCAGACGACGCCCGCGGCTCCGGCGTCGGACCGCAGTTGCTCGACGCGGGGGTGGCGTGGCTGCGGGAGCAAGGCATGCCGCGCGTGATGTTGTGGACCGCAGTCCCCAACACGAAGGCGCGCGGCCTCTTCGAATCGAAGGGCTTCACATCAACGATGATCGAGATGACCCGGGAGCTCTAGTGTTGACCCGGCACACGACATTACGAGCGGTCTTCACGCAGGATTCACAGGAGGCGTGGAGGTAGGGAGGAATGGGGGCGGAACTCAAGGCGCGGTGGCTTGGCGCGGCCGGCGGGCTCTTCTGTTGGGTCTACCGGTGACATTCCGGCTATTCGGCATCTACACGGACAGGACAACTGCTCTAGCGCTGCCAGCTGCCGTACATCGGATTGGGTAACGCGAAGAACCTGACGCCGAAGTCGGCAAACGCCGTGTCGCCCTGCTGCCTGATCGCCTGTGACAACGATGGGAAGTCGAGAATGTTGTCGCCGACCACGGCAACCACATCCAGCGGGCCGCCGGCGCCGGGGAACTGCCCAGCCGCCACGGCGGCAAAGCGGGGGTTCTTGTCAGAGGGGCTGCCGTCGAGCCGGCACAACATCACATCAAACGCCAACTGATGCGCACGGAACACCGCGCGCGTATCCTCGCACTCGGACTCGAGCCGGTTGGTGACGATGGCGACCACGCCGCCGAGGGCCTTCACGCGCGCGAGAAATGCCGGCGCGCCTGGTACCGGCGTCGCTTCCCGGCGCTTGACCCACGCGTTCCATGACTCCGTGGTGTAGCCGAGGCCGGCGCCCTCGCGTTCACGCTGATACACCACGTTGTTCAAGACGGTCTCATCCGCGTCGAGCATGACGGCCCAGCTTCCCGCGCGGCGACCGCGCGTCGTCGCCTCCACATGCGCCTGTGCCATCCGGTAGGTCTGCACGACGATCGCCTGGTACTCGGCGGAACGATCGACCCATGCCGTCCCCGTCGAGAGCACCGGCACAGTGGCGGTTGACGGCTGCGCCGGCACCGTGGCGCAGGCGGCGATCGCGAGGGAGAGAATGAGGGTGACAACGGATCGACGCATCGGTGCTCCTAGCCGGGTCTAAAGACCCGGCCTCCTTGTATTATTTTGTCAGATGTCTGCGTGGAATTGAGGATGGAGGATTGAGGATTGAGGATTGAGGATCGGGATAGCTGGATGGCTGATTGCGCAATCGAATTGAGGGATTGCGCGAGGTGCGTAGCGCCAAGGGGACGTCGCCGCACAGGGGACGTCGCGGTCCCCAATCCCTCAATTCCTCAATCCCTCACTCCGGCAATCCTCAAATTAGATCGCGCCATCAAGCAATTCAACCATCCCGATCCTCAACCCTCAATCCTCAATCCTCAATTCCACGACAGACATCTGACAACGTAGTACTAACGGACCGGGTACGTCACGGGGACGTCGCCGAAGTCCTGCCCCTTGTAGACGACGTGCACCAGCGTACCGCGAAACGACGAGAGGCCTTTGAACGCGTCGTGGGTCAGGACGAACTCAGACGAGTCCCCAACAGTCTCGCCGGTCAACACATTTGCGCGCGCGGCAAGGTCGAACACGTTGGCATCCCGTATCCTCAGGCCGATGGTCTTCTGAATCAGGCGCACGGCTTCTGTAGCCTCGCCGTCGAGCACATAGACGGTGACAGTCCCTGACGAGGGCTCGAGCACCAGCTCGACGTGCCCAAACTCCTCGCCCAACTCCACGAGCACACCGCCATGCGGAGCGTCGTGTGCATGGTCCGCTGTCGCCGTGGATAACGCGGGCGGCGGTACTGCAGGCGCGGGAGCTTCGGCGCCGCAAGCAACCATGAGCGAAAGTGCCGGGGCAATGGCCAACAACCCGCAGCCTCTGAGCCCGAGTCGCCACCTCATGACAACGGCGTCAGGTTCGACGCGACGTCCGTGCGATACGCTTTGAAGGCCGGGACCAACCCCGCCAGCGCGCCAAGCAGGATCATGCCCATCGGCGTCATCCACAACGCCGGATCGAACTTGAACGCGTCCAGGACCACGCCCGTCTGGGCGCGCACGATCACAAACGCGGCCGCGAGAATGCCGCCGTACACCAGGAACCCGAGCAACGCCCCGAGCGTGGTGATGGTTGAGGCCTCCAGTACGATGGCCGAAAACACGGTGGCCCGGCGCGCGCCCAGCGCCCGCAGGATCGCGAACTCGCGGCGCCGCTCGTTCATCGTGTTGTAAATGCTCGCGAGGATCGACCCCGCCGCCACCACCACAATCAGATACGCCACCATCGTCAAGATCCGGCTGACCCAGCCGATGCGGTCGAACAACTCGGCCATGACGCGCGCGATGGGCCACGCCAGTGTCGCGACTTTGCCCTGCTGGTTGATCGTCTGGCTCAGCAGGAATCCCGCCTGCGGGTTACGCAGCTTGAGCATGACCGCGCTGACTTCGCGGTGTTCCTCGGGCACGGCGCCGTCCGGCGTGGGCCGGAAGACCGTGCCGCCGCCGCGCAACACGTGGCCGGACATGCGATAGATGCCCTCGATGGGAATCCACAACACGCGATCCGACGGACCGTTCGTTGGCTCCATGATGCCGACCACGGTGTACTCGTCGCGATGTTTCTCCCGCTCACTGGTGAACTGCAGCCCGTGGTACGGGTTGAACGTGGCCCCGACGGTCAGGCCGAGTTTGTCCGCCACGTAATTACCGATGACCGCTTCCTTCTTTGTCTCGTCGAACACGCGTCCGCCGGCGGTGATGACAAAGCCCTGCCCCTCTCGGTACGTGAACTTCGTGAACATGTCCGGCGTGGTGCCGACGATACGGTAGCCCTGGTAGTTGTCACCGACGGCGTACGGAATCGCCAGCGTCACCCGTGCGTCTTCCGAGATCTCCTTGTAGAGCGACCAGGGGATATTGCCCGGCGAGGTCTCGAGATGAAACACGGTGTTCAGCACCAGTTGCAGTTGGCTGCCGCGCGCGCCCAGCACCGCGTCGAACCCCACCTTGCCGCCCGTGAACGCATCGTAGGTCTGCGCGTTGATGGCAAACACGGACATGGTCAGACCGGCGGCGAGTCCCACCGAGATAATGGTCACGACCGACGACAGCGCGTGCTGCCGCAGACTGCGGCGCACCAGTGACATCAGATTCACTGCACACCTCCCGTGGCGGCCAGCGCATGTGCCGCGGCGGCCCGATTCAGGTCGCCCAGATCTTCGCTGCGATCGAACATGGCGAGAATCCCCGGGTCGTGACTCACGAGCAACAGCGCCGCGCCGTTCTCGCGGCACACTTCGCGGATGAGCGCCAGTGCTTCGCCTGCGTGTCTCAAGTCGAGGTTGCCGGTGGGTTCATCGGCCAGCACCAGTTTTGGATGATTCGCCAGTGCGCGCGCCACGGCCACGCGCTGCTGCTGTCCAATCGACAACTGCGACGGCCGGTAATTGACCCTGTGAGACAACCCGACGCGCTCCAGCAAATTGCGCGCGTGTTTGGCATCCACGCCCACGCCAAACAGCATCCCGAGCATCACGTTCTCCAGCGCCGTGTAGCCCTGCAGCAGATTGAAGTTCTGAAACACGTAGCCGATGGTCCGGGCGCGCGCGCGATCGCGGCCGCTCTCGGACAACGCGGTCATCTCCTGACCGGCGACCACGATCTTGCCCGTGTCTGCCTGGAGAATGCCCGCGATCAGATTCAGGAACGTCGTCTTGCCAGACCCGCTGGCGCCGCGCACGGCCACCTGCTCGCCGTCGGCAAGCTGAAAACTCGGCACGTCAACGATCATCGTGCGATCGCCGTCCGGCGAGACAAAACTCTTCTGAAGGTTCGTGACGTCGAGCAGCGGGACGTCGGTCACTGGACGCTGTCTGCGAGGATTGAGTAGAGGCCGACGATGCGCCCCTTCTCCACTTCTTCGGCAATGCTGAAGGTGCCGCGCACCAGGATTTCGTACCCGGCGCCGTAGGTCTTCGCCTTCTGCCCCGGCTTCATCGACACGTACACCCACTCGTTGATGCGGGGGACGCCGCCAAAGCCGCAGGCGTCCACGCTGGCGTTCAGGATGAAGGTGGAGGTGCCCGACGTGTCGTAATCGAGCGGCAGGATGTTTCCGTAGATTTCCACCTTCTTGCCGTTCAGCGCCAGGATGTTCGCCGGGATCGTGTTCTTGACCTGCTTGGGCGACGGTTCGAACGGCTCGTTCGGGTTGTAGTCGAACCCGGCGAGGAACCAGAAGTCCAGAAACATGTAGCCGGACTTGCTCTGTCCGGGCTTCGCGGTGCCCGACTGGGCCTGCGTCGTCAGGCTGGTGACCAGCAGCAGGACGGCGATAACAACAGTGAGCCGGGTGGCGAAGTTCCGTACAGGGCGCATGGCGGTCATCCTATCAAAGACGACCCCGAGCCCGTATCCGTTTCCCGGCGCTTAGGAGACGACCTGGACCCCGACACCAGTCGGCGACGACCCTGCCGAGGTCCGCCCCTGTCGCCGCCAGCCGCTCGTCACCCCGCAGGCGGAGATCGCCGCGGGCATTGCCGAAGCCGTACTGCGCCACGCAGATCACCGTACCGGCATGGCGGGCGGTCTCCACGTCCACCATCGAATCGCCGACCAACATCGTGGACGCAGGCGTGGCGCCCGCCAGACTCATCAATTCGTTCAGGCCCGCCGGATCGGGCTTGCGCGGCGCTGGACCGTCGCCGCCAATGACGCGAACGAAGTAGGAAGACCAACCGAATGCATCCACCAACTGCTGCGACGGCGCCAGTGGCTTGTTGGTCAGCAGGGCCAGCGTCGCGAGTGGCCGCACGGCGGCCAGCATGTCATCAATCCCGGGATAAGGTCGCGTCGTCGCGAGCAGCCGCGGGCGATAACACTCATGAAATCGCTGCAGGGCCTCATCCAGGTCAACGTCCACACCGGCAGCCGTCAGGGCCCGCTGCACCAGCAGCCGGGCGCCCTCGCCCACCATCCGCACGACCTGATCTTGCTCCAGGGGCGCGGCGCCGTACGACGCCAGCACGGCATTCGTGCTGTCCGCCAGATCCTGTCGTGAATCCACCAGCGTCCCGTCGAGATCAAACACCACAAGCGTCATCAATCAGGCCCCATTTTTGCTTAGGATACAGGTATGCCGGTCTTTCGACCCCTCTTGATGACAGCGGCGACGCTGCTCCTTTCCGCTGCCGCCGCCCTTCCGCTTGCGGGACAGGCCGGCCAACAGCAGCCGATTTTCAGGTCCGCGACGCGGACCGTCCCCGTCTATGCCACGGTCACCGATGCGGCAGGCCGTCTCGTGCCGGATCTGGAGCGGGCAGACTTCGAGGTCTTTGACGAAGGCAAGAAGGTGGAGCTTTCCCTCTTCGAAAACGTCGTCCAGCCGATCACGGTCGTGGTGATGCTCGACACGAGCGGGAGCATGACGATGAACCTGGAGTTGCTGAAACAGGCGGCCACCCAGTTCGTGATTCGCCTGTTGCCGGAAGATCGCGCGCGGGTGGGCAGCTTCAGCGACAAGATTCGCGTGTCCCCGCCGGACTTCACCGGCGACCGCGACGAGCTCATGCGCATTCTGCGCGACGACATCCAGTTCGGCAATCCGACGGCGCTCTGGGATGCCACCGACGTGAGCATGGAGGCGCTCAAGGACATGCAGGGCCGGCGCGTGGTCCTGGTCTTCAC
>Ga0163144_10030940_pt1 | contig 10226 bp, 11 predicted proteins | sample OliLak19BULKMAT1_FD_123175 | JGI IMG/M metagenome (GOLD analysis project Ga0163144, IMG submission 123175) | Freshwater microbial mat bacterial communities from Lake Vanda, McMurdo Dry Valleys, Antarctica - Oligotrophic Lake LV.19.BULKMAT1 | ecosystem: Environmental > Aquatic > Freshwater >...
GGCGGGCCAGGACATGGCGGGCCATGTCCCTACAAGAACATTTTTATTTCTAAAAATGATTGTGGCGCGGCACATAGGACGGATGTATGGCGTTTATGCGGATGGGCGTGGTCTGCGCCGCCCACAATGAGGCGAATCAGTGGCTGTTCTCACAGCGCGGTGATCTGGGCATGTGGAATTTTCCATCTGGGCGGCTTGATCTTCATGAGCGCTTGGATGCAGCAGCAGCCCGCGAAGCCTTTGAGGAAACGGGCGTGCGCGTTGCTATTCGGCAGCCCCTGGGTTTGTACTACTATGCCCGCTGGCAGCGCCTCAATGTGCTGTTTACCGCCGATGTGACAGGCGGAGAGATGCGGCAAACGACCCTGGAAACGCGGGCCAATGGCTTCTATCCGCTGCATGAGCCGCCGCTGCCGCTGCTGGATGGGCCAATTGTGCAGCAGTTGCAGCAGCCGACACCGCATACTGTGGTCATTGAGACGCCGCTTGAGGAGTACCGCCGCCTGCGCCGCCGTTTTGCGTGGCGTTGGGTGCAAAATCTGCTGGCTGGACGTCCTGAACCGCGTTACCCGCACTTCACCATCCATGCCAGCCTGTTGATTCGCCACACGGAACATACTGTGATGACGCTGGCCGAGCCGAACGGCCAGCGCGTGCTGCCCGGTATTGTGTGTGCGGGACGCGATGCACCCTGGGAGCAGGTGCGCCGTTATGTGCGCGATACCTATGGCCTGTATGAACTTCGCAGCGCCGAGCTGCATTGGCTTGGGCTGTATCAGCATGTGTCGGATGCGCGGATTGAGTTGATCTTCCTGGTGGATCTGCCGCCGAGTTCGCCGCTAACGCATCCGTCCATCGCCTGGACGCCGTTTTACAGCGGGGCGTGGTGGCCGGGGTATCGCCCGTTTGTGCAGCACGCCCAAACCCACAGCGGCTCGATCTTATCAATTTATGAGACCTGAGTTTTTATCGTTGTGTTTGGCTTTACCCCTCTCCCACGAAGTGGGAGAGGGCGTTTAAATAAACCGTTTTTATCCCTGTCGGCCAAAGGACAAACAATGATTGAGCAAGCCGTCATTGACCAGATTCGCGCCCGCGTCTCAGCACAGCACGACACTATCCTCAGCTTCTTTCGTGAGATCGTTGCCATTCCGAGCATGGAGAGCGATATTCGGGCGGTGGGCGAACGCTGCAAAACCGAGATGCAAAAACTCGGCTTTGATGAGGTCTGGTGGGACAAGATGGGCAATATCGTCGGCAAAATTGGCAGCGGCGACAAAATTTTGCTCTATGACAGCCACATTGATACCGTCGGCATCGGCAATCCTGAGCAGTGGAAATGGGATCCGTTTAAAGGCAAGACGGAAGAGGGCATCTTCTATGCGCGTGGGGCCTGCGATGAAAAGCAGAGTACGCCTGGCATGATCTACGGGCTGGCGCTGGCGCAGGAACTTGGCCTGCTGGACGGTTTCACGGCCTACTATTTTGGCAATATGGAAGAGTGGAACGATGGCAGCGCCCCACATGCCTTCGTACAGACTGAGGGCATCAAACCGGATTTTGTCGTCATTGGTGAGCCGACCAAGATGCAGGTGTATCGCGGGCATAAAGGTCGTGTAGAGTTCAAAATCACGGCACGCGGCAAGAGCGCCCATGCTGCCAGCAACTTCCTCGGTGATAATGCGATTTACAAGCTGCTGCCCATCATCGACAGAATCAGCAAGTTAGAGCCTGAGTTGGGCGATCATCCGTTCCTGGGGCATGGCCGCATTACTGTGACGGATATGCACGTCAAGACGCCGAGCATCAATGCTGTGCCTGACGAAGCGACCATTTATATTGACCGCCGTATCACCTTTGGCGAAGACCCGCAAAGAGAGCTTCAACGCCTCAAAGATATCATCGGTGAGCGTGATGACAGTGAGGCCTCGATTCTGGTCTACGATGAGCCGAGCTATACGGGCTTTGTCTTCCCGCTGGACAAGATTTATCCCGCCTGGGCCTATGATGAGGATCATCCCTTTGTGCAGGCGGGCCTTGAGGCAGGTCGGGCGCTGTGGGGCAGCATGACCACAGGCAAATGGGATTTCTCGACCAATGGCGTTTACTGGGCAGGGCAGGCGGGCATTCCGTCGATTGGCTTTGGGCCGGGCGATGAGATTCACGCGCACACCGTCATCGAACAGGTGCGGCTTGAGGACGTGGTGAAGGCGACAGAATGGTATGCGCTGCTGCCGGGCTTGATTCGGACATAATCATGGTCAATTTCCCAGGATCGAACTTTATCGGCGGCGCATGGGCCAACGGCTTTGGCCTGCAATTCGCCCCGCAAGACGATGGGTGGTTCAGTGCGACCTATACCTTTGACAGCCTGAAACAGGGACCGCCGGGAATCGTGCATGGCGGGGCACTGGCATCTGTGCTGGATGAGGCGATGACAGCGGCGGTCTTTGCCGCCGGATATCCCGCCTTCACGGTCAATCTCATCCTCGATTATCGTGCGGCGGTGCTGGTGGGCGTCGCGGTGACGATTCAGGGCAAGGTCAATCTGATTGATCGGCGCAAGCTGTACACGATTGCGCGGGTGCTGCTGCCCGATGGCACGCTGGCGGTGGAGGGGAAAGCGCTGTTTGTGGCTCGCAAGGATGCCTGATGTAACCTGAGTTTTGGATAGATTTTTAGGATGTATTTTGCTCCTCACCCTCACCCCAACTCCTCTCCCACTGCATGGTAGAGGGGCTTTACCCCATTCCCATCCTCGCCCCTTGTGGGAGAGGATAAGAGGTGAGGGGTTGCCTCGCCGTTTTGATTTTGATCCTATCTCTTGTTGCAATCCTTTATCACGAATCGCCTGCCTGAATAGTCCTTAATCTTTCATAATTTTTATAGTGTTGCTGACCATCAAGCTGCATTCTGTCATATGATAAAGACAGATGCTCTCTCATCATCAAAAGTGTGTTAGAAACGGACTATAGTCCGTTTAAGGTGTAATTAAAGAAGCAACTGATCACGTCCATATTCTATGAAGCGAATTTTGAAGACGTGAGGATAACGACGATGCAAATACTTGGCCTGCACCACATCACGATTGTCGCGGCAAATGCCCAGCGCACACTGGATTTCTACAGCGGCGTATTGGGGCTGCGGCTTGTCAAGCAGACGGTGAATTTTGATGCCCCCAACACCTATCATCTCTACTTTGGCGATCATGTCGGTTCGCCTGGAACGGCCATCACCTTCTTTGAATGGCCCGGCGCACCCAAAGGTCGTCCGGGTGTCGGTGGCACGCACCATCTGGCGCTGCAAGTGGCCGATGAAACGGGCTTGCTCAAGTGGAAGCGGCGGCTGATTGATCTGGACATTGCTGTGCAGGGGCCGTTTGATCGGCGCTATTTCCAGAGCCTGTATTTTAGCGATCCTGATGGCATGATCCTGGAAATTGCCACACGCGGGCCGGGCTTCACCGTTGATGAGGCATCCGAGGCGCTGGGGACGACCTTTCAGACTCCGCCGGAGGTGATGATGCGGGCCAACCGCGATGAGGCCGCGATTGACGCGGTGGTCTGGCCGGAGGCGCTGCCCACCATTACGCCCGACATGGTGCTGACACAGGGGATGCATCACATCAGCGCCATCAGCTCGAACATTGAGCGCACCCATGCCTTTTTGAGCGGCGTGTTGGGCCTGCGCCGCGTCAAGATGACCGATAATTTTGATGCCAAAGGCTCGGCGCACTGGTACTGGGGCCTGGATGACGGACGGCCCGGCACGCTCATCACCTACTTTGAGCATAACGCCCGCCGCGCCCCGGCGGTGGAGATTGGGACAGGGCAAACCCATCATTTTGCCTTCGCGGTGAAAGATGAGCAGGAGCAGGCCGAGTGGCGTAAGCGTCTGAATGGGGCGGGCTACCGCGTCTCGCAAATTCTGGATCGCACCTACTTTCGCAGCATCTATACCAATGATCCCGATGGTCATATCGTTGAATTGGCAACGGTGGGGCCGGGCTTCACTGTCGATGAAGATGAAGCCGTCCTGGGGCAGACCTTGAAGCTCCCACCCTGGCTCGAACAGCACCGTTCCGTGATTCAGCCCGCGCTGACGCCGCTCGTTCTGCCGGAAGGAATGCGTTCATGATGGACATTCATCAGGGCCAGCCGCTGCTCACAAAAGGCGCTCCTCTCAACGAAGCGAAAGCTGCGCTGATTATGGTGCATGGGCGCGGCGGTGGGGCGGCCAGCATCACGCCGCTGATCTCGCATCTTGAAACCGAGGGCTTTGCCTATTTTGTGCCGCAGGCGGCAGGCGCGACATGGTATCCGCAGCGCTTTCTCGCGCCCCGCGCCCAGAACGAGCCGTATCTGTCCTCGGCGCTGGCGGTGATTGATGATCTGGTCAAGCAGGCCGAAGCCGCCCATCTGCCGCCTGAAAAGATTGTGCTGCTCGGTTTTTCGCAGGGGGCATGTCTGGCGCTGGAGTATGCAGCGCGGCATCCTCGGCGCTACGGCGGCGTGATTGGCTTCAGCGGAGCGCTGATCGGCGCAGAGGCTGAACTGTCGGGTTATCCCGATTCGCTGGAGGGGACGCCTGTCTTCCTGGGGTGCAGCGATGTTGACGATCACATTCCGCTGGAACGGATCAAAGGGACGACAGCGATTTTGCAGGCCCTGGGCGCACAGGTGACAGAGCGAATTTACCCGCACATGGGGCATACTGTCAACATGGATGAAATCACATTTGCACGCCACCTGCTGACACGGGTTGCTGCCAACCCATAGACGGAACGAGGACTGTTATGAGCGATGAGACAAGGCTGCACTTCATCTGGGTCGAGCCGGGTCGATTGGCAGTCTCGGCCTTTCCAGAGCAGGAGGATGATCTGCGCTGGATGCACGCCCAGGGGATTCGCGCTGTTGTCACGCTCACGGAACAGGCCCTCACGTACTGCTTCATCATGCCTGCGCTGGTGCAGGCGCTCGATATCAAGACCTGTCATGAACCCATCGACAGTCGCGGTGTACCGGATGACTTTGATACCATTTATCGCGTCATGGACTTTGTGGATGAGATGCTCACCGAAGGGCGACCCGTGTTGATCCACTGCTGGAATGGCACGGGCCGCACCGGGGTGATGCTGTATGGCTACTTCCTCCAGCAAAATGTCTCGCTGGTGGAGTCCCAGCAGCACATTGCCCAGATTCGCCCTCTGAGTGCCTGGCGAGCGCTGACGGCGGATCAGCGCGATTACATCACACAGTACGACGCCTATCTGCACGAAGAGTAAACGAACATTCTGCTTGTGGCAAAAGCGGCAAGAGGGCTAATGCTGTGCTAGAGTTTGAGATGAGAGCGGCTTTTGACATGTTGGCAGACGCGCTGCTCTAGAATCGCTGCTTACCGCAAATGAAAGCCATCGCATATGTCCGGTTATATTTTTCTACGGTCAGATAAAAGCCTTATTCGTTTTACCGAGCAGCCCTACGAAACGGAAACCCTTTTACAAACCTTACTGGCTGATTATCCTGATCTATTGGCGGGAGATCAGATTAATTTACAAAATCCGCGCCGCTGGATTTTTGTACAGCGCGAAATGGGTGTTTCAGATGGTGTTTCGCGCTGTTCGTTAGATCATCTTTTTATCGATCAAGAGGGTATTCCTACCCTGGTTGAAGTAAAGCGGAGTTCCGATACCCGTATACGACGTGAAGTTGTTGGGCAAATGCTCGATTATGCAGCGAATGGTGCGATGTACTGGAAAACTGGCGATGTGAGAGTGGCCTTTGAAAGACAGTGTGCTCAAAACGCACGACAGCCTGATCAAGTCATCAAAGGTCTTAATGAGGATATAGACATTGAGAATTACTGGCAAACTGTAGAAGAAAACTTGCGCTCTGGGCGCTTACGCTTGCTTTTTGTGGCCGATGTCATCCCACCCGAATTACAGCGGGTCATCGAATTTCTCAATGAGCAGATGAAACACACCGAAGTTTTGGGGATTGAAGTCAAACAATATGCCTATGAAGGCCAGCAAATGCTTGTGCCTCGCGTCATTGGGCAAACCAGCGAGGCCCAACAAACAAAAGGCCAGGGACGACGGGCCGCGGGACAGTGGAACGAAGAGTCCTTTCTCAGCACTCTTATTCAAAAAACCAATCAAGACACGGCTGATATCGCACAGAAGTTTATTCGATGGCTTGATGAAAACGGGATTGATTACGATTGGGGCCAGGGAACTGCGAACGGCTCTATAAAATGGTCGTATACCAAAGGAAAAATCCGCTATCCAATCATTTATATCTATTCGGAAGGCACTGTAGAGCTTCCTTTTGAACATCTTCGCACCAGACCCCCGTTTAATGATGTGGTCAAACGTCAGGCGTGGTTGCATAAAATTCAAGCTATTCCACGTCTCCAAACGAAACATAGTGATATTGACAAACGTCCCAGCTTTCCTCTTGCTGCTCTGAAAACGGATGAACAGCAAATTCTCTTCTTAGAGACGATCCGATGGGTTATTGCACAAATTGAAGAGTATTACGCCCATAACTCGTAATATCTAAAGAGGTCGTTATAGTGGTCGATATCAATTCAAATTGCTGATTGATGTGTAGAAAGTGTGATAAACCATGACCATTCTTCCCGATGTGCTTGAACCCAATCTGAAAGTTGTCTTTTGCGGTACGGCGGCGGGGACAGCCTCCGCAAAGGCTGGCGCGTATTACGCCAAATCCACCAACAAATTCTGGCGCACGCTGCACAGCGTCGGCCTGACCCCCGTCAAACTGGCCCCGGAGCAATTTCGGGATGTGCCGCAGTATGGCATTGGCTTCACGGATCTGGCGCAGGAGGTGACGGGCGCGGATCATGTGATCGCCGCCGAGGAATTCGATCTCAAGGGGTTTGAAGAGCGCATCCTCAAATATCAGCCGCGTATGGTGGCCTTCACCAGCAAGCGCGGCGCATCGGAGTTTCTCAAACGTCCGACAGGTAAAATCGAGTATGGCTTTTTGGAGGAGAAAATCGGCGAGACGCGGCTGTTTGTGCTGACGTCACCGTCCGGGGCCGCGAACAGCTCCTGGGATGAAGCCCCCTGGCAGATTCTGGCGGATTATCTCAAAGAGCCACAGCCGTAGGGCATGAACACAGGCTTCGTACCGAAGACGTTTACCATCCCGCCACAACGTTCAATAGAAATATTTTTGGCGGTCTGTAGGGACAAGGCCCGCTTTGTCCGAATGGGTGGACACAGCAGGCCGTGTCCCTACGACAATCAGAGTCACGCCTCTGTTCTCAATAATCCTGTAAACTGGGAGCACGAGTCACGGTTTCCAGTGGGTTAAAATCACGTATGCCTGATTTTTCTTTTCAATGTGTCATCTGTGGGCGCACCTACCGCGAAAACGAGGTCACTTACACCTGTCCTGTGTGCGGCGAAGCGGGGACGCTCGATATTCTTTATGATTATTCGGCGCTGCGAACGCAGATTGATCGGGATGCATTGACAGCGCAAAGACGCCCCGATGTGTGGCGCTACAAAGCCCTGCTGCCTATTTCCACTGATGCAATTGTGCCTCCGCTCACGGTTGGCGGAACGCCGCTGTATGATGCGCCGCGCATCGCTGAATCACTCGGCATCAAGCAGGCGTGGGTCAAGGATGAAGGCCGCAATCCAACGGCCTCATTTAAGGATCGTGCGAGTGTGCTGGTAGTGGCGCGGGCCATGCAAAAAGGCTTCTCGATTGTGAGCACTGCCAGCACAGGCAATGCAGCGGCGGCGTTGGCGGGCATCGCGGCGTCTGTGTCCGGGATGAAGACAGTGATCTTTGTGCCTGCCACCGCGCCTGAAGCCAAAATCGCGCAGCTTTTGGTGTACGGCGCGACGGTGCTGCTGGTCGAGGCCAATTATGATACGGCCTTCGATCTGTGTATGCAGGTGTGTCGGGAGCAGGGCTGGTACTGTCGCAATACCGGCGTCAATCCCTTTACAACCGAAGGGAAAAAGAGCGTTTCATTAGAGATTGCCGAGCAAATGTCGTGGGCCATACCCGATGTGGTCGTCGTTTCGGTAGGCGATGGGAGCATCATCAGCGGTGTGTATAAGGGGTTTTACGATTTGCATCAGTTGGGTTGGATAGAACGGATTCCGCGCTTGATCGGTGTACAATCATCGGGCAGTTGCGCCCTCACTCATGCCTGGGAACAGGGCATCCCCGGCTATATGATGACGCCGCAGCCCGCCGACACGATTGCTGACAGCATCTCAGCAGGTCTGCCGCGTGATCGCGTGAAAGCATTACGGGCTGTGATGCTGACCAATGGGGCCTATGTGGATGTTCCCGATGAGGCGATCCTGGCCGCCATTCCTGAGCTGGCCCAGCGCACCGGCGTCTTTGCTGAACCCGCTGCTGCTGCTGCCTATGCGGGCGCAAAACGCGCTGTGGAGGTGGGCCGTATCCAGCCTGATGAGAGTGTGTTATTACTCCTGACAGGGAATGGCCTCAAGGATGTCCGCCGCGCCCAACAAACGGTGCGGGGTGGGGTGCGCGTATCGCCCACGTTACAGGCGATTCGAGACACATTGACAACACTGGATCTAAAATGAAACCTACCTACTCAATCGTTGCCCCGGTTTACAATGAGGCGCAAATCCTCCCTGAATTTTGCCAGCGCGTGCGGGCCGTGATGCTTGCCACAGGCGAACCCTGGGAACTCGTCATGGTGAATGATGGCAGCCGTGATGGATCGTTCGATATTATGATGCAGCAGGCCGCCCAGGACGAGAATGTCAAGGTCGTCAATTTTGCCCGCAACTTCGGCCATCAGGTGGCTGTGACTGCCGGGATTGATTATGCCAGCGGACGCGCCATTGTGCTGATCGACAGCGATCTGCAAGATCCGCCGGAAGTCATCACCGAGATGATCGTAAAATGGAAAGAGGGCTATGATGTGGTGTATGCCATCCGCACCAAGCGCGAGGGCGAAAGCTGGTTCAAGCTCACCACTGCCAAGCTGTTCTATCGCATGATTTATCGCATCACCGATGTCGATATCCCGCTGGATACAGGCGATTTTCGCTTGATGGATGAGAAAGTAGCCGATGTGCTGCGTCGTATGCGTGAGCACAACCGTTTTATTCGCGGCATGACGAGTTGGATTGGCTTTAAGCAAACGGGTGTGGGCTATATTCGCATGGCTCGTAAAGCCGGGGAGACTAAATATCCGCTGCGTAAGATGCTGTCGTTCGGGTGGGATGCCGTGACCAGCTTTTCCTTTTTCCCACTCCAAATTATGATTTATATGAGCGGAATCCTCGGCGTGCTGGCGATTTTGATGTCGATTGTGGTGACAGTCCTGCGGATCACACACGGTGTCCAGTATTTTGGCGGGCAGGCGACTACAATTGTGCTGCTGCTGCTGCTCACGGCCTTTCAGTTGTTTTTCCTGTTCATCGTCGGGCAGTATGTCGCCCGCATCTATGACGAGACACGCAATCGCCCTCTCTATGTCGTGTCCAAAACACAGGGATTTAATGCAGCGCAGGAAGACAGCGCCAAACGCGCTGCTCTGAGAGAAAATGCAGCGCCTTATACGGTAGCCACAACGCACGGCTTTGAGACACAGGCGGGTTATGAGCGAGAAAGACACGAGTAACGATCTGGTCGACCAGTACAAGCAGCTTGTCGAGCGTTATGAGACGTTGAACCAGGAAATTGACGCTTTTTTGGATTCCGCGCATCAAGCTGATGGCAAAGAACTCTCGCTGGCCCATTTGCGCCAGTATCGTGATATGCAGCGTTCCCGTGATGAGGTCTTTAGTGAGATGCGGGCCTTGCAACAGCGCCTGATGACGGATGAAACCACAGCGACGAATCTGGGGGAAGCTTAGACTTTATGATCACAGGCCCAACGTTTGAAGAAATGCTCCACCCCCACACCATCGACCCGACGACGCGGGCCAAAGCGGTAGAGGCCCTGAAAGGCAATCCGCTCGATCCGATCAATCTCTTTAATGTCACATGGCGCGACAAAAATAACGAGGTCTATCATGTCGTCCTGCCCAAAGAGCTGACGGGTGTCGATGCGCCGATTGTTGTGATTTATGGCATGGGTTTTCCTTCGGGTAGTCATAAAGTTGGAGCAGCCTATTCGGTGCTGCTGGAAAAGCAGTTGCTGGGGGAGGTTGATCCCTCACAGCATACGCTCGTCTGGCCGTCCACTGGCAATTA
>Ga0163144_10030941_pt1 | contig 10226 bp, 6 predicted proteins | sample OliLak19BULKMAT1_FD_123175 | JGI IMG/M metagenome (GOLD analysis project Ga0163144, IMG submission 123175) | Freshwater microbial mat bacterial communities from Lake Vanda, McMurdo Dry Valleys, Antarctica - Oligotrophic Lake LV.19.BULKMAT1 | ecosystem: Environmental > Aquatic > Freshwater > Lake...
GGGCTGGTGGGGCTGGTGGGCGAGTTGGCGGGTAGTGCCAGGAGGGCGGAACTTTAGTTCCGCCTGGGAGATACATGTCAGTACATCAACCCATCCCCGGTGCACGTTTCGTCGACCCTGCGGTCCTCGCGCGCATCGGCAACCTCGAGATGGTCGCGAAGACGGTGGTCGATGGGCTGATCAACGGCACCCATCGCTCGCCGTTCTTCGGCGCGTCGGTGGATTTTGCCGAGCACCGCGGCTACGTGGCGGGCGACGACATCCGGCGGATGGACTGGCGCGTCTACGCGCGCACCGACAAGTACTACATCAAGGAATTCGAGGCCGACTCGAACTCGAACTTCAACGTGCTGCTCGATGTCTCGAAGTCGATGAGCTTCGGCGAGAAGATCTCGAAGCTGGATTACGCCAAGACCCTGGCCGCGTGCCTGACCTATCTGGCCAACCAGCAGCGTGATCGGGTCGGCGTCGTGACCTTTGACGAAGACGTGGTCGACCACGTGCCGCCGTCGGCCAAGCACCTGGACGTCGTGCTGCACACGCTCGATCGGGCCCGGGCAGAGAAGCCCGGCCACCTGGTGGCGCCGATCAAGCGGCTGGCGGAACACTTCGGCCGCCGCGGCATCATCGTGGTGATCTCCGACTTCTATGCGGAGCCGGAAGAGGTCTTCGACGCGGTCGGTCTGCTGCGTTTCCGTGGCAACGATGTCGTCCTCTTTCATGTGCTCGATCCGCAGGAAGTGGACTTCTCGTTCGTCGAGCCATCCAGTTTCGAGGATCTCGAGAGCGGTGACCAGATCCCGGTGGTGCCGGCGGCGCTGGCCGACCAGTACCGGTCGCTGGTCACTGCGCACATCGAGGCGCTGACCACGCGCGCGTCGCAGCAGCGCATCGACTACATGCTGCTCAACACCAGCCAGCCGCTCGACTACGCACTGTTCCGCTTCTTGTCGATGCGCGAACGCATGGCCAGGACCAGGTAACCCGTGTCGTTCCTGGCGCCGTTGTTCCTGCTGGGGCTCGCCGCGCTGGCGATCCCTGTACTCGTGCACCTGACGCAACGCGAGCGCAAATCGGTGATCGCGTTCCCGTCGCTGATGTTCCTCAAGAAGATTCCCTACGAGTCGGTGCAGAAGCGCCGAATTCGCGACTGGCTGCTGCTGGCGCTGCGCCTGGCGGCACTGGCGCTGATCGTGGCGGCGTTCTCGCGGCCGTTCGTGCGCGGGTCGTCCGTGGCGGCCGCGCCAGGCGGCGCGCGCGACATTGTCGTCTTGCTCGATCGGTCCTACAGCATGGGCTACGGCGACTCGTGGTCGCGCGCGCAGCGCGTCGCGGCCGACGCGATTGCCAGCGCCACGCCCGCTGACCGCGTCTCGGTGGTGTTGTTTGCGGATAGTGCGGAAGTCGCGCTGCGGTCGACGCCGGATCGCTCGCGCGCGGTCGCCGAGATCAATGCCGCCACGCCCGGGCCAGGTGCGACCACGTATGGTCCGGCGCTGAAGCTGGCCGGGAGCCTGCTCGCCGAATCGATGTTGCCGCGCAAGGAAGTGATTGTCGTGTCCGACTTCCAGCGCAGCGGCTGGCAACCGGATGACACCTTGCGATTGCCGGGCGGTACGGTGATCACCACCGCCGTGGTCGAAGGCGCCAGCGGCCCGAGCCTGGCGTTGACCCCGGCCACCGTGCTGCGCACGCGCGACGCCGGGCAGCCCGAACGCGTCACCGTGACCGCAGGCGTCCTGAATCGCACCGCCGCCGAGGCCACCGCTATTCCCGTGCAGCTCGAAATGGATGGCCGAATCGTCCAGACCCTGTCGGTGAACGTGGCCGGCCATGCATCGGCGACGGTGACGTTTGCGCCGGTGTCGATTGCGGCCACGATTACCCGCGCCACGGTTCGCCTGGGCGCGGACACGCCGAAGGGCGTGGCCGTGCAGTCGGGCGTGGCGCCGGCCGCATCGGCGATCGATGCGCTCGCGCGCGACAACGTCTTCAACTTCACGATTACGCCGAGTGCGCCGGTGCCGGTGACCGTGGTGACCCAGGGCAATCGGGACGAAGCCAACTTGTACCTGATGCGCGCCCTGGCCATTGGCGAGGCGCCGCGCTTTGACACCTCGTTGCAGTCGGCAGACGCGCTGGCTGGTGATGCGGTGAACCGCGCGCGGCTGTTGGTCCTGAACGACGTGTCGGTGTCTGAGGCGGCGGCCGCGAAGCTGGTCACGTTTGTTGAGGGCGGCGGCGGGTTGCTGATGGCGCTTGGCTCCCGCGCCTCGTGGCCGTCATCGCGCGAGGCGTGGCTGCCGGCCGTGGTGGGGCCGGCGGTCGACCGCACGCGCGGCGCGGCCGCGAAGCTGAGTGGCATGGACTACGGACACGCCGTGTTCGAACCGTTCCGCGCTCCGCGCAGCGGCGATTTCTCGACGGCGCGGTTCTATTCCTATCGCGGACTCAAGGCGGCGAAGGATGCCACGGTGCTGGCGCGCTTCGACACCGGCGAGCCGGCGCTGGTCGAGCAGGCCATTGGCCGCGGCCGCGTCGTCATGTTCGCATCAACGATTGACTTGAGCTGGAACGACCTGGCGCTGAAGCCGGTGTTCCTGCCGTTCGTGCATCAGTTGGGGCGGCACTTGTCGGGGTTCCGCGAGCAGCCCGCGTACCTGACGATTGGCGAGGTGCTGGATATCACTGCGGCCGAGATTGCCGCCGGCGCTACCACCAGCGCCGCCATGACCAACGGCGGCCGGACGGTGCTGGCGCCCTCGGGTCAACGTCGTGATTTAACTGTGAATTCTGCGTCATCTGCGTCATCCACCTTCGCGCCAGGCGCTGCGGTGGACAGGTCTGTGGCTCTGGAGCTGTTAGAACAGGGCTTCTACGAAATCCGCGTTGCGGGACGGGAGGCGGGGCCGATGATCGTGGCCGCCGCTAACGTCAACATCGCCGAGTCGAATCTCGATCGGATGGACCCGAAAGAACTGGTGGCCGGTGTGACCGGTAACGGCGCGGCCGGCTCAACTGGAGCCCAGGACGTCTTACCAGACAAGGCGCAGGAACTGGCCCAGCGGGTCTGGTGGTATCTACTGTTCGCAGGTATCCTGCTGTTAATCGCCGAGACCGTGGTGGCCCAGCGACTGTCGCGCGCCGCCCGCTAGCGTAGGGGCGGGCTTCAGCCCGCCCAAGATGAGGAGAACTGGCCGATGGGTGAGCTCAATCCCCGCGCGCAACTGCTCGACGTGGTCCGGCAGGTACGCCGGCGCTGGCGCATCAAGCTCGCACTCCGGGGTGCGGTCGGCTTCCTGATCGCGGGCATCCTCGCCATCCTGGCAGTGGCCTACACGCTCGAGGCGCTCAAGTTCACGCCCTCGGCCATCTTCTGGTTCCGCATTGTCACCGGCCTGGTGCTGGTCGCCGCCGGCGCGTGGTTCTTCGCGCGGCCCCTGTCGCGCAAGGTCACCGACGAACAGGTGGTGCTCTACCTGGAAGAGCGCGAGCCGTCGCTCGACTCCACGATCCTGAGCGCCATGGAGGCGTCCGAACGGCCTGGCGACTGGTCGCCGGTGCTGATCAATCGCCTGGTCGAGAATGCGATCGAGCGTGCGCACGAGATTCACGAGGGCCAGCGCATTGAGCGCGACTCGATGATGCGCTATGCCTGGATCTCGGGCGGCGTCGCCTTGGTTGCGGTCGCGCTGTTCACCTTCGGTCCCGCCTACTTGCGGCACACACTGTCGGCGATCTTCGTCATCTCCACCGACGCGGAAGCCGCGGCGCCGTACCGCATCGATGTGAAGCCCGGCAGCATCAAGGTGCCGAAGGGCGCGGATCAGGTGATCAACGCCACCATCGCGGGCTTTGATTCTGCTGACGCCGCCATCCTGATTCGCAAGTCGTCTTCGTCGGCGTTTGAACGCGTGCCGATGGTCAAGGGCGAGAACGGCGCCTACGAGGGCATGTTGTTCGACCTGGCCGAGCCGCTCGACTACGTGGTCGAAGCCGCCGGGGTGCGCTCAGCCGTGTTCAACCTGAACGTGGTCGAGTTGCCGTACGTGAAGAAGCTCGATCTCGAGTTCACATACCCTGCGTACACGGGCCTTGAGCCGCGCAAGATCGAAGACGGCGGCGACGTCGCGGTGCTGAAGGGCACCGACGTGCGCGTCACGATCACGCCGACCATGGCGTCAAACGGCGGCCGCGTGGTGTTGGGCGACAACGAAAGCGTGCCGCTCGCGGCCAACGCCGATGGCACGCTGACCGCGCAGTTCAAGGCCCAGCACGACGGCTTCTATCACGTCGAGCTCGACTCGGCCGGCGGTGATCGCTTGCCGGCGTCGCCGCAGTACACCGTGGACCTGCTGTCAGACCTCGCGCCGACCGTGAAGCTGTCGAAGCCCGGCCGCGACACCGATGCGACCCCGGTGCAGGAATTCTTCGTCGAGGCGCAGGCCGATGATGACTACGCGGTCAAGAACCTGCAGCTGGTGTATTCGGTGAATGGCGGTCCAGAGAAGACCATCCCGCTGTTCAGCGGCACTCGGCCCGTTGCTGAAGTGACCGCGGGGCACACCTTCTACATGGAAGAGCTCGGCGTCAAGGCCGGCGACTCGTTGTCCTACTACGCGAAGGCGACCGACAACGACGCGGTGGCAGGTGCCAAGCAGGCGACCAGCGACATTTTCTTCCTGCGCATCCGGCCCTTCGACAAGAACTTCAAGCCGGCGACGTCGATGTCGGGTGGGGGCGGTGGCGGCGGCGGTGGGGGCGGGCAGGAAGTGGGCGCGCTGTCGCAACAGCAGCGCCAGATCATCTCCGGCACCTTCAATCTCCAGCGCGATCGCAAAGCGCTGAAGGCCGACAAGTTCCGCGCCGACATGGTGGTGCTGACGCTGGCGCAGAGCAAGCTGCGCGACCAGGTCAAGGGGCTCGTCGAGCGCATGAACAGCCGCCTGGTGGTGGCCGATCCCTCGTTCAAGAAGATCGCCGAGCTGCTGCCGAAGGCCGCCGAACAGATGACGCTGGCGGAGAAGCAACTGCAAGGACAGAAGCCCGATGGCGCGCTGCCGCCCGAGAACCTGGCGTTGCAGTTCCTGCAGCAGGCGGAAGAAGAGTTCGAGCTGCAGGTCCAGACCGGCCGTCAGGCCGGCGGTGGTGGTGGTGGCGGTGGCGCGGGTTCGATCGCCGAAGACCTGGCCGACTTGTTCAAGATGGAACTGGACAAGATGGCGAACCAGTACGAGACCAACTCGCAGGCCTCGTCACAGCAACAGGATCAGCAGATCGACGAGCTGGCCGAGAAGTTGAAGGAACTGGCGCGCCGGCAGGAGCAGGAAATTGAACGCCAGCGGCGCCAGGCCGCCGGACAGTCAGCCGGCGGTGGTGGTGGCGACCTGCAGCGCGCGCTGGCGGAGCAGGCCGAAGAAGCCGCGCGGCAGTTGGAGAAACTGTCGCGCGACCAGCAGCGCCAGGATTTGGCCGACACCGCGCGCCAGTTGCGCAGTGCGGCTGAGTCGATGAAGCGCGCGGCCGCGAAGGGCGACCCCTCGGCGGGCGGCCAGGCCGCCGCTGCGGCCGATCGCCTGCGCGAAGCACAGCGTCAGCTCACCGGCAATCAGCAGGCGCGCGGCGAGCGCGACGTGCGCGATGCCCAGCGGCAGGCCGAGGAGATTTCAGCAGAACAGAAGGACATTGCCAACGACGCGCGCGGCTTGCCGCAGGCCGGTCCGGATCGCGTGCCGCAGGCGCAGTTGCTTGGCCAGCGCAAGGACGCGCTGGAAAACAAGGTGGCCGGTCTCGAGAAGCAGCTCGATCGCATGGTGGGCGAGCAGGCCAGGGATGCCAAGGACACCGCCCGCAAGTTGTCAGAAGCCGTCAGCGGCATTCGCGACAACAAGGTGAAAGAAAAGATTCGCTACTCGAAGAGCCTGCTTGGCTCGGGCGCGCCGGAACAGTACGCCCGCAACTTCGAGGAAGAGATCGGCGCCAACATCGACGCGCTGCGCAATAAGCTGAACGATGCCGCCAACACCGTGGGGCAGCAGGGCCGCGATCGCAGCACCGAGGCGCTGGATAAGGCGCGCGAGCTGGCGCGCGGCATGGACTCGATGGGCCAGCGGATGGCCGAACGCTCGCGCCAGCAAGGCCAGGCCGGCAAAGAAGGTCAGCAGGGGCAAGCCAGCAAGGACGGTCAGTCAGGCCAGGACGGTAAGCCCGGCCAACAGGGGCAGTCCGGTCAACAGGGCAAGCAGGGACAGCAAGGCCAGGCCGGTCAGCAGGGCCAGCAGGGTGGCAATGGCGGGGGTGGCCGTGAAGACATGGGCGGTCGCGCCAGCACCGGTGGCTTGGGTGACGGCGGCTGGAACGGCAGCGACCGCAGCCCCGGCCGCCTGTCGCCTGATGACATTCGCCAGTTCCGTGGCGAGGCCCGGCGCTGGGCGCAAGAAGGCCAGGCGCTGCGCAACATGCTGCGCGAGCAGAACATCGATCCGAAAGAGCTCGACGAGATCATGAAGCGCCTGCGCGAACTCGACTCCGAACGCGTCTATCAGGACGTGGCCGAGTTGGAGCGCTTGCAGACGTTCGTCGCCGAGGGGATGAAGCGCTTCGAGTACGGCCTGCGCCGCAAGGTGGGTGACGAAACCGATCGCGCGCTGGTGAACGGTTCCGACGAAGTGCCGGCCGAGTTCAAGACGCTGGTCGAGGAGTACTACCGGTCGCTGTCGAGGCAAAAGCCGCGTCAATGACGGTCCGATTCGCGACCGCCCTGGTGGTTGCCTTTCTGCTGGCGGGATCGCTGGCCGAGGCGCAGCGCGGGTTTCGTGGCGGCCGCGGGCGGTTCGGCAGCGAGTCGGGCGCGCCACCCAGGTTCGCCACTGCGACCGACTTCGACGGCAAGTTCCACGTCTGCCGGCTGATGTATCAGCAGGTGCGCCAGCAGAACCTGGGCATGGGCTGGGGCACGGATTATCCCTACGCCGAGATCAACCTCTCCATTCGACTCTCTGAACTCACCAAGACCACGGTCAGCTTCGACAGCGCGCACGTGCCCGCGCACCTGGTCGTCCGGCCGACCGATGAGGCGCTGTTTCAGTGTCCGATTGTGATCGCGTCCGATCCGGGCAGCGCCGGCTTCTCGGCCGAGGACGCGGATAGCCTGCGGCGGTATCTCGACAAGGGCGGCTTTCTGTGGGTGGATGACTTCTGGGGGACCTATGCCTGGGACTCATTCGTCAGCGAGATTGCCAAGGTCTTGCCGCCCGGCGAGTTCCCGATCAAGGACCTGACGCCGGACCACGCGATCTTCCGCGCGTTGTTTCCGATCGCTGAGATCCCCCAGGTCCCCTCGATCAATTTCTGGCGGGGCAGCGGCGGCGAGACATCCGAGATGGGTGACGACAGCGCCAAGGCCCACATGGCCGCGATTGCCGACAAGGGGGGGCGCATCATGGTGTTGATGACGCACAACACCGACATCGCCGACTCATGGGAGCGCGAAGGCGACGACCCGCGATACTTCTATCACTTCTCACCGAACGGTTACGCGGTGGGGCTCAACACCCTGCTCTACGCGATGACCCACTGACGAGTGGGTCACCGAGGACACCGCGCCACATTTCCTGAAAAGCCGGTCACGCCGCGAAGTACCATGGACTGTTGCACCCGTTACAATGGTCAGAGGAGTACGCCGTGAGTGAGCCGGAAGTAGAAGATTTCGCCGCAATGTTCGAGGCGTCGGTCAAGACCCGGCGCTTCACGCGCGGCCAGACCATTGAGGGGACCATCGTCGCCATTGGGCCCGATACCTCGCTCGTGAACGTGGGCGGCAAGGGCGAGGCCGTGATCGAGACGGCCGACCTGAAAGACCACGAGAACGACCTCGAGTTCGCGGTCGGCGACCGCATCCAGGCCATCGTCGTCGGCACCAACAAGGGCATCACGCTGTCACGTAAGGGCATCAAGGGATCGGCCACGCTGCGCCAGCTCGAGGATGCCTACGAGGCGCGCCTGTCCGTCGAGGGCAAGGTCGAGGCCGAGGTGAAGGGCGGCTACGAAGTCCGCATTGCCGGCCAGCGCGGGTTCTGCCCGTTCTCGCAGATCGACACGATTCGCGCCACCGATCCGAAGCAGCACGTCGGCCAGACCTACGCCTTCCGCATCATCGAGTTCAAGGAAGGCGGCAAGAACCTGGTGGTCTCGCGGCGCGCGCTGCTGGAAGACGAGCAGAAGGCCGGCGCCATCGAGCTCCGCAAGTCGATCGCCGTTGGGTCTGTCGTTACTGGCCGCGTCGCCTCGGTGCGCGAGTTCGGCGCGTTTGTCGATCTCGGCGCTGGCGTGCAGGGATTGCTGCACGTCTCCGAGATGGGCTGGTCACGCGTCACCGACCCCTCGTCCATCGTCAAGGTTGGCGAAGAGGTCACCGTCCGTGTGCTGCGCGTCGAAGCCGATGGCGAGCGCATCGCGCTGGGCCTGAAGCAGTTGCTGGCCGATCCGTGGGTCGCAGCCGCAGCCAGCTACGACGTGGGGCAGGTCAAGACCGGCCGCATCACGCGGATCGCCGACTTCGGGGCGTTCGTCGAGCTCGAGCCGGGCGTCGAAGCGCTGGCACACTTCTCGACCTTCGCCCCGACCGGCCGTGCCGAGGCGTGGGCCAAGTCGATTGCCGTGGGGCAGACGGCTCCGTTCGAAATTCTCGCCATCGATGTCGACAAGAAGCGCATCGGCGTGGGGATGGTCCAGGACGGCGCAGAAGTTCGCGACGGCAAGAGGGTCGATGAAGTGAAGGAGTATCGCGAGCGCCAGGTCGCCGCGCCCTCGGGCGGCATCGGCTCGCTCGCCGACCAGCTCCGCGGCGCCCTCAAGAAGTAGGGCCGCACTTTAGTGCGGCCAATGTGGTGGAGGCAACCGCTTCTTGCGGTTGCCTGACACGCATCACCTCGCAGCGAGTTGTCGGTAAGTAACCTGCCCGTCGGGGCGCTGTTGATTCCCTCTGTCCAAACAGAGATCGGTCGCCCCGACTCCCGCCGGCTGCGCTCGCGCTACACCCGATGGCGAGATGCCTGGGGGACCGAACTGGCCTGCGCCATTCACGCAGTTTAGTAATGAGTTAGGCATCACTCGGGCCGTCCGCACCCAACTGGACGAGTAGGCTCCTCCAACGCGGCGCCCTTCTGGCTAGCGCCGGCGAACCAGCTGCGGAGGCCGCGCTCGATGGCGCGAGGGGGGACCAAACACCAGAAACTCGCCCCACCAGCTCTCCCCTCGAAGGGCCGCGGCGACGACGAGAAGCCCGGATCGCAGAAGGCCACCGGCACCGCACCGTGTAAAACGGTGTCATGAAGCATGTGGCGCGTCTTTGCCCGCGCCGAGATGACCAGCACCGGCTACCCGCGCACCGATCAGCTCGCTCCTGACATCGCGCCCGGCTACACCCGCCGAGGCCCGTCTCAAGACCTGAGCGTCAATACTCCGCTTCACGGTGTGACCGGCAGCGCTGCCGGCGGCGGCTATTCGACCGTGCTCGACCTCTTGGCGTTCGTGAAAGCCGTGAAGGCCGGCAAGTTTCCTGGCACAGATGCCGACATGGGCATTGCCGGCGGCGCGCCGGGGACCAGCGCGGTGATCGAGTCGAGTGGTGAATGGACGGTGATTGTGGTGACCAACCTCGATCCGCCGACCGGAGAACGGCTCAGCACCCTCATCGCCCGCGCCTTGCGCTGAGGTGAGGCGGACGAGCCGCAACGGCTGGCAACTCCGCGGTCGCCGTTGTTGGACGCCGAGATGTTTAGGCGATTCATCAGGCGAAGCCTGACCGGAAAGAAGCCTGATTCGGTCGCCAACAGTGACGGCACCTAAGCCGCGGATCGGTGTCAGCAGGTCTGAACGCGATCAAGCCCGGTAATTCCAATAGCCCGGACGCCGGCTCGTGTGAGCCACGGCAACGATGTAGACGTGGTCCGGTCGGATGCGATACGCCACGACGTAAGGAAACCCGCGCACTTTGAGTTGACGCGAAGGGAGCCGGCCACGCCGCAGGGAACCGACTTCCGGAAAAGACTCAATCAGTGCCAGCGTGCCGGCGACGGCGTCGAACAGTCGACCACCCCAGCCCGGGCGCCGTTCTTCGTGCCAGCGCACGGCCTCAGCCAGTTCCAGCGAGGCGGGCTCGCTGATCTGTAGCGGAGTCACCGCCCGAGCACGTCCCGCTCGATTCGACGTTTGACATCGGACCA
>Ga0163144_10030942_pt1 | contig 10226 bp, 9 predicted proteins | sample OliLak19BULKMAT1_FD_123175 | JGI IMG/M metagenome (GOLD analysis project Ga0163144, IMG submission 123175) | Freshwater microbial mat bacterial communities from Lake Vanda, McMurdo Dry Valleys, Antarctica - Oligotrophic Lake LV.19.BULKMAT1 | ecosystem: Environmental > Aquatic > Freshwater > Lake...
CCCAGTTTATGCCCATCAGTACCCACCAGTGCCCTTCACTGATCCGTTGTTCCACGTGGAACACGACACACTACGTTTCCACATCGACTTTCATACGTTGCATCAGTTCGTCGAACTGGTCTAGTGACGCATAGTGCAAAGTAATCTTGCCTCGCCCTTTGTCGCCCGATGTCTTGATTTGCACTTTCAGACCGAGTTGCCGCGCTACGTTTCGCTCTAGTTCTGCGAGATGGGCGGATTGCGCTTTCGCAACTTTCGTAGTGGTGGGCCCGGTGAGATCGGTAGCCAATCGTTCTAGATTACGAACCGATAAGCTTTGACTGACCGCAAGTTCTGCCAAGCGAATTTGTTCGACCTGGCTGGTGATCCCGGCCAGCACCTTCCCGTGTCCTGATGACAGAACGCCATCCGTCACCATCTGTTGAACAACCGGCGCGAGTTCCAGCAGGCGTAGAAAGTTTGCGATACTGCTTCGGTCTTCGCCCAAACGTCCAGCTAGCTCGGATTGGGTAAGACCGAGTTGAGTCAGCAGGGTGCGGTAGCCTGTCGCGCGATCCATCGGGTTGAGGTCTTCCCGCTGAATGTTCTCAACCAATGCCAACTGGGCCTGCGTTAGCCCATCCACATCACGCACCAAAGCGGGGATCGTTTCCATCCCCGCAAGCTTTGCTGCCCGCCAACGACGTTCACCTGCGATCAATTCATAACGATCACCTTCCCTGCGAACAAGAACAGGTTGAATCACCCCATTGGCCTTCAGACTCGCCGCCAGCTCGACGAGGGAGGCATCGGAGAACACCCGCCTCGGTTGATGTGGATTGGGGATCACCTGAGTGACGGGCACATTCAGAGGCTCATTTGAAACGACAATCGTATGCTCAACCTCAAGTGTGGTTGCAGGTATCGTCTTGGATGGGTCTGTCGTAGCCGAATCCAGAGCAGGGAGTTCTTCGCGAACGGAGATAAGGCTACTTAGTCCTCGACCCAAACGTGACTTCATTTTTGACATGCTTGACCTCCTGTCATGACCTTGTGTTCCACGTGGAACAATCTAACGAACCCGCGCACGGCTTGCAAAGAATGGCTGCAGAGATTCAGCACATGCACTAACCAAAAGCATACCGTCCTCAACTCGTCTAAGACACTCCGATAGATCTTTTCCAGACACTCGGTGCCAGGAGATCTTCGGAGTAGCCTATGATGAAAATAACTAGGTTAGGTTATAAACCGATCCTTTTTCTGTTTTGTTATCATAAAATACGCTGTGGAGGGTTCGTGAAGTCCTTCACATGGCACCTAACTCCTTACTCGCTATAATTCCCCCGTTCATCACCCAAGGAAAGGGACGCATGCCTTACACGCTCGCGCCGGTTGGCGACGACATAAATGTTGACGGTGGTCGGACTGGTGACAACCGCTGGACCCTTAACTTCGGGCCTCAGCACCCGGCTACGCACACCACTCTACGTCTGGTCCTTGAACTTGATGGTGAGCGGGTCGTCAATTGCGTCCCTCACATCGGTTACCTGCACAGTGGATTCGAAAAGCTCGGCGAGCACCTCAACTACAACCAGTACGTCACTATCGTCGACCGAATGGACTACTCGGCGCCGATCTACAACGAGCTGGCCTGGCACGGGGCGGTCGAGAAGCTGATGGGGATCGAACTGACCCCGAGATGCAAGGTGCTTCGGACGATCGCCGGTGAGCTCGGTCGCGCTCAGTCGCACCTGCTCTGCGTCGGGGCCGCCGGTCTGGACTTGGGTGCGTTCACGGCGTTCCTCTATGGATTCAACGAGCGCGAGAAAATTTACGACATCGTCGAGTACATGTCCGGTCAGCGTTTCCACACGAGCTGGACGCGCGTCGGTGGGTTGAACCAGGACCTGCCCGACCAAGCGATGTTCGTGAAGATGGTCCGACAATTCGTATACGAGGACATGCCCAAAGCAACAGACGACGTCGAGAAGCTGTTGACCAAAAATCGTATTTTCGTCGACCGCACGAAGGGCATCAGTCCGATAACCCGCGACGACGCGATCGCGTGGAGCATGACGGGCGTAATGGCCCGCGCTGCCGGTGTACGGCGCGACGTCCGAAAAGATGATCCTTACCTGTGCTTTGCCGACAACTGGGATGGAAAAGGCGCGCACGCGGTGAACTTCAAAGTCCCGGTGATGACGACGGGTGATGTCTATGCGCGCTATCTGGTGCGATTAGAGGAGATGCGACAAAGCATCAACATCATCAAGCAGTTGATCGACAACATCCCCGCCGGCCCGGTGAATGTCTCACCCGAAGGCAAGGAAGTGCTCCCGCCAAAGGACCAGGTTTACAGCAGCATTGAAGGGCTGATCCAGCATTTCGAGCTGATCATGACCAACCGCGGATTCGAGGCCCCCAAGGGTGAAGTCTACTATCCAATCGAGTCGGGCAACGGTGAACTCGGATACTATATAGTAAGCGCCGGCGAGAACGTCCCCTGGCGCGTCCGCACGCGCCCGCCTTGCTTTATGAACTATCAGACGTTCCCGAAACTGGTGCAGGGTCACATGGTATCGGACGTGGTGGCGATCTTGGGAAGCATCAACGTGATCGCGGCGGAGTTGGATCGGTAGGGGAGGGAGAGGTAAATCATGACCTTGCTGGAACGCATCACTATCGAGCCAGGCAAGTGTGGCGGGAAGCCATGCATTCGTGGATTTCGTCTGCGCGTGTCGGACATACTTGAGCTTCTCGCGCAGGGAATAACGCCCGAACAGGTGCTCAAGCAGTACCCGTACCTCGAACCCGAAGACATTCCTGCATGCCTCGAACTCGCGGCACAGCGGGTGAACCAGGCGATCGCAAAGACCGCATGACCTTTTGGCTCGATGCACAGCTCGATCCGGATTTGGCCGCGTGGCTGGGCAGCAGGTTTGGCATCATGGCCAAACACGTGAAGGAGCTGGCGCTGGCAGATGCTGATAGATGAATTGCTCTACGCAGCAGCGGGGGGGTTAACGGCATCGTGATCGTTACAAAGGATCTGGACTTTGCCGCGTTGGCGTTTCGACTTGGTCCACCACCGCAGGTCGTTCACTTGCGGTGCGGCAACATGAGCACTGTCGCGATGCAGGTATTTCTGTCGCGAGCTTTTGTCGATGCGTTACAGCGGTTAGAACGAAACGAGCCTTACGTCGAAATCGTCGGGCCGTCGATGTTGAGATAGGATTGGGCACTATGGCTTGGATCACTGAAAATCGTCGTACCGCTGTTGTCGAGAAGGGCAGCTCGCCTTACCTCACCGAAGACATGAAGGCCGAACTGCGCGATATTTACTTCCCGCGCTATCCGACCAAGCGCGCGGTGCTGTTACCCGCGTTGCACTTGGTGCAGCATAAGTACAACTGGTTGCCGACGGCGGCGCTGGAAGAGATCGCGGTGTTTTTGGAAGTCTCACCGGCCGAGGTGATGGACACCGTGACCTTCTACGACGAGTACTGGCTCAAGCCCAAGGGCAAGTACCTGATCGGTGTCTGCCGATCACTGGCCTGCGAGATCTGCCAGGCGGACAAGATCACCGAACACCTCAAGACCAAGCTGGGCGTCGACGTCGGTGATACGTCGGCGGACGGGCAGTTCACACTGATCGAGATGGAATGCATCGGCTCGTGCGGGACCGCGCCGGCGGCGCTGGTGAACGAGGTGCTGCACGAAGACCTCACCGTCGAGAAGTTCGACGCGCTTATCAACAAGCTTCCCACCGACCCGCACGACTACAAGGATCCCTCGATCACGTGGGACGAAAACGGGCATGGTGGACACCATGGGACCTGATCGACGAACGGTAAAACGATGTCGAACGACTTATCGACAACGCCTAAGATCCTAAAACACGCTCGTTAATGGCGCAGCGGGAGCAGTCGATTGAATAATGCAGGCAATCAACTTCCAGGCAAAGGCTTGCTCGGCTGGCTCGGCCGACAGGTTGGTTACATCACCGGCGCCGCGAAACACGATGTGACCGCAGAGTCGAAGACGATCTATCAGAAGCAGACGATCCACGAACAACCACTGCCCCAACAACCGAACGTCACGCTGCGGCGAACGACGATTGACGAAGTAATCGAAAGGAAGTCTGAAGCTGAAGCCTGAAGCCTGAGATGTCCGTTGCATTTCATCCTTCATCCGTCACCCTTCATCCTTACTCAATATGGCTTTCACCGAACCCGTCCTCACGAAACGCATTCCATTAGACCCCACCAAGCGTCACGTCGTCTGGTACGACGAGTACGTTGCCACCGGGGGATATGACGCGCTGAAGAAGTCACTTGCGATGACACCTGCGGACATCATCAAGGTCGTCACGGATTCCGGCCTGCGTGGTCGCGGTGGGGCGGGGTTCGGCGCGGGCGCGAAGTGGTCGTTCATCCCGAAGGAAAAGAAAGGCCCGCACTACCTGACCGTCAACGCCGACGAAAGCGAGCCGGGGACGTTCAAAGATCGCTACCTGATGGACCACGACCCGCACATGCTGCTTGAGGGCATCGCGATATGCGCGATCGCCACGCAATGCGACGTCGCGTACATCTTCATTCGTGGTGAATATCATCGGCAGATCAAAGTGATGGAACGCGCGGTGCAGGAAGCTTACGCCAAGGGCATCTTCGGGCAAAGCGGTATCTACGGCAGTGGGCCCAAGGTCGAGTGCTACATCCACAAAGGTGCTGGCGCGTACATCTGCGGTGAAGAGACGGGATTGCTTGAAGCACTCGAAGGCAAGCGCGGTTGGCCGCGCAACAAGCCACCGTTCCCCGCGATCGCCGGCGCGTTCGCCAAACCGACGGTCATCAACAATGTTGAGACACTCGCCATGGTCCCGCACGTCATCGACCGTGGTCCCGAGTGGTTCAAGTCGATGGGCACGAAGTCGTCCCCTGGTCCAAAACTCTTCGGCATCAGTGGACATGTGAATAACCCAGGCGTCTACGAGAATGAACTGGGCATCACGCTTCAACAAGCGATCGACATGGCCGGTGGCATGAAGGGTGGCAAGTTCAAGGCCAGCATCTGCGGTGGCATCAGCATGGGCGTGCTGGGAACCAACCAGCTCGACATCAAACTCGACTTCGACGACGTCCGCTTCCGCGGTGGTTGCCTTGGTCTCGGCACCGCGGGCATGATCATCATGAACGAGCACACCGACATGGTGCGCGCGCTCCGCAACTGCGTCCGCTTCTACAGTTTCGAATCCTGCGGCCAATGCACCCCTTGCCGCGAAGGCAGCGCATGGATGCGCAAGATCCTCGACCGCATCGTTGACGGCGGTGGCAAGGCGCGCGACCTCGACATGCTGATGGAACTCGAAAAAACCATGGGCATCATGCCCGGCACCACCATCTGCGGGCTGGCCGACGGCACCGCGTGGGCGACACGCACGTTCATCAACAAGTTCTACGACGAGTTCGCCGCGATGTGCCCGGAAGAGCCGTTAAAGACCGTGCCACTGAACATCAGCAAGGGTCGCCGAAACGTGCTTGTGCCTATGGGCAGTAACACGCGGTAGCGCAAGCGCCGTACCGCGATATCCTAGATCCAACCGCAGCCACGTGCGAAGGTGGATATAATCCACCCGTGCTCGGTCCCTTGCGCATTCTCCATGTCGACATGGACGCGTTTTACGCGTCGGTCGAGCAGCTCGATAATCCAGACCTTCGCGGCAAGCCCGTACTGGTCGGTGGGACCGGGCCGCGCGGGGTCGTGGCGGCGGCGTCGTACGAGGCGCGGACGTTTGGTTGCCACAGCGCTCAACCGATGACGGTTGCGCGACGATTATGTCCACAGGCGATCGTCGTGCGCGCAAACTTTGAACGATACTCCCAGATCTCAAAGCAGGTCTTCACGATCTTCGAAGCGTTCACACCACTCGTGCAGTCGATCAGCATCGACGAAGCCTTTCTCGACGTCACCGGGACCGAGGGACTCTTCGGGTCGCCAGAGCGAATCGCACAGCTGATCAAAGACCGTGTGTTGGCAGAGACTGGGTTGACCGCCTCGGTCGGGGTCGCGCCGAACAAGTTCCTTGCCAAGCTGGCGACAGACCTCAATAAGCCTGATGGGCTTACCGTCATTCGGTCGGAAGATGTCGACCGCATGCTGCCACCATTGCCGGTGGAAAGGATCTGGGGCATTGGCCCGAAGACGGCCAGCCGACTCGCGGGTCTCGGTATTCGCACCGTGGCCGATCTGCGGCATGCATCCGAATCGTTGCTGAACGCCAAGCTCGGTGAAGAGTCGGCCGAGCACTATCGCCGACTGGCTCATGGTATTGATGACCGTGTCGTCACCAGCGACCGTGATGCCAAGTCGATCGGTCAGGAGCAGACGTTCGGCCATGACCTCAACGATCCTGAAGCCGTGCGCGGTGTGATCCTCGGTCAAGTCGAACAGGTCAGCGCGCGACTGCGCCGCCATACCCTTCGCGCGCGGAGCGTAACGGTAAAGATTCGTTATGGCGATTTCGAGACGATCACGCGCCGCACAACGATAGAAGACCCCACCGACACGACCGCGTCGCTCTGGGCAGCGGCGCGGTCTTTGTTTGATGTGTGGGCGAAAAGCCAATTCCGTCCCGTGCGACTCATCGGTGTGACGGCCAGCCAACTCTCCAGCGCCGTAGAACCGCTGTCGCTCTTCGTTGATCCGCAAAACGAAAAGGAGCGGCGCATTGATGGTGTCGTCGATCAGATCAACGCGAAATTCGGAAAAAGCTCAGTCAGCCGAGCGCAAGCCATCCCGCGCCGACGCAAATCGGAATGAAGCTTCATCGCTTCCCCGGTTTTTCAACTGAACGTAGACCGCGCGTTGAGCGCAGTTGCAGCATGTCATCCCGAAGGGAGCGGTAAGGACCTGAGGGATCTCGAGATTAGGCTCCCACATGCCGTAGCGATCCCGCGCGTCGCTAACGCTCCCGTATTTCGGGATGACATTGGGGTCACTCGGACGCTACAAGACAACCAATTGTGCTCTACGCGCTGCGAAGGAAGTTTAAGCCATGGACCAAGCCCGCTTTTTCACCCGCCTCGGTCCCATTGAAATTTTCATCTTCGAGTTCGATGCAGACCGCGCCTTGGTAGCCGCCTTTTGAAAGGATGCTGAAGGCTTCCGTCCAGCGCATCATCCCATGACCCGGGATCGTGTATCGCCAGACGTTCTGCCCGAAGCCGCGGCCCTTGGCGAAGACGGCGTCCTGGTACAGGCCATACTCATAAATCGCCTCGGGCATAATCTCCGTGTCTTTGCCGTGAACATGCACGACGTGCGGCAGAAATTCCTTCAGGAAGCGAATGGGGTCGACACCCAGGCGAATCAGGTGGGAAGGATCGTAGTTCAAACCGATGGCGGGGCTCGCTAAATCTTTGATGAAGCTGCGGCAGGTTTCGGGCGTGGTGCAAAGCAACGCGTAATGCGGTGGACCCCCGGGGTATCCTTCGATCGCGATCTTCACACCAACGCCGGCCGCTGCCTCGGCGATCGGCGCGAACGATTCGACCGCGACCCTGTAGTTCTCGTGTCGTTTGCGCACGTGCTCGCCGGGCATGATGGTAAAAAATACTTCCGCACCACCTGCAGCGGCCTCTTTGACGTAGGCAACGTTTTTGGCGATGGCTTCCCTGCGAATGCCTTCGTCAACGGCGCACAGCTTGTGGAACTCGATGAGGTCGACGGAGATAAGACTCAGACCCGCCGACGTAAGCGCAGCGGCATCGGCAGCGTTCCAGGCGCTCAGATCGATGGTGCCAAAACCAGTTTCCTTGGCCCAACTGGCTGCGGTCGCGAGGTTCTTCTGCCAGTCGCCCCAGCCGCGACGAAATCCGATTCTAAAATTGCCGGTGCGTGTGGTTTGGCTCATACCCCTATCTGACCGCAGCCGAGCTTACGCTTCAAGCGAACGCGATTGCGAATCAGGAGTACGCCTCGAGGATGCGCTGAATGACCGCCGACGTACTCTTTCCGTCGATCAATGGTGCAAGCGATACGCAACCACCGTAAGCTTCGACCAAGTCCCAGCCAACGACTTGCTCTTTCTTATAGTCGGCGCCCTTCACGAGGACGTCCGGACGAATCGATTGGATCAATTCCAGAGGCGTGTCTTCTTCAAATCGAACCAGGTAGTCGATGCTTTCCAGTTCTTCCAAAACGCTGACGCGGTCCGCCTCGTTGATGATTGGCCGCTTTGTCCCCTTCAACCGGCGAATGCTCATGTCGGTGTTCACACCGACAACAAGCAGATCACCCTGCGCTTTGGCGTACTGGAAATACTTCACGTGACCGAGATGGATCAGATCGAAGCACCCATTCGTGAAAACGATCCGGCGACCCGCAGCCCGATGGCGGGACAGTTCTGGCAGTAACTCGGCAAGCGTGCGTTCTTTGCCCGCGTGTTCATGATGATCTGCGAGCAGGTCGGCAATGATCTCCTGCTGTGTGATCGGCACACAGCCCAACTTTTCAACTTCCAGCCCACCGATAACGTTGGACAACGTCGCTGCGTCGTGCCAGCTAGCCCCGGCGGCGCGCGCCAGTGAAAGCGCCACCAACACCATATCGCCAGCGCCGGTGCCATCGGCCACCTGGCGTGGTCGCGACTCGAGCATCGTCCGCTCACCGTCTCGCGTCGCCAGATAGCATCCCTTCTCGTTCAGCGTCATGACGACAACGTCGAGGTCAAGCTGCTGCAGGAGCATCTCCGCTGCGGCCTTCAGTCCACCGGGCGTGCGTGTCGACTGGCCCGTAGCGCGCTCTGTCTCCGGGCGATTGGGCTTCAGCAGCGTCGCGCCGCGATACTTGCTGAAGTCAGCCAACCTCGCCGGGTCGACAAAGACCGGTACGCTCCGCGCGCTAGCGGCGGCGATCAACCGCTGGCAGACATCAGGCGTCAAGACGCCTTTGTTGTAGTCTTCCAGACAGAGCAGATCGGCTCCGTCGAGCGCAGCGATCGTGGCGCTCACGATCTGGTCGGCGATGTCGTCGGTGATCGGGCCCGTGTCCTCGACGTCCAACCGGATCATCTGGTGGGGGGTGCGATCGTCCGACGAACCCAGGAATCGGGTTTTTGCCACAGTCGGACGACCGGGCACACTCAGCAGGCCGTTGACGTCAGCCTCGATCTCTACCGCCCGGCGGCGCAGGTCGTCACCTGTAGAATCGCTCCCCACCACCCCAATCACGCGGACTTTGGTGCCAAGCGTTGCCAGCCCCGCCAACACAAATCCAGCGCCACCGAGCCGTGATTCCTCACGGGTGAACTTGAGGATGGGAATCGGCGCTTCGGGGCTGATGCGTTCCGTACTGCCGAAGACGTATCGGTCGAGCATGAAATCACCGACGAGGACGACGCGGCGGCCCTGCAGATTTTCGACGATCTCGATCAGACGGGTTGGCATGGGCGGGCCATTGTAACAGAGGATAGGGCAGTGGCCATGACGCTGAACCCGCAACTTTGTGTCGCCGGTGGCGTCTAATCTCATGGCATTTTCGCGGTTGGCTGACATACAATAGATCAACTGCTGTTAGGGAGGACCTTCATGAGCCAAATCGACCATCACGTTACCGCCGTCCAGAACAAGCTGACGTTTGCGCAGTTCACTGTTGCGCTGGCGTGGGCACTGTTGGGGTTCGCGGCCGTCGTTTGGATCAACATTCTGGTCGACCGATTCTTCGCCGTCCGTCTGCCGCGATGGGATCTGCTGGCTTGGATTGGCCTCGGCGTCGCGGTGGTTGGCGCGCTGGTCTATTCCCTCACGCGGCGCCCGGACAAGCGATCGGCTGCCGTCGCGATCGACGAACGGTTGGGCCTGAAGGAAAAGTTCAGCACTGCTTTGTACGCGCGCGGGTTAAACGACCCCTTCGCCGTGGCAGCCGTGCGCGATGCGGAAGCGTCAGCAGCGGGTGTCGACCTTCACGGCAAATTCAAACTGCAGTTTCCCCGCATCGCTTACGCGACGCTCTGCGCGTTCGTCGCCGTTTGGTTGACGCATGCGTTTCTCGGTCCGCAGAACCTGTTTGCAGCACCCGCGCAGGTGACTAAGAAGAACGAGACGCATCAGCAAAGTGTTAAACAAGCAAAAGATGTCGTCAAAAGCGCGCTGGCAACGGTCGAACAGGCGCCCAAGGCCGTTGCGGACGACGAGAAGATCGCGCTGGCAAAAAAGGAGCTCGAACGCGCCCTGTCGATGGCAGAC
>Ga0163144_10030944_pt1 | contig 10225 bp, 9 predicted proteins | sample OliLak19BULKMAT1_FD_123175 | JGI IMG/M metagenome (GOLD analysis project Ga0163144, IMG submission 123175) | Freshwater microbial mat bacterial communities from Lake Vanda, McMurdo Dry Valleys, Antarctica - Oligotrophic Lake LV.19.BULKMAT1 | ecosystem: Environmental > Aquatic > Freshwater > Lake...
GATGGCGCGACGCTTGGCGTCAAACTCGACGACGCCGTAACGTTCGGGATCGCTAACGGCGTAGGCAAATACGGTGGCGCCGGCGCTCTCATTTACGTTGCCACCGGTGGTGGAGCCGGCGGCGTCCCTTAGTTGGGTAACAAAGTCGTGTCCGTAGAACAGGTTGTCACCCAATACCAGCGCCGATGGTCGATTGCCGATGAAGTCGCGTCCGATGATGAAGGCCTGCGCCAGTCCCTCTGGGTTCGGCTGGACCGCATAGCTCAGGGCGATGCCCCATTGGCTGCCATCACCCAGCAGATGCTGAAAGCGCGGGATGTCCACCGGTGTCGAGATCAGCAATATGTCCCGGATGCCCGCCAGCATCAGCGTCGTCAGCGGATAGTAGATCATCGGCTTGTCGTACACCGGCAGGAGCTGCTTGGACACCGCCAGCGTGACGGGATGCAGTCGCGTGCCGGAGCCGCCAGCGAGAATGATTCCGCGGCTTTGACTGGTCATGTTCGCTCTCCATAATTGCGCGTCAGCCAGTTCCGGTAGTCTCCCGAAACGACGTGAGCGACCCAGGCAGGGTTGTCCAGGTACCATTGAACGGTCTTGCGTAACCCTGTCTCAAAGGTTTCCGTTGGCGTCCAGCCGAGTTCGTGGCTGATCTTGCTGGCGTCGATGGCGTAGCGCTTGTCGTGTCCCGGTCGATCAGCAACGGAGGTCTTTTGGGTTGCATAGGGACGGCCATCAGGTTGCGGCTTCAATTCATCGAGTAGCGCACAGAGCGTGTCGACCACCTCAAGATTGGTCTTTTCGTTGTGGCCGCCAATATTGTAGGTTTCGCCCAGCGTCCCCTTCTCGAACACCAGACGCAAGGCGCGTGCATGATCGTCGACATATAGCCAGTCGCGCACGTTGTCGCCTTTGCCGTAGATAGGTAGAGGCTTTCCCGCCACCGCGTTAAGAATCATCAGGGGAATGAGCTTCTCCGGAAACTGGCACGGACCGTAGTTGTTCGAGCAGTTTGTCATTACTGTCGGAAAGCCGTAAGTGTGATGCCAGGCGCGCACCAAATGGTCCGATGCGGCTTTGGAGGCGGAGTAGGGGGAGTTCGGCTGGTAGGGATGGCTCTCGGTAAAGAGGCCCGTTTCGCCCAGCGATCCGAAGACCTCGTCGGTGGATACGTGATGAAAGCGAAAGCGCGCTCGAGCCTCGCCGGATAGTCCGGACCAGTAGGCTCGCGCCGCTTCAAGCAGCGTGTAGGTGCCGGTGATGTTCGTCTGGATGAACTCACCGGGACCATGAATCGAACGGTCGACATGCGATTCGGCAGCGAGATGGATAACGCCGGCGGGGTTGTGCTGGTCAAACAGGCGGTCGAGTGCTGCACGGTCGCAAATATCTGTTTGACTGAATACGTACATGGGTTCGGTCAAAAGGCCTGGCAGTGAGGCCAGATTGCCGGCGTAGGTCAATTTGTCGATGTTTACGACCGGATAGTCGCTTTCGGCCATCAATAGCCGAATCAGGGCGGAGCCAATAAAGCCGGCACCGCCAGTGACGAAAATGGGACTCATGGAAGAGGTTGCCAACGAATTTGCCAAGAAGTGGACAGCACAGATGGGCCGCATTCTAGTCGATCAGTTCAGCGCTTTCGCCCCAAAATCGAGGCCTGATGCAGGCAATAACACCGCCGCTGCTAGCGAATTCCGTGCCTGATTAAAGTTGTGCTCGGGTTTGTTCGCCGGCTATAATTGCGCGCTGTTCGGGGTTGTCCCGAACACAATCCACACGTTCGGCGCCGATAGGGTGGCTCTGGCAACAGAGCAGCACGGCCGAACGGAGGTTTAACCCATATCGGAGAGTGATCTATGAGTACAACCATGCGCCAGATGCTGGAGGCCGGCGTGCATTTCGGCCACCAGACCCGTTTCTGGAACCCCAAGATGGCCCCGTTTATTTTCGGCCATCGCAATAAAATCCACATTATCAATCTTGAAAAGACCCTGACCAAATATCAGGAGTCGGTGGCTTTCGTGCGCAAGCTGGCCGCCAAAAAGGGCACCATCCTTTTTGTCAGCACCAAGCGTCAGGCACGCGAAATCATCGCCGAAGAAGCTCAGCGTTGCGGCATGCCCTACGTCGACGAACGTTGGTTGGGCGGCATGATGACCAACTTCAAAACCTTGAAGCTGTCGGTCAAGCGCCTGAAGGATCTAGAGCAGATGCTGCTTGATGGCGGCTTCGAAAAACTTTCTAAGAAGGAAGGTCTGACGATGCAACGTGAGGTCGACAAGCTGCGCAAGTCGATCGGCGGCATCAAGGATCTGAACGGGCTACCCGACGCAATTTTTGTCATTGACGTTGGTTATCACAAAATTGCAATTACCGAAGCGAGCAAGCTCAGTATTCCAGTGATTGGTGTGGTCGATACCAATCACTCACCGGAGGGGGTGAGTTACGTCATTCCTGGCAATGACGACTCGTCTGCCGCGATACGTCTGTACGCTCGAGGTATTGCGGACGCGGTACTTGAAGGTAAGAACAGTTCGATTAACGAGATTGTTCAGCAGATGGCCGGCGACGACGAGTTTGTCGAGGTAGAAGGCTCCGCCGCCTGATTGGGGCATTAGTTGGGGCATTAGTCGGCGGCGCGTGGAAATCTGGCGGTTTGTCCTGATTTCCGCGCGGCCTTACTGATTCTTTGTATTAAAAAGATATTGATCCTGGAGTAAGCAATGGCGGAAATCACCGCAAGTATGGTTAAAGAACTGCGCGAGAAGACCGACGCGCCGATGATGGAATGCAAGCGCGCACTGACCGAAGCCGAAGGCGATCTGGTCAAGGCGGAGGAAATTCTCCGCGTGAAGCTTGGTAACAAGGCCAGCAAGGCGTCCAGTCGCGTGGCTGCTGAGGGTGTTGTGGCGATACATATCAGTGCCGATGGCAAGCTTGGTAGCCTGATCGAAATCAATTCGGAAACCGATTTCGTAGCGAAGAATGATGATTTCCTAGGGCTTTCGGCAAGCTGCGCGCAACTTGTGGCGACCCAGAATCCCGCCGACGTTGCTGCCTTGTCGGCATTGCCTTTAGGCAATTCCACCGTCGAAGCGACGCGCACGGCACTGATCGGGAAAATTGGTGAGAACATGAGTCTGCGTCGATTCGTGCGGATTGAGGCCAAAGGCAAGTTGGCGTCCTACATTCATGGCGGCTCCAAAATCGGGGTGCTGATCGACTTGGTCGGCGGTGACGAGTCGTTGGCCAAGGATCTTGCAATGCATATTGCTGCCTGCAAGCCAAAGTCGCTGGATTCCTCCGGTGTATCCGCCGAACTGCTGGATACTGAGCGCCGCATTGCGATCGAGAAGGCGCGCGAGGCCGGAAAGCCTGAAGCCATGCTCGACAAGATCGCCGAAGGCACCGTACAGAAATATCTGAAGGACGTCACGCTCCTTGGTCAGGTGTTCGTCAAGGCAGAGGACGGCAAACAAACCATTGAGCAACTTCTAAAAGCAAAGGGCGCTACCGTCGCCAGCTTCGCGCTCTATATGGTGGGTGAGGGTATTGAAAAGAAGGTAAATGACTTTGCCGCAGAAGTTGCAGCACAAGCGGCGGCGGCCGCCGGCAAAATAGACCCGACTTGATCTACGACCATGATTGCCCCTAAATTTCGACGAATTTTGCTCAAGCTGTCAGGCGAAGCCTTGATGGGTGATGATGCTTACGGTATCAACACCAAAATGATCGCCGGCATCGTTGGCGAGATTAAAGAGGTAGCTGACCTTGGCGTCGAGATCGGGGTGGTTATTGGAGGCGGCAATATCTTTCGCGGAGTGGCGGGTACGGCGACCGGGATGGATAGAGCGACCGCTGACTACATGGGTATGTTGGCGACCGTAATGAACGCTATGGCGCTTTCGGATGCCATGCGTCAGGCGGGCATTAACGCGCGCGTTCAATCGGCGCTTAACATTGAGCAGGTCGTGGAGCCCTATATTCGGGGCAAGGCAATCCGCTATTTGGAAGAGGGTAAGGTGGTGATTTTTGGTGCGGGCACCGGCAACCCGTTTTTCACCACGGATACGGCAGCCGCCCTGCGTGGTTCCGAGATTGGCGCCGAGATTGTGTTGAAGGCGACAAAGGTTGATGGCATCTATACCGCCGATCCCAAGAAAGATCCGACCGCCACGCGATTCACGCGCATTAGCTTCGATGAAGCGATCAGCCGGAATTTGGCGGTTCTCGATGCGACCGCATTTGCTCTTTGCCGCGACCAGAAGCTGCCAATCAATGTCTTCTCAATCTTTAAGACGGGCGCACTCAAGCGCGTCGTCATGGGTGAGGACGAGGGCACTTTGGTTCACGTTTAGTCCCTTTCGAAGCACGAGATCGTTTAGGAGTTGGGCATGATTCCCGAACTACATAGTACAACTGAGCAAAAAATGCATAAGAGCCTGGAGTCGCTGAGAAGCGATCTAGGCAAGATACGCACGGGCCGTGCGCACACCGGAATACTTGATCATGTTCAGGTGGACTATTACGGCTCGCAAGTGCCGATCACCCAGGTTGCGAATGTGACCCTGATCGACTCGCGCACGATCGGCGTGCAACCTTGGGAGAAGCCGATGATTGCCAAGGTGGAAAAGGCAATCCGCGATGCCGACCTCGGACTTAATCCCGCAACGCAGGGCGATTTAATTCGCGTTCCGACGCCGACCTTGACCGAAGAGCGTCGGCGAGATCTGATAAAGATCGTCAAACACGAAGGTGAGAATGCCAAGGTGGCAATTCGTAATCTGAGGCGCGACGCGAATACTCAGCTCAAGGAGGCGTTGAAGAAAAAAGATGTCGCAGAAGATGAAGAGCGGCGCGCTCAGGACGACGTCCAGAAACTGACAGATCGCTATATCTCGGAAGTGGATAGACTGCTGGCGGATAAAGAGCGGGACTTGATGGCGATCTGACGGACACGGGTAGCGACAGAGAGGCGAGGAAGCGGACCATGCGCAAAAAATTCACCAGCTCGACACAGGCGATACCCGAGGTTGTTGCCATACCGCGTCATGTAGCGATCATCATGGATGGCAACGGGCGCTGGGCGGCGCAACGGTTCATGCCGCGCGTCGCCGGTCACAAGCGCGGCGTAGAAACCGTCCGGGCGATGGTCAAGGCTTGCATTACCAAAGGTATCGACTACCTGACGTTGTTTGCTTTCTCATCGGAAAATTGGCGAAGGCCCATCGAAGAAGTCTCTTTTTTGATGAATTTGTTCGCCAGCGCCTTGCAGGGGGAAATTGGTAAGCTTCATGCCAACGGCGTTCGCCTCAAGGTTGTGGGCGACCTGACTGCTTTCGAGCCTCGCTTGGTGGCGTTGATTAGGGAGGGGGAGGCATTGACCTCTAACAACACTCGACTCACCCTGACCATTGCTGCCAACTACGGGGGGCGCTGGGATATTCTCCAAGCCATGAATCAACTGGCTTTGGCACATCCGGAGACCGCAGGAGCCTACACTGAGCCTGATCTGGCACCGCATCTGGCCATGGCATACGCACCTGAACCGGACTTGTTTGTGCGTACCGGCGGCGAGCAGCGAATCAGCAATTTCCTGCTCTGGCAACTGGCTTACAGTGAATTTCACTTCACCGATACACTGTGGCCGGATTTTGACGAGGCAGCCCTTGAGCTGGCTCTTGCTTCATATTCTCGTCGAGAGAGGCGCTTTGGACGGACCAGCGAGCAGCTGACGCAACGCGTTGAACAGCCTGGGTCCGCTAGTTCGGCCGCTGGACTGTCTTCAGGCCGGGGAATGCCTGCTGCTGGCGCTATGGCTCGTTCGGGCGCTATTGATCCCACCTCTTCGGTCGCGAAAAATCATGCTTAAGACACGACTTCTGACCGCCATCGTGCTGGTGTTTGGCCTGGTTTCAATACTATTCTTCATGCCACCTATCGCTGCGATCCTGGCGTTCTCGCTTATTGCGGCCTTGGCGGCTTGGGAGTGGGGCGGATTAATGAAGCAAGGTGGTCCCGCACGCGTGATGTACGCCGTGGTGTTGCTGCTCTTTTGTTGGCAACTTCATGTCGCGGTGCCGGAAGTCGTTCCGCTATTGCTGGCGACGTCTGCCGCATTCTGGCTATTGGTGGTGCCCTTATGGTTTCGCTTTAAGTGGAACTTGACCGGTAATGATTTGTTTGGTTACCTTTTGGGCGCACTCGTCATACTGCCGACGTGGGCGGCCATGATCGCGCTCCATACCGTCAGCCCATGGCTCTTGCTGTCGGTGATGGCGGTTGTATGGGTAGCCGATGTTTCAGCCTATTTTGCTGGCCGCCGATTTGGAAAACACAAGCTTGCACCAAGCATTAGCCCAGCCAAGACCTGGGAAGGCGTGGCAGGCGCGGTCGTTGGCGTACTGCTCTACGGTGGACTGATATTTTCGTGTTCGCCATTGGTGGGAACGCTTCCTCTCGGTATCCCTGGCATCGTCCTGTTGTTGCTTCTTTTGACCGCCGTGAGCGTTATGGGCGATCTTTTTGAATCGCTCTTGAAGCGGCAGGCAGGCATCAAGGACAGCAGCAATTTGCTACCGGGCCATGGGGGTGTGCTTGATAGAATCGACAGCCTGACGTCGACCTTGCCGCTTGCCGCATTGATCCTTTATCTCGTGCGCCCATGAAGCTTGCGGTGCTTGGCGCCACCGGCTCGATCGGTGTCAGCACGCTGGATGTGGTTGCCCGTCATCCTGAGCGATTCGAGATCGTTGCGCTGACGGGGCATAGTCGCGTCGATGTCCTCGAGCAGCAGTGTCGCCGCTTCAACCCGATGTATGCCGTAGTAGGAAGTGCGAAGGCTGCCCAGGAGTTGTCTGGTTTGTTACGCGGCACCCGAACGGAGGTGTTGCACGGCGCGCAGTCCTTGGCCCAAGTCGCTGCGCTACCCGAAGTTGATGCCGTAATGGCTGCAATCGTCGGTGCCGCCGGCTTGGAACCGACCTTGGCCGCTGCCAGCGCCGGCAAGCGCGTGCTCCTGGCAAACAAGGAGGCCTTAGTGATGGCGGGGGCCGTTTTTATGGCAGAGGTCCGCCGCGCGGGGGCGGTACTTTTGCCAATCGACAGCGAGCACAATGCGGTCTTTCAGTCGCTGCCCCATAACTACTGCGGTGATCCTGCTCGGTCAGGCATACGCCGAATTGTATTGACCGCCTCGGGTGGACCATTTCGGACCGCCGTGCTTGAAGACTTGTCCACTGTGACACCTGAACAGGCGGTGGCGCACCCAAACTGGTCCATGGGCAGAAAGATTTCCGTCGATTCGGCAACGATGATGAACAAGGGGCTTGAAGTTATTGAGGCGCACTGGTTGTTCAACGTCCCGGCCGACAAGATTGAAGTGGTCATCCATCCTCAAAGCGTGATTCATTCGCTGGTGGACTACAACGACGGCTCGATGCTCGCCCAACTGGGGAATCCAGACATGCGAACGCCGATTGCTCATGCCTTGGCTTGGCCGGAGCGTATTGACTCAGGAGTGGCGTCGCTGGATTTGCTGGCTGTTGCTCAACTAAGCTTTGAGCGGCCGGACACCGTCCGTTTTCCCTGTTTGGATCTGGCCTATAGAGCGTTAAGGGCGGAGGGTAACGCCGCGGCGGTGCTAAATGCCGCCAACGAGGTGGCCGTGGCCGCCTTTCTCGATCGTCGCCTTTCTTTTCCGCGGATCGCTAGCGTCATTTCCGAAGTCCTCAATACGGTGCCCGCCGCCGCCGTGCCCGATCTCGACTCGGTACTTGAGGCAGATCGTCAGGGGCGACGCGCGGCGATGGATGCTTTGCGTCGTTATTCAAATTAAATCGGGCGGAGTGATCTCGTGACCTTTACGCTGTTCATCTGGTATGCGGGAGCCTTCCTTCTTGCGTTAGGTCTGCTGGTGGCAATTCATGAGTCCGGCCACTACTGGGCGGCACGAGCCTGCAACGTTAAAGTACTGCGCTTTTCTTTGGGCTTTGGCCCCGTCGTCTGGACGCGAAAATTTGGCCGCGACGCGACGGAGTGGGCGATTGCTTTGCTGCCCTTGGGTGGCTTCGTCAAAATGCTTGATGAGCGCGAGGGCAATGTGGCGCCCGAGGAACTCGACCGTGCGTTCAACAGGCAATCGGTTGGTCGCCGGGCCATCATTGTCGTTGCCGGACCGCTGGCCAATTTGCTGCTCGCCGTAGTGCTGTACTGGGTATTGTTCATGCACGGCGTCGTCGAACTAAAGCCGCGTCTGGGCTTGCCGCCCACCGGTACACCCTCGGCCATTGCCGGGGTGGTGGACGGCTCTACGGTGCGTGCTGTCAACGGCAAACCCGTTGCAAGTTGGCAGGACTTGCGTTGGGAAGTGCTGCGCCAGGTGATGAACAATGAGGTGTTGCAGATTGAGACCATGAGTCCGAATCGCGTAGTTTCATCGCATACCATCGACAACAGTCATTTTGACTTGCGGGCGTTGGAGAAAGATCCGCTGGGGCCGCTAGGGTTGGTCCTATTTAGGCCACCGTTGCCTGCGGTGGTCGGACGGATAGCGCCGGGTTCGGCCGCCGAGGCGGCTGGATTCCAAGTCGACGATCACGTCGTCGGAATCGACGGCAAGGCGATTACGGCTTGGTCCGAGTTGTCAGCGGTGGCGCGAGCATCCGCGGGTCGGTCATTGGCTATTGAAGTGGAGCGAGCCGGTCAGCGTCTTCGGCTATCCGCCACGCCGGCTTCGGCGGACGAGGAGGGACGGCCGATCGGCCGCCTCGGCGTGATGGTCAAGGAGGGTAAAGGAGAACTGTTTGAAATGACCACAATTGTTAGCTACGGTCCCCTGACTTCGGCTACCCGCGCCGTGGCCCAAACATGGGATACCTCAATCCTGAGCCTGCGCATGATGGGCCGTATGCTGATCGGAGAATTGTCGTGGAAAAATCTGTCCGGACCGGTAACGATTGCCGACTATGCCGGGCAGTCGGCGCAACTCGGCTTGAGCTACTATCTTCGCTTTCTGGCGCTCATCAGCATCAGTCTTGGCGTGCTTAATCTGCTGCCCGTGCCAATTCTTGATGGTGGGCATTTGATGTATTATCTTGTCGAGTTTATTAAGGGTGGTCCGGTATCTGAGCGGACCATGGAAATTGGGCAACAGATAGGCTTTGGTTTGCTCGCGTTGCTGATGGCATTTGCCTTCTACAATGACATTAGCCGTCTTGTCTCAAGCTAATCTTGTCTATTTGGTCGACCTTGTTTAATCCAATGAATAAAAAATTAGTCGCCGGCCTGGTTTCTGCACTGCTGGCAAAGTCTGTTTTCGCGTTCGATCCGTTCCAGATCAAGGATATTCGCGTAGAAGGCATTCAGCGCACGGAAGCCGGCACGGTGTTTTCCTATCTTCCAGTGAAGGTAGGCGACACCATGAATGACGAAAAGGCTGCGGCAGCGATCAAGGCCTTGTTTGCGACCGGATTCTTCAAGGATGTACGCCTTGAAATCGACGGACAGGTGCTGGTTGTCGTTCTCGACGAGCGGCCCGCCATTGCGTCGCTGGAATTCGTTGGCATGAAGGAATTCAAGGCCGAAGATATCAAGAAGTCGCTCCGCGAAGTGGGTTTGGCCGAGTCGCGTATTTTTGACCGCGCTCTTGTTGATCGAGCCGAACAGGAACTCAAGCGTCAGTATCTGGCGCGCGGATTTTATGGGGTTGAGGTTGCAACAACCTTGACGCCTCTTGAGCGTAATCGTTTGGGCATCAACTTCGCGGTCACCGAGGGTGAAGTTGCCAAAATAAAACAGATCAATATCATTGGTGCAGAGAAATTCTCAGAGAGCGATTTGCGCGATGTAATGATTCTTCGTACTCCGGGAATGTTTACCTGGTACACCAAAAACGATCGATACTCGAAGAATAAGTTGTCGGGCGACCTCGAGGCATTGAGGTCGCACTACTTGAACAGCGGCTATCTGGAATTCAATATTGAATCGTCGCAGGTTTCGATTTCGCCGGACAAGCAGGATATTTATATAACTATCAACCTCAACGAGGGTGAGAAGTACACCGTGTCCTCCGTGAAGTTGGCCGGCGATCTGAAGGTGCCTGAAGAGGATTTGATCAAGCTGGTTCAGGTCAAGCCGGGCGATGTTTTTTCCCGTGAAAAAATTACTGACACCACCAAGGCGATCAGTGACCGCCTGGGCAATGAGGGCTATGCGTTTGCCA
>Ga0163144_10030945_pt1 | contig 10225 bp, 8 predicted proteins | sample OliLak19BULKMAT1_FD_123175 | JGI IMG/M metagenome (GOLD analysis project Ga0163144, IMG submission 123175) | Freshwater microbial mat bacterial communities from Lake Vanda, McMurdo Dry Valleys, Antarctica - Oligotrophic Lake LV.19.BULKMAT1 | ecosystem: Environmental > Aquatic > Freshwater > Lake...
CCGGTATCGAGGCTGCAGGAAGAACACCTACGATGCGCGGCGCACCGCGTCGCTCCTAAACCTGGAGCGGATCAATCAGAAAGTGGCGGCGGCGCAATGACTTCAACCTGTTCGGTGTTCTAGAGTGTGGGCTGACGGCGTTTGGTTCGGTCTCTCAGGTGCCGGCCGTACATTTGGCGGGACATGCGATCCGGACCCGTGCCTGGCGGGTCTGCACGGACGAGAGAATTGCAGAGGCGGCAACCACTGCGAATGGCCCGGAGAGTGTGGAGCGTGCGGAGGACGCAGAGGCCACGGACTCAGGGGAGGGAAAGCCTGGTGAGGTACCAGGCGTTGAAGCGGGCGGCGGTGGACTCACCCGCGTTCCTGGGGACGGAAAAGGTCAGGTCACAACGCGCGGGACTCCAGATGGGTTCCGTGCTCTGGCCGGATTGGGGACTCCACTGAATGCACGCATCAATCAGCTGGATGAGCGTGGCCTCATGTGTGGTGTGGCTGTGCGCGGGGAATTGCACCACCAGCTCTCTTGATGCGCCTTTGCTGTCCACGCTGACAAAACGCGCCAGGCGGTTCTGGCCGCGCTGTGGACTGGTGGCCGCAGCAACCAGGCGCACCGTGATGTTGTCCGGCAGTCTGCCTGCAAGTGTGTCCTCACCAGTGGATGCAGAAACCGTCCCTGCTTGCATGCAGCACCAGAGGATGGTTGCAAGCACCACGCTGATTGTCCGGGTCATGGCAGCTCTCCGACGACAGAATGCATGCGAAGAACCATGAAGTGGATGCGTGGCACCAGTTAAAGGTTGTTGAGCAAGAGTGTTCACCAGGCTGGTGAAACGGTCTCCGCTCTACAATGGACGCCGTGGCGTCACGCCGGCCTTGCGGAGGCTGCCTGGAGCCACGCCAAACATCCGCTTGAAGGCTTTGCAGAACGCCGCCTGGGATTCGTAGCCCACGTGGCTGGCCAGCACGGAGAGGGGTTCGGCAGTCTCCTGGATGCGTGCGCGCGCCAGCTGCAGGCGCCATGCGGTCAGATAGTGCATGGCGGACTCACCCAGCAGGTCCGTGAAGCGGGCGGAGAACGCGGAGCGGGACATGCCCGCCTCCCTGGCCAACGTTGCCACGGTCCAGGCGCGGCCTGGCGCACGGTGGATGGCGGCCAGTGCCTTGCCCACCTGTTCATCACGCAGCGCAGCCAGCCAGCCCTCATTGGGCGCGGAGTTGAGCCATGACCGAATGGCCTGGATGATCACCACATCCGCAAGGCGCGTGATGACGGTTTCACCACCGGGACGCAGCGCGGAGGCCTCGCGGAAGATGAAGCGCAGGGTGCTCTGCAACCAGCCATCCACGTCATCATCCCATGCGTTGATCCTCAGCAGCCTGGGCAGCAATGACATGAGCCGGTGGGCCGCCACGTGGTCAAACCTGACCACTCCATACGTCACGTGGGAGAACGCGCCGCCGCCGCCGTGGCGCATGATTTCATAGCGCTCACTCACACGTTCCACGGGGATTTCAAACAACGGCTGGGAGGCCGCATCCGGGCCGCTTCGGATGCGGTGTGCGGTGCCATGCGGGATGAGCGTGAGGCTGCCCTGCTCAAGAACCACCGGCTCCGAGCCTTCCACCTCCAACAGGCAGCGGCCCGCCGTGACCACCTGGAAGGTCATGCAACCCTCCAGATACGGCATGTCCACGCCCCACGGCGCGGTCAATTCTGCGCGGCAATAGAGGATGCCGGTGAGCCGCAACAAATGCAGTGTTTCACCAAGCGGGTCTGCGGCGGGAGGAACCTGGGGGTCAGCAATGGTCACCCTCTCTGTGTGCCAGGGGACTCCACCACCCGTCCATCCATCTGGACGCCTGGACAAATTTCCCGGACGAGCCGGCATTGCTGATCCGGATCCACACCGCAGTTTGGAGGCACGGCGCGGTCATGAAACCCCGCCACAACCCAACACCCCAGGAGCAACCCCATGCAGAAAGCCCCCATTCTTGTCATTGGCTCTACCGGAAAAACCGGACGCCGGATTGTCCAGCGGCTCAAGGCCCTGGGCCACGCCGTGCGTGAAGGCTCGCGGCAATCCAGCCCGCCCTTTTTCTGGGAGAAACCTGCCACGTGGGCGGACGCATTGCGCGGCGTGGAAGCGGTCTATCTTGCGTACGCTGGAGACCTGGCCGCTCCCGGCGCGCCGCAGGTGATTGAGCACTTCACCGCGTCCGCAAAGCACGCAGGCGTCCAACGTCTGGTCCTTCTCTCCGGCCGCGGTGAAGTCCACGCGCAACACTGCGAACAGATTGTCCGCGCCAGCGGCCCGGTGACGACGGTGGTGCGGGCAAGCTGGTTTTCACAGAACTTCAGTGAAGGCCATCTGCTGGGCCCGGTCCTGGAAGGTTCTGTTGCACTTCCCGCCGGCAATGTCCGTGAACCCTTTGTGGACACGGACGATATTGCAGACGTTGCGGTGGCCGCACTGACAGACGGACGGCACGCGGGCCAGGTCTATGAACTCACGGGTCCCCGGCTGCTCACGTTTTCAGACGCGGCGGCGGAAATTTCCCGGGCTGCGGGACGGGAGGTGCAATACCGCGCGGTCTCGCTCACGGAGTTCCATGGCGCGCTGACGGCGCAGGCCGGGCCAGACTTTGCGGACCTGTTCACAGGCCTCTGCAAGGAGGTGTTTGACGGGCGCAATGAGTCTCTTGGTGACGGCGTGCAGAAGGCGTTGGGGCGGCCGCCGCGGGACTTCTGGGACTTCTGCCGGGAAGCGGCGGCAGCGGGAGTGTGGAACCCGTGAAGAACTCCATGCTCTTGCGGGCCATGCTGGGTATCTCTGGACTCATTGCCAGCGGACTGGGGGGCGCCATCCTGCTGGACCCGGCGTCCTTCTACGCAGCCAACGGTGTTCAGCTTGGGACCAACGTGAGCCTGCTCAATGAAGTCCGTGCATCTGGCGGTGCGTTGCTGGCCAGCGGTTTGATCATCCTGTCCGGGGCTTTTGTGACGAGGATGATGTTCACCTCAGCGTTGGTGTCCAGCGCCCTCTATCTGGCCTACGGAATCTCCCGTCTGCTGGCAATGGCGTTGGACGGCGTCCCTGCACGCGGCCTGGTGAACGCAACCGTGGTTGAACTGGTGATTGGCCTGGCCCTCCTCTTTGCGCTGTGGCGCCAGGCACGCAGACAGCCCATCACGGCCGGATGAATCCCGCGGGGATTGGAGCAAGCCGCGGCAACACGTTCCACGCCCCCGCATTGCCGTCAGCGGCGGAGAAGATGGAGCCTTTGCGGTCACGGCTACCGCCTCAGACGAGTGGCTTGAGTACACTGTGTCCGTTGCTGTTGGTGGCGCGCACGACGCATCCCTGCGTGTTGCCAGCATGGCGGTAGGTGCTGCCAGCCTGAGCGTTGACGGTGTCTCCGTTGGCAACTTCACAATCCCCAACACCGGCGGCGCAACCACGTGGCAGACGGTCACCATCAACAACGTGCCCCTCACGTCAGGGACGCATGTGCTGCGCTTGACCACCACCACCGGTGGATACTCGGTCAACTGGTTGCGCTTTGCTTACGCGGGCGCGGTTGACCTCATCATTGACAACCTTGACACGGCCTACGTTCTGGCAACCGGCGCAGAATGGAACAGCAAAACTGCAAGCCTGGGGTTCTACGCTACAATTTATTCCTTCAGCGACCCGCAAGGCCAGCAGGGTAATACATTTGCGTTCCTGCCGGTGTTGCCCAGCAGCGGCAGCTACCAGGTCTCACTCTGGTGGAACGTCAGCGGCGGAGCGCCGCGTGACAACCACATCCCGGTGGATATTGCCCATGATGACGGTGACAGCACCATCTATGTTGATCAAACCGCCAACGGCAGCCGTTGGAACGTCCTGGGCACGTATGACATGGCTGAGGGCGCTGGCAGCGGCGTCACACTCCACACAGACGGAACCACCAGGTGGGTCATTGCGGATGCCGCGCGGTTTGAGCGGTTGGGGCCTCCCAGCAACGCAGGCGGCACTCCGCCGGTGATCACGGGTCAGCCCTCCGACTCCACGGTTGACCTGGGCAGCACTGCGACCTTCACGGTGAGCGCTTCAGGGCCGGGCGCCCTGACCTACCAATGGAGGAAGAACGGAGTTCCCATTCCCGGGGGCGGGTCCTCTTCGGCGGGTAGCGCGTCATTGTCTGGGAGCGCAGCGTCCGCATCCTCCAACGCGCTGATGCCCAGCGGTTCCGTGGGAACCGGGTCCTCGTATGGACCGGCTGATGCGGACGCTGGTGTGCGGGGAGGAGACGTCGGGAATTCGGACCCGCTGCCCGGGCCTTCGTACGCGTGTAGCGCACCTGCGCCTGGAAGCCCGCTGTGTGGGGTGGCTTTGATCATGATGGGCCTGATGCTGCGCAGGAAGCACCGGAGCGCAGGCGCTGCCGGGTAGCCCCCGGAGGCCGCGGGTCTGCAATTGGCGGAAGTCGTCCATGGTCGGGATGGGTCGGACTGGACTTGCTTGTTGGTGACCACGGAGATGCAACCCAGCACAGCCAACCACTGAGCCCGCCATTGACGACCCGTGCGACACCCAATCTTCCGCCAGCGAGGCCCCTTGACCGGCTGCTACCCTCCTGTGGTCCAGGTGGTCTTTCGTCTGCGTGACTGATGCTGCGCACCAACTCCAAGCAAGGATGTGAACATGTCCCGTCTCACCACGTGGGGTTTTCTTGTCTGGATGTCCTGGTTGGCGGTGATTCCGCAGGCCCTGGCGCAGGCCCCCCAGGATGACCCCGCGTTCAAGAAGGTGGCGGCGCTGTATCAACAAGGCGTGGACGCCAAAAACCGGAAGGCATACGCCGAGTCCACAGCATTGTTTGAGAAGGCGCTTGCAGTGAAGCCCCTGCCAGCCATGCTGTCGTCGTTGCCGGCCACGTTGCACCATGCGGTGGCCTGCAACCACGCGCTTGCCGGAAAGACAGCGCTGGCTTTTGCCTCGCTGGAGCAGGCCATGGCCGCGGGATATGCCGAGTGGGAAGACGCGCAGGAGGACGCGGACCTCAAGGTGCTCAGGGGGCCAGCCACAGTGGGCAGGGCTGATGGCGCGCATGAAGGAGAACGCGCGGCGGGCACGCGTGTACGTGGTGACTTCATTGCAAAGCGCGGAACTGGGGAGTGCCGGGCTGCACACGTTTGAAGACGTGGCGGCCGATCACCAGCGGCTGCTGCGTGAGCGCTACGGCTTTGCTGACGTGGTGAAGGGCGCGGCCTCTGATTGGGACGCACAGCAGCGCCTGCTCACGTGGGTTCACAACCGCTGGGAGCACGCGGGGATGGATGAACCCAAAAAGGCAGATGCGCTGTCCATCCTGGCCGAGGTGGAGGGTGGCCGACGGTTCCGTTGTGTGGAGTACAGCGTGGTGAGCGCGCAGGTGTTCCAGGCCATGGGGTATCCAGCGCGCGTGGTGAGCCTCAAGCGGGATGGCGCGTCCTACGGGCTTGGGAAGGGCCACGTGGTGACCGAGGTGTGGAGCCACACCTGGCAGTCCTGGGTGGTGATGGACGGGCAGAACAACGGCACCTGGCAGGTGGACGGTCGGCCTTTGTCGGCGGTGGAGGTGCGGGAGGCGCGCACCACGCAGCCCCATGCGCTGCAGTTTGTCCTGGGGCCGTCCCAGTGGCGGCACAAAACGCAAAAGCCCGAGGAAATGAAGGGCGAATGGGTGAAGTATTTTGAGCACATCTCCATGCCGCTGCAGAATACCTATCCATCCAGCAAGCGTGGTCCCCGCATCAGCCCGTTGGGCGCCCAGGAGACCGTGGAGCTGCTGTTCCAGGGAATGCCGCCCATGTTGGGTGAGCTCACACGCAACCATGAACGCGCGTACCCCGCCATGAACACAGTGCAGCTGCGCCTGGACCGCCCGGAGGGCCCCGCGGGCACCGTGGAGGTCACCGCGGTCCCCACTGGCGGCCCGTGGTTCCACCACCTGGAAACAACCGTGAATGGTGAGCCCGCTTCTTTGCAGCCCGCGGCTCCGTACACGTGGGTTCTGAAGCCCGGAAAGAATGTGTTTGTGGTGCACGCAGTGAACGCCATGGGAATGGCTGGAAGCCCGGCGCGTGTGGAACTGGAGTATTTTCCGTCCGCCCGGTGACACCCTGTGGTTGGTCTGTTGACGTCGCCGTCGGCGTCCGTGACACGCTGGAGCAGAGCATGGCGGCGGAGCTGGAGCTCTTCCCCGGCCAGGCCGCGCAGGAGGAGCACAAGCGCAACGGTGGCCCACCACGGGCGTGAGGTGCAAGGCGTCCCTGCCAGGCAGTGATGACGCTATTTCCTGCGTGTCACCACCGTCCCGTTGGGAGGCACGGTCCAGTAGATGTTGGACCCGTCCAATACCACCTGCTGAATCGACGTCTGGCTGGTGGCCAGCGTCTCAATGGCTCCGCCGCCAAGTGGCATCCGCTTGATGATGCCACCGGACTGGCTCCAGTACACGTGCGTGGCGTCAACGGCGGTAGCGTCCGGGCCGATCAGCCCTTCAGTCAGCAGGACCGGGCCACCACCCGCCATGGAGACACTTTCCACAGTGCCCGCGCGCTGGGTGACAAAGTACAGGGTTCCCACGCCCGCGGCCATGGCCACAGAGCCGTTGAGGTCCGTCGCCAGCGTGGTCACCGCGCCGCCTGCGAGGGGCACACTCCTGATTGCAGAGATGCTCTGCGGGCTGCCATCCGCCCAGTACACATTCCCGCCACTGACCACGAGCGCCGTCGGGTGATACGCGGGCGCCAGCAGCAACACGGTACCGCCCGAGGTCGGGACCTTCAGCACGCCGTCAACATTCCCATACACCAGGGAGGTTCCGACGACAGTCAGATGCCTGGGCGTGTTCTGACCGGTGGCAATGGTCTGACTCATTCCGGTTCCCAGGTCCGTCTTCTTGATCACGCCGTTGCTCGCGGTCCAGTAGACGGTGTTGCCATCCACCGTGAAGTGGCCAGCAAACGTGGCGTCCGGGATGAACGCGTCCATGGGCGTCCCACCCGAGATGGGCATGCGCTGGATGGTGGGTCCAAGGCCGGCCCAGTAGAGGGTGCCACCGTTGGCAACGAGGAAGTTGGGGTAGTTCTGTGCCGACGCCAACTCCTTCACGCAGCCGCCGCTGCACGTCTCACCCGCCTGACAGGAGACGCCGCAGGAACCGCAGTTGGTCAGGCTGGCCGGCATGCACGTGCCGCCGCACAGCACGGCGCCGTTGGGACATCTGCAGTCCCCAAACGAACACGCAGAAGTGGGAGCCGCACACTGGGTGCCACACAAGCCGCAATTGTTGGCGTCGGTCTGCAGGCTCACGCACGCATTGCCGCACTGATTCCCAAACTCGCACAGGCACATGCCCGTGCGGCATACCGTGGTGGGCGCCATGCATGGGTTGCCGCAGGCTCCGCAATGGGTGGCGCTGTTGTTGATGTCAACACAGACACCATTGCAGATCTCCAGACCGTTGCTGCAGGTGCACTCGCCGTTTTGACAGGTGGAGCCATTGGGACAGACGTTTCCGCAGGTGCCGCAGTTGGTGAAGTTTGCCCGCAGGTCCATGCACATGCCCATGCACTGCGCTGACCTGGGGATGTCAGCACAGACCTGCGCGTAACCTTCAGGGTTGGTGATCATGTCGCCGTTGCACACGCCGGCCTGGGCGCAGTAGCTCACGCAAGCCGCGCCATCACATGACGCCACGCGCCCGTCACACGCGCCGCACGCCAGGCCGCCGCAGACCCTGTTGCTGCACAGGTTGTCAAAGCTGGAGGCGGCGCAGCCTGCCTGGAACCCGTCCGCGGCAAAAGTGTATGACGACGCCGATCCCGCCGGCGTGCTCATCCCTACTTCCATGGAAACCGTGTGCATGCCGGTGCGCTTGGGCGAGCAATACCCAAGCAGGTACGTCCGCGTGGCCTGGCCCGAGATGCGCGCGGCCAGGTTCTGGAACTCTCGGTCCAGGGTGGCCGCATCCGGCGCCACCACCACGCCGTTGGGCGCAAGGGCCTCCAACGCGGCGCGTGCGGTGGCGTCAAAGTCCGGGCTCTGCAACGCCACAGCCAGCACCTGGTTGGCGTCAGCCGCTTCGGCAGCCAGCGCCGCGGCCTGGGTGACGCGGCCGGCAGTGTCGTTTCCGTCTGTGAAGATGACCACGTAGCCGGCCGTCAGTGCGCCTCCGGCGTTGAGCGTGCGGAAGTTCTGCTCGGTGGTGCTGAGTCTGGCAAGTGCCTGGACCACGGCGCCATACAGGTTGGTGGAGGCTGGGTCCGCTGGGACAAAGGTGGTCAGCGCATCCAGCCGCTGCAGGAGCTGCGCAGTGTCGAGCGTCGGGGCCTGCCACTCAGTGAGCGTGGCCTCACCCGCGAACAACTGGATGGAAATTGGGACGGGTGGTGCGCCGGGGGCCTGCAACCGGTTCACAAAGGCCGTGGCCCCCGCAATGAGGTCCGGGAGCGCCGCAGCAGTGGAGCTGGAAAGATCCAGCACCAGCGACGCGAACACCCGCAAGCCACTGCGCGGCAGAATCCGGGCCTGCGCTTCCGAGCTCAGCCGGACACCATCCTCCTTGAGAACAAAGTCACACGCTGCCGGGTAGCTGTCACACGTCAGTCCGGTGACGGGCCTTCCCTGGCAATCCTCGACGGAAAAGAACACGGCCACCGAGCTGGAGACCGGGTTGCCCGTCCGGCCCTCAAGCAGCCGGCTGCGGGTGCAGGTGAGGTCCGGAGGATCCGTGTAGTCCACACCATTGGCCACAAAGCCCTGGCTGAAGTGTAACACTTCCGCCGTCACCGCGCCGTTGGCTGGCAGTCCGCCCACGCGCTCGTAGCCGGTGGCGTTGGACCGTGACCAGAACAGCGCTGCAAGCGCGCCATCCCCGGTGAATGGAATGCTCACGGTCACCGGGCGCAAGAACGTCAGGGCGTCCGGTTCAAAGCGGTAGACCGGCGAATACGCCTGGTACCCCGCGGGGGCGGACAGCGCCGTCCGGGTCACCGTGATGGCCTGGTTGGAGGTGAGCGCGCCGGCGGGGACATCCAGGTACCCGCCCATGAACGCCACCCGGGCGCCATCCGCGCCCACCATCTGGGTCACCTGGGTTTCCATGATGCTGCTGCTGGTGGCGCCCGTCCCTGACGAGGACGCGCCTGAGACCGCACTTCCCGCCGTGGAGGTGGCTGCGCCCGAGCTGCCAGGCAACGGGCCCGAGCTGCCCGCCGCGGACGAGGAGGTCACCGCGGTGCAGCCGGTGCACTCGGAGAAACCGTCTCCCGCGGCATTGCAGGTCTGTACGCCCTGCACGCCGCCAACACACGGACACGTCCGCGCCTCCTGTGGGACACACCGGGGTGGGTCCTGCGAACCTCCGGAGCTCGTTGAGCCTGCGTTGCATCCTGCAAGTCCGATGATTGCCGCCACCGCGCGCACGAGCCATCTCATGAAGTCTCCCCCTGATGCCGGCGGAGGTTGCCGACCCGGCGCCGTGATGGCAAGGGCACGCGTGCACCGTGCAAGCCGCGCAGGACAATCCGCCCGCCCATGGAATGCGCGCATACCCGCAACGGACGGGACGGAGTTTGACTCGTCCTTCAAGTCATACCATTCGGTGGCCCGCGCCGGTCTCGTCATCGGTTGGGCTGCCCTCGCGGTGATCGGCCTGGCGGCATAAATCGGACCCGTTGTGGCTGGGGCCCATCTGTCCTGCGTGACGCACACAATCTGACGGCGGGTGCGCGGCGCATGTCCCATGGGTCTTCGCGCCGCCGTTCCAAGCCCACATCCGCAGGCCATCTCCGACGCTGCGTGGCCGTTTTGCTGCTGGAAATGCCCCATGCGACATGCCGCGGCCCACACCGCGGCTTTTCCCCGAGCAGGGCGCCCGCGGCGAACTGGCACAGAGGCTGCTTTTCTCCGGACTCAAGCATGCGCCAACGGCGCTCCACCGCTTGAGGACACCATGTCAGCCATTGGCCGCGCAGCACCTGGGAAAGCCCTTTCCACCGCCGTTGCGCCGGTTCAGCCAGCCGCGGTGAAAGCGCCGGTTGCGGCGGCGGCACCCCGGGGCCACGCGGCAACGGACACCTTTGAGCGCCCAGCAGTTGCTACGCTCCGCTTGCCCTCCGCACTCAACGCCGCGCCGCGCGCTCTGGTTGCGCCGGCCTGGTCCGCCCTCATGCCGCTTCCGCAGGCCG
>Ga0163144_10030946_pt1 | contig 10225 bp, 5 predicted proteins | sample OliLak19BULKMAT1_FD_123175 | JGI IMG/M metagenome (GOLD analysis project Ga0163144, IMG submission 123175) | Freshwater microbial mat bacterial communities from Lake Vanda, McMurdo Dry Valleys, Antarctica - Oligotrophic Lake LV.19.BULKMAT1 | ecosystem: Environmental > Aquatic > Freshwater > Lake...
GGTAGGGCGTCTGGCGATCACATTGCCGGAAATTGCTCATGTTCGAACCACGGCTGACTTTATTGTCGATCCGATCCGGCTTTCCATGAAAAGTTCCGCGTTAAGGCCGACAGGCTGCTAGACCAGAAATGGCCTGCAGCGAACATTCCCACAGGCCTGCAAGTGGTTACTGCTGCGCCATCGTTCAGACGTTCGTCGTTTGTCTTTCATGGATTGAGTGACACCGTTCACGTTTAGCCTCAAGCATCATGCGCCGGGCGGCGATAGCCAATCGACTTCATCGTGTCACGCAAGCCGGAAACACTTGCAACTGCCGTGGCAGAAGCATGAGCGCCTTGCAGTAGCAAGACGCGAGTCCATCACAGTTACGCAGTCTTCAATGCCAGGGCCGAATATTTTCCTTCCATAGTTGCGGACCGGTTCTCAACGGCAACTAAATTCACCAATAGAATTGGGGCCCGATCAGCGAAGCGTCAATTGCCATCACGCTGATGGCGATATCGCGGGCTTCAAACGGAGATACAGCACGGATGGCACCAGACACAAGAGAGACGGGCAGCGCCAGATTGGTTTACGCGCAGACGCCTGTCCACACGACACGCACGCGCCGGCTCTTACAGCTCACCACATTTGTGGTGTTGGCAGCACTCTGCACACTCGCGGCTGCGGCCCCTGTTGCGGTACGCCTGCTGGACGCGCTGAGCGGAGCTCCAATGTCGGGGCAGCAGATCGGGATTTACGAGAAAAGCGCCGGCGGTCAACTCACGTGGCGCCGCGGTGGCACAAGCGATACCGACGGCTGGGTGCGGATGCATCTGCCGGCGCTATCGAGCGGCGGCATGTTCGTCGCCCGGGCCAAGCCCTTCGCGCTGTCGATTGAACGCAACATTCCCGCAGGTGGTTCGCTGACGATCGCAGCGGGGCCAGTGCGGGCAGTTGTGCGCCATGGCGTCACGGGCGCTGCGATGCCTGGCACATCGATGTTACTAGTTACCCAAAACGCTGACGGCCGCTACAGCGGCGTTGCCAACGTCACCACCGACAGCACCGGCCAGCTCAGACTTGATCTGAAAGACTTCGGCGCCGTGCGTTATGCCTTGCGCGGCACCAGCCCGGTGGATGGCAGCAACAAATACAGCCCGATCATTGCGTCGACCGGCGATTTCGAGTTTCGGCTCGGCAATCCTGCCGTCACCCTGCGCCTGACAGACTGGGCCAACGGCACGCCCATCATCGCGGCGCGTGTGGAAATCCGGGAGCGCTTGCAGGACGGCACACTCGAGTGGTTCAGCGCACGGGAAACAGACGGTGATGGCCGGCTGAAACTGGACCTCGACGGCTTGAGCGCGGGCCGCCGCTATTCGCTGCGAATGACGCCATACCTGCAGACCATCGAACGCGACATTACCGCCGCTGGCTGGCTCAGTGTTCGCGCGGGCGCCGTGCCCGCCACCGTCCTGAATGGCGACAATGGCCAGCCGCTCGCCAATACCGAGGTGTTATTGCTCAGCCGGGAATCCAGCAGTGCGCCGTGGACGTTCGAGCACAAAGCCACCACCACGGCGAGCGGGGCATTGCTTTTCGATCCCAAGCGTCTCGGCAGCGCCGAGTACGTGCTAAGAGCAGCAAGCACATTTGACGGAAGCGTCAAATACAGTTCCCCCATCGCCACAGCCGGCGCAGTGACGTTCGCGGTGGGCAATCGCGGGCTCACCTTTCGGGTGACAGACGCCGGCACGTCTACACCGATTGCAGCTTTGCAACTGATAGCGCAAGAACAACTCCCCAATGGGGGCCTGGGGCCGTCCATGACGCGGGTGACAGATGACGCGGGCGTGGCGAAATTCGATCTCGAGGGCCTGGGCCAGGGCCGGAAATACAAGGTACGCACGAAGCCCTACCTGCACACCATCGAGCGCATCATCGAGAACCCGGGCTGGGTCGATCTGCCGGTCGGTGTTCTGCGCGTGAAGTTGCTTGATGGCGCAACGGGCCGTGCATTACCAGCAAAGGAATTCAGGCTGCTCAAGTTGCTGGCCGATGGTTCACGACAAACCGTCAATCAACTCCGGGCCGAGCGTGATGGCAGCCTCAAGCTGGATCCGAGTGGCCTTGGCGACGTGCATTACCAACTCAGCGCGGCCAGCCCAGCCGATGGAACCACGAAGTACAGTGCACCGATAACAGGCTCCGGCGATTTTACCTTCACAGTCGGCAGTGCCGGCGTTCTGGTGCGAGTGAATGACTGGGCAAGCGGCGCCGCCCTGCCCTCGCAGCCCGTAACCATCTTTGAACTGAACGCTGATGACACCCGCACGTGGGTGGCCAATCGCAACACCGACGCCCTCGGCCGGGTGCGGTTCGATCTGGATGGGCTGGACAGCGGACGGCGATACCTCGCCCGGCTTAAGCCGTACCTCCAGGTGATCGAACGCGAGATCACGGCCACCGGCGTGCTCGACATCAAAGCCGGCAACGTGCGTGTGAACGTGGCGCGTGGCGACAATCATCAGCCCATGCCCAACACCCCGGTAAAACTGCTGGCCGTGAGCGAAGACGGCAACTACGAGGGCATTTCCATCTATAGCACCTCGGCCGCCGGCCAGTTGATTCTGGACCTGCCCGATCTCGATCGCACCGCTTATGTCCTGCGCGCAGCGAGCCCGGTTGATGGTTCTCTCAAATACAGCACCCCCATCACCAGGACAGGTACCGTGGCTTTCCGCGTTGGCAATGCTGCACTCAATGTGACCGTGACCGACTTCCTGGCCCGCACCCGGATTCCCAATACCATGCTCCAACTCTATGAGCTGCAGAGCGATGGCGCCCGAACCTGGGTAAACCAACGCGCAACAAACGCCAACGGCGTGGCCGTGTTCGATCTGGACGGCCTGGGCAGCGGCCGAAAGTATGTGCTGCGCGCACGGCCATTCGCGCAATGGCTCGAATACACGGCTAGCACCACCGGCACACTCGCAATGGAAGCAGGCCGCGCAACCGTGATGCTGTTCGACCAGGACAGCAACAGGCCCATGGCGGGCATCAGTGTACAGGGGCGTAGCAAAGCAGCAGACGGCACGCTTTCCGTTGCGTACGGCGGCGATGTCACCGACGCCAGCGGCAGTATCCGGTTTGATCCACCCGACCTCGGTGCCGGTGCCGTGGCGGTGTTTGCAGCCGTCAATCCGTTCAACACGGGCGTTCACTATTACTCGGACCCAACCATCACCACAGGTGTCACCCTGTTCGGGATCAGCCGCAGCGGCCCCAAACCGCTGGACAGAACCCCGGCAGAACTCAGCGTCATCCAACCCAGAACGCAACAGGCCATCAGCACCGGCGGGTTGATCCTCGGGGGGAAAGTGGCAGATCAGGTGGGCTTACGCGATGTGGTTGTGGAGCTACGAAATGGCAGCGTGCTCGTTGGCCGTTACGTCGCCAGTATCGATCAGGACCTGCAGCAGTGGCGCGTCAGCACCCCGGCGTTGAACGTACCCGCCGGCACCCGCCTCACCGTGAAGGTCATGGCGACTGACAGCGCCTACAACGCCACCAGTGCCCAGATGGCGGTGACGGTAGCAGACGATGTCACGCCCCCGACCATCGCATTCCGCACGCCAGCCGAGGGCAGCGTGACCAACGGCCAGGGGCTGTCGGTATTCGGCAATATCCGCGACAACACGCAATGGCGTTCACTCAGCGTGCGCCTGGAGTCTGCCACCCAGCCACTGACAACGTATCGCAACCTGGAGATTGACCCGGCCACGGGGGACTGGGCTTTTGCAGTACCGGCGGAATTGATGAAGAACCGGACGGCCGTCAGCATTCGCGCCAGAGGCACCGATACGCGCGGGAATTTCGCTGAGGCAGTCAGGAATATCAGCATCGACCCCAATTCGGACACGTTGCGCCACCTGCTGTCACGGATTACATTTGGGGAATCTCCTCCTCTGTATGAAGAAGCCCGTCGCCTGGGTTTCACCGCCTATCTGGATCAGCAACTCGCACCCGCCCTGATCGACGACAGCCAGGTTGACACGACACTGGCCGCGATTGATGTGGTATCGCTTTGGAGCCTGCGCCACAAGACGCTGCTGCGGATGTCTGACAGCCGGCGACAATTGAACGAAGTGATGACGTGGTTCTGGGAAAACCACTTCAACACGGACAATCGCCGACACGGGCACTTTGAATGGGAACAGCAGGAAAACGAGGACTTCAGGCGGCATGCGCTTGGCAATTTCAGCAATCTGCTCAGGGCGAGCGCGCACAGCCCGGCGATGCTGTATTACCTTGACAATACGCTGAGCCAAAAACGCATGCCGAATGAAAATTATGCGCGCGAACTGCTCGAACTGCACACGGTAGGCAGCAGCCACACGCAAGCGGATATCGACGATGTTGCCCGAGCGCTTACCGGCTGGACAGTTCTCGATGGCGCCTTCAGTTTCACGGCAGACCGGCACGACGATGGCGAGAAACGCATTCTCGGGAAAATCTTCCCGCCCGGCGGTGGTGAGGCCGATGGCGATCAGCTCCTGAGCCTGCTGGCCTCGCATCCCGCCACTGCACGGCATATCTGCCGCAAGCTGGCCATCGCCTTTGTAACGGAAAATCCGACAGATTCACTGGTGACACGATGTGCCAACCTGTTTCGCGCCCAGTCCGGCGCTCCCAACCAGATTGCGCAGGTCGTTCGCTTCCTGGTGACCTCCGCCGAGTTTCGTGATGCCACTACGCGCAAGTCCAAGGTCAAGACATCGCTGGAGTTTGCGCTGAGCGCAGTGCGCTCAACCCTGGCATTGAGGTCCGGCACTGATCTGCCGCTGGTGACAACGAACCTTGGGCAACCATTGTTCACCTATCCCTCGCCAGATGGTTACTCGTTGTTGTCCGAAGACTGGAATAGCCCGTTTCTCATGCGCACCCGACTTGAGCTTATTGGCGGCATGCTCGAGAGCTATCCCACTGGCCAGGCCTTGCATGCAGATCCAGGCGCCCTGCTCGCAGGTTGGCCAAGCGCCAACACAACGGAGGGCATTGCCGCGCGCTGCCTGCAGAATGCTTTTGGTGGCGCTTTCGATGCGGCAGATCTGGCCACCGCCAGGAACGTATTGACGGACAACGGCACACGGAAATTTGCGCCGGACGCACCCGATGCCGAAGCCCGCATTGAGCGGCTGGTACGCACGGTACTCAGCATGCCGCGCTATCAACTGCGGTAACCAGTCAGGGACGAGACGCCATGATCAACAGACGAAATTTTCTAAATCGCGCATTATCGGTTGTGGCAGCCACGGCCGTTACGCCGCTTGCCCCGAACTGGGTAATTCGAACCGCGGCAGCAGCCACCACGGATAAAACGCTGCTGTGCATCTTCCTGCGCGGGGGCTGCGACGGGCTCAACTGCGTGGTACCGCATGGCGATGACGAATATCACCGGCAGAGGCCAAGCATCCGAATTCCGTCGCCGGGCCCCGGCGCCACAGATGCAGCCCTGAATCTCGATGGCTACTTCGGCCTGCATCCAGCGCTGCGCGGCCTGTTTTCGCTGTATGGCCAGGGCAAGGTCGCCCTGCTGCCGGCGGTACACTTTCCCAATGCCTCCCGCTCGCACTTCGAGAACCAGGCGGCCCTTGAAGCTGCCGGTGCGACAGACGGCAGCGGCTGGTTGAACCGGTATCTGGTGGCCACAGGTGGCGGCAATGGGCTACGCGGCGTCGCCCTTGCACCCAGCGCGCCGGATGCACTCAAAGGCAGCATTCAGGTTCGCACGTTGAACAATCTGGGAACAAGCGTGCTCAGCAGATACCCGGATGAGGAAAGCCGTCTTGTTTCTACACTAAGCACCCAACACCAGGCGCGGCCGGCTGGTAGCGAGCCAGCGGTATTGGCGCAGCTTCGAGAATCCGGGGCATTAGCACTGCAAGACCTGCAGTTTTTGCGTGAACTTGGAGCGTCAACGTACGCCCCTGGCGGCAATGCCGTATATCCCGCCACGGGATTAGGCGCCCGGCTTCGCGATGCGGCCCTGCTTATCAAGGGCGGTTACGGGCTCGAGGTCGCCACGATCGATTTCGGCGGCTGGGACACGCATGTCGGCCAAGGTAATGGGGGAGTAAGCGGGCGCCAGGCAAGGCTTTTGGCCGAACTCGATGCCGGACTCACCGCCCTGATGACAGACCTTGGCCCCGCAGCAAGCAAAGTCACGGTGCTGGTCATGACCGAATTTGGCCGAACGCTGGCTCAGAATGCCAACGCCGGGACAGACCATGGGAACGCCTCATCCTGGTTTGTGCTGGGGGGCGCAGTGCGGGGGGGCATCTATTCGGGGCCGGCCGGCTGGCCCGGCCTTGCACCAGAGCAGCTTCGCGATGGCAGAGACTTGCGCCATTCCGTCGAATTCAACAATGTCATGGCGGAGCTACTGCTCAGGCACTTGAGCATGCCTTCGCAGTTGATCAGCACTGTGCTGCCGGGCACCAGCACCACTACACTAGGGTTCATCTGACAGGCAGGGCTAAGCCGAGTTTTCCAGAAACCACTGGTAAGCTGCCCGAATCCCCTGCTCCAAGCCGATACGTGGCTGCCAGCCCAGCGCGTTGATCTTCGTGGTATCGACCAGTTTGCGCGGTGTGCCATCCGGCTTCGATGCATCGAACACCAGTTCGCCGTCGAAGCCCACGACCTTGGCCACGAGATGGGCGAGATCCAGGATGCTGAGGTCATTGCCGACCCCGATGTTCACGTGTTCCTCGCCTTCGTAGTGGCGCATCAGGAACACACAGGCTTCAGCGCAGTCGTCGACATGCAGGAATTCCCGTAGCGGCGTGCCCGAGCCCCAGATCGTGACCGTTTTGTCGCCGTTCACTTTCGCTTCGTGAAACTTGCGAATGAACGCCGGCATCACGTGCGAGCTTTCGAGGTCGTAGTTGTCGTTCGGGCCGTAGAGGTTGGTGGGCATGCCCGAAATGAAATTACAGCCATGCTGGCGACGGAAGGCCTGGCAGAGCTTGATGCCGGCAATCTTCGCCACGGCATACCACTCATTGGTGGGTTCCAGCGAGCCGGTGAGCAGGTATTCCTCTTTCAGCGGTTGGGGCGCCAACTTGGGGTAGATACAGGTGCTGCCCAGAAACAGCAGCTTTGTCACGCCGAACTCGTGTGCTGCACCGATGAGGTTCGTTTCGATGATGAGGTTGTCGTAGAGGAAATCAGCCGGGAAGCTGTTGTTTGCGAGGATGCCGCCCACTTTGGCGGCGGCCACGAACACGTAGTCCGGCCGCTGCCGTTCATAAAACGCGCGCACCGCCGCCGCGTTCATGAGATCGAGCGCCTGCCGGCCCGGGGTCAGCAGATTCCGATGTCCCTGAGCCACCAGGGCACGCATGATGGCGCTGCCCACCATGCCGTTGGCGCCGGCAATGAAGATCTTTGATTCAGGTGTCACGCTGGCTTACTCGTAGTAGTCGAAAACCCGAAAACCCTCGCGTTTGCAGAGTTCGTCTTTCTCTGCGTCGCGCCGGTCTTCATACACCATTTCCTTGACCATCTGCTCAAGCGTAGTCTCCGGCTCCCAGCCGAGCTTGGCTTTCGCCTTGCTGGGATCTCCCAGCAGGGTTTCGACTTCAGTCGGCCGGAAGTAGCGCGGATCTACCTGCACCAGCACCTTGCCGCTGGCGCGGTCAACGCCCTCTTCACTCACGCCTTCGCCACGCCAGTCGAGCGCCACGCCCACTTCTCCAAAGGCAGCATCCACGAACTGGCGAACGGAAATCTGCTTGCCGGTGGCGACCACGAAGTCTTCCGCCTCGTTCTGCTGCAGCATGAGCCACATGGCTTTCACGTAGTCACGGGCATGGCCCCAGTCACGCAGTGAATCTAGGTTGCCCAGATACAGGCGCTCCTGCAGCCCCAGGCTGATTCTGGCCACGGCGCGGGTAATTTTGCGGGTGACAAAGGTTTCGCCGCGAATGGGGGACTCGTGGTTGAACAGAATGCCGTTGCAGGCATACAGGCCATAGGCCTCGCGATAGTTCACCACAATCCAGTAGCCGTAGACCTTGGCTGCCCCGTATGGGCTGCGCGGATAGAAGGGCGTGGTTTCCTTCTGCGGGATCTCCTGCACCTTGCCGAACATTTCGCTGGTCGAGGCCTGATAGAAGCGCGTTTTCTGCTCCAGGCCGAGAATGCGGATGGCTTCCAGCATGCGTAAAGTGCCAATCGCATCGGCATTTGCCGTGTATTCCGGCGTCTCAAAAGACACGGCAACGTGGCTCTGCGCGGCGAGGTTGTAGATTTCGTCTGGCTGAACCTGCTGGATAATCCGGATGAGGTTCGTGGAGTCGGTTAGATCGCCGTAATGCAGCGTGAAAAGACGGCCTTTCTCGTGCGGATCCTGATACAGGTGGTCAATGCGGCCCGTGTTGAAGCTGGATGAGCGACGCTTCAGGCCGTGAACTTCGTAGCCCTTCTTCAGCAGGAATTCCGAAAGATAGGCGCCGTCTTGGCCCGTGACGCCGGTGATGAGGGCAATTTTTTTGTCGGCCATGCAGCACTCCAGAGCTTATGTCGCGCAGAGATAAAACGAGCAATAGGATCAGGTGAGGCCACGGACTGCCATGGCCAGCAGGCACAGCATGGTCGCCAGATTCAGCACATGCCACTTGCCGGCGTAGCGGCCGAGAATGGCTTCGCAGGCATACAGCAGCACCACGGCGTACATGATGATTTGCACCGTTTCGCGGGCCTTCACGTCTATGCCGCCGAACACCACAAGCGCGATGACGCCAAACCCGATGAGGTAGTCCGTGGGCGTGGTGCCGAAGCGGATCTGGCTCGAATACTTCACGAATATACCGACGGCGAACGCCAGCAGTACGATGAACCCCATGCTGATGTGCTGCACAGGCCAGCCGATCTGAGGCGGAAACTTGATGAACAGGTAGGACGCGAACACCGCTGCCACGTACATGCCCAAGCGCATGGCCACGGAGTCCCGTCTGCGCAGCGTCTCCACCGCAATCATCAGCGCGAGCACGGCAGCGACAACCCCGAAGTCGCGCGGCACCGTGTGGCTGAACAACGCACCGCTCAACATGAACGCCGGCAGGATGATCGTGATGACAAGCAGCGGCAGGCCGCTGGCGGAATCATCCCGGGTGAGGCGCAGGATGAGCTGCGCCAGCGCGCCCTCGCCGATGCGCTGCTTGTGCCAGCCTGACTGCTCGGCCACGGTCAGGCCGAGGAACAGGGACAGCACGACCGCGAAATACGCAACGGTAACCAGCCAGTCTGCCTGGTAGCGCAGCACCACGGCGAGAATCACCAGCGCGGCCTGCACGGAATAAATGATGACCACGGTTTCGTAATGGTCGAATCCGAGGTCCAACAGGCGGTGATGAACGTGGTTCCGGGTGGCAAGGAACCAGTTCATCTTGCCCCGGATGCGCTTGAAGAGCACCACGATAATGTCCGAGATCGGCAGGCCCAGGAACAACAATGGGAGGGCTGGGCTCAGGGCCGGGTGCGCCACCTGCGTGACATAGACGGCGAGAAACCCCAGCGTGAAGCCCAGGAACTGGCTCCCGGCATCGCCCATGAACACCTGCGCCGGATGCGTGTTGTAGCGGAGAAAACCGAGGATTCCGCCGATGGCGGCGAATGCAATCAACACCGAGGAACTGTTGCTCGCCAGGTAGCCGAGGTAGGCAATGGCGATGAGCGACAGCATGGATTCCCCACCTGCGAGGCCGTCCAGGCCATCGGAGTGATTGATGGCGTTGATCATGCCCATCAATGCAAACACCGTGAAAGGCTTGCCGATTTCCGGGGGCACGGCGCCAAAGAACGGAAAGTTGGAGACGTACAGGCCACCGTAGAAAACGACCAGCCCGGCGGCAAAGAGCTGCCCGGAAAACTTGGCCCAGTGACTGATTTGTTTGGCGTCGTCCCACATGCCGTAGAGGAACAGCGTGAGCCCACCGATCACGAAGGATTGAACCAGTGGGTCCAGCTTCATGGCAATGACGATGGGCAGCAGCGTGCCGAGCACGATGCCCCAACCGCCGATGCGGGGGATGGGTGTGGAATGGACCTTGCGCGGGTCCGGCTTGTCCATCATCCCGAGGCGCGGCGCCAAACGCCAGGCGAACGGGATGATCAACATGCTGGCCGGGACGGCCATGACGAGGAGGAAGAACGGGTTCATAGTGTCGGCCACTCA
>Ga0163144_10030948_pt1 | contig 10224 bp, 14 predicted proteins | sample OliLak19BULKMAT1_FD_123175 | JGI IMG/M metagenome (GOLD analysis project Ga0163144, IMG submission 123175) | Freshwater microbial mat bacterial communities from Lake Vanda, McMurdo Dry Valleys, Antarctica - Oligotrophic Lake LV.19.BULKMAT1 | ecosystem: Environmental > Aquatic > Freshwater >...
CGTGTGTCGGCGGAGGCCCGGACTATCCTGCCCGCGCCTCCAGACTGGTAATTTCCTCCTTGAGCCGGAGCTTCCTTCGCTTGAGCTCCCTGACCTGCAACTCATCAACGGCGGGGCGACCGAACTCCCGCTGGATCGTCTCGTCCAGCCGGCGGTGACGATTTCCCAGTTCGCGGATACGAGCTTCGATGGTCATGGCTTGCGCCTCCATGTCTAAGGGACCACACAGTGAGCGCCTGGTTTTCCGGTCTGTGAAATCACGGTTCGGTGACGTTGACAGCCGGTTAAAATCTCCAGGCGCGCCGGAGCCTGGCCCCCAATATGGACCATGATGTGAACGCTGCCGTACGGAACCCGCCGCACCGCCTCGTGGTGGGCATCTCGGGCGCGTCGGGCGTGATTTACGGCGCGCGCGTGCTGGACGCGCTGAACGACCTGGGGGTCGAAAGCCACCTGGTCGTCACGCGTGCGGCCCTGCTGACGCTGTCGCAGGAAACCGACATGACGCCCGACGCACTGACCGCGAAGGCGACCGTGCTTCATCGTCTCAACGATGTGGGTGCCACCATCGCCTCGGGCTCGTTCCGGACCCTGGGGATGATCGTCGCCCCCTGTTCGGTCCGCACAATGAGCGAGATCGCCACCGGCGTGACCTCGACCCTTTTGACCCGCGCAGCCGATGTCGTGCTCAAGGAGCGCAAGCCACTGGTGCTCATGGTGCGCGAGACGCCGTTCCACCTCGGACATCTGCGCACCATGACGGCGCTGGCTGAAATGGGAGCCACCCTCGCCCCGCCCCTGCCGGCCTTTTACGCCCGCCCGAACTCCATCGCCGAGATGGTGGATCAGTCTGTCGGCCGGGCTCTCGACCTTTTCGGTCTCGACTGGGCGGCCGTGCGACGCTGGGACGGGCTGAAGGGCGCGGCCGCCGACGCCGGATGAGCCCGGGCCTGTGGGACTGGGCGCTGGCCGCCTATCACGCCGATGGCGTGGCAGAGGCCTGCCTGGATCTGCAGGACGCCCACGGACACAATATTCCCCTGCTGCTCTGGGCGGCGTGGATGGCGGCCACCGGCCGATCGCTGGATCCCGAGACGATCGAGGCCGGGTGCGACACGGCCCGCGCCTGGGACGCCGCCGCTGTCACGCCGCTGCGCGCCATCCGTCGCATGCTGAAGAAGCCTCTCCCCGATATCGACCACAGTGCGCGCGAGGCCCTGCGCGATCAGGTGAAGGCGATCGAGCTGGCCGCGGAGCGTCATCTGCTGGCGGGTCTGGAGGCGCTCGCAGGCCCTGCGGCCAGGACGCCCGCCCCGCCCCTGGAGGGGCTCGTGGCCGCCGCCCGCGGATGGAGCCGCGTCGTGCCCCGGCCCGCGCTGACGCGTCTGGCCGAACGCCTTCCGGCCTGAGCCTGCCTCGTCTATAAGCCCGCCTTCGCGGGGCCATGCATGAACGACGACCAACCGTTTCTGAGCGAAGACGAACTGGCGCTGCACGCCCAGGCCAAGGTCCTGCGCCTCGAGCACGCGGACCTCGAGGCCTCGATCGAGGCCCTCAGCCATATGCCGATCCCCGACCAGCTGCTGATCGCCCGGCTGAAACGCAAGAAACTGCTTCTCCGCGACGAGATCGTGAAGATCGAGAGCCGGATCCTGCCGGACATCATCGCCTAGACTTTATCGCCCGCGCTTCCTGACCCACATGGCGGCGTCGGCCTCGGCCAGCCAGGTCCCGACATCCGCCTGTCCGGCGAAAGCGCGCACCCCGAATGAACCGCCCAGAGACGCCGGGCGGCCGTCATGGCGAAAGTCCGCCTGTTCCAGCGCCTGTTTCAGCCCGGCCGCCTTCTCGCGCCCCTCGTCCAGCCCGGCGTTCAGCAGCAGAAGCCCGAACTCGTCACCGCCGAGGCGGCCCACGGTGTCGGTGGCGCGCACATTCTCGAGCAGCAACCCGGCCACCCGAACCAGGGCCGCGTCCCCGGCGGCGTGGCCGAGGGCATCGTTGACGCCCTTGAACCCGTCAAGGTCAAGGTACAGCAGAACCGCCGGAACCTTGTAACGGGTGCAGTAGGCCATGGTCCGCGTCAGGGCGGCGGCGAATCCGCGCCGGTTCAGCACCGGCGTCAGAACGTCGTGGTCCGCCGCCGCCTCGGCCGCCTCTGCGCGCGCACGCAGGGCCTCGACCTCGGCCCGCAGCCGCGCGATCTCGGCCAGGTGGGCGTCCTGGGGATCGGCGACACGGTCGGTATCGGGGGCGTCGGTCACTGGCGGGAGAGGCTCCGGAGGCGACTCAGACGGACGCCGGACGCCAACAGGCTAACGCGGTTGGTTGCGGGCGCAACGCGTGTGCTGTAACCGGCCGCTTTCGCAGCAGGGCCCTCAGCAGAATGGCGACCCCGACCCCGCCGGTGGCGATCATCATGGGCAGCCGCTCGGACTGGCCCACGATGAAGCACGCGGCCGATATGCTGGACCGTCTGGGGGTCGGCTGGGACGCCCGGGTGGTCTCCGCCCACCGCACCCCGCAACGCCTGTTCGACTTTGCCACCGGTGCCCGCGCGGCGGGCTTCAGGGTTATCATCGCCGGTGCGGGCGGGGCTGCACACCTGCCCGGTATGGCCGCCTCAATGACCCCCCTTCCCGTGCTGGGCGTGCCCGTTCAATCGAAGGCCCTGCAGGGTATCGACAGCCTTCTGTCGATCGTCCAGATGCCCGCCGGCGTTCCCGTCGCCACTCTGGCCATCGGCGAGGCGGGGGCCCGGAACGCCGGAATCCTGGCCGCCCAGATCCTGGCCCTGTCGGACGAGACCCTCGCCGGCCGTCTTGACGCCTTCCGCGAGGCCCAGACCGAAGCGGTCCACGAGACGGTCGAAGACTGAGTGGCCGCCCTGACCCGATCCGATCCGGCGGCTCCACTCGCGCCCGGTGCAACCCTCGGCATCCTCGGCGGCGGCCAGCTGGGACGGATGCTGTCCCAGGCGGCCTCGCGGCTCGGCTTCGATGTGGTCATCCTCGACCCGGAGGAAAACAGCCCGGCGGGTCGCGTGTCGCGCGGCCAGATCGTGGCGGCCTATGACGACCCCACGGCGCTGAACGTCTTTGGCCGCGTCTGTGACGTCGTCACCTTCGAGTTCGAGAACGTCCCCTCGGCCTCGATCGAGCGCCTCGCCGAGGCCGGGGCCCAGGTCGCGCCCGGCCCAACGGCGCTCGCGGTCGCCCAGGACCGGGTGGACGAGAAGACCTTCCTCAACGCCGTCGGTGCCCCCACCGTGGCCTTCGCCGCCGTCGACGGTATCGACGACCTCAGGGCCGCGCTGCTTACCCTCGGCGCGCCCGCCCTGCTGAAGACCCGCCGCGACGGCTATGACGGCAAGGGCCAGGTCTGGATCCGTTCGGCGAAACAGGCCGAGGCCGCCCTCGATTCCCTTGGCGGCCGCCCTGCCATCCTCGAGGCGCGGGCCGACTTCACCCGCGAGCTGTCGATCATCGCGGCCAGGGGTCGGGACGGCACCATCGCGATCTATCCCCTCGGCGAAAACCGGCATGCGGGAGGCGTCCTGCGCACCTCCCGTGCGCCCGCCGTCATTGACGCCAGGACGGGACGCCGCGCCCGGGCCATCGCCAGAGCCGTGCTCGAGGGCCTGGCCTATGTCGGCGTCATCGGGATCGAGCTGTTCGACCTCGGCGAGGGCAATCTGCTGGTCAACGAGATCGCGCCCCGCGTCCATAATACCGGCCACTGGACCCAGGACGGCTGCGTCTGCGACCAGTTCGAGCAGCATATCCGCGCCGTCGCCGGCTGGCCCCTGGGGCCGACCGCCGCCCATGCCAGAGTCGAGATGACCAACCTGCTGGGCACCGAGGTCGACCAATGGGCGAGGCTGGCGTCCAGGCCCGACCGGCGGTTGCACCTCTACGGCAAGGCCGAGGCCCGCCCGGGACGCAAGATGGGTCACGTCAACCGCGTCACGCCGCTCTGAAGCCCGCGTCATCGGCCATTGCCCGGCGCGGGAGCCGGGGTGAGGCTGATTTTCGGACATTGACCCGTCCAACCCCGTTGACGGGGCCTTCATGAGGATGAGGCAACCCTGCGCCATACTCGCGCGATAATTGCAGGGCTCTTGATCGAGTCACACGATTCCGGGAAACCTTCGGCTTATGCGCTTCGACTATCGCCTTGTTCTGATCGCCTGCGTCTCGGCCTGCGCGCCGATGCTGCCGCAAGCGCCGATCGTGACCGATTCCGCTGCGGCCGCTCTACCGATCCCGCCGCGGCCCTTCCCGGCAACGCCCCCCTCGTCACCTTCCCCGGTGGACGACTTCGGCGGGTTCGAAGGCTGGAAACAAGGGTTCCTGGACAGAAAAGGCGGCGCGCGGCGCGATCTTTACGCCCAACAACTGACGAACCTGACCCCGGACCCGGACGTCATCCGCCTGGACAGCAACCAGCCCGAGTTCAGCCGCCCGGCCGGCGCCTATATCGCCAACGCCGTCTCCGCCGCTCGCATCGCCGAGGCGCGGAGCCGCATCGACGCTGTGCCCTGGACGGTAGCCCAGCGATTCGGCGTCCCGTCGGAAATCCTCGTCTCCATCTGGGCCCAGGAATCCAGCTTCGGCCAGGTCCAGGGCTCCAAGGACGTCATCCGCTCGCTGGCGACGCTCGCCTTTGACGGCCGCCGCCGCGACTGGGCCGAGGACCAGTTGAAGAACGCCTTGGACATCGTCATCGACGGCCGCCGCGACCGGGCCGGCCTGCTGGGCAGCTGGGCCGGGGCCATGGGCCAGACCCAGTTCATGCCGGACAACTATCTGCGTCTCGGCGTCGACCAGAACGGCGACGGCCAGGTCGACATCTGGGGCACCGAACCGGATGCCCTGGCCTCCGCCGCCAATCTTCTGACCCAGGCCGGCTGGAAGCGCGGCCAGTCCTGGGGCTATGAGGTCCGGCTGCCGGCGAACTTCGATTACGCACTGGCCGAGGCCGACGGCCGGCCGTGGAGCGACTGGGCCCGACGCGGCGTGACCCTGGCCCGGGGCGGCGCGCCGGCTGCGGACGAGGCGGCCGAGACCGGGATCGTCCTGCTGCCGCAAGGGGCGCGCGGCCCGGCCTTTCTGGCCTTGCCGAACCACTATGTGATCCGCCGCTACAACAACTCGGTGTCCTATGCCCTGGCCATCGGCCTGACCGCCGACGGCGTGGCGGGCAAGCCGGGCCTGGTGGGAACCTGGCCCGACGACGGCCCGATCTCGCGAGAACAGCGCTTCGGCGCCCAGACCGCACTGTCCCGCCTGGGCTACGACCCCGGAGCCATCGACGGCGTCATCGGCTCTGGCACCCGCCGCGCGCTGCGGCAATGGCAGATCGCCACCGGCCGACTGCCTGACGGCTATCTGACGGCGGCGCTGGCCGATGCGCTGATGCGGGGGATGTAGGTCAAAGCGTCTCCTCCCTGTCGCGCAGCGATGGGGAGGTGGCCCGGGGCGTAGCGGGGAGAGACGGAGGGGGCGACCCGGTACCACCGGGCAAGCACGGCCTACCTTACGCACCGTCTCGCCCCCTCCGTCACGGCGCGAAGCCGCGCCGCGCCACCGCCCGATTCGCCAAGCGGCGAACAGGGAGAAGACAGGGGAACTACTCCCTCAGCCGCCAGGTCGCGCCGGTCGGTCCGTCCATCACCACGACATTGAGCGCCGTCAGCCGATCGCGGATCCGGTCCGCCTCGGCCCAGTCCTTCTCGGCCCGTGCGGCCACGCGCTCGGCCAGCAGGCCCTCGACCTCGGCCTTCAACGCGTCGTCCGCCCCGCCCTCGAACCACCGGTCCGGCGTCGACAGCAGCACGCCGAGGATCCGGCCCGAGGCCATCAGCTCGGCCTTGGCGATCCCCACGGCATGGTGATCGCCTGCCGTCATGGCCCGCTCGATCTCGCTGGACAGGGCAAACAGGGTCGCCATGGCCCCGGGCGTGTTCAGGTCGTCCGAAATCGCCTCCAGGAACTCCGGCGACGGCATGTCGCCAAGCGACTCGACACCCCCGGCCCGGCGCAGTGCGCCATACAGCCGGTCGAGATTCTTCCGCGACTGGTCCAACAGGCTTTGGTTCCAGTCCAGCGGCTGGCGATAGTGGGCGCTCAGTAACGCCCAGCGCACCACCTCGCCGGGGATCGACTGCACCAGATCGTGCAGCAGCAGCACATTCCCCACCGATTTGGACATTTTCTCGGCGTCCACGGTCAGGAAGCCGTTGTGCATCCAGTAGCGGCTGTATTCCTCATGCGCCCTGTCCCCGTGGGCATGGCCGTGGGCGCAGACCCCTTGCGCGATCTCGTTCTCATGGTGCGGGAACACCAGGTCGATGCCGCCACCGTGAATGTCGATCGGCAGGCCCAGCGACGTTTCGATCATGGCCGAGCATTCGATATGCCAGCCCGGCCGGCCCTCGCCCCAGGGCGAAGGCCAGGACGGCTCGTCGGCCTTGGACGGCTTCCACAGCACGAAATCGTGCGGGTTCTTCTTGTAGGGCGCGACCTCGACCCGGGCACCCGCGATCATGTCGTCCAGATTGCGCCCCGACAGCGCGCCGTAGGACGGATAGCTGGACACGTCGAACAGCACATGGCCCTCGGCGACATAAGCGCAGCCCTGGTCCACGATCTGGCCGATCTGCCGGACGATCGCGTCCATATGGTCGGTGACATGGGGCGCGATGTCCGGCGGACTGACGTTCAGCGCCTGCATGTCAGCCAGATAGGCGGCCTCATAGCGCGCCGTGACCTCGCCGATCGGCACGCCCTCGCGCGCCGCCTTCGCGTTGATCTTGTCATCCACGTCGGTGACGTTTCGGGCGTAGACGACACTATCGGCTCCATACTCCCGTCGCAGCAGCCGCGCGAGCACGTCAAACACCACCGGTGGCCGGGCATTGCCGATGTGGGCATAGTCATACACCGTCGGCCCGCAGACATAGAGGGTCACCCGCTCGGGGTCGCGCGGCACGAATGCCCGTTTTTCGCGTTTCAAGGTATCGTGAAGGAAAAGCGTCATTATGAAGCGGAGCAGTTCGTTTTCTTGCGGGACGGTGTGTGTGTCCCATATAGCCGTGTCTGCCCGGCGAATAGCCGCGGCCACGAATAGGGAGAGCGACGCGCGTCAATCCGGGGCCTTCGTCCCGGCGCTACTGGTCGCTAAAATCATCTGATGGACGCCCACGCCTCCAGGCCGACCCTCGTCGGCAATGATCACCTGACCCGCCCGACGCGCGAGGAGGCCCTGGCCGCCGTCCGCACGCTGATTGCCTGGTCGGGCGACAACCCTGAACGCGAGGGCCTGCTCGACACGCCCAAGCGCGTCGTCGATGCCTATGGCGAATGGTTCGAGGGCTATACGGCGGACCCGGCCAAGGAACTGTCCCGCACCTTCGAGGACGTGCAGGGCTATGACGATATGGTGCTGCTGCGCGACATCGAGGTCGAGAGCCACTGCGAGCACCACATGGCCCCTTTCCTCGGCAAGGCCTATGTCGCCTACCTGCCGACCGAAAAGGTCGTCGGCATCTCCAAGATCGCCCGCGTGGTCGAGATCTTCGCAAAGCGTCTGCAGACACAGGAGACCCTGACCCAGGAGATCGCCGGGGCACTCGAGGACCACCTGAACCCGGCCGGCGTGGCCGTCCTGATCGACGCGGAGCACCAGTGCATGACAACGCGTGGTGTGCATCACCGCCACGTCTCGACCATCACCACCCGTTTCACCGGGGCCTTCAAGTCCGATCCCGCCCTGATCGAGCGGTTCCTGAAGCTGGCCAAGGGCTGATCAATCCTCCCCCCTCGGGGGAGGATTGCGCCCCTCGCGAGAAATCCCGGCGTCGGGAACCCGATCCCGCCCGAGACCGCTTTACAAGCCTCGCGGCAGACGCCAGAACCTGTCCGAACCGTAACGCCGCTCGCGCCAGCTGGCCGAGCCTCCATGGAGATACAGCGCATGGGCTCCAAGCTCGCAGGACCGTCCGGCCAGGGCGGCAAGACGATCGCCCAGAATGCGGACATCAACGTCACGCCGTTCGTGGACATCATGCTGGTGCTGCTGATCATCTTCATGGTCGCCGCGCCGCTCGCCACCGTCTCCATCCGTCTCGACCTGCCACCGGCGACGCCGCCGACCGGGGAAGAGCCCAAGGAGCCGGTCTACATCACCATCCAGGACACGGGCTCGATCTTCATTGCCGAGCAGCAGACCACGATCGAGACCCTCGCCGTCGACGTCTGCGCGGCGCTCGGCGGCGGCTCGCCTGCCTGCCAGGAAGAGCGCGTCTTCGTCCGCGCCCAGCCGGAAGTCCGCTACAACGCCTTTATGGAAGTCATGAACGACCTTCAGACGCACGGTTTCTACAAGGTCGGCCTGCTCAACGAAGACATCGAATAGGCACTCGCGCCATTCATCGATCAGGGCCGCGTCTCGAAAGGGACGCGGCCTTTTCTTTAGCTTCGGCCCCGCCAGGTTTGCACATGACCCCGTCCGACCTCCGCGCCCTCGTCCTGACCTTTCCGGAAACCGAAACCGGAACGTCCTACGGCAGGCCGTCGTTTAAGGCGGCGGGAAGGTTCTTCACCCGCGTCCGACCCGAGGACGACAGCGTGGTCGTCTATGTCGACAGCCTGGACCACCGGGACATGCTGATGGAGGCCGAACCGGACACCTTCCACATTACCGACCACTATCGCGGCTATCCCATTGTGCTGGCCCGTCTTTCCAGTGTAGATCCCGTCTGGCTGCGAAAGACGCTGGAGAAACGCTGGCTCAAGATCGTGCCCAAACGGCTGTCGAAGACCTATACGCCGGTCTCTTGACCTTACGCGACGTCATCGTGCCAGGTTCGTTTCCAAACAGGACGGACACGGAACGCTGAGCATGCCCGATCTGAACGCGCACGATTTTATCTCGCCGGCGGCCGACGGCTATCCCCTGTCCATGCGGCTGGTCAGCGCAGTCGGCCCAACCCATGCGATCATGGTCACGGCCGGCACCGGCTTTCCCAAGGGATTCTACGAGCGGTTCGCCCGGCATCTGGCCGGGCGCGGTGCGGCGGTCCTGACCTATGACATGCGCGGCATCGGGGGCTCGCGCCCCGACGACCTCGCGGACATGCCGATGAGCTATGAGGACCGGGGTCGTCTCGACATGCCCGCCGCGCTCGAGGCCCTGATCGGCGCCGCGCCCGGCCTGCCCGTGGTCCATGTCGGACACAGCGTCGGCGGCCATTTCGCCGGCTTCATGCCCAACCATGCGAAGATTTCGCGCCACGCTTTCGTAGCCGTCGGCTCGGGCTACTGGCGCAAGCACCCCGTCTCCTAAAACCCGACCGAGCTGTTCTTCTGGTGGATCTACGGCCCGTTCAGCCTGGCCCGGCATGGGTCTATCAAGGGCGGCAAGCTGTGGCGGGGGGCCGACCTGCCGCGCAGCGTCTTCATCCCATGGCGCCGCTGGCGCCACGACCCTGCCTATTTCGGCGAGCGTCTGCTGAACGACCTGCAGGCGAACCATTTCACCGAGGTCACCGCCCCTATCCGGTCGTGGATCTTCACCGACGACCCGATCGCCAATCCGCGGACCGCCCCCGACATGCTGAAGGTCTATCCCAATGCGCCCGGCGAACTGGTGGTCCGTTCTCCGTCCGAACAGGGTGTGCCCCGCATCGGCCACGAGGGGGCCTTCCGGCGGGGCATGGAGCCGCTTGGGACGAAATCCTCGACGGGCTGACGCAGTCCTGACTGGCATCGGGGGGCCCGCGCCCCATGTCGGACCATCCCCCCGATCCCGCGCCGGAGCGCCCCATGCCGAACCTCCCGCTGTCCCTGACCGTCGACGGACTGACCATTCCTCAGCTCGGCTTCGGCACCTGGCAGCTGGAGCCGGCCGATGCCCGGCGCATGGTCGCCGAGGCGCTGCGGATCGGCTATCGCCACATCGACACGGCCTGGATCTACAGGAACGAGGCCGCCGTCGGCGACGGCATTCGCGATTCCGGCGTGGCCCGCGAGGACATCTGGCTGACGACCAAGATCTGGACCGCCCATTTCGAACGCGACTCCCTGCTGCGTCAGGCCGAGGAGTCGGTCTCCAGTCTCGGCTTCACCCCCGACCTGCTGCTACTGCACTGGCCCAGGGTGAGGCCGGGCTTTGCCGAGACCCTCGGGGCCCTCAACGAGGCGAAGGACCGGGGCCTGACCC
>Ga0163144_10030949_pt1 | contig 10224 bp, 8 predicted proteins | sample OliLak19BULKMAT1_FD_123175 | JGI IMG/M metagenome (GOLD analysis project Ga0163144, IMG submission 123175) | Freshwater microbial mat bacterial communities from Lake Vanda, McMurdo Dry Valleys, Antarctica - Oligotrophic Lake LV.19.BULKMAT1 | ecosystem: Environmental > Aquatic > Freshwater > Lake...
AACACATCACTTGATGCGGTATCGCTCAAGCGGATTGGTTCATTCTGAAATTCACGACCTAGATACTGCCGCCACAACACAGCTCCGTTCAGCCCATTCAGGCCGTAGACGGAACCTTTGACTTTAACAAACAACTGGCGACCGGCCAGTGAAGGAGCTGTTCCTTTCGACATGTTGCCCAGAACAAACGTGCGGCCAGAAGAACTCGGTGGTGCTTCTTTACTCAAACGAATATTGAGAGAACCGGGACTCACCAGCGACTCTTGAATCGCAGTGGCCTCTTTGACTTTGGCACTCAGTCGTTCGTCGGTTTCAAGCTGCGGATAGCGGCTGACCAGTTCGCGACGCACAAAGTGAGCCCCCAGCGTATCCTTGGCAGCCAACTTCGTATTGATCGCTTCGATCGCTTTGACGAGTTCCTCTTCGCGACCAATTCCACGCAAGATCCGTTGACGATCTTCTTCAATTCGCAAGAACGTGGGTGCTTGAGCCGTACGTTGCGCGCCGCCGACATACTGCGGATCGTTGATCAACTTGAGCAAGTCTTCCATCTGCTGCATTAGCGATTTGCGATCAGCTACCGATTCGGTTCGATCAGCTCGTTCATTGAACTTGTTTGCCAAACCCAAGAGAACGCCGGTGACATCTCCCTGTTCGCTCACCAGTGCTGGTTCACTAGCGACTGTAGGGAGCAATTGCGATGCAGTCTTTAAACCCACATTCGGGTCCGAGGCAGTCTCTGCATCTTTGCGAATCAGCGAAAGCACTTGGCGAACTTTGGCGAAAGAGTGATTCTCATCACCGCTGAAGTTGTTCACAAAGGTCGAGTAATAGGCCGCCGAATTTTCATAGTTGCGACTCTTGTAGGCTTCATCCGCGGCTTTCAAAGTATCCGTCGCGTTACCTCGTAGAAAATGCAATCCCAACCAAACCACTGCGATCAGAGTAACGGCCAAGAGCATGCCGATGCCCAAGATCCGGAAGGAGTCCCAAGGATTTACTGTAGCGGTTACTTCCGTACGACGAGGCCGGACGGCGGCGGGAGATTTTGCACCCGGTCCGCGCGAGCCGCGGGTCTTGGCCTGCTTCGGCCGAATTTTTGCTTCGACCACTTCAACCGGTTCCACATCGACAACTTCGACAACGTCCACCTCTTCGGGCTCAATCAGATCGACTTCCTCAGCCACGAAGACCGCAGTGGGACTCGGCTTCGGACTACTCTGATCGGGCAAGAAATCCAGTTCCGACTGCCCAGCCTCGTTTGACTTGCGTGGATCGTCGGCTTCACTATCGCCTTTGAGGTCAGCAATCAATTTTGTGGCTTGGAATTTAGTCAGATGGCCGTTATCGACAAGCAACCTTGCGATCAGTTCGGGCGTTAATCGCGATTTGCTCTCCGCCACCTGCCGACGAAGTTCTTCGATGATGGTGGGCGATAAAAGTTGAAGAGCGGCGATCTGTTCGATGAATTGTTTAGCCTGCACTTGCATTGATCCGATGCGACTTGGTGCGGAAAGATGAGAAGTAACGAACTCGAACTGCGCGGCTTACGCGATCGCGTCGCAAAGGTTGGCCGTACGAGTGGTTGCTGCCTGTGGATGTGCCTCCTCAATGTGCCTGGAGGCCGAAAAATTCTTCCTCACCATCATCGTTGTGGCAAGGATCGCACGCCAAAGCCAACCCAACTTTTGCATTGATCGTTCCTGCTAAGGGCACTAAATCCGAGTTTTGCAGAAGACCTGACGACGGGTGAAAGGACTTGGTCGCTGGTAAATCTAAACCCAGGGCCAATCAATCACACATCGCAAGCAGCACTTACTGATGATAACCGCAAGGCCACACAGTTGCATCGCGAAGTTAAAAAACAAGCTTAGTTTTCCCAAAAACCGTCAACACAAAGCGATCCCTCATGGTGCTTCAGCGATCACCGTTAAGCTTTTGAAATCATGCTTATTGCGTGTGCCCTTAACGCTGACTGCTAATAATCGCTACTCGGCTTTGCGGACGTTTCGATAACGCTGCTCAATGACCACGAAGTCAAATCCCGCCGAAGTAGGTTGCGACTCAAATACCGTCTTCGCGATTTCGCGGACCTTACTATGTCCTTTGCTGATCGCGTACTTCATCTCGGTTTGATAGAGGCGGTCTTCAAGATCTTTAGGAATGAATTTCAACATCTGACGACCTTGCGTTTGGACCCCAGATTGGCCAAGCAGTTGACGGTCGAAGGCCACCAGCGGACCTTCTGTTCGCCACATGAAATACAGCCGTTTTTCGTCGCTCCCTTTGCCAGATCGCTTTTGAGGCGAGCCCGAAAAACTGAACGCGTAATCCACCAACTTCGTCTTCCCGATGCAACCCAATTCGATTTTATAATGGTCCAATTGAGCCGCGTAGGACTTCACATCCTTAGCCAAAAACTTCAATTCCCAACGCTCGAAACGCGAAACGATATCTTCGCCTTCACCCAGCGGCCCAGGCGGGCGGCTGTCGCCGCGACCCGATCCGACCGCCGACGCGGTCAGATTGGTGTCGACGTTATCCATCGTGGCCGCGACGCTCGTGACCGCATCCGTGACCGCTTCGAGCGATTCAGCCAAGGTCGGTTCGGTAAGGAAATCCGCCTCCTCAGCGCCCGGTGGTTCGATGTCTCGTGCAAAACCTTCAGCATGATCTCCGCGACCCGCTACCTGCTCTTCTTCCACTTCAATGCCGCCGGTTTGCCAAGTGAATGTGCTGGTTGCCCAAACAAGAAACAGCACAACCGCCAACATGCCGAAGATAATAAAGAGGCTCATCAGTAGACTAGCTACGACGTCCACTTTTTGAGTTCGCAGATTGCGAGTTCCGATCGAATGTACCGGGGCGTCGTCAGGCTGGGTGGCGGCGCTCATGGTCGGCGATTCCTAATAAGAGTGGCTTGAGCGAGCGTGATTGCCCCTTCGGCTCCCCGCGAGCTCGACGTGGCAACTGCGTTACTATAAACCAGACTAAGTTGGCGGTGTTCGACCTGTCAATTACAAAGCGGTTTTTTCAGTTCACTTTCATTTTGCAAAGTGCAGCCAAACTGGGTTCGAGAGACTATGCTAACACGTGCTAGAACGAGCGTGCGAGCAACCGAGCAGCTACGTTCACTTGGGGACGCTGAGGCGAAACGGTTGCGCGGCCGCAGGTGCGTTTGCGCCAGTTCGCGAGTTGTCTCGCAAGCATATTCGCGGGCTAACCGCTCGAGGGCTCAAGATTCGTGAGTTAATTGACCGGACCATCGACAGACTATAGACTTGAACTCGTCCAGGTAGCAGAGCGCGAGGAAGGCAGTGCCACGCGTTTCACCTGCGATTTCTCCCTCCAGTGTCGGCATGCGCGACGGCGCTGGTCTCCTCTCGCGAATTTCTCACAGCTTACGATTACGACGCAGAGTCATTTTAAGGAACTCCGATGCTCTATTCATTTCTCGGACAAGCGGATTACTTTTTCCTCGCCGCTGCGGCCTTATGGGGCCTGTTCTGCTTGCACCTAGTGTGGACCCTAGTCGGTCGCTTGCGTTTTAAGAACGAAGCCGCTCAGGATGCATTCCTGGATAGCATCGCCCCCGATCTGGAGAGAGGTGACTACGCAGCCGTGCAAGCGAAATGCGAAGGCGATCGCCGCGCTCTGCCGATGCTCGTGGATATCGCAATGCAAAACGCGGACATGGAACCCCAAGCCCTAAATGACTTGGTAAACGACCGCTTTCAATATGATGCAATCGCCCAAATTGATGCGAGCGTAAACTGGGTTTCTACCATCATCAAACTAGCTCCGATGCTTGGTTTGATCGGCACAGTGGCTGGTATGATGGGCGCGTTCGAAACGCTGGAAACAGCCACTACCTCCGAACCCACCAAACAACTGCTCGCCGACATTCGTATAGCGCTTGACCACACCCTGATCGGTCTTCTAATTACTGTAAGCTTGCTAGTATCGATGGGCGTCATCAATAACCGCATCAAAGACATGGAAGAACTCGTCGGTTTCGGCCTGAACCGCTTCTTCGAACTATTCCAAGCTGGTCGCGAAAGCGAATGGCGCGAAACTCGTCGCTAATCGCCCTTCCTTACCAGTACCCGAGGAGCATTCATGGCTGAAAAGCGACGCTTGAGCAAAAAGCGAGAGTTTGATGGCGAGTTCGACATCACACCGATGATCGACGTCGTCCTCCTGCTGCTCATTTTCTTCATCGTAACCGCACGCATGGAACCAACCATCGTCGCCGAGTTGCCTAAAGCAAAAAACGGTGACGTCGCAGCCGGTGAAGAAGGCGTAGTAATCAACGTCAAACAATCGGCTCAAGGCGTAGCCGAAGTGATTCGATCTAATAACGTGGCGTTCTCGGCCGACCCTGAGTTGATGGCGAGCGAAATTGCTGAGTATGTTCGCAACGGGGTCGAAAACGAGCAGCGTAAGTTTGTGCTGATTCGTGGCGAACCCAGCGTTAAGACACGCGATATGACTCGAGTTCGCGTCGCCGCTTCCGAAGGACTCGGCGAAGATCAACAAATCCTCATCGCAGTTCAGCAGTAGATTACAGAAACAATACATTAGAGTAAACGAATACACCGCCCGCTGCCCAACCAGCACGCCCTGATTCAGCACGCCCTGATTCAGGACGCCCTAAACCAGGAAAACTCGCGTCCAGCAACTTGCTTGTTAAATAAAAACTCGGCTGTTAAATAAACATGAGCGTCAAAGTTAAATGCACAAGTTGCGAAGCAGCATTCGCAGTACACGAAAGAGTACTGGGAACTAGCATCGCATGCCCTCGCTGCGACTTTAAATTGACGCTGCCAACCGCCGAAGAACTTGCACAGTTTCAACAATCGCAAGCTGAGAAAGCAAAGCTAGCGGAGAAAAAGAAACGCGACGCAGCTAAGCGACTGAAGGTAAAAAAACCGCCCGTCACTACCGTCGAATTGGCTCCGGAAATCAAAGCACCGGTAGTCCGCCGAAAACCGAAACGCGATCGCGGTCACGGCGGTCACGAAGAAGCGTGGGACATCACACCTATGGTCGACGTGGTCTTCTTGCTGCTAATTTTCTTCATGCTTACCGCCTCGTTCAGCATTCAGAAAGTGATTCGCACCGGACGCCAGCAGAGCGATAAACCGAGCAACAATGCCGTTTCCGACGCGGATCCAGAAAACGCGGGCCCCGTCGTCCAAGTCGACGAATTTAATGCTTATGCACTGGTCTCAGCCGACGATCGCGAAGAACTCGCCAGCAAGCAAGACCTTATCATCGCGCTCGCGCGCTTGAAAGAAACTGCCGGTGACGGAGAAATGGAAACTCTGACCGTCCAAGCCCACGAAGAAAGCACCCACGGAGCCGTAGTCGGTGCCCTCGACGCGGGCCGCGCTGCCAAATTCAACCGCTTCAAAACCGTCATGGTCGAGCAATTCTAAACAGCGAATTCTATCGAGACCTACAGCACTACAAATTCATAGTCCGGCCGTAATCCCAAGTACCAATCCTTCCAATACTTGAACGCCGCCTTCTTTTGTTCGAGCGTCGGGTTCTGCTTGAGCGAACCCGCGTTGAGCTTTCTGCTCAGCAACCGAAGACTCTCTTCAGCGACCATCGGCACAATGTCATTGGAATCGAGCAACGCGTAAATCAGCTCCGGCGACTGATCAAAATCTTCGCTTCGCCCCAACAGTTTTGCCGCAAGCTGCCGCGACTTGTAATCGTTCGCAACCAACAATCTCGATAACCGCGCGACCTGCTCCTTACGCTCCTGCGGATCCTTGCTCAGCTTCAGGTTCTCAGGCAACAAACCGACCTCGACGTTGCCCGTGCTCTCGTTCTCCATCAGAGCCAGCAAGTTCTCGACCGACGTTTCCGCATCATTCACGATTCGGTCCCCGATGCGACGCACCGATGAAACATCATCTGGCAAACCATAACCGCCCGCCAAGAGTCCCTCGTTAATCTTGCCAATCGCTTTTTGCGTACTGCGAATCAAAAACAGCATCGCAAAACAGGTACACACATCGTCACCCGTGTAATCCGCTTTCTTAGCCTGCGTCCACGCTCCGTTCGCTTCCTGCAAACTCGCCAACTCGGTGACACCTTTGTTGTACCAAGCCGGACTCTTGTTCTGCTTTGCATCGCGAACTTCTAAGAAACTCTCGTATCGCTCTTGCGAGTAACGCCAGTAGTAATAGAAAAAGCCGCTCGTAAATTCGTTTCGCGATTGATACTGCACCGCATCGTCGATATTGCGGTCGATGTCGTCACGTTTCAAAGTAATGTCACGCTTCGCATCGACCCGTTTCTTGAGCGTATCGGTCCGCACGAAAGCATCTGGGATGCCGTCCTCCTCGGAATTGCCGCGTTTCATCTGCCGATAAAAACCGAGAATGTCACCCGCAATCAAGATCGAGCAGGAACCGGCCGTCGACAGAGACTTGGTCACTTGCATCTGCTGCGTGCGTCCCGGTCCGGTCGGAATAACTCCTTGGTAACCCCAACCGCCAGTCGGATCTTGAGTCGCGACCAAGTATCGAATCGCCCCTTCAACCGTTGCTGGAGGCACATCCAAGCCGGTTTTGTAAAGCGTCCACAGCGCGAGCATCGCGTACTGAACTTGAGAAGTATCGCCAGTCGGTTTTTCCAGATAACCGAACCCGCCGTGAACTTTTTGGACTGAAACAATCCAAGAGAGAATCGTTTCCAGCTCGCTGCGATAAGCGACCGGGTCCGCCTCCGCCAACAAAACCGCCGCCACGCTGATCGAGTAAACAATCGTCTCGCCATGTCGAGACGAACGAAGATTGCGAGCCATCTGAAGCGCGACCGCAATGCCTTGTTTTACTTTCGGCAGTTCCGGATCGCCGGTCACCTTCAGCAGCGTGTAAGCGACCAAAGCCGCTTTTCCGCCATCGTACTCAGCCGACATACTAGCGGACTTCATCAGAAAATCGGCTCCGCGATTCACCATCGCCTGCACTTTTTCATGCTCCGGCGTGTAATTCTGCGCCTGCACGCCAGCCAGCGGAGGTATCAACAACCCGCCAAGCAAACCCCAGAACGCGAAACTACAAAGCTTCGAACGACACAACGTCAAACCGCCCAGCAGTGCCCGAGACAACATTGCCGACCAACTTAACATTAGCCAACTTACAGTTAGCCAACTTACCATTAGATTGCTCATAGACTCATCAAGCTCGTATGTGTCCGGCGACGGGTTAGATCTTCCTATTGACTATCGTACATCATTGCCCCTCAACATGCCAAACCCGCCCTTCCCTCCCCCGTCAATTCCTCTGAATTCTATCCCACCCTTCACCCATCCACTCGCGCCCAGGCCAGTTGACACATTCGGCTCGCACAAATAGCATTTCACCTAGTTGAGATCGCCGTCGGCCCGTCCGATTTCGTTTTCACGGCCAGGTAGCTCAGTTGGTAGAGCAACGGATTGAAAATCCGTGTGTCGCTGGTTCGATTCCAGTCCTGGCCACTGTCACATTTTCCTCAGTTTCTTCGGGCAAAACCTCATTCGTCCTCGTCCTTGGGATACTGCAGCGGCTTGACTCCCGATTCGCTCTCGACTCTAGGATAGGTCACACCTTTCACCGTCTCGTGAGGGCGTTTTCTGCTCAGCGAGATTTTGAAGACCCATTCATCACCCCCAGTCGAAGAGGTAAAACAAACTCTCCTTTGGCGGTAGGGGGAACAAGTCCTTGAGCGTTTTGGTGTAGATCAGAGATCAGCGACGATCTCCGCGACTTGAAAGCGCTGCTGATAGCCCTGCCCGACGACGGTTGTATAGCCTGAAGTTGATTGTTGACGCTAAATCCACAACCGGTGTACAGGGTTGATAACGTGCGTTGGGTAGATCCAGAGTAATCGGTCCCTCCAATCCAAGAGGGGCGATTTTAAGGAGCAGATTGCACATACATGAGTTGAGCAATTGCTGGCAAGCAATGAAGCTCCCGCCTCTACAGTTAAGAAGTTCGAAGAGGGTGCAGTCTAACAACAAACTGTCCTAGCCGCCTGCGCTCTCAGATTGACTGGCAATGCAGTGCGACGAGAGCTGTAGTGTGCCTGAATAATTTATATAGCCTGTCGTGTCTGACTGTCGGTACTGCGCTTTTGACGTATTGCCCTCTTTATTGGACACCGGTACTGGGAAGGGAGCAGGCTGCCCAAGCAGGAAACCTTGGAAGAGATCGACACCAAACGATTTCATGAGCGCCAACTCGGCTTCCGTTTCCACACCTTCAGCCAAAATCAGACAACCGCTGTCTCGCGCTATCTGAACCAGTGCACGTACGATGATTCGGTGCATGTCAGATTTTGCAGCTCCCTGAACCAGTTCGCGATCAATCTTGATCAAGTCAGGATTTAGATCTGCCAACATCGTCAGACCAGCGAAACCAGATCCCACGTCGTCGAGCGCAACGCGGAAGCCTGACTTTCGATACTCGTTGAGGATCAAAGCAAGATGATCGCTATCTCGTGCCTTCTCCGTTTCCACAACTTCGAAAATGACCCGCTTCGGATCGATACCAGCGGATTTTGCTGCTGCAATCGTTGTCCGGAGGCAGAACGTGGGTTCATAAATGGCAGTGGGCAGGAAGTTGATCAGAATCGCTACGTCATTAGGCAGTACTGCCGCAGCAATCCGAATATGCGTTTCTCGGCAAACGCGGTCCAGCATAAATATCAGTCGCTCTTGTGCTGCCCATTCGAGTAGCTGCTTTGGCATCACCCACGAACCGTCATCCGCGAGACCTCGCATCAGGCACTCATAGCCCCACACGGACCTGCAATCGTTTTGAAAGACAGGTTGGAAGAATGTTTGAATCCCTCCTGATTACAGAATCTTCACAAGCGGAGTAGCGTCAAGCGGTGCAAAGGCATCGAGTGTCAAGTACGACAATTGACTTGCGGAAGCCTTTTCTTTCGGACTACATTCGCAGCAAGGGCTCGCTTCGGTCGTGGGTAACCACCTCGCAATTAAGCCTCGAAATCGCACGGCTGGCAAGATTGTTCGGAGGAAGTTTACGACGTCGCTGCTGGTAACATACTGCGACGTCCCACCAACTTCGACCATCAGCTCGCCACCGGTCGCGACCGTTGACCAGTTCCGCAACTGCGCGAGCTCGTGAAACTCCGGAAAGTCTAAACATTCGTCTGCGACTTTGATAAGCATGCATCGATTTTCAGTTCGACATTCGCAAGCCATATTTTTTCCACGTAAGTTGTAACTTGGTAGTTGTAAGCATCGCTATAGGCCTGACGGTTCGGAGAACATCGGAAGTTTCTTCGACGTTACGCTGGTTAGATTCCATCCGTTCGCAATCGCGCGCACTAAGAATCTGAGGTTCGAGGTAGGTGGTAGCCACTCGTTGACTGGACCAAGAGAGCTCTTTGCTCGCGAACATTTTGCCGCCGTAAGAGCAGACTTGGCGAGACCAACTTGTTTGGCACTCGAATTGCTCAGTCGGCATGCTACTACATATTAGACCTGCGCCAATTTGCTATCCCACCCATCGCCCCTACTCCCAACAATGGGCTGATTTGGACGCGATGTTGCCAAGGGTTAATTGAAAGTGAATCGGCGTGGTCGCCAAGTGTTTTGACAACACTCACGCAACGAGCAGCGGTTGCAAACAACGAGATATGTTGTAGTCACATCGCAGGTTTTGCTGATCGAAAAAGAGTTGACTCATGTTTGAACGAGGGTCTGCCCATTGAGCGACGTCACGATTTGGTCATTGATTGTCGGAGCCGTGTTCCTGCTCGCTGCGTTGAGCGACGGACCGCTGCATCGTTGGCCTATGTCGATGCCAATGGTTTACCTTGCGGTAGGCGTTGGGATCGGACCATGGGGCCTTGGAATCCTCGAAGTCGACCTTATTGAGAACGCCAAAACCATCGAGATTTTGACGGAGATCGCGGTGTTGGGCAGTTTGTTGACCGCTGGCCTAAAGTTGTCGCCGTCATGGTCATACATGACCCGCGCTCCCATTCCGCTGGCGTCGCTGGGCATGATCCTGACGATCGCAGGCATTGCAGTCCTGACCCACCTTGGGGCCGGACTGTCAATTGGAGCAGCAATTTTGCTTGGGGCAGTGCTCGCACCGACTGATCCCGTCCTAGCCAGCGAGGTGCAAGTTAAACATGAGGAAGACAGAGATAAACTTAGATATTCGTTAACGGGTGAGGCGGGGTTGAACG
>Ga0163144_10030950_pt1 | contig 10224 bp, 11 predicted proteins | sample OliLak19BULKMAT1_FD_123175 | JGI IMG/M metagenome (GOLD analysis project Ga0163144, IMG submission 123175) | Freshwater microbial mat bacterial communities from Lake Vanda, McMurdo Dry Valleys, Antarctica - Oligotrophic Lake LV.19.BULKMAT1 | ecosystem: Environmental > Aquatic > Freshwater >...
CTCGTCACTCCAATCCATCCCGATGGCTCGATTGATTTCCCCGGCCTCGAACGTCTGCTCCAACACGTCACCGAAGGCGGCGTCAATTACCTCGTGGTGCAGGGCACCACGGGCGAATCGGCGACCACTTCGAAAGCTGAGAAAACACAAATCCTTCAATTCGTTAAAGACCACAACCCTGGCAAGCTCCCCATCGTGTACGGCGTTGGTGGCAACAACACGCCGGAAGTCATCCAGACCCTCGAAGAAACTGATTTTGAAGGGGTTGATGCCGTCCTCTCCGTTTGTCCTTATTACAACAAACCCGGCAAACGGGGCGTGATGGCCCACTTCAATGCCCTCGCCGATGCCAGTCCGGTGCCAATTATTCTGTACAACATTCCGGGCCGGACGGGCATCAACATGAGTTCGGAAACCACGGTGGCACTCGCCCAGCATCCCAACATCATCGGCATCAAGGAAGCCAGTTGCATCATCGAGCAGTGCATGGAAATTTACCGCGACATGCCGGACGATTTCCTCCTCATCAGCGGCGACGACGTGCAGGCCGTGCCCCTCATCGCCATCGGCGGCGTAGGGGTGATGTCGGTGATTGCCAATGCGGTACCGGGGCGTTTCTCCCGGATGATTCAATCGGCGTTGAATGGTGATTACGCGACGGCTCGCCGCGAATTAGGCCATTTTCTGGGCATCGACCCGTACCTGTACGAAGAAGGCAATCCGGTAGGCGTTAAGAAAATCCTGGAAATTCTTGGCACTTGCGGCTCTGACGTGAGGCTACCGCTGATGAAGGCTTCGGAGGAGTTGGGGACTAAAATTGGGGCCGTGCTGGAACGGGACGACTTGCTTCAACCAGTGCAGGCATGAAGATTCCCCGTTTATTACGCAATCTGATGATTACGGTCTTCGTGGCGGGCCTTGCCATTTGGCTAACGCACCGCATGACTAGCGTTCACCTGCCTTTTCTTGTCCTCGTTTTGGGAAGCGGGGTGCTCGGTTTTTGCGAGCCAAAACACGGCTGGGCCTGGGTGCTGGTCCTCATCGTACTGGTGCTGGGCGGGCACTTTGTCCTGAAACTCCCGGCTACCGACGAAAACACCGCCGATTTTGCTACTTACATCGCCCCGTTTCCCGCGTTGGTGGGAGGCTTAATCGGTCGTCTTAGTCGGAACATGCTCTAATTTTTTTCTCCATACTCAACTCCCCATTCGTTTCATGTTCGTCCACGTCGTTCTTTTCAACCTGAAACCGGGCCTTTCTACCGAAAAAGTTGCCCAATTTGAAGCCGGGGTTTCCACGCTCGGCACCATCGACGGGTTACTGCTTTTCAACGTGGGCAAACCGGCCAACACGGACCGTTCCGTCATTGATAAAAGCTATGATTACTGCCTGTTGACGGCCTTCGCCGACGAAGCTACCCACGATTTTTACCAGGAGGTAGACATTCACCTGAAATTCATAGCGGATTGCGCCCACCTTTGGGAGCGAGTGCGGGTGTTTGATTCGGAAACCATTCCAGCGTTGTAAAATGAGAAATGTAAGCCATAAGAAATTATCGCTGAGAGTCCTGGTCACCATCGCCTTTTTGGGCGGAATCGTGACTGGTTGTTTCCAACCGGCCCTGCCCATCAGCATGCGCCCGCAGTATCCGATCGACGTTTTTTTTGAAAAAGAAACCACCGATCGCCCCTACAACGAACTTCAGTTGCTGACGCTTTCGGGCGAAGAACCCCTCAGCGACCGTTCCCGGAAGGATCGGGAACGGCTCCTCTACCGGGGCAACGATGTGCAGCAAAAAGACCTGCTGATGGCGAAGCTCGTCATCGACGCACAAAAACTGGGTGCCGACGCGCTGGTCAACGTAAAGTACCGGGTTTTCACTTCGGAGAAAACCACGGGTTACCAGTTGGAGGGCTTGGCGGTGAAGTACCGGGGGGAGTGATTAGTTGGCCGTTAGACTCTTCCTCATTTTTTGAATTGCGCCAGCCATGCCCCCATCGCTTCGAGCGCTTCGGTCGAAAAATCTTCCTTCAAACTGGCGTACTCGCTTCCGGCCCCTGTTTTGGCGTGTTGAAACAGGTGGTTCTGCCCCGGCAAGCGCAGCAGCCGGTAGCGGGTATTTCCCCCGGCTTTGAGGGCTTCTCCGATTCCCTTCAGGTTTAACTCGGCATCTACCTGACGGTCGAGAGTGCCGTTGAGCGCCAGCACCTGGCAAGTCACCAATCGCCAGTTTTCTGCGGGATCGTGGGCGATGAAGTACCGCATCCAGGGAGAGGTGACCATCTTCACGTACACATTGCTGAGGTACTTTTCCAACTGCGGAGTCTGACCCAACTTTTTCCGTTCGGCATCGGTCAGTTGAAGTCGGAGCGCATTGAATCCCCGTTGAGCCACCGCCCGCAGCCGGGCGGTATCCTGGGTGACCAGTGATTCGTCGAGGAGCGGGTCGAGCCAGGCGGCGTAATTTTTATCGATCAACACCGAATCCACCCCACCGGCTACGGCTCCCGCCCGTAATTGAGTTTTCAAAATCGTCCCGCCGGATACGCCCGTTCCGGCCAGGGAAACGATGAAGGCCACGTCGCGGGGAAACCGAACGGCCAACATCGGGGCAATCATCCCACCTTCGCTGTGCCCAATCAGGCCCACGCGCCCCAATTCGATTTCCGGGCGGGATTTCAGGAAAGCCAACCCCGCCGCGACGTCACCGGCGAAATTGGCACTCGTGGCTTCCTTCGGATTCCGACCCGCCGAGCTTTGTCCGGTACCACGGTCGTCAACACGGAGCACGGCAAAACCTCTTGCCGAGAGGTATTCCGCGATGACTTTGAACGGTTTGTGACCTAAAATTGTCTCGTCACGGTCCTGCGCTCCCGAACCGGTGATCAGCAACGCCGCCGGGAATTGTTGCTGCCTTGGGTGATTTGGGATGGTCAGTGTTCCGGCCAACTTCACCGAATCGGTGTAGTTCCAGTAACTCACTTCTTCGGCGCGAAACGTAGTCGTGTCGCTGGGATTGGCATTTTGGGATTGCGCGGGAATAGCCAGCACCAGGCAGGTCAGAAATAACAGGAGATTCATAGGAAAATCAGGCAGATTGGGTTGGTTTGGCTAGTTCCTCCCGGTACACCCGGTAAGAGTAGTAAAAGGTATAAATCGTCACCGCCATCAGGAAGAATACAGCGACCAGCATTTTCGCCACTTCCCCATGAACGAGCGCGACGGGCAGCAGCGCTACCAGACTCCCCCAAAACAATAGTTTCCCGCCTCGGCGGTGGGTTTTGCGCCAGACGACTTCGTTTTCGAGTGCCCAGGGGGTGCGAAAGCCCGCGAAGTAATTGGGTTTCAGGCTCGTCATGTAATTCCCCAGCAGCGCCGTCAGGGCCAGCACGGCGAAGGGAATCAATTCCATCACCTGGCGCGGATTGCCAGTTTCGGCCATGCGGATGACGGCAATTCCCACCACGGCTAGCAAGAGGCAGGTTCCCAGGCCAATCATTTGCAGGGCTTTTGCCGATTGAACCAGGTTCTTTTTGGGGTCGATTCGGGGCAGTAACTGAAACAAAAGCATTAGCCCGGTTCCCACCATACCGAGGACGATAACGAATAGGAAAAGTTCGCGGCGGTCGCCATAGCGGTTCACGGTTTTTAAGTCCAGGCCGTACTGCATCGGAATCCGGTCGGGCAGGTGATTCCAGACGGAGAGCAAGTAGCCCAGCGGAGCAAGGGCGATAAGGCAGGCCAGCGGGGTAATCCAGCGTCGGTTGAGGGATTTTTCGGGTTCAAGGTTCATCGGATTAGTTGGTTGTGGGGTGAATGGAATCATTTTCGGGAACAATCGGGGTTTCGGGTAGCGCTTTCAGTTTGAATACCCACGCCAGCACTTCATCGAGCACGGTCGTGTTGAGCGAATAGATTACGTTTTGCCCGCGCTTCACACTCGCCACCAGATCAGCCTGCCGGAGGAGATCGAGGTGGTGCGAAATACTGGGTTTGGTCATCTCGAACCGCTCGGCGATCTCACCCGCCGAGCGGTCGCCTTCGCGGAGAAGTTCGAGAATTTGCCTTCGGGAAGGATCGTTTAGTGCTTTAAAAAGAGCATTCATCGGAGCTGCGTTAAAGAGTTAGACAAATATCTAATTTCGTTTCTGAAAACTAATAGATAATTAGACAAACGTCTAATTATCTATTACGAATGGAAAATCTGGTTTGGTTTTGAAGTCGGATGGTGTAAACGAGAACCTATTCGTGATCAATTTCAGGTCAGCAAGATTCAGATTTCAAGGCCGGGCTGGGAGACGTAGTTTTGTTACAACCAATTCCCTACTTCATGACGACGCAGCAACCCCAGGCCGCCCTCGATTACGCCCGAATTGAAAAAGCACTCTTGTTTATCGAACAAAACATGTCCCGGCAACCCAATTTGCGGGACATTGCCGAGGCCGTCCACCTCTCCGAATTTCACTTCGAGCGCCTGTTTACCCGCTGGGCGGGCACGTCGCCACAGCGTTTCCTGAAGTTTCTGACGAAAGAATACGCCAAAAGTCTGATTGCCAGTCAGCACGACGTGTACGAAGTCATTGACGCGGCGGGGCTTTCGAGCACCAGCCGCCTCCACGACCTGTTCGTGACCTACGAAGCCATGACACCCGCCGAATACCGACGCCGGGGCGAAGGCCTGACCATCCGCTACGGCTACGGCGAAACCCCCTTTGGAGGCTCCTTTCTGGCCTTTACCGAACGTGGTTTGCTCGAATTGGGCTTTGTTTCGGAAGAAGAACGACCCGCCAACCTCGCCGCGCTGCAGACCGAATTCAGCCAGGCACGGTTTGAGGAAAACTTGCCAACGGCCCAACAGTACCTGGACGACCTGTTTCCGGGCCCCGAAGCCGGTGCCAGAAAACCCCTGCACCTGTTGCTACGCGGCACCAATTTTCAAATTAAAGTCTGGGAAGCGCTGCTGAACATCCCAGCGGGGCGGGTCTCCAGTTACGACGACGTGGCGGCGCGAATCGGCCAGCCTGGGGCCTCGCGGGCCGTGGGGTCGGCTATTGGGGCTAATCACCTCGGCTACCTGATCCCCTGCCACCGGGTGATTCGTAAAATCGGCGAAACGGGCGGCTACCGCTGGGGCGGCACCCGCAAACGCGCCATGCTGGGCTGGGAAGCGGCCCGTACCCCTCTTTCATCTCCCCTACCCGCCTGATGCCTGGGTTTCCTTACGATTGGTCTGCCTATCTCCAGCAACTCGACACGGAGGGCTACGTGCTCGTGACCTCCGTGTTCAACGTTAAAACCTGCCAGCAACTTATCTCAGTTTATTCGGACGACACCTTTTTCCGAAAAACCATTTCGATGGCCCGGCACCAGTTCGGATTGGGGGAGTATAAGTATTTTCAGTATCCGCTGCCGGAGCCAGTGGAGCGGCTGCGAAGCGACCTGTACCCACTCCTGGTGCCGGTCGCCAACGAGTGGATGGAGCGGCTCAACAGCCCCGTACGTTTTCCACAAACCCACCCGGAAATCCTGGCCCGTTGCGCCGAAGCCGGGCAGACTCACCCGACCCCGCTGCTACTACGTTACGAATCAGGCGGCTACAATGCGCTGCACCAGGATTTATACGGCGATGTTTATTTTCCCTTCCAGGCGCTTGTCGTGCTGAGCGAAGCCGGGGAAGAATTCACGGGCGGGGAACTGGTGTTGGTCGAGCAGCGCCCCCGTGCCCAGTCGAAGGTGGTGGTGCTGACACCACGGCGGGGTGATTTGGTGATTTTCACGACGCAGTTTCGGCCCGTTCGCGGTACGCGGGGGCACTACCGAGTCACGATGAAGCACGGTGTCAGCCCGCTTCACACCGGGCTGAGGTTCGCGCTAGGGGTGATTTTTCACGATGCGCGTTGAGCAAGACTTCGGGGTTCAGTTGTCACGCTGAGCTTGTCGAAGGAGAAGGCGCTTCGACAAGCTCAGCGTGAGATTCCGGAATCTTAAACTGGTTCCTCCCCGAATGGCGACTCAGTGGTGAATTCCCCAACTCAATTCATTCAGCCGCGCTAAGGCAGCTTTCTCATAAACTTGCTCAGACACCGCCCGCATCTTTTCGGCGCAAGCCTGCTCCCGGCGTTCCTCAAAATCTCGGTAGAGTGGCATTTGCTCCCGGCCTTCAGGAGGCCAGGCCAAACCAGGATTACCCCGCAGGTCGAGTCCTTCCAGGGGTTCGGAGGCGGGCGAAATCCCTGGGCAAGGCCCGGAGTTGGTTGCGTGAAAGGTGCAATTTGCGAATCCGGGGCGAGCGAGAGATCGAAGCAGGCAGGGAGGTCAACGCCTGACCGGTTAGATCGAGCACTTCCAGGCTTTCGAGGTTGACGATGGCTTCGGATAACCCGAGAATTTTCGCCTCCGATGGCGCGTAGTGTTTTCGCCACAACGCCACGATCTGGCGTTTTTTCTTCTCTGACAGGTCAGGATCGTTGTGAGTGTCTTCGTTGATCGAAGCCGTGTCGCCTACCCCGAATGAATCCGGGAACGGAAAGTAATTGGCAATAATCAGGGTTTTGATCCCAGGCAAGGGGAACACCGCTTGGGGAATTTCGCTGAGGTTAAATCCGCTCAGGTCTAACTCGCTGGTTAGGGCCGTTTTCACGGCCCAAATCCGGTAATCCGGGCTGTCTTCGTTGAAAATTCCCACGTAGAATTCGGGTTTTGTAAGCCTGAATATACGCAAAAAAGGAGGGCCGACCAAGCTAAAATTGCGGTCAGCCCTCCTAATCTTATCCTTGAAAATCAATTAGTTACCCGTCATAAATACCGCGTTTGCGAACAACAATTTACCGTTGTACCAAAAGCCCCGGAACAGCGGATTATTGACCAGGTAAATCACCTGCCCACGGCCTATATCCTGCACGCCGAAGGCCAGCGTATTTTCTAGTTTCTTCCGGGCCACTTTCCCGGCAAGCCCGGCCACCAGGTCATTTTTCTTTAAAACGCCTACGTTCCAACCGTCTTTGAGGTAGGCGTAGGTGTTGGTTTGCAACACAAGGCTGTGGTAGAAATTCGAGTAACCGAAAGCCAACGGATGGGTAGCGTCCATGGAGACCCGGTAGATGCTGCCAGGGGTTTCTTCCGTCACGGCGTCGCGCTCGCGGTCGCCGTAGGCTTTGAGCGAATCTTCGGGTTTCTTTTCGTCCTTCTTCGCTTTTGGGTCTTTCTCTTCTTCTTTTTGCTTCAACTCGAAGCCATCTTTTCCGGCCAGCGCACCCAACGCCCCTTCCATCGCGATGAGTTTTCCTCCCCCCTGCACCCAGGTTTTGAGCAAGCCCAGGCTACGCTCGTTGAGCATCCGGGCGTAGTTGCCACTGGGCATCACCAGCACGTCGAAATCGCTCATCCGAGCGGTGGCAAACTGTTCGGTGCTTACCAACGTAACGGGGTACTGAATTTCGCGATCGAAGTAAAACCAGACCTCGCCCAGCGCGTAAGGCGAGGTGCCTTCCCCGGCCAGCACAGCCACCCGGGGGGCCTTGAGTTGCATCACCGAATTCGAGCCAAAATCGGCCCCTTTTGTTACGAAACCCGTCGAAACCGGGATAGCCTCGATGCCGTGTTCACCGGATTCTTCGCGGATGATCTCGTCGAAACGGTCGCCAAGGCGGGCATTTTCGGCGCGGGTCAGGATGAGCGTCCCGGCACCGTACGACTGCCCGTCGATTTCAAACGGCTTTTCGGCGGCACGCGCGCGGATTTTTTTTCGCAGCAGATGAGCAAGCAATTGCGCGTCCCCGTGGGATTGCCAGCGAATCAGGTAGGCGTAAGGTTTTTGAATTGTTGAAGGTTGAGTTGTTGACTTGTTGACTGCAGGTCGGGTGCCGGGATTGATGCGTTCTTTCACGGCGTAGGCTTTCAGGCCGTAGGCGTAGGGAAGCGACCAGGAGGTGATGTCGTAGGTGACGGAATCTTCCAGCACCGACTTCGGCTCCATCAGGATTTTTAGCATCGTCGAGCGGGGCTGGTAGAGGTTTAGCACCAGGTCTTCCGGGTCCAGTTTGAAGGATTCCGTTTTGTCGGTTTGGAACGCGTAGCCGCTGGCCTGGCCTTCACGCCCGGCGTAGCCGAATTGAAAGCCCTGCTTTTCGAGGTATTTTGTGAAGGCTTTCACCTTGCCCTCGTCGCCGTTGGTTTTTATGACATACGATTTGTACGTGCCAATGGGGGAGGTTTTCGATTGGTCAAAAAACTTCACAAACTCGCTCAGCACCTTGTCTGAACGGGCCGAGAGCGCCTCCATCGAGGCCACACTTGCCGCCACGTGGTGGCTGATGCGCTCACCCAGGGTAAGCGTATCGCCATCGTCTTTCGCAACACCCAGGCCCGCGAAGCCCGAACCGCCCTGCTCGTAGGTCATGCCGATGGCCCCGTTGTAGGTGGGGTATGTATCGCCGTAGCTGGGGTAAAACAGGTCGAAGTTTTCGCGGGTAAAATACAGCCAGCCTTCCTTGTCGAAATACTTGCGATTGTATTCGCCGATGGTCTGTTGAAACTCGCGCTGCCAGGGCGTGATGGCCTCGTGGTAAGGCTTGGCGGCGGGCGAAAAATAATAAGGCGCATTTGGCCCCATTTCGTGAAAATCGGCGTGGAGGTGCGGCATCCACTGCTGGTACACCGCCGTTCGCAGTTGCGATTCGCGCTGTACCTGCCAGGCCCAGTCGCGGTTGAGGTCGTAGAGGTAATGATTCATCCGTCCGCCCGGCCAGGGTTCGCGGTGCTCCCAGGCGTTGGAATTGGCATTGTACACCCGCCCTACTTTTTGGTTAAACCAGTTCACGTAGCGGTCAAAACCGTCGGGGTTGGCACAGGGGTCGAGCATCACAACCGTATTCGCCAAAATCGTTTTGCTGGTCGGGTTTTTGGCGTCGAGCAAATCGTACAGTACCTGCATGACGGCCTCCGACGAGACGGCCTCGTTGCCGTGAATGTTGTAGTTGAGCCAGGAAATCGCCACGGATTTCGCAGTTGGCTGGCCTTCGAGCAGACCGATGCTTTTCAGGTTGTTCGTCCGAATTTCTTCCAGTTTCGGGAAGTTTGCTTCCGAAGCCACCACCATCACCATCAAGGGGCGATTTTCGTAGGTCGATCCGTAAGGTACTACTTTGACCTGTTGCGGGAATTGGCTGGCCAAATACTGGAGGTAGCCTACGACGCGGTGGTGCGGGGTAAACTGAGTGCCGAGGCGATAGCCGAGGTAGGTATCGGGGGATTGAACGGCGGTTTGAGCTAAGGCAAGGCGGGTAGAAAGTACGAGTAAAAACAGAGTGTACGCTTTTTTCATGAACGGGCAGGTTTTGTAATTTTCCAAGTGGATACCGTTTTTCAAAGATACCGACCTAGCGCGGAATCGAAGTATTTTAAAAAAATTTCAAGCCTCAGTTTTCAAATTCGCCCCGAAAGCCTACTTTTGCACCACCAAAATTAAAACGGTCCGTTCGTCTAGGGGTTAGGACGTATCCCTTTCACGGATGAAACACGGGTTCGATTCCCGTACGGACTACAATAAGTGAAAAGGCCCGTTCGGCTATCGGTTAGGCCGTATCCCTTTCACGGATAAGAGAGGGGTTCGACTCCCCTACGGGCTACTAAATCGAAACCCACCCCGCGCTTGCGGTGGTGGGTTTTTTATTTTTCCATTTAGTCAAAAACTCACCTTCGCTTCGCCACCGCCATCGTCATCTCCCGGTCGTTGAAAATCAGGTTTCCCACCCGTTTCCGTACGTTGTAAAGCGTGATGTAATCTTCGATTATTCCCGGAATCCGAATCTTCAGAGTCTGCGCGGGTGGGGCATCGGAATACGGGTTTTGGGCGTAAATCGTTACGTGCGTCGGTGTTACCAGGCAGCGTACCACCGGTTCTTTCACTCGTTCGTTTTCCCGTTCCTGCCGGTGTTCGAGGGCTGAATACAGCAACTTACCTTCAATTTCGGCCGGTTGAAGCCAGGTTTTTCCTCCATCGAACGAAATCTGCGGCTTTACCCACCGATACTGTGTCGAACGGCGTACATCGTTGTGAAAAGACAAGCGCCGCATCCCACACATCACGTATTGCTCGGAGGTGAGTGGCTCATCGGGAAGTGGACTGTTCCAGGCGACAAAACCGCCCCGTTTGCCGGGGACGTTGCGGGCGGCCAGTAAGCCCCAAAGCGGCCCGTTTTCGGCGAGCGAGGGATGCAATTTATA
>Ga0163144_10030954_pt1 | contig 10223 bp, 8 predicted proteins | sample OliLak19BULKMAT1_FD_123175 | JGI IMG/M metagenome (GOLD analysis project Ga0163144, IMG submission 123175) | Freshwater microbial mat bacterial communities from Lake Vanda, McMurdo Dry Valleys, Antarctica - Oligotrophic Lake LV.19.BULKMAT1 | ecosystem: Environmental > Aquatic > Freshwater > Lake...
TCACCGCGACAGAGCGGCAGGTCAATGCGGCAACATCCGGTATCGCCAACGCGCAGGCGGGTGTGCGATTGGCGCAGGCGCGCCTGGCGGTGGCCCGTGCCTCTCGCGACAACGCGGCCTTGCAGTTGTCGTATGCGCGCATCCTGGCGCCGGTGAGTGGGGTGGTGTCGCGTAAGCAAGTGGAAGTGGGGCAGCTCGTGCAGGCCGGTCAGACGCTGATGTCGATCGTGGCCGATTCCGGCATCTTCGTGATGGCCAATTTCAAGGAAACACAGCTGGCGCGGATCGCGATTGGCCAGAAGGTGTCGCTCACGCTCGATGCCTACGACGCCGCGGTAGAGGGCGTGGTGGAGAGCATCGCATCGGCAACCGGCGCCAAGTTCGCGCTGTTGCCGCCCGATAACGCGACCGGCAACTTCACCAAGGTGGTACAGCGTATTCCCGTGCGCATACGCGTCACCACGGCGTTCGGCGAAAACCGCCCGTTGCGGCCGGGCATGTCGGTGACCGCCAGCGTCATCGTTCCGTAAGGGCGACACACATGGCGACGGCGCTCCTTGAAGTCGATAGCCGCGTGGAGGCCGTGGCGCTCCCGGCGAGTGCGGAGGACCCCTACCGCAACCGCTACCTGATCGCCATTGCGGTCACGCTGGCGGCGGTACTGGAGCTGATCGACACGTCGATTGTGAACGTGGCCGTTCCCCACATGATGGGGACACTTGGTGCGACTCTCGATGAGATCGCCTGGGTGTCCACGTCATACATTATCGCCAACGTCATCGTTATTCCGATGTCGAGCTGGCTGTCGTCGTTCTTCGGCCGCCAACGGTATCTGACCGGATCCATTCTGTTGTTCGTGGTCGCCTCGTTCTTCTGCGGGGCGGCTACGTCGCTGGGTGGGTTGGTGTTCTGGCGTGTGATTCAAGGGCTCGGTGGCGGGGCCTTGTTGTCGACGGCGCAGACCACGTTGTTTGAAGCGTTTCCGGTCAGCGAACGTGGGATTGGGCAAGCCATTTTCGGCGTCGGCGTGATGGTCGGACCAACGATCGGGCCCACGCTGGGTGGGTACATCGTAGACGCCTACGCGTGGCCATGGATTTTTTACATCAACGTGCCGCTTGGTCTTTTCGCGGCGTACATGGTGTGGCGATTCGTGCGCAATGCGTCTTTTCAAGTTCGTGCGACCACCATCGACGTCTGGGGCATCGTGCTGTTGGCGATCGCGGTTGGATCGTTGCAGTGGATGTTGGAACGCGGCGAGCGATTCGACTGGTTCGAGTCCCGCCTGGTGCTCGGGCTCGCCGTGACCAGTGGTATCGCGACCGTATTGCTGGTATGGCGCGAGCTTTCCGTAGACGAGCCGATTATCGATCTGCGCGTGCTTCGCTCACGGCAACTCGCGCCGGGCGTGTTGTTCGCTGCGTTCCTTGGCATTGCGCTGTACGGCTCGGTCTTCGTGTTGCCCGTGTTCCTGCAAACGTTGCACCACTATACGGCGTGGCAGACCGGGAAAGTCATTCTGCCGGGCGCGTTGGCCTCGGCGTTCACGATGGCGATCGTCGGGCGCACCTCGTCGCGTTTCGATGCGCGTCCGGCCATTGTGATGGGCGCGCTGCTGTTCATGTGGTCGATGTGGCTGTTGTCCCGCATCACGCTCGATGCTGGTCAGGACGAGCTGTTCTGGCCGTTGATCCTGCGCGGCGTTGGGCTTGGACTGATCTTCGTCCCCCTCACGAATGCCACCGTGTCGGGGTTGCCGATGCATCTGCTTGGACAAGGCACCGGGATGTTCAACCTGATGCGGCAATTGGGCGGCTCGCTTGGCATTGCCATTATGGCGACGATGCTCTCGCGACTCACCAAAGTCGAAAAGGCGGTCCTTACCGACCACGTAGGGGCGTACGACGCCGCCGCGCTTGATCGGTTGGCCATGTTGACTCGTGGCATGGTCGCCCGTGGGATGGATGTGGCGACGGCGAAGCAACAGGCGCTGATGGTACTCGATCAACAGATCTCCGCGCAGGCCAGCGTGCTCGCGTTCTCGCGGCTGTATCTGGTGAGTGGAATGTTGTTGCTGTCGGCGTTGCCGCTGTTGTTGATCTGGCGAACGGGACGGTCAGGCGGCGTGAAGGCGGAGCTTCCGCAGTAAGAGGGCTCTCGGAGGGCACTTGCAAGGCACTCGGAGGGCACTTGGAGGGCACTCGGAGGGCACCCGGGGCGTTACAGCGCTCCGCGGACAAGATCCTCGTCGCTATTGACGGTTCCCCTTCGGCGGCCCGGATGGTTGTTTTTGGGACTATGCCCATGCCACGTCGCGCTGACGCGCTGTCACTGGTCCACGATTGGACCCAGTCGGACTCGCTTCGAAAACACATGCTGTCGGTGGAGGCCGCGATGCGGGCTTACGCCGTCCATTTCGGCGATGACGTCGAACTCTGGGGCATCACCGGCCTGATTCATGACTTCGACTATGAGCGCTTTCCTAACAGCGCCCTGTCCGCCGACGTCGAACATCCGGCAGAGGGCGTGCGCCTCTTGCGTGGCTTGGGGTGGCCCGACGAGGTGTGCGACGCCGTGCTTGGCCATGCACATTACACCGGTGTCCCGCGCACCTCTGTGCTGGCGAAAGCGTTATTCGCCTGTGACGAGTTAACGGGACTGATCACCGCGTCGTCTTTGGTCAAACCGAGCAAGTCCGTTCACGATGTTGACGTTCTTGGGGTCCGCAAGAAGATGAAGGACAAGGCCTTTGCCCGTGGCGTGAGCCGAGAGGACGTGATACAGGGCGCCGAGGCGCTTGGAGTGGACCTGGATGCCCATATCGCGATGGTGCTGGGGGCGATGCAAGCGGCGAGTGCATCCCTTGGATTGGCCGGCGTACCGCAGCCGGAAACATCGGCTTCAACGCCTTCCGGCGGAGTCGCGTAACTCTGATGAAACCTCAACGTCCCGTGACATCTCTCGCCCTCCCTTTCGCCGCAGCACCGGTTTGTTTGGAACCGGCGCGCGAGTCGTGGGGGTCAGCAGAGCGGTCGGCGGCAAGTGAGGGGGGACGACTGGACGAAACCGTGGTGCCAATAGAAACGGTAGTCGGGGATCGACCACCGCCCAGCGCTGCCGTGCTGGAAGAACGAGCCTTGGTCGTGGCAGCACAGGCCGGTGACCGGACGGCCTTCGCGGGTCTGGTCCATCGCCATCAACGACGCGCGTATGCAGTGGCACGGGCCATTGTGTTGTCGCACGATGATGCCGAAGACGCGGTACAGGAGGGGTTTCTTCACGCATTCAGGGCCATGGAGCGGTTTCGTCCGGAACAGGCCTTCGGAGCGTGGTTGCACCGGATTGTGGCGAATGCGGCGCTCGACATCGCGCGGCGTCGGAAAGTTCGCGATGCGGATGAGTTGCCGGAAACGCTGTCGTCGCCTCATCGCGACCCAGCGGAAGACGCAGAATTACGTGTGCGCCTGAGCGCCGCGTTGAGCACGTTAGGAGCACGACAACGCGCGGTGATCGTACTGCACGATGTTGAGGGATACAAACATGCGGAGATCGGAACGCTCCTCGGAATTCCCGAGGGCACCGCCCGATCAGACCTGCACCACGCCCGCACGCATTTACGGCGTTTGTTGGGCAACCTGCGGAGTACAGACTGATGGAGCTTCATCGCCACACCACCGAACGAAGCGAAGGCGCTGATCCAGCGCTCACATCGCTCTTGCGCGCGGCCTATGTGCCACCGCAGGACGATCGCTATTGGCGTGCGCTCGAGCAGCGCGTGATGAACGCCATCCACGACTCGCCTGCGGTCACATGGTGGACCGTGCTCTCCGAATGGAAAACTGCGGGAGCGATCGCGGCGACGTTGGCCCTGCTTCTGGCCGGCGCGACGATGGTGCGCGACGTCACGGCTGCGCAAACGGCCCGGGAGATCGCCGCGAGAACCGTGATCGATGCGGGCATCCCGCTCGACGATGCCACCTTTTCCTTCCGTGTCGGTCGCCGCCTTCCGGCGAATGCGCCTGAACGGTTTCTCGACCCGTTCGACTACTAATCTCGAGACGTCTTTCCGTGTCTACCATATCGCAACCGAAGTCGCTCGCGCTGATGTTCCTGCTTGGAGCCTTTCTCACGGGAGGCGCCGTCGGCTTTGCGGCTGATCGGGCCGTCAACCGAAGCCGTCCGGAGAATCAGTACGACGACCGCGCCATGCGCGATCACTTCGCGAAAGAACTCAACCTCACGGCTGACCAGCGCCGAGTTGTCGATTCGGCGTTTGATTGGCGACGCGCCCGCTCCCGAGAACTCATGAAGCAATACCGTCCCGCGCTTGATTCGGTGCGCGACAGCGCGCGCGTGTTGATGCGCGCCGTGCTCACCCCCGACCAACTGACCGCGTTCGCAACCATGATCGAGCGGAATCGACTTGCCGCCGACAGTATGAGTCGTACTCGGGGAGAACGCCGATGAGTGCTTGGCATCAGATGATGCGTTACACGTGGCTTGCCGGGGCGGTCCTGTGGGCCGCCCCGCTTGCTATCAACGCGCAGAGCAGCGAGGACGCACGTCCTATTTCCCTCCGCGATGCCATCACCGAAGCGCAACGCAACGCGCCCGCCATTGTGCAAGCGAGGGGACAGGAGCGGACAGCGGCCGCTGCGCGACGAAGTGCCTTGGCGGCGTATTTGCCAACACTCAACCTCACCGCTGGCAGTAGCCGCACCCAGGGTGTGCAGTTCTTCCAAGGGCAGCTGGTTCCGCTCACGGGAAACCCGTGGAACTACAACAACGGGCTTGCGCTCAACCTGCAATTGTTTGATGGCAACTCGCGTCGCGCCGAGCTGCAACGGGTTGGCGCGACGGCACGTTTGGCCGATGTCAGCTTTATCCAAGCCAAGTTTGACGCCGAGCTACAGGTCAAGCAGCAATACTACGCCGCACTCGCCGCGCGCGAGTCGGAGGCGGCCGCGAAGGCACAGCTTGAGCAGGCCGAACAGCAACTGAAGGCATCGTCGGCACGCGTCGCCGCCGGCGTGGCAATCATATCGGATTCGCTACGCTCGGCGATCCAGTTGGGGAATGCCCAGCTGGCCGTGCTGACGGCGCAGAACGATCTCCGCGTAGCGAATGCAGCGCTGACACGCGTCGTGGGTTCGACAACGACCGTGACCGCCGATGCCAACGATACGTTGGAAACTGTTGGGCAGTTGCCAACCGAGGCGGGGCTTGAGAAGCTGGTGTTTGACGGTCCGGAGGTTCGGGTCGCCGATGCGAATGTGTCTGCCGCGTTGGCCAGCAAGAAGGCGCAGCGGTCCGCCTACCTGCCCACGCTGACGATGTCGTACAACTACTCGTTCACCCAAAGCAGCAGGACGTTTACGAGCAGCGATATCTGGTTGTTCAGTGGTGGGAATCCCAACCGGCAGAATCTCAACTTCAACTTTCAGTATCCGCTGTTCAACGGATTCCAGCGCGAAGGGCAGTCCGTGCAGCAAGACGTGGCGCTGCGAAACGCCGAAGCGCAGGCGCGCGACACACGGTTGGCGGCGCGAGCCAATCTCACCACGCTCCTCCGCTCGGCACAGAACGCCCAAGCCCGTGCGGATGTGCAGTTAGCGTCGATCGCGGCGGCCGAGGAAGACCTTCGTGTGCAGCAGCAGCGGTACGCGCTCGGCGCGTCAACGCTGCTTGATCTGCTTACTTCGCAGACGCAACTGAATCAGGCACGTCAGGCATTGATCCAGGCCAGGTTTGATGGTCGTGTCACGCGGGCGCAGCTGGCGTCACTTATTGGCCGGTCACTCTGATGCGCACCGTGCCACGCCGACGCAACCAGTCGGTGCCCGCATCGCCGGGCAAGACACCCCTTCTCTGTCCGAGATGTGTTGCTGTATCTTCACGTCCTGTTCGTACGATAGCACTCGCCGCACTGGTGGTCGGCGCGTCAGCGCTCTCCGCGTGCGCTGCAAAGAAAGAAGCCGCTCCGCTGATTGGCACAGTTGTCGTCGATCGGCGGACGATCGTTGTGGACGCCCAGGCGACGGGCACTGTCGAGCCCATCAACGTGATCGAGGTCAAGTCAAAAGCCTCGGGGCAGATCACGCGTATTCCAGTCGAAACCGGAACCCAGGTTCGGGCCGGACAACTGCTCGTGCAGGTCGACACGCGTGACGTGCAGAACCAGTACGACCAGTCCTCGGCCGATCTCAAGAGCGCACAGGCGAGCATCACCATCGCCGAGGCGGCGAAGAAGCGGGCCGATGACCTGTACATGCAACGCATCATTACGCTTCCTGAGTACGAGAGTGCGCAGCTGACGCTGACGCAGGCACAGGGACAGATCGTGCGCGCAACAACCAACCTCGATCTCGCGAAGCAGCGACTCGAAGACGCGACGGTGGTCGCCCCCGTGAACGGGACGATCATCGACAAGCCCGTTTCTTTGGGACAGGTGATTGCGTCGGCGACGGGTTCGGTGACGGGCGGGACGACGCTGCTCAAGATGGCCGATCTCACCAAAGTCCGCGTGCGCGCGTTGGTGAACGAGACAGATATCGGCAACGTCCGCGCTGGCCAGGTGGCCCGCGTGACCGTTGATGCCTACCCCGAGCGCCCGTTCCAGGGCACGGTGGAGAAAATCGAACCGCAGGCCGTGATTCAGCAAAGCGTGACGATGTTTCCGGTGATTATTTCGCTCGACAACAGCGACGGGTTTTTGAAACCCGGCATGAACGGTGAAGTGTCGATGGTGGTGAACCGGAGGGATAACGTGGTTGCCGTTTCCAATGATGCGGTGCGCACCGTTCGCGAAGCCGCGTCCGCTGCGGCCTTTGTGGGACTCAATCCCGATTCAGTGTCGGCACAGGTTCGCGAGATGCAGGCGAAGATGGGGAACGGGAACAGCGGGCGCGGTGGCGCCGGCCAACCGATGGGTGATGCGCCTGCAGCGCAGGCCGTTGTCGCTTCTGGGGCTGGGGCACCTGGCGGCGCTACTGCAGCGGGCGAGCCGCCTCGCGCTGGCAGTGGCCGCGGCGGCAGTGGCCGCGGCGGCAGTGTGCGCGGGCAGAAGCCGTCGGGGGAGGTCGGCGCGACGGGGGCTGGTCGCGGCGGTGCGACGGGGGCTGGTCGCGGCGGTGCAACGGGAGGCGGGGGCGGTACATCGGGCGCAACGGCGCTCGGCGCCGGGATGTCCGGCGGCCGACCTGGTGGGGCGACCCGTTCCCGCACCGCGCTCGTCTTTGTGCAAATCGGCGAAGGCAAGTACGAGCCCCGATTGGTCAAACTGGGCGCGTCGAACTATGACTACTCCGAAGTGCTCTCGGGACTGCGTGAGGGCGACAACGTAGCAACGCTGGCCGTCGCCGCATTGCAGGCAAAGCGTGAGCAAGCCAACGATCGTTTCCGTGGTATGGCGGGCGGCGGAGTTCCGGGTATGCAACGCACGCCCGCAGCCGGAGCCGCTGGTGGTGCGCCCGGCGGAGGTGCTCCGGCTGGCGGCGGCGGTGCTCGTCCCCCTGGGTCCCGCTGATGCTGTACGCTGAAGTCTTTCGCGTCGCGCTTGGCGCGCTGCGTGCCAACAAATTGCGCTCGCTGCTCACGATGTTGGGTATCGTAATCGGCGTGGGCGCGGTGATCGCGATGGACGGTATTGGTCGCGGTGCACAAAACTCGATTAAGGACCGTATCACGTCGCTGGGGACCACGTTGCTGACCGTTTCGCCGGGACAGCAGCGCGGTATGGGCGGCGTCGCGTCAGACGCCGATCGTGCGAAGCTGACCATGGCCGACGCGGCGGCGTTGGAGGAACAGGCGACGCTGATCACAGCGGTGCAGCCCGAGATGTCGCGTGGCTTGCAGGTGCAGTTCAACGCGAAGAACGCCAGCACGCAGATTGTGGGAACGACCGCCAATTATCTCGACGTGCGCAAGTACGAGTTGGAAGGCGGTCGCATGTTCACCACCCAGGAAGATGTCGGCAAGCAGCGGGTGGCGGTCATCGGCCCGGCCGTGCTGACCAATCTTGGCGTCGAGAACATCGATGCCATCATCGGCGAGAGCGTTCGAATCCGTGGCATCCAGTTTACGGTGATTGGCGTGCTCAAATCGAAAGGGCAAGCCTCACCTTTCATGAATCCGGACGACCAGATTCTTATCCCACTCAATACGGCGCGATTCCGCGTGCTCGGTACCGATCGGGTGCGTTCGATTTCCGTCCTGGCGCTGTCAGAAGAGAAGATTCCGGAGGCCATGGCCGACATTCAGAAGGTGCTCCGGCGCGAGCATCGTCTCAAGCGCGAGAAGGACGACGATTTCTCGATTCGCAATCAGGCGGACTTTCTCACCACGTTTGCGGAGACCAGCAAGGTCTTTGGGTCGCTCTTGGCTGGCATCGCCTCCGTGTCGCTGATCGTTGGTGGGATCGGGATCATGAATATCATGCTGGTATCGGTGACTGAGCGCACGCGGGAAATCGGCGTGCGCAAGGCGCTGGGTGCCACCAGCAAGAACATCCTGTTCCAGTTCCTCATCGAAGCGATCGTGCTCTGCCTGTTGGGTGGTGCGATTGGTGTGGTCCTTGGCGCTGGCGGCGCCATGGCACTCAGCAAGATCGCGAATTTCAATACCGTGATCTCCTCGCAGTCGGTGGTCCTCGCGTTCGTGTTCTCGGCGATTGTCGGCGTCGTGTTTGGGGTGTGGCCGGCACGGCGAGCGGCTAGCCTCGACCCGATTACGGCCTTGCGGTACGAGTAAGTCCGCGTCGCGCGTGCGGGTAGGTCTTCTGTAATGGCGGATACGACGGCAAGTTGGGTCATGCCACCTATTCTCCATCTTGTGCGCCGTGGTGCTCGCGTATGCGTGGCAGGCGTGCTGCTCTCGGTCGCCCGTACGCCACCCGCTTGGACGCAAAGCTCGCAGACGGGATCGATTCAGGCACACGTGACGGGCGCCGACGGACGCGCGCTTGCGAACGTCACGCTCCGTGTCGCCCAAGCCGATGGGTCCTACCCTCGTCCGGCGCGCAGCGATGACCGTGGCGACGTCCGCTTCCCCTTTCTGCAGCCGGGCGTGTATGCGTTGGACGCCAAACTGATCGGCTATCGCGCGCTCACGGTCCGCGACGTCGTCGTTCGCGCGACCGAGACCACGCGCCTGGCGCTGGTCCTTCAAGCGACTGCCACCGAGCTTTCACCGGTGTCTGTGAGCGCCTCGAAGGTGACCATCAATCGCACGACCACGGAGTTTACGTCATCGTTGGGTGCGAAAGAGCGAGAACTGTTGCCAACGGCCCGCAACACCAACGATCTGCTCGCTTTCATTCCAGGATCGCGACCGGGGCAAATCTTCGGCGGGTCGACGAATCAGGCCAATCTGTATCAGCTGGACGGTGTGACGGTGAATGCGCCAGGGACCGGCGGGAGTTTCTTGCTCCCGAACGTCGACTGGCTTGAAGACTTCAAGGTCATCGCACTGGGTGCGGGCGCTGAATACGGGAATTTTCAGGGCGGCCTGGTCAACATGGTGACGAAGAGCGGCAACAACACCATGCAGGGTGCGATGCGTGTGTTCGCTGAATCACGCGCCTTGAATGCCAGCAACGTGAACGCCTTTGAAAACGGATCGGAGCAAGCCAGTCGGCAGGAAGTCAATGCTGAAGTGCGCGGCCCGCTCATTCGGGACCGGTTGTATTTCTTTCTCTCCGGACAAGAGTCGTTTGCTGCTCAGCGATTTGTGGATTTCCGCAACGCGACCAGCGCGCGCATCGCGTGGCTTCCCACCACCGTAGACCGGCACGAGCAGAAGTACTATGCCAAGCTGACGTGGCAGGCCTCACCTCGCGACATCGTCAACGCCTCACTCGGATTGGATAATCTGTCGCGCGAGCGCGTCGGGTTGAACGGGTTTGACGACATTAACGCGACGCTTCGCGGGCGCTCGCCTGCAGCGTTCTATCAAGCCAACTGGCAGCGCACGCTGGGTGCCAAGAGCTTCCTTGAGGTGAAGTTTTCCGGGTACGGCGGCGCCGATGATCAATTGTCGTATGAGGGTCAACCGCAACCGTCCATTCGCCTGCTCGATGTGAGCGGATCACCGCAGTATGTGAACAGCTTGTTCACTCGGCAGAACAGTCCGAACACGAAGAGTCTGGCGGTCAATCTCGATCGCTATGTGAATACCGGGTCGGTGGAGCATCAGTTGCGTATCGGCGGGGATCTTGGCGTCGGAGA
>Ga0163144_10030957_pt1 | contig 10222 bp, 7 predicted proteins | sample OliLak19BULKMAT1_FD_123175 | JGI IMG/M metagenome (GOLD analysis project Ga0163144, IMG submission 123175) | Freshwater microbial mat bacterial communities from Lake Vanda, McMurdo Dry Valleys, Antarctica - Oligotrophic Lake LV.19.BULKMAT1 | ecosystem: Environmental > Aquatic > Freshwater > Lake...
AGATTGATGTACAGGTCGGCGTCGGCGCAGAAGGCCTGCACCGTCTCGCGCGAGGCGCCGTGGTAGGTGCCGTCGAAGTTCACGAAGCTCCAGCGGTCGCCCAGGCCGAACGGCGCGAGCGCGGCATGGATGTAGCGCGTGCCGTAGCCGGGATCCTCCGAGCGCGTGTTGAGCACCGGGTCGTAGATGCACTCGCCCGTGTCTTCCACGTAGAAGACCTCGTGTCCGAGCGCGCGCAGGCCCAGCAGGTACATCAGCGAACACCAGGTGACGCCCCCGAAGGGGTACCGCGCAATGATCCCCGCGCACAGAATCTTCACTGGTGGCGACTGCCTCAGACGGCGTGCAGCAGCTCGTCGACCGACGCCGGCTCGTCGAGCGACCGGCCGACCGACAACCGTGCACACATCCGCGCGTAGAGATCGCTCGTCGTGAGCAGCTCGTCGTGCGTGCCCTGGGCGATGAGCCGGCCTTCGTGCAGCACCAGAATGCGATCGGCGTCGCGGATGGTCGACAGGCGGTGCGCAATCACGATCGTGGTGCGGCCCTGGCGCAGGGTGCGCAGCGCGCTGAACACCGCCTCTTCCGAGATCGCGTCGAGCGCGGAGGTGGGCTCGTCGAGGATCAGGATGCGTGCGTCCTTGAGCAGCGCGCGGGCGATGCTAAGGCGCTGGCGTTCGCCGCCAGAGAGCGTGCCGCCGGCCTCAGCCAGCGGCGTCTGGTAGCCGCGCGGCAGCCGGGCCACGAAGGAGTCGACGTGGGCGGCCCGCGCCGCGGCCTCGACCTCGGCGTCGGTGGCATTCAGCCGGCCGTAGCGGATGTTGTCGGCAATCGAGCCGCCGAAGAGCACCGCTTCCTGCGGCACGAGCGCAATCCGCTCGCGCAGCGAGCGCAGCGCGTAGCGCGACACCTCGACGCCGTCGATGAGCACTTGCCCGCCGGTGGGCGTGAAGAAGCGCGGAATCAGGCTGGCCAGGGTGGTCTTGCCGGCGCCGGTGAGGCCCACGATGGCCACCATCTCGCCGGGCCGGGCGGTGAAGCTCACCCCATCGAGAATGGCGCGACTGTCGTCGTAGGCGAAGCTCACGCGGTCGAAGCGCAGCTCGCCGCGGATGTGCGTGGCGTCGAGTCCATCGGCGGCATCGAGGGTCTCGGGCGTGAGGGCGAGGATCTCGCGCACGCGCCGCGCGCTCACCACCGCCTGTTGCAGCGATCCGGTCGTGTGCGCAATCGACGAGAGCGGGTGGTAGACGGCGGTGAGATACGCCAGCACCACGAGCAGTCCGCCCACCGTGAGCGTGCCGTCGAGCACGTGCATGCCGCCCACCGTGAGGATGAGGGCCGTGCCCACGAGCGTGATGGCGCTGAGCGCGATGGCGAACAGCGACTCCTGCCAGGTGAGCCGCAGCCGCGCCCGCATCGTCTCCTCACCCACCCGGTTGAAGCGACCGAGCTCGTGCGGCTCGCGGGCGAAGCTCTTCACCACGCGAATCGACGAGAGAATCTCGAACATGCGTTCGACGAGCGACGACTCGAGCTGCTTGACCCGTTCGGCGCGGTCGACCATGCGCGTCGAGTAGTAGCGCAGACACGCGTAGAGGAACGGCACGACGCTCAGGGAGAGCAGCGCCAGCGACAGGTCGAGGCGCGCCAGAATCGCGAACATCACGACCAGCTTGAGGGCCGCGGTGGTGAGCGGGAAGATGCCGCCGATCGCCAGGTCGTTCACACAGTAGGCGTCGGCCTCGAGGCGATAGACCGAGTCGGCCGTGCGGGTCACGACGTGATGCCGCAGCCCGAGGGCGAGCAGGTGATCGAACAGGCGCGCGCGCAGGTCGTAGAGGATGCGCTGCCCGGTATTCACCTGCAGCTGGGTGTGCAGCATCAGGACCACTTCGCTCATGAGCTGCAGTAGCAGGCCAGCCAGCACCACGGCAAAGAGCAGCGCCACCACGTTCGTGCCGACCGTGGCTTCGACCAGGCCGGCCAGCGGCCCCGGCAGGGGTTGACCGCCGAACACGTTGTCCACCACCGTCTTGAGCGGCCACGGCGCCAGCGCGCCAAAGCCCACCTCGACCACCGCCAGCGCGGTGATCGTCGCCACCCGGGCGCGGTGCGGCCGCAGAAACGACAGCGTCCACGCCAGCAGGCTCACGCGGTTCTCCGCGGCACCCGCCGTGGCGTGGCCGGCGCCGGAGCGGGCGACGGACCGAGCTGCGTGCGCGGCGGCTCGCGGCGGGGACGCGCATCGCCCACCGCGGTGACGCCGTCGGCGCCTCGCGTGGTGCGGCGCAGGGTCTGGCTGGGCACCGCAGCCCGCGGCGTCAGCCGCGGCGCCAGTCGCTGCGCCAGCCGCTGTGCCGTCGGCGCCGCCGGGGTGATGATGCGCGGGCGCGCCGGGGCGACGGCGGTGCGCGGCGCGAAGTCGCGCGTGAGGAAGAGGCCGCTCACCAGCAGGCCGCCCGCCACGACCCCGACCACGAGCGCGGCCTGGCCCTTGTGCAACACGGTCGAGGGGCGCCAGGTGAGCCGCGCGCCGGCGGCCCGGCCAGGCAGGGGCACCATGCCCGACTGCGTCGTGACGCGTGACAGCGCGCGGTCGAGCACCGCCACCGAGCGCGTGGTCTGCCACGCCGCGCTCACGAAGAGCGCGAGCGCCGAAGCCACCGCCGCCATGCTCACCCAGGGCCAGCGCAGCGCAATGGCCGCGCTCGACGCGGCCACGAGCACCGCCGAGATCACGACCGCGCGCAGGATGCCGCGCACGCTCGGCTGCAGCCGCGCCGCCACGCGGCACAGACAGCGCCCCTCGGCGTGCTCTTCGACGAGCGCGCGCACGTGCAGCCAGCCCCAGCGGCCAACGCTGATGCTGAGGTCGCGATCGGTGTGCCAGCCGTCGTCGATGTCCACGCGGCGCGCCGGCCGCGAGGCGCGCAAGGCCGCCACCAGCGCCGTGAGCACGGTGCTGTGCGCGATCCACGCCTCGCTCCAGAACGCCCACTCGGCCGTGCCGCCCACCTGCAGGCGCGCCGAAGCCGCCGTGCTCCAGATTGACGGCGTTGGAGCCGTCCAGGGCAGCGTCGTGACATGGGCCGACGCCTCCACATCGGGCGGCGAGAGCAGACCGCGCACCCGGCCATACACGCGCGCCACCGGCTGCAGCAGATGCAGCCAGGCGATGAGCGCGCGATACTGCAGACGGCTGCGGGCCATCGAGTGCGTGCCGAGCGAAGGCAATCCCGACAGATCCGACGCCGCGGCAAAGGCCACGCAGCGGCCCACGGTGGTGGCCCAGCCCACGAGGCCCGCGGCCAGAATCATGGTGGCCGCTTCGCCGGGACGCGTCAGCAGCGCCAGCAGGCCAGCCACGAGCAGCGCGGTCGATCCCACCATCCACGCCGGCGAGTGCGGCAGGAACTTGATCGCGTGTACGTCGGTGCTGTAGACCGACGGAAACGCCGCCGTGCCCCACACGCCGGTGTTCACGCGGCGGCCCGCGAGCGCGCGCACGAACGGCAGCGAACTGTAGATGCGGCCGCGCCACAACATCTGGCCGCGCACGAATTTCTCGGGATGGTGCGCGTCGAGCCAGGTCTCGCCTTCGCCGTAGCCGGCCTGCTGCCGCCAGTAGGCCTTCACCGACGCGCGGTGGTGGTGCCACACGAGCGCCGCGGGCGCAAAGCCGATGGTGAGGCCCTCGGCCTGCAGCCGCCAGCACACGTCGACGTCGTCGCCAGCGCGCAGGTAGACCGGGTTGAAACCGCCGATCGAGACGAGCGCCTCGCGCCGAAACGCCATGTTGCAGCCGGGCACGTGCTCGGCGATGCGGTCGTCGAGCAGCACGTGCGTGGGTCCGCCCGGCGCGCGCGCCACACACTGGGCCACCCACGGGTCGTCGGCCGGCACCACGTTCGGGCCGCCCGATCCCGCCACGTTCGAGTGCAGCAGCGGTTGCACCAGGTAGGTGAGCCAGTCGGGATCGACGCGCACGTCGGCGTCGGTGTAGGCCACGATCTCGCCGGTGGCGTGCGCAAGCCCGACGTTGCGCGCGGCCGACAGGCCGCCGTTTGGCACCGACACGACCCGCACGCCGGGGAAGCCGGCGGCCAGGGCGGCGGTGTCGTCGCGCGAGCCGTCGTCGACCACGATGGTCTCGACGCGCGGATAGGTGAGCGCCTGCAGCGAGGTGAGGCAGTCGCGCAGCGTGTCGCCGGCGTTGTAGGCGCACACGACCACCGACACGGTGGGCCAGGCGGCGCGTTCCTCGGCCGGGAACGGCGCGGCGGCAAACGCCTCGGTGACGGCGGCCAGGGCCGGCTTGGCGTGCCGTTCGGCGTCGACCAGGCCGAACGCCCAGTCGTCCACCTGATGTCCGCCCCGCCACCACTCGTCGGTCCACGAGAACGCCACGGCACCGGCCGCGCCTTCGGCAAACGAGGCGCGCAGGTGCATGGCGGTGATGCGGGCCTGGCCGTCGCGACCCTCGCGAATGCTGTCGGCGCCGGCCTCGGCCAGCAGCAGCGGCTTCTGGCCGGCCACGTGCTGCAGACGGCCGAGATATGCGCGCAGGTCGGCTTCGCGATGCAGGTAGACGTTGAAGGCGCAGACGTCGAAGCAGCTCACGTCGAGGTGCTCGGTCGGCGGGAAGTTCACGTAGGTCACGAGCGTGTGCGGCGCCACGGCCTTGACGTCGGCGTAGAGTTGCCGCAAGAAGCGTTCGATACGCGCGTGGCCGTGCCAGCGCACGACCGCCGGCGGGATCTCGTTGCCCACGGCCAGCATCAGCGTGGCCGGGTGTGCGGCCACGCGGCGCGCCGCGGCCACCACCTGCTGCCGCACCTCGCGCGTGAGCGCCGCATCGTCGAGGAACGCGATGTGCTGCGACCACGGAATGCCGACCATCACCCGCAGACCGTGCCGGGCCGCGGCGTCGAGCAGGCCCTCGGACGGCACGGTGTAGGTACGCACCGTGTTGAGGCCGGCCGCGGCCATCAGCGCGAAGTCGTGGTCGATGCGGGGCTGGGGCGGGAACTGCGCGCCGTCGGCGTCGGGCGCAAAGGTGCCATAGGCCACCCCGCGCACGAGGAAGCGCCTGCCGTCGAGTTCAAGGAACTTCCCTTGGACGCGTGGGGCCGTGGTCATGTCGGCAAGGTCTCGGGGCAACGTCCCATTCTATCGCCCCGCCTCATGGGACGCCCGGCCCCGAGCCCCGGTTCCCCCGCCGGCTGGCCGCGCCGTCAAGCCCCACCAGGCACGGCCGATTACCCCTGCAGTCCGGTGGTCTGGCCGCCCTTGGCGGCCTCGAAACGAGGTTCTCGTGACGGTCAACAGCATCTACCAGTCGTTCAGCGTCGCGTCGGTGTCGCTCAGCATCAACGCACGGCCGGCCAGCCCAGCCACGACCGCGCCTGCCGCCGCGAGCCCGGGCGGCGACCGCGTGACGCTGTCGCCTGAGGCCACGACCGCCAGCGAGGCTCCCGAAGACACCGAACCCGCGCCAACGGCGCCGCGAACGCCTTCGCGCGCGGAACAGTCGGCTGAACGACGTGCCGAGGCGCTCTTCGGCGCTCTCGATGCCGACCAGGACGGCGCCATCACCGAGCAGGAGTTCACGGAGGGCGCCGTGGCCCTGCTGCGGCGCGCCGGCGACCGGCGGCGCGTGCATGAGCACGACGGCGAGGGCCAAGGCCATGGCGACGGCGAGCACGCGTCGCGCGGGCTGCGGCGGCTCGAACGGAAACTCGAGAAGGCCTTCGGCCGCGTCGACGCCAACGACGACGGCGCGATCGACCAGGACGAGCTCACGTCGGCGCTCGCCAGGGGCCGCGGTCGCGCCGAGCCCGCGCCGCCAGCCGCACCCGCGGACGCGCCGCCCACGCAGGATCCCGGCCCCACGGCTGCGCCAGCCGGCACCACCGTGACCTTCAGCTTCACCTTCGTGTCGGTGGCCGTGCAGCGCTACACGACGCTGCAGCCGCCGGCCCCGCCCGTCTCGCCCGCCAGTGCGGCCGACGATGAGAGGCGCGCGGCCTAGCGCCGGTCGCCCACGGTCGCCGCGCCGTCGGGGGCGCTGATTCCACCGTGCTACAGTGCCGCGGATGTCGTCCACGCCCCTGCGCCAGCTCCAGTCCGAAGACGTACTCGCGGCCCTGCGTGGCCTGCGCGCCAGCCAGCCCGTGAAGTACTGGGCGTTCTACTCCAGTCAGTTGGGCGGCATCGTGACCGACCCGGCGCTCATGGTGCTGCCCTTCGACGACCACATGGTGCACCGTGGTCACGGCATCTTCGACACGGCCGGACTCGTGGCTGGCAAGATCTACGACCTCGAGGCGCACCTCGATCGGTTCCTGGCCTCGGCCGAGCGCTCGATGCTGCGCCTGCCGTGCACGCGCGCCGAGATGCGCGCGATCATCATCGCCACGGCCGCGGCCGCGGGCCAACCAGACGGCGCCATCCGCTACTGGATCTCGTCCGGACCCGGCAGCCTCGACCTGACGCCCGCCGCCGGCGCCACGCCCGGCTTCTTCGTGATGATCTTCGGCGGCATCAACTACCCGGAGCGCTGGTACACCGAGGGCTTGAAGGTGATGACCACGACCTATCCGATCAAGCCGGCGCTCTATGCCATCACCAAGAGCACCAACTACCTGCCCAACGTGCTGATGCAGATGGAAGCCAAGGCCGTGGGCCTCGACAACGGCGTGTTCCTCGACGCGGCCGGCAACGTGGGCGAGAGCTCGAACATGAACGTGGCGTTCGTGACCGAAGACGGCGTGCTCCGCCATCCGAAATTCGATCACATCCTTTCGGGCTGCACCTCGCTGCGCCTGCTGGCGCTCGCCCCCGCGCTCGTGGCCAAGGGCCTCATCACCGCCGTGGAGGTGTGCGATGTGCCGGTGGCTGAGGCACGCGCGGCGCGCGAGATGATGCTGATTGGCAGCTCGATCAAGGTGGCGCCGATCGTGGAATGGGACAAGGCGCCGATCCACGACGGCAAACCTGGCCCAGTGACCGCCGCCCTGCTGGCGCTGCTCGAAGAGGATATGCGCAACAGCTCCGACCGGCTGATCGACCTGCCCTAGCCGCCGCGGATCGAGCGTCGATGACCGCCACGGCCACGGCTCGCTCGAGCGAACGCCTGCCCTCACTCGACGTGCTGCGCGGCCTGATCATGGTCGTGATGGCGCTCGACCACGTGGGCCTGTTCGTGGGCCGGTTCCATTCCAACGAGATGTGGGCCGGCGCGTGGACGCGCTACGAGAGCGCGGTCCCGTTCCTGACAAGGTTCGTCACGCACTTCTGCGCACCGGGCTTCTTCTTCCTGATGGGCGCCGGCATGAGCCTGATGGCTGACGCACGGATCGCGCGCGGGTGGAGCACCGGGCGCGTGTCGCGCTCTATCTTCACGCGCGGCATCGTGCTCATCGGCGTGGCCACGCTGCTCGAGGTGCCGGCGTTTCTCGTCGGCATTCTGAGCGGCCCGTCCAATCCGGCCTCGAACCCTGAGTTCGCGATTCCTGGAATGACCGAGCCCCGATGGGTGCTCACCGTGCTCTTCGCCCTTGGCATGTCGATGGCGACGAGCGCGGCCTTCATGCACCTGCGCTGGTGGGTGTGGGCGCTGCTGGCGGCGGGCGCCCTGCTGGCCACGGCCATCACCACGCCCGGGCCCGAGCACTTCGCGACCGACTACGGACTGGCCCGCTCGGTGCTGATGCTGTCGCGGTGGAGCCACGGCGTGTGGTCGCTGTATCCGCTCGTCCCGTGGTTTGGCACGGCCGCCCTCGGGGTGCTCTTTGGCCGATGGCTCACTCGCGACCGACGCGCCGCACTCGCCAGCCTGCCGTGGCTCGGTCTTGGGGCGATCGGGCTGGCGCTGGCGCTGCGCGTGGCCGGCGGTTTCGGCAACCTGCGCGCGCCGCGTGACGGGTCGTGGACCGAGTTCCTGAACATGATCAAATACCCGCCAGCGCTGGTCTTCACGCTCGTGATGGTGGGGGGCAACCTGCTGATGCTGGCGGGCCTCGAACGCACGCGGGCGTGGACGACCAGCGCCGGCGCTATCCTGAGTGTGTTCGGGCGCGCGCCCCTCTTCTACTACATCGCGCACCTGTGGCTGTTTGCCGCCATTGGCGCGACCTGGTTCCGCGCGGGCACCGGCTACGGCGTGGTCTATCTGGTGTGGCTGGCCGGTCTCGTGCCGCTCTACACGCTGACCCGCTGGTACGGCGGCTTCAAGACGAGCACGGCACCGGATTCGCTCTGGCGCCTCTTCTGAGCCCGGCGTGGCCGCGCGTTCGCCTCAGTGCCGGCCGTGCACGCGCACCGTGGCCCGTCCGCCGCGGCCAAGCGTGTTCGCGTCGTACCAGAACTCGATGCTGCGAATCACGCGATCCCTGCCGTCGATATCGATCACGCGCGACTCGCCACCGGCGCGGATCGTGTCGCGCAGCTCCACGTTCTGATCGCCGCCGTTGGCAAAATGCACCACCACGCGGTGGAAGTCCACGGCGCGGCCCCGCACCTGGAAGCGCACAGCGTCGAACCTGCCGCGTGCCGACGTCACCGCGATCGTGTCGTGATCGGCCCGGTCGGTCACCGCGCGAGTGCCTAGCAGCGTCCAACGGGCGCCACGCTGGGCCTCGGCGCCCATCGCGGCCATGAAGACGGCCAGTACGGCCAACAGGAATCGTCGTCGCATGCGCGGACCTCCGGGGGGTGACGTAGCGGCTACGGCGTCGTCGGCGCGGCCAAGAGAAACGGCAGCGCCACGGCCAGAGACAGCTCGCTCTTCCCGAAGCTGTCCGTGTAGCTGGCGCCGGAGAGCAGCTTGAGCGTCACAGTCGTGCCGCCAAGCTTACCCTCGTACGCCTTCACGTTCTCCATCGCCGAGGTGTCGGCCGCCCCCATCACCCACAACGTGGGCGGCTTGATCTCGGCCGGTTCGAGCGGCGGGTAGTCCATGAGGGCGCCGAGCGCCAGGGCAGACACGGCCACACCCGCGTCCCAGGCCGTGCGATCGCTGTTCGAGAGCGTGTCCACCTTGAGGGTGCCGGCCATCTGCTGCTGTACGAGCGGCAGCCACTTGGCGCGCATGCCCGCGACCGCATCCCGCACCACGCCCTCGAGCGGCGGGCCGAAGTTTGCGCTCACCAGCACGGCCGAGATCACGCGCGGGGACCGCGCCGCCAGATAGCGACCGATGGTGGCCCCGTGGCCGAAGCCCCAGAGATGGAAGCGCGGCGCCTTGGCTGCGTCGGCCACGGCCGTGAGGTCGTCGAGCACGTTGTCGAGCGCGTAGGCGTCGGGCGTGGCCGGCTTGCCGCTTTCCCCCGACCCCCGCAGGTCCATCGTGATCACTGTGAACTGTCCGCGCAGCTTCTCGACGAAGCCGCGCTCGCGCCACGAGCGGCCGGTCTGCCCGCCGCCGTGCACGAGCAGCAGGGCCGGGCCGGTGCCCTCGACGTCGTACGAGATCTTCGTGCCATCGCGCGACGTGGCCACCTGCCGGCGCGGCGGGGGCGGGGGCGCCGGCGTGGCGGGCGCACCGGCAGCGGCGCCGGCAGGCGCGGGCGTGGCGGCGCCAGCAGCGGGTGTGGCAGGCGTGGCCGCGGCGCCAGGCGCGACGGTGGCGGTCGTGGCGGTCGGTGCAGGTGTGGCCGGCGCGGCATCGCCCGGTGGCCGCGCCGTAGCGCACGCGCTCATCGCGAGCGCGCCAATCACGCACAGCGAGACCGTGACTGAGGCCGTGACTCTTGTGCGAACGCCGCGAGCGCGGCCGGTGCCGCAGGCGCGAGGGCTGGTGATGCGGGTCATTGCGCTCCCGCCTTCTTCGCTGGCGCGTAGTTCACGTGCACGATCGTCCAGGCGCCGCCGCGCTTGAAGAGCACGTCGGTCTCCTGGTTGTCGTCGGTAGAGACCGTGCCCTTCGCCGTGCGGGTCGTGACGCGCAGGATGTAGGTGGCAATCGCGGCGTCACCCGACGGACTCACCTGCACCTGCAGGTCGCGCACCTCGACCCGCTCGAGGCGATTGCCAGCGCCGATGTACTTCGTCCAGTCGGCCTGGTAGGTGGCCTTGTCGACCCGTCCGGACGGAAACCACTGCGTGAGGTCCGGGGCAAAGGCCTTGAAGTAGGCCTCGAGGTCGTTCTTGCCGTAGGCGGCGTTGTAGTCGGCAATCACCGCGCGTACGTCCGTGTCGGCACTTGCCGCCGCCGGCG
>Ga0163144_10030961_pt1 | contig 10221 bp, 6 predicted proteins | sample OliLak19BULKMAT1_FD_123175 | JGI IMG/M metagenome (GOLD analysis project Ga0163144, IMG submission 123175) | Freshwater microbial mat bacterial communities from Lake Vanda, McMurdo Dry Valleys, Antarctica - Oligotrophic Lake LV.19.BULKMAT1 | ecosystem: Environmental > Aquatic > Freshwater > Lake...
CACTGTGCTGGGTATTGCGCTCCTGGAGCTGAGGCCGAGGTCGTTATTATTGTCGTCTTCAGCAGCCTCGCTGCTTTCGTCGCAGAGTTGCAACTTGATTTTGCGGTTCTTCGCTTGAATCTGAAATTCGCCCACCGTTTTTCGAAGGACGTCCCATATATTCACGGGGAGTGTCTCCAGTTGAAGAGCTCCCGCTTCGATTTTATCGTACGAGAGAATATCGTTGAGTACGGAAACGGCATTCTGACAGTTTTCCATGACGTCGTTGAGGATATCCAACCGTTCCGCCTCTCGTTCCGCGGTTGTTGCTGATGTTCTCGCTGGTGGATCACAGGAATCAGATAGGTCACTGCCAGCACCACCACTACTACTAGCGGTGGATTCGTCGTAAAGATCCGCTTTGAGGAGCTCCAATCCCATGTACACGGTGGAAAGCGGGGTACGTACTTCATGACTGACAAACCGAACAAATTTCTTTTTGAGGGCCAGAATGGCTTGGCGCCGCCGAGCATCGTCCATGACGACATAGTCGTAGAGAAAAAAGACGGCAGTACAGAGGCCAATAATTCCCACAAAACTCAAACAAACCGCCAGTGGGACATGGGTATAAAATTGTTGAAACATGGCTTCGGTCGGATAAATGGTCAATTCGTACCGGACCGACCGGGGTGCGGCCCAAGGGATATCGGTCAAATACATGGAATGTGCATACTCGTCGTATCGGGGATCGTGCCAATCTCCCTCGCCGCCATCGCCCACGAGCTTGGCGACACCTTGGGAAATGGTGTAGGTATACACGACATTCTTGCGATGATCGTCGTGACTATTATTGGTCGCAACAATCACAGCTTGCATGCCCTCAAAGTGAGCGGGCACGACATCGGTCAAAGCTGAGGAAAAGGATGTGACACTGGTAATCAAGCCAACGACGTTGGTCGGATCTTGCAACGGAAAGATGGGCACGCCCAAATTAAAGTTGGGTTCCGTCCCCAACAAGGTTTCGTGAGGAACCGTGGCATACATGCAAGGAGGAATGTCACCCTCCATAATAACGTTGTTATTGCGGATGGTGGTGGTTGTTTCAGCAGCCGTCTCGTTATCATTGCCGTTGTTATTGGGTAACGCTTTGGCACAATCCAAGACACTTTCAATGTAGGGTCCGACCTTGTCCGTGGAATGCAAATCCAACAAAATCACTTTGGCATCCCGAGGATCTCGTTTCTTTCCAAATTGAAAAATGGGGGCTGTAATTTTATAGCGATTTCGATAGTCCCCCAGGCCATTGGACTTTTGGTAGACACGAGTGTTGTTGGCGGAGTTATACGCGGACCAAACCCCAAAGCCAATCTCGGGAGACCCCACTCCGGCGTCTTGCAAATAGCCATACTCTTGAAAGACGCGACGAGCGTGGGCTTCAAATTCCGGCAATTGAGCGGGTCGGACCAAGGGATTGAAGGAAAAGGAATTCGGACACTTATTAGTATGATGGTGGTTGCTGTTCTCCACGTCGTCCACGTCCAATACCATACTGTCTTGTTCAACTTTCTCGGCCTCGGAAGACCGTCGTTGGGCCATGCACCCGGCTCGATTGGCCGCCGCCGCAAAGCCCGGCAAGGCCACGAGAGGCCATTCTTCCTTGGCAGCAAAGGAGGCACTGTACAATCCCGCCAATAACGTCGCGCCTTCTATTTTGAGCGAGGTGGATTCCTTGGCTCGTACCAACGCCGAATGCGCCACACTGTCGTAGACATCGACGGCATATTGATGGTTCAAGGCGTGGATGATTTGGTAGGCGGAAATGCCACAGACGGCGGCCGTCGTGGAGAGACTGAGAATAAAGCAGGCTCGCAGTACGGCAATGCGATGATCTCCAGGATGATGAGGATGATTCTTTTGGTTGTAGCAGGATGATAATGATCCTGATGGCTGCTTTGTCTTTGCTGATGGTGATGATGATGGATTCATGGTACTCGATCTACTACTCGTAGCTAACGGCAGTACTTGGTAGTGGTGTGGAGTTTGTCAGTGTAAGTATTGATGATTTGAGTTTCTATGATTGTGCTCTCTGTTGACGATATGATACATGCAGAGGGGGGGCCGCCTTTCTACTAGGCAAACATTGGTTCTTGTTTTACCTGCCGTAAGATGAAGTAGCGTTCAATGTAGATGCTATCCCTTCGTATTTGTAACTTCCTCGGCATGCATTGCACCAGATGGCTGTCATAGTAGGGCAGTAACGTGATGATGTCAACACTCAACATACCAGAAAAAACAACAATTTGTCCTTCTTGCATTCATTGGAAGGGCTATCTTTGTTGACATTTGATAAAGCGAAGCTGGCGCTTCTTCCCCATTTACGTGCTCACCGTAGATGAAAAGATATGTGGTTATGTATGTCACTCGCGATAGTTCGCATCGACATTGCCCCCAAGCTTAAGCATTTCGGGAGACACCACTCTATTTCTGCTCAACTTACTACTTAGGTAGACAATCACAAGAACCTAAATTAAATCTCTCTATCACTTACTACTGTAGTAGGAAAAAACTATGATAGATGCGGCTACAAAAAGAAGCCAACAAGGAGAAAGTAGAGTAGCTGCATGCACAGGTACATGTAGTTCGTTTCGCCAGGAGCAAATCAATCAATGAAGTGGGTTCTCATAGCTGTTTTCATTTCAAAAGAGACGTGGCCAAAGGGAAAGAGGTGCCAAAACAACAACAGAGCAGCAAGCTGATAGAACACCAGGTCCATGGTAGCTAGGCTACAGTGCAGCAGCAGCAGAACAAGCAGTGGGGGCTGCCAGCAGTTGTCAGATGGAGCATGTTAATTGGCTGCAGCAGAGTTGGCTCCTGGATGCCCCACAACTGCTGCTAACCCTAACCTTGCCATTTCCAACCCACATTTTTGTGATGGACACACAGACAATTTCAACATGTGAGAGACACTGGCCAACAAGTTGGACCTGGTGGAAATGGATCACACTGAAAGCAGGGAATTCAGAAACAACACAATGGGAAATCCATCAACAGCAGCAGATCTGTGTGCTCATGGATTGTCATTGACACAAAGAGTCATTCACATTGCCTCATTGTGCATTGCTGCTCCCTTTGCTAGCTATCAACATTGTCCAACCAAGACAAACAAACAATCACATTTGTTGGTTTTGTTGCATTGGGTGTTGGTGGTGGGCAAGAAGTTGGCATGAGCCACTCTGTTCCATCCTGCTTGAAATGATTTCTCTTTTTGGTAATTCAACAAACAAACATGAAGATTGAGATTTGTGTGCAAGAAATTGCATTGCAACTTTCACTGACAGAGAAATCACGGAGAGATTTCCAAATCAAAAGACAGGTGCACAAAAAGATCCAATGTGAAACAAATCTGCTGTGGAATTCTTTGCTCATCTTGAATGCATTGCAAAATTTAGGATCGGATGCAAGACAACAACTCATTTGTGAGGATGAGCATGCATTGTCATGAATTTGAAAATGATTTGACATTTCTTATGCAAAAGCTTTTTGTTTGCAGATCTGCAGCGTGGGATAAGGAGAAACATGTCTGTTCCGATTGACATCAGCATCTTGCCCAAGTGTTTCATCACAAGCCATGCAGATCAATGTCTGTGTTGAGAGCACATCCCATTTTGAATGTTTGCATCTGTTCATTGATTGTGCTTTGGTTGCCATTGACATTGATGATGGTGATCAAGACAGAACCCATTCTGTTTGTCACTCTGATTGCCACCAGTTCTTGTAGCCTAAAAAACTGTCACAATTGTTCTTTTGTGATGACAGCAGTCGATAAATTCTCTTTGAAATCCCGCCCAATGACTTGCTGCAAAGAAAATGATGTGACAAAATATAGCAGCCAAGATGAAGAATTTTTTTAAAACAGTTGCACATCCTTTTTGTCTGCTTGCTTGCTAGGCACTGCCAAAATTCACTACAGCTGCTTGAACAGAAAAAAATGCAAAGTGAGAATCAAAATGTCAAATTGGGTGATGCAAGCCGAACAGCTTTTGAAAGCAGGCCAACAACAATACCATGATCGAAAACAAGGATGATGGATTTCCAACTGTAGCACTGCTAGCTAGTAGCTAGCAGCAGGTGCCAGACACAGCAGCTGGTAACTAGCCACTTTTTTTAGCTAGAAATGGTCCCAAAGTCAACATTAACTAACTCTGTTTCAAAAGGGTTTCGGAAGGGGTCGGGCCTCTGCAGTCGCTATCTTGTCCAAGTAGGGATAAGGAAGCAAATTGCGGACAAGATGTGTGTGGATTGTGGCATGCTATGGATTGACCAACATGCTGCATGCACCCATCTTGCAAAGAAAACGCATTAGTGACAACAACAAGCTACCAAAGCGGCTTCCAAATAGTTTTTAAAAAATGTCATCAAATTATGGTTGTATTTGGGGTTCACTGGCCACTGCCTTTTGGCACTTGCCGGTTTAAAACGCGTGCTGTATTTGTGTTTTTTTACTCCTTCTGTCATGACACAAATCCGCATCACCGAATGTATTTCGACCACTGTGGCAGCACACCTTCGGACACATAGGAAACAAAATCCTCCGGCAGTTTCCAAGACGGAGCAAAGCCATCGATCAAATTCCAAGGCGTGGGTACAACATGAGCATGTCGAACAGGGGCCCCTGTAATAGAACATTCCTCGACCACAACACGTTTGGCGGGAGGTTCCATAAAGGCCAAGTCCAACGGCACAATGCCATCTCCCTTCATATCCGCCGAGAGTTTTCCCATTAATGGCAAATACGACGAAGCAGCAACCAACTCTTCCACGTTGGTGCTGAAAAAGCTACCAGCAACTCCAGAACTCCCGACACAGGTGACATCAATGCCTAAATCGACCAAAGCCTGAGGAGAACAAGATGGCGTCTCGGCCACCTCTCGGAGGAGTCCACGGGTTTGATCCACCAAGGCATCGGCAGGCGAACTATGAGGTGTTCCAATGGTAATGAGCGAAGTGCATTGTTGTTGGGTCAGTCGAAAGACGGCCGTGGAGGATCTGTAATATATAAGTTCGTTTGTTTTGAAAATGAAATTCGTCACACATAAAAAGAGGTGAGAATGTATATAACCAAAAGATAAATAAATATACACACAGCCCATGCATTACTCCTTCACAAAAATAATACAGAATAGCACGTACACTCCCAGTCCCCCAAGATAGGCTCGTGCCACCCACCCTCCAATGCTGTGACCAATAATACAGACCGAAGCATCAGTCCCTTGTTCCGCATAAATTTCGCTCAATGCTTTTTCCATACCCGCAAAATACCAATCGAGCGTTTGTTTGGCGTTCAAGGTCGCGTCGAAAAAATTGCGGGTCGGCAATTGCCTTGCCACTTTGATCCATTCCGTCCGCGGCAATTCCGCGACGCGGCACGTTCCAATTTCAGGTAAATCGTCATTGTCTTTGGCGCGGGTGTTTCTCAAATTCTCAAAGAGTTCTTGATAATCTTGGGGAACGCAAAATTGAGCCGGACAAAGAAGGACCGAGACTTTTTTGTTCTTTGGTGTGGTAGAAGTGGCCGTACTCGTAGTAGAAGCGGTTGTTGTTGTGGGTGTTTCGACGACAGTGTCTGTTCCAGCAGTCGTCGTTGAAAACAAAGTTGCCACAGGTCGGCCTACTCCTTGGAATGCGGATTGGAAAGCATTCGCTCCATGAAGGAATGCCAAAATGAGGAAAGAGAAAGTTCTTGGCATGGTTCTTGACTCTTGCTACTGTACTTGCTTGGTGGAATTTTTGACTCTATTCTTTCTTTCTTGTGAAAAGCTACGCAAATGCACCCGATCAGTTCACAATAGCTAGCTAGCTAGTCTCATTAATTGATAGAATGTATTTTAATACTCGTCGTCATGGTCGCCATTTCAATTCTTTGCATGTGATGTGGTGGTGGTCGTCATCACTCGTTCCTCGTCATCGCATTGTTGTTCCTACGTGGATTATTATTGATTCGTGACTGCACCTTTTCTCATTCAGCAAAGAATGGTGTGGAGGTTAGGGTTAGCAGTAGAAGAGAAAAAAAAAGGCAGCGGCCACTGTTGAAATCAATGACCCTGAAAAAAAAATGACATCAACATAGGTGCAGGTGCAGATAGCAACTTAGACATCAACGTGAATGGAGAGACAGAGGTAGAGACAGAGAAAGAGACAAAAGCAGAGACAGAGACATTGATTCTGTTCCTAGCAATTGTGTCCATCTTCGCTGGAATCAAAAGATGGCGATGCCAATGGAGACAGAGATGGAGAGGAATGAAAGCAAAGGACAGGGATGCACAGACAGATAGATGGAGACATTGGTGTGATTGTTGATGTGTCTGCTAAAACAGATAGCAATGGTGATTCAGACAAAAGAGAGCTCCAATGAAGGGCAAGGGCAAGGACAAAGACATTGAACAAGTGAAATGAGATGCAACTGTTGAAAGATGGACACCGAGATCAAGATTCAAGACAGCAAGATAGAGACATGATGCAGATGCCAAAATGTTGAATAAATGTCAGAGGTGAAGATGAAGACACCAACAGCGGTGGCAAATGGAGATGTGTCAATTCTGATTTTGTCACGTTGGTCACTTTCAAAAGACATGTGTGTTGAAGCCACAAAATCCTTTGCTGTGTTGCACATGAGACAAATGGTTTGTTGGTTAGCTGCTTTTGACAATTTGTGAAAACATTGTTGAACTGTTGTTTTCTTCATTTTTTGTTGACTTTGATCCACAAATTGTTAGCTGTCAATACTGGACATGACACATTGTCTGTCTCCAAATTGTGAAAGATTAGAAATGGTGACTTGCCAAGAGTCTTTGAACAACATTTTGAAACCTCCTCTTAACATGTCATTGCCAATGAGCAGGACTGTCCCTCTGCTGATTCTACAGCACTCAACTGGCAATAACCATGACACAGTAACACTGGTCGATGCCTAAGGACGACAAAGATTTGCGTGTCGGTTTTACGGTTCTGGTTGTGCCGAACGGCGCACTGACACTACACGAAAGCAAAATCAATGGGTTCGTTGAAGAATGACCGAAAACTGGCATTCTTATAGTTATAGAAGAAGCTTTGCGTACGTATGTGCTTCCACGAAGGTGACCAAGAAGCAAATCGAAGCCCCGATGATCAAGATATCAGGCGAGAAATATCTTCTGCCCATCGTCGATCGGAGAGGCATCAGTCATTTCCGTGATCTTGCCCATCTTTTGGCGTAACTAAAAAGACCAGACCCCCGATTTGGTGTTGTCTCCATAGATAACCACTGTACGTAGAGCATTACCACAACAAAAGCAAAGGCTGACAAACAGTATTTTGCCTTCCCATCACACATATTATTATTGTGCTACCTAGTGTGCTTCCGACAAAAGCCTCCCATTGATTTCAAGCTCTACAGCTCAACGTTGACCACTTTCGGGGTCCTCTTTTACAACCACTAAATAGTAGAAAACCACAGCCACCCTTCACCACCAAAAGAATACTATCAAGATGCCCGTCTACACTTCTAGCAATGGCGTCGAAGGCATGGAACTCAAGGTGACCATTATGAAAGGCGAAGGCTTGGCCGCCAAGGACCGTAACTTGATGGGACAACGTACAACGAGTGACCCTTATTGTGTAGTCTTTTTGGAAACGTCGACTCCCGGTGCCCGCGCCGGTTCCAAACCCAAAGTGTCGCAAAAACAAATTGGCAAAACCAAAACCGTCATGAAGAATTTGAGTCCAACCTGGGATGAAACCTGGAAAATGACATTGCCCTGCAGTGTCTTGCAAGATCCCAAGAATCCCCCCACGCTCATTTGCAAATTGTATGATTACGACAAGGGCACGGACGATGATGAAATGGGAACCGTCAAGATTCCTCTCAGCATTGATCCTCCCAAAAATCAAAATACCAAGGAATGGTATGAGATTCCCAAAAAGTCTGCCAACAATGCCAAGGGCAAGCTGCAAGTTGGCATTAAAACGGTCTTGCAACGATCGACCGAAATCAAACGTGGAAATGCCTTTCCCGTCCCTTCGGAACGCATTCGTGTCGGATTGGCCTGGGATTTGGTCAAGGGCAAGGCCGTCGATTTGGATGCCGCCTGTGTGGCCTTGGACAATAAGGGTCGGATTGATATGGAAAACTCCGTCTACTATGGAAACTTGGAAAATCCCAACAAATCCATTACCCATTCCGGAGATTCCCGCGATGGTAACGCCGAAGGAGAAGACGAATCCATGTCCTTTCGGTTTGATAAAATACCTCCCAAGATTGTGGCCTTGTACATTGTTTTGTGCGTGGCCACACCCAAACGATTCTTGTCCAATATTGAAAGTGCTCGTATTACCATTGTGGACGAATCCAAAAAAGGCAGCGATGCTCCCGTGGCCGTCTTTCAACCCTCCCGTCATATTGATAGTGGGGATGCGACCACGCTCTTTTTGGTCCGCATGGCCCGCAAAGGTGGGAGTGTCGAATCCAACGAATGGATTTTGCAACCCATTGAAGATACGCATCCGACCGCCCGTGATTTTGGATCGCTGATTCCTTATTTCAAGTCCTATACCAAGGATTTGATTCCCAAAATTGAAGTCGATCCGACCGAACGGGTCAGTATCATGCGCAAGGGTGGGACCATTCAAGTCAAGGATTTTTGTCCCGAGGGCAAATTGCCCGAACGCGTTACCTTTGGTTTGAGTTGGGATATGGGACATGCAAGCAAAGACAAAAAGGAGGAAAAAATCGATTTGGATGCGTCGGCCATTTGTATGGATGCCGATTTGCAATGCGTCGATAAAGTGTGGTTCAAACATTTGACGAGTGATGATGGCAGTATCAAGCATGGTGGTGATGAACGACGTGGTGACAAGGGTGGTGATGATGAACGTATCTATGTCGAATTGGCCAAAGTGAGCAAAAAAGTCCAGTACATTGGATTTGTGGTCAACTCGTACAGTGGATAAACATTGGATGGTGTTCGTCGAGCGTCGTGTCATTTATTTGATACCGTCAGCGATATTGATATTGCGTCGCATGCTCTGAGTGAATGCTCCTTTTTGAAAGGCCATACGGCCTTGGTCATGGGGGTCATGTACCGTGTCAAGTCCAAGACCGACCGCAAGGCCACCGAATGGTGCTTGAAAATCGTTTCCAAGGCAGCCATGGGAAAGACCGTCAAGGATAATATTGATGAATTGCAAGAGTTTTTAGAGCACAATCCCGTCTCATCGCCGTTGGAAACGGGTATCGAAGCGGAAACGAAAGTGAAATGTTCCATGCCCAAGCCTGTGCCCTTGGAAAAGTAGAAAAGAAGAACAGAGCAACAAAAAAAAGATTGCTTAACGAGAGGCGCGCAAGAAAAAGAAGAAGAGAGAAGAGCAACGTCAACAAGAAACAAAAAAAGAAAAATATATTCATGAATGGAAAATGCAGGTGGATGATTCACCGTGCAAAAAAAAGTGTAAGAATGGTGGAGAGTTGGAGAATGCTTCAAAGAGTCGCTGGATGAAGGAAGGAGGGGCTTTTTACCATTACGTTTGTCGTGCATAATTAATAATAATATGGCACCGTAAAAAAGAGGGCTGCTATTGTGCCCATTCGTTTCCCTTTTAGTAGCTAACTAGCTAGGTAGCTAGGTTGATACAGTAGGGTGTTTCTATTCATTGTCTTAGGGTCCGTCCCTATCACTATCGTGCTTTCAATGTCTTGCCTACAGTTCTGTAGGCAAGGAGATGCTGAGAGAAGACTCGATTCTATCGAAAGGAGATAGAATACGTGGCTAAGCATTTTATTATTCATTTTGATCTTTTTTTTTTGCGAAAGGACGGCCAGCTGCTTGCGTTCAGCACAAGTCTTTGTTGCTTTCAGACTGAGCTCAGATTTGTGCTTTGACTGTTTCAGCAAAAGAGCATTGAACTCAACCCAATCATGACATGTCAGTGGCATTGGAGAGTTCATTGGCTGAAGAAACAGCAATGCTAGCTTCTGGCATTCACGGAGCACTCATTGTCAAATGAAAAAGTTAAACACATTTTTTCCCAGTTGCCTATGTCCTGCATGTTGATTTTTTAGTTTGCCAGAGATCATTGTGGAAGACACCACTTGATTGCTGTGATGTCAAAAATCGCTTTGAAATTTGTCCCAGTTGTGCGGCATAGAAACAAGAGTCATCCACTTTTGCTTTTCACTCAAGATGAGGGAAATGGGTGCAAACTTCCTGG
>Ga0163144_10030964_pt1 | contig 10221 bp, 14 predicted proteins | sample OliLak19BULKMAT1_FD_123175 | JGI IMG/M metagenome (GOLD analysis project Ga0163144, IMG submission 123175) | Freshwater microbial mat bacterial communities from Lake Vanda, McMurdo Dry Valleys, Antarctica - Oligotrophic Lake LV.19.BULKMAT1 | ecosystem: Environmental > Aquatic > Freshwater >...
CATCTTTTCCTTCTTGTTCCATCATCTCAGCGGCTTTCATCATGTAGCCAGCTTTCATCATGGAATCTTTAGTTTCTGGACAACCGCAAGCTTCAGCGTCAGCAACCATAGCTGCTGAGCGAACTTTTGGTTCTTCCTCACTGGAAAGCTCATCCAACATTTCGTCGGCAGCTTTAACCATGGCGAGATTGCCACTCTGTTTGAATCCATTACGTAGATCCAAAAGAGCTTTCTTCTTGTCGATACTCATGCCCTTTTCTCCTTCTTGTGTTGATTGTGCTTTCAAGGAATTGAGAACTTTCAATTCATTGAAAGCTTGAACATACTTCTTGGCTTGCGATGTATAACCAGCATTAACCAAAAGATCAGCAAATGCACCAACAGTCTCAGGAGAAGTCTCCTCAAACGTAGGCTCATTTTCTGATAATTCAGGTACTGGGAATAACATTGCATTCGCATTTGCCGTTACGGCTAGGTCCTTCAAACGAGCTTGAAACACTTCATTCAGCTCTACGGCTTCACCGTTAGACTCCAAATTGTGTGTCTCAATCGCAGAACCAATGCAATCATGAGCAAAATGTGTATTACCCTGATCGATTTCTGCTGCTGCTAAAGCCAAGAATTTATGGGAGAGAGGTGCTTCTACTTTTTCGACTTCGGCTGACGTTTCCATCAACGCTTCAATCTCAGAAACTAATGAACACTTCCCATTTTTCTTGAGTTCAAGCAGTTCACTTTGCAGTCTCTTCATATAGACTCCTTGAATTGCTGTTACCCATAATTAAAAAATAATTACAAACCTCATGGGAGATCGAGGTTGATTGCACATACAAAAGAATCTTATTAGCTTATTTACACTGAGTTAGTCTGTCCACCGCAGGTACCACCCTAAGCTGACAACCCTTCACCACAGATCCGTCCATATCCTTAAGAGCACGTTCACCATATTCTACTTTTATTATTGCAAACGGTGCCTTATGACCCTTATTGATTTCTACGGCTGATAGCTTGTAAGGCATAAAAGCCCTATGGATATCTTCATGAGTTACTTGCTCTGCTAAGTTGCTTACATATAATCGCATAAATTCCACCTATTTATTACAAGACAGTTTTGCACCGCATCTATGACAATAATACTCTTCACGTCCCTTTAAATGGGCACGCATGTTTTGCTTAAATTTAGCTCCGCAATGAGCACATTCACAGTCTTCTAAGTTCTCTAACATATTTTCCATAGCTCTTTGGAACTCATACTCTTCTACTTCTTTAACTAATTTTGCAGGTTTTCCAGTGAAAGGGGAATAAGGCTCTAGACCTAATTCGGAGTAGTATTGCTTCTTCAGGGTCTCATCTTCAAATAGACCATATGAGAAGCCAGCATCAGGAGGTGGACCCCGAAAAAGATAAACAGGTCTGTAGGGTTGGTAATCAACAGGCTTCTGAGTATATGGATAATACCCAGTTGCAGTGATACCAAAGCCTAAGACTAGTCTCATTGTCTTTTCTCCATTATAGCTAATTCTTCTTTAAACAAAGTCAGTAGTTTGATCGTTTCACTAACTACTGACTTTGCTTCCTTTGCGTTTTTATATTTTATAGATTGATTAATTTTCTTAATGTTTTCTTGAACGAAGTTTCTAAAATCTCGCCAGGAAATATCAGTACGTCCATCCCAATATTTAGCTGGTTTGCTATCTGCCTTACCTTTAGCTGGCTTACTTTTTACAGTCTTACTGTGCTTTTTCTTTAAAGCTAAGACTTCTACTTTTTTTAAAAAACTCATTGCTTACCATTTTAATTTCTTAATTTGAGATTATTTAACCGAAGGACTGCTAATTTTTAAGCTAAAATGGGGTGTGAGCTAGCCGAGCCATTATATTTACCGTCTTTTTCCAATACCTTATCACTGTATTTGTCTAAAACTTTTTTGAGATCTGCCTCAAAAGCTTTTTTTACAGAAGCGGATTTAGGATCTTTATCGTTAAGACTGATTCTTACTTTCCACTCAGTCTGAAAAAATCCAGCATCATCTGCTGCTGTAACTTTTTTTAAAAATTCATTAAAACCCACCCTTCCAGTATTTATTAGAATTTCTATTATCTATATCAGCATGTTTATCTTTAAGGTCACGAACTAAATGGGACCAAGCACTAAGGTCTGCGGCTGAGTAGTTAGCTTTTTCAAACATTACTTCAATGTCTTGCATATACCTTTTATTACCAACCAATTGGTAAAGGGATCGAATAATGAAGTGTGCATTGTTGGCTTCTACTTTTTTAAGCTTTTGATAGTACGATTCGTCTTCAGATAAATTATCAATTGCCAATTCTTGTGCTAGCTCTGGATCGTAAGTATGTTCCAGTTCAACTTCAGCACCCTCTTTTAAGAGCTTAGGATCAAAATCATTGGGAGTCTTATCATCACCTAACCCACCAGGGACCTGATCTTCATAGACAGCTTTAGAAGGTAATTTAGTACCCATCAAACCACCGAGATCTCTTAGTCGCTGCTTAAAATGTTCTTTTTGTGAGAAAGGTTTAGTCATTATTTTACCTTGCTTAAAAAAAGAAGCAGCTATAGGTAAAGCAATATCTGAAGTTTTATGAACACCTACTTTAGTCCATTCCCCGTCCCAAGGCTTGCCATTAAGCATAGACTCTCCACCCTTAAGCGAGACTCCACTTTTAAGACCCAAAGTACTTAAGACCCCATTGATACGCTCATGGGTAGTACGAGTTGCCCAACCCGCATTGGAAATCATAATGTTTCCATTAGGCTCACGCTTTACAATTGCATTTCCATGCAAAAATACAGTTTTACCATCGGTATTAGAATTACCGACTTTTTTAGATTCACCTTTAGCAAACGCAGCACCAATAGCATCAGTTACACGACGAGCCGCTTCTGCACTCTCTTCAGGTGGTTCTTCATTAGCTTTAACTTCAATAGCATAAGCTGCTAATTTAGAGGCAAAGGTTCTCTGTCCTTCGGACAAAAGGATTTTTTCTAAGAAAAACATATTACTCCTTAACCGAGGCTTTGATTTGTTCAAAAGAATTAGTTTCTGAGTAGTCAGAACCTAAAAGAAACACTTGAGCTGCTACTGACCATTTACGCCAGCCAGCAAGATCACGATCATTAGGACATTCTTTCATGATCTCAAAAACTCTTTTATCATTCTCTTTAGCTGACGCTTTAGTTAGGAAAGAAACCGTCTTCTCAGGAACCCTAGCTCGTTGCCAAGAAAGTTCCGATTCAGTCATATCAATTACATCCTGACTCAAAGCTAAAAGATCTTTGCGAAGACCTAAGTGACAAGCAGGTTCAACTTCGGCTTGAACTGAAGTAGGCATCTTAACACCTTCAAGTTCCCAAGAACGATCAAAGGAGAAGTCAAGTTCAGCCGTACTAGCTTTACCTGCAACCTTTTTAACAGTCAGTTTGGTAGTATTACCTTTAGATACCGTATTGCTCTTAGAAGAGAAATCACCTAAAGGAAACGCAGCACCTTCAACACCTTTAAGTAGTTCATTAAGTCCCGCTTGCAATTTAGTCCAAGCAGGACCTACAGTGGAGTCAAAGTCAGCAATAAGCTTCATAATGTCAGAAGAAGGATCTAAAGAACCCACAGGAGCGGTTGGCTCGACGGGAGCGTCTTCAACAGGTGCTTCTTCGACTGGAGCTTCTTCAGCAGCAGTTTGATCTAAAGGCACAACTTCTTGAACAGCGAGAGCTGACAAGCGTTCGGCAGTATCTTTATCTAAAGTACCTGCTTGAACTTTGGCTTTAAGAAGTGCGATGATTTGTTCGGCAGATTTTGCGCTGATTGACATAATGAAAACCCCTTTGAACTATACAAATATTACCAAGATGCAATGAATCTTACAGTTCTATTTTAGGAGTTGAACCCATTGAGAGAATGTTTCCAGTTTCTTAGACTTAGATACTGTTTTAATTAATTCTGTAAATTCTTCTTCTGACAAAGAGAATTTCTCATCTCCAAAGGTTACGGTTGCCTTAAACTTTCTTTGTTCCTTTAAACAGCCACAGGATTTGGAATGTCCTTCAACTAAAGACTGTGCTCGAATTAAAGGCTCATTACCACATACACATTTGCATCGCCAAACCCTAATCCTATCTCCTCTAATAGAGGGCTCTAGAGCTTTTAAATTACCAAATATTTGATTTGTTAAGTCTTTTCCATTACGGCAACCACAACTTTTAGATTTTCCACTTTCTAAACTATATTGTCTTACAAGCTTTATAACAGTGCAGGAGCATTTACATTTCCAAAGCTTTTTACCGTCTTTGGTGAAACCTCCCCCATCTAAGACCGTCCAATGATTAAATGTATAACCTATTAAATCCATATAATTACCAAAAGTGGTACTAAGATTAAAATATAGAACAATTATGTTCTTGTGTTTCTAGTTTCATAATAAAGTAAATAAGGAAATAATACAATGATGGACATCAAGAGAAGTTTTTTTCAGATCGTGGACGTTCAAATTCAAGCACTTGGTTCGACAGTTACGGATGAAGGCCAGGGATTAGTAGCAGTTGTAGAAGACGGTATTGAAAAAGTTAAGCCTTCTGCTGGCGGTGCTGGCGAAGCATTTGTTGGTTTTGCAACTTTCCGTCAACGTGACGTGACCACTAAGGCATCGGTTGAAGAACTTTCTGTTCCTTCAGCAGCTCCTTATGATGTAGAGCTTGCTGCTTCTGCATTGATCTCTGGTCAAGTCCGTGTTCATGATGTTTTAGCTAACAGTGATTTAGTAGTTGTTTTAGTTGCTCCAGCTCCTGGTCAAGTTCAAGTTAACTTAACCACTGGAATGTTGACGTTCAATGCTGCTGAAGCTGGACGTGCGATGAAATCTTACTACCGCTTCAACCTGACCCTCGCTCAATCACGAGCATTGTACTATGACCTCCCAACCAACTATCCAGACGCTAACCTGTTTGGAACTGTAGGTGTTGGTAAAGGCAAAGGACGTATCTTTGTCGGCATGTACGATCAATCGATTGACTGGTCTGCTGTTGCTGCTGGAACCATCACTTTGATGGCTGGCGGTATGTTGACTGTTGGTGGAGCTGGTCCCCTAGTTCCAGGTGCTCGTGTTGTTAAAGTTCCAACTGCTGGAATTGGTCAAGCTTACCTTGGCGTAGAATTTAATGCCTAATTTTAGTTTCTGACTAAAAAGCGAAAGGGGTAAGAACTTAGTTCTTACCCCTTTTTATTGATGCTCTCCTAACTGAGCTATTCTGGACAGTAGATCAAATTCTATTTTTGCCGGTTAAAACAATACTTTATTAGACTTTTGCCGGTAAAACTCTAGCTTATTAGACTTTTGGTTGGAAATCTGAGGATTTTGTCTAAAGCATTTTAGATATGAATTTTTATCGAAACCCAGCAGTTGTTTCAACAACTTTCTAAATCGTGCAATTAGTAGGCGTTAATTTATTTTTATTGGTAGGCGTACCCTGAGTCGAACAGGGACTAAGAATTTATAAGAATCTCGTGCTAACCGTTACACCATACGCCCATAACTAAATTTAGTTAGAGCTACATATTCGAGGTGTAAAATTGGCAAGAAGGAAGTTCATTCTTTAAAACTAGCAGACCCACACTAATATTTCAAGTGTGGATCTGCCTATGTAAACATTGAATAAATAAATCCCTATTTATTGTAGGTACACCAGCTTTGAGTAGTAATATCTGCTTTCCAACAGTTAGGTAAAGAATCTTCAATATCTAAAGACATATTATTCTCTGACAGCCAAGACATAAAACCAGTATCAATTTGAGATAATTCAAATATGCCTTTTATTTGCACACGAATGATACCTTTTTTGAAGCCCCCCTCAGAACAACCTATTTGTCTATAATTCAATCCATTTAGAGAAATTTTTGTACTACGCTCACCATGCTCTGTCACTAGCTTGTAGACATTGATAGTATCTATGTAAACATCACCAACCCACTTTTTAACCGTGAAAGCGCACTGATGGGTCACATCTGGAGCGATTGAAAAGTTATCATTGATGACATCTGTGGTGGAATATTGTGCAGCAAAGACAGGTGTAGCAAATAAGAACAGGGAAAGTAGCAATTTCATTGAAAAAAATCTCCTTGAGGGCGGTTAATTAGATCGTGTAATTTACTCATCTTTAAAGTTTTGACAACCAAAAAAATGAATGTATAAGGGAGGTGAGGAATACTTAACTCTGGTGATATATGCCTAAAACCGCCGAAGGGGCGTCAATCAAAGGTCATCTACATGACCTACGTAATAGATTGGGAGAACTCCAGTCCCGTATCTATATGGGAAATGCTAATAAAGAAATGTCAGATAGTTGCTTTGATAAATGTATTGAGAAACTTGATGAAGCAGTTAAAGAAACTCAAGTCCTAGCTGAGAGCTTATTTCATCAAACTCTTCCAGGTGACACACCCAGCATGAAATTACGACATGCTTTGCTGAAGCTAGAGCAGCGTGATAAAAGTTCAATGCTTGTTCATATAAACACTTCCGTCCAAGAAGCGATGGAAGTCTATGGAACTGACAAAGACTTCGCTTTGATTGCAAATGAGCTTATTCGTAATGCAGCCAAAGCCCATGCCAGCCGGTTAACCATTACTGCTTCTGATCGTGGCTTAGATCATTTTAAAATTCTCTTCTTAGATAACGGTGATGGCATGTCCAAAAAGCAATGCGACAATTTGGGATTTGGTCAACGAAAAGAGGGGCATGGAGGGCATGGGGTAGCTTTACTTCATGAGCTTGCCCACAAGATGGGAGGTCATATTTATTGGCTCCCAACATCCCAACAGCATGGGGGCAGCTATGTAATATTAACACTTGGAAAAGTGACGCCAGAAAGTGAGGTATATAATGGACAAGATGCACTGTCTTAAAGGGACTAAGATCCTTTGTGTCGATGATAATTCAGAAGCTTTATATTTGATTAGCTTAATACTCCAAAGACACGGAGCCGAAGTAATAACTTGTAACTCAGCAGAAGAAGCTATTGGATATTTAAACTCCCACAAATTCGATATCATCTGCTCAGATATTGATATGCCTCCTGGACTTGATGGATATGATCTAGCTCACGCTCTCAGAAAAATGGAGAGCGATGATCCTAGTCGAGTGGTCACCCCCTCTGTCGCAGTATCAGGAAATGCTAAAAATCCTAATATTAAAAAACGCTTTGCTGATTTCCAAGTCTATATGCTCAAGCCATTTGATCCCAAACGACTTGTCGATGTAATCCAGCGACTAGTAGAAGCTGATGGGGCTTCTGTGAGAGCAGGATCACTTGAGAGCTGGGAAGCAGAACAAAAAGTCTAGCTTAGTACTAAGATTGATATGCGGAATATACAATACAGAACTACTGCCGCAAGGCTTTGAGTGGTGCAAATCCCTCTCCCGCAACCACCTTCTTGAATTGTGCAAGCACCGCTTGCACTGTTGCGTTGTGCTGAAATTATGGTAAATGCGACGAAGTAAGTTTTGGAAATTTCATTTGTGGTGCTGCTTTTAGTGGCACCCATTTTTCATTAAGAGCCTTGCTTTTCGGTTTAACTTCTCCTACCCTCTTTTTTCATCAATCACTTTAGGAGAATATTATGTTGAAGTTTGTTTTAAGTTTTTTTGTATTTCTGATTTCTGCGATAGCTGTTGCTGATGCTCCTTCTTACGTTCGTGTTCGGAACATTGCTTATGCCGGTAGCGGCTGTCCTGCTGGTACTGTGGCAGGTAGCATTGCTAACGACCGTCAAGCTTTCACCCTTTTGTTTGACAGTTACATTGCTGAAGTTGGTCCTGGTATTTCGATTCGTGAAAAGCGTAAAAACTGTCAATTGGCAGTTGCTTTAGACTTCCCACAAGGTTGGTCGTTCAGCATCTTTACGGTTGATTATCGTGGGTACGTTGATTTGGACGGTGGGATTGTTGGAACGCAACAGTCGTCTTATTACTTCCAAGGTCAATCTACTACGGCTCGTCTAGCTAGTAACTATTACGGACCTCTAAGTCAGAATTACCAAATCCGAGATACTCTAGGGATCAGTGCAGTGGTTTGGTCACCTTGCGGAGCTTCTAGAGCTTTGAACATTAATACTGAAGTTCGTTTGAATAACTCTAACAATCCTACAGGTTCTGGAATCATGACTACTGACTCTATTGATGGTGTAGTTAGACAACTATACGGATTTCAATGGCGACGTTGTTAGTGTTTGATGCGAATTAGCTCAGTTGGTAGAGCGCAAAACTGTTAATTTTGATGTCCCTGGTTCGAGCCCAGGATTCGCAGTTTTCCAAATTCCCCAAAGATTTAGCATAAGAGAAGGGGTAGTGGTTAATGATATAACACACTACCCCTAAACTGTAACTTACGAGATTCGTTGACCTTTCACAACAGCTCTGCTGCCAGGAAGTGCATGGGCGGTTATTTGAGACATAAACCATCCACGAACTGGACGACCAACAACGGCTGCGTTGGTAGCTTCAACAGTCAGAGGTTTACGTTCCATGAGTACGCCAAGTGCTTTTGGAGTTCCAAGGAAGTAAACTTCGCCTGGATTAAGAACTTGGAGGTTCTCTTCACGGAAACCGTCAGTCAACAGCGAGACACCGAAGAAGGAACCAAGGTTCCCTTCTTGGATGATGGCATGTTTCGAAACTGGGTCGTAGTAGGACGCAAATTCAGTGTCAGTTAAGATATCGTTCCAGAGGTCAATTGCCATGAGGCAATGAGCAACAGGAATCGTCCAACGAGCAATTTGGGTTCTCATAGCTTGGAACACACTTGGAGTGAAAGCATTGAAGAACACTAATTCGTTGTAGGTTGGAGCTGCTTGATCAAAGAGAGCCTTGGTACGCAAATCTTCTTGACGAAGAACTTGCTCAAGACCGTCATTGTATTTGTGCTCAAGCAAATCAGTATCTGCTAATTCGAGTTCGAGGTCGTCGATCTCAATGCGGCAGATAGTGTAAGCATCAGGTGGATGAATGTATGCTTGACGAACCATGCTAGCAACAACCGTTGGGTTGGTGTTTGCGATGTAATAAGCAACAACATCTTTTTTACGGATAGCGACACGACCGATGTCTCCACGCTTGATTGGCTTGAAGCCAAGAACCTTCCGTGTGAAGCCTTCACGACCAAGTGCTTCGTAGATCTCTTCAGCGACAGTTTCGCCAAGAGCTTGCCACTTAACACCAGTTTTATCGTTAAGAGCTTCAGCAAGTGCTTGTGAACGAGCTTCAACAGTCAAACGATGTTCATCAGCCGACATGGTTTCTGAATCGTTACGAGCGATAACACCACTACGAACACCTTGGATCATGTTACCAATTTGATGAATCAAATCAGATTTGTCCGAAGCGTTTAGTTCCCCATTAGCACCAGCAATACGCTGTCCGCCTTTGGTTCGGAACTCGGTAACTGGAATTTTTTGTTGGTACTGAGCACCAACTCTTCCACGAGATAGTTTCATTTTAGAACTCCTTAATATTAATTTGCTTACAAAAAAGAACACATAGGTACATCACCGCTTTGCCTTTTTAAAAAAAGCATTACCAGCTTCAGCTTCTCTTGTGTTTGGGTTCGTTAGTTTTTAAACTTTGACCCTAATTAGTTCTTTGTAAGCTCGGAGTCTGTGCTCTGGGAGCTAGCTGCATAATTACGAGTCAGGTGAGAAGCCTGCTCAAATGATTAAATATAATTACTATAAAAAATAATCTTAGTAGTCATTTTGAAATTATTGTCTTTTTTCCACTTTTTGATAGGTATAAAGATATGACTAGAGCAGAAAGACGTTTTGAAGAACGTTTAAAAAAGAAAAAGCGTTTGAAGTTACAGATCCATGAACACCTTTCCAATCAACCTAATGAGAGGTTTGAGGGTCAATTAAAAAATGGTCATGGAGCTTGTGGTTGTCCAATCTGTAAACCCTACAAACATGATTTAGATAATGAAATGAAACATTCAGATCAAAAGCGTGTGAAGGAAGTGGGTGATGTCTAAAGGATATATTATCAGTCAAATAGGTTGTAGCAATTGTTACAATGCTTGGTTTGAGGATGTCAACTTCATACGACTTCGGCTAGAATAAATGGAGCAAGAAAGATCTATGATGCTTGCAATAAGTGTTATAATTCATTAACTGAAAGTTACAGATATCCTTCAGGTTTAAGTGGTTTTTTTCCTTCA
>Ga0163144_10030965_pt1 | contig 10221 bp, 6 predicted proteins | sample OliLak19BULKMAT1_FD_123175 | JGI IMG/M metagenome (GOLD analysis project Ga0163144, IMG submission 123175) | Freshwater microbial mat bacterial communities from Lake Vanda, McMurdo Dry Valleys, Antarctica - Oligotrophic Lake LV.19.BULKMAT1 | ecosystem: Environmental > Aquatic > Freshwater > Lake...
AAATGCCGTACAAAAGCACAGAAGTTTATCCATTTTATGCCAGTAACTACCCTCCGTTTTATCATGTGGTGCTTGCGCCGTTTGTATGGTTTTTTGGCGAAGCCTACTGGTATGGACGGTTGTTTAGCTTTGTCAGTACGCTAGTAACAGCTTATGCCATTGGGCGCGTGGTGCTTCGGCACACCCAAGCAAGGCATGTTGCCTTCTTAAGCGGACTCGCCTTTTTAGCCTCTAATACCGTCTATCACATCGGGGCGTTGTTTCGGCAACATATTTCTATGGTGATGTTTGAAACACTAGCCATTGTGATTCTGGCATACGCCTTCCCCAACAAAAAACCAAAAGGCATTGCACTAGGGTTTTTGATGCTTATTTTGGCGGGCTACACCAAGCAACTGGCTATTTTTACCGCGATTGCGGTGTTACTATGGGCGTTTTTGCAAAACCCGCGCAGAGCTATCCTTTGGGGAATAGGGTTTGGGCTAGCAGGTCTTGGCATCTTCGCCTATCTTACGGTGGCAACAGGGGGCGAATGGTGGCGACAAGCCATCCTTGCCAACGTGGGGGGCATTAACGCCATACAGGTGTTTGCGCTCTTCAAACTAACGTTTCAGTTACACGGCTTTTTATTATTGCCTGCGCTGGCTTACGTGGTGTATGAACTATATATAGAACGTCTGTCGCTTTATAGTGTGTGGTTGGTAGTTACACTGATACTAGGGGGCATTAGCTCTGGCACATGGGGCGGTGGCGATAGTTATTTTTCTACAGCCATCGGCGCAACTTGCCTTGTAAGCGGGCTGGCATTGGGGCGTTTATGGCAACACCGCAACCACGCTCTACCCTATATTCGGGTGGCTGTATTGCTACTGATTCCATTACTTTACATCGGCTATGGGCGAGCGACCTTAAAGATGCCAACCGATGGCGCATTTGCACCCTTAGCGAGTGCGCTTAATATTCAGCCAAACGCCATGGGGCGATTTTATGATAGCGCAAGCCGTGATGTAGGGGGATATGCCTATATTGGGCATTTTACCACCCCTGAGGACATCGCAATGGGGCAGTATATCGTCTCGTTGATACAGGCAGAAGAGAAACCTGTGCTTAGTGAAGAAGCAGGCTTTTCGTTGGTTGCAGGACGTGATGTTATTACCAACCCCACACAGTTACTCAACCTTGAAAAAGCGGGGCTTTTTAACGGTGAAACGCTCATCAAGATGATACAAGAGCAAGCGTTTGGCTTGATTATCTTTAGGGCGCAGTTTTACCCTAGTAGCGTGTTAGAAGCCATTTGGCAATTCTATGAGCAACGCGAAACTGTACCAATGAACGGCTTCGAATACCTTATTCTCTATCCAAAATCATAGCGCAAGAGAGACTGACTGCATGAGCACTGCCTATATTTCGCACCAACGTTATTTAGAGCATCGCATTGTGGGCTATAACCACGTTGAAAACCCAAATCGCTTGTTAAGCGTGTGGGCATCCCTAGACGAAGGCAAGCTAACAGAGCGTATGATGCCCTTAGAACCGCTCCTCGCAACAGAAGAACACTTATTGGCAGTACATACGCCCGACCTCATTGCACGCTATCAACGGCTAGTGGCAGAAAACCGCACCGCCATGATAGACCCTGATACATATGCGTTGCCTGTCTCTTATGAGATTGCGCGTCTGTCAGCTGGGGGTGTCATTCGTGGGGTGCGAGCCGTTGTTAATGGCGAAGCACACAACGCGCTAACCGCCACACGCCCACCGGGTCATCATGCCACGCCTAGCCGCGCGATGGGCTTTTGCCTTTTAAGCAATATAGCGATCGGCGCACAATACGCCCTAGACCACTTAGGGCTATCACGCATTCTGATTGTTGATTATGACGTGCATCATGGCAACGGCACACAAGACGTTTTTTATGGTGATGACCGCGTGTTTTTCTTGTCATTGCACCAATACCCATTCTACCCTTCCAGCGGCAAAATTAATGAAACAGGCGCAGGCAAGGGCAAGGGCTATACGCTTAACGTTCCTTTGCCCGCAGGACACGGTGATGCCAGTTATGCCGAAGCGTTTAAGCAAATTGTGTGGAAAGCCGCCCAACGCTATAAACCCGAACTCATTATGGTTTCGGCGGGCTTTGATGCCCACTGGCGCGACCCACTAGGCATGATGCGTCTTTCGCTGAAGGGGTATGCACACATTACCCGCGAACTCATCCAAATGGCAGAAACGCTGTGCAACGGCAAAATTGTCTTTGTGATGGAAGGGGGCTATGACCTAGAAGCACTGGGTAATGGTGTAAGAAACATTGCACACGCCTTGCTTAAAGAGGACACCATCAGCGACCCATTAGGCGATGCCGGTGGAAAAGACCCCGACCCACAGCCGATTTTAGATGAAATTGCCAAGATTCACGGGCTATAAAAAAAGGGCGCAAATGCGCCCTTTTTGATGTGTTTATGACAGCGACTGAACGCGCTTACGTAATGCTTCTAGCTGACGCTGAAGTGCCGTTAGCGAATCCTCTTGTTCTTGATAGCGTTTTGCGAGTGTTTCTAGCTGGCTAAACACGGGAATTAGCTGTTGCTTGCCATATTGTGTTAGGCGATGGCGTTCTTTACGAGTAACCTCATCCAGCGTGTCTTTATAGCTCTTGATGAGCGTATCAATACGTTGGTTAAATTCGTTATGGGTGTCGGTGATGGCTCTGCGATAAGCACGTACAGCAGGCACACCAGCCACCACAGAAACCGCAGCACCTAACAATAGCGCAGGCAACACCAATGGAAACGCAGCTAATCCGCCCGGAGTTGCAATGGCAATGAGCATGGTTAATAGACCACCAAACGTTGCCAGCCCATACCGTTGAAACGTACCAATATTCTCATCAAACTGTGCTTTTAGCTGGCTTAACACATCACCAGACATATTCGTTTGTAGCTCTTCTTCTGCTACACGAATGGCTTCTTCTAGGTTTTGGCGTTGTTCGGCATAAATACCCGCGTCAAACCCCTCTTTTTGTTTTTCTAGCAAGTCTTGAAGTTTGTTAAGGCGTTCAATAACGCTGTTCCAATAGTGACGGCTTTGGTCAATTACATTGCTTACGTAATTGGTCGCCATTTCGTTGATATCGCGCTGTGTGCGCCCAATAACCACTTCTTGGAATTCGCGCTCTAATTGCTCTTTAGAGGGTGCGCCACCATACAGGCGCACACGCAAATTATCATCAATAAAGCGCGTCCCTCGTTGGCGAATCCCTTCCAGCGTGGTCGAAATAGTTTTGGTGATGCTGGCGAGTCGTGCCTCCAACCCCGAAGATTGGCTATCAATTTCATCTTCAATCGTACGCACGCGCCCCATATTACTTCCCACTAAGGTGGTATTCTCTTTGGCACGTCCCAAGCGTACTTTTAGCACACGCTCTACGGTTTCTAGCTCACTAAGTAGTTTTTGCTTGGCAGGTGGGGCTTCTAAATACACACCGCGCAGATGTGCCTTAATTGCGCCCATTCCGCCCGCATCCCCATCTAACGAATTTAGAGCATCTTTTGCCGAAATTTCAAAAATCAGGGGTTCAATGTTTAGCTTCTCTTTCGCCATATTTTCTACAAAACGGCGCACTTCTTGGCGTTCTGTCGGTTGTAACAAGTCCACTTGGTTAATGACAAGAATAATCTTCTTGCCATAGGACTGTACCAACTCTAGGTACATACGCTCTGTTTCTGCAAAGGCTTGTTTGGCATTTAGCAAAAACACCACAAGGTCGCTACGATGCAGAAAGGACTTGGCTGTTTTTTCGTGTTTCAAGAATACCGAGCCAGTACCAGGAGTATCTACAATAGCCACCCCAAACGCGCCTGTATTCGGATGTCCCCACACACGCACCCCATCTTCACGGACTTCTGGTTTGCGTTGGGGGGTATCACTGTGGCAAATCATCTCGATATACTCGGTTGTGGGTGTAATGCCCATATCCAGCATCTTATCGCCCAGAAGCGCGTTAATAAACGTAGACTTGCCCGCGTTAAACTCACCAATCACCACCAACATAAAGAACATTTCGCGCAAGTCTTGGGCAATATCGCTTAGGCGTTTGCGGTCTTCTTTGGTTGCTTCGTCTTCTTCAAAGAAGGCTTTAGCGATGTCGTTGATAAGTTCTATTGTTTCTTGGCGATAGGTGGCAATTTCACCCTCTAGCCCAACCAACATGGAAGTTGTCGTCATCTGTTTTGCTCTTTCTACAGCTTAATACCCAAGATATTGCGTTTACCCAAATCGTTAAGGTCATCTTCTAGCTTCGTTAGCGTTTGTTCCGCATTTTTAAGCTGTGTCATTTGCTTATTCTGTAAGCTACTTTGTGCTTCAATCAGACGCACAATGGGGCTAACGACTTCACGGCGCAGTTCTAGGGCATAGTTAATGTGTGTATCTGTGGCTTTTAGCAAGGATGCTGTATATACCGTCTGTATTTCTGTCAGGCGTTTGGCATATTGGCGATGTAAAAACCGCCCACGAAGAGGCATTGCAACAAACCCCATAAGGCTCATGAGCAAAAGCACGCCCAGCGCAATCCACGCTACAGGGGCATCAGAACTCGCAGAAACCGCCCCAAACACCGAAAACAACGCAATCAACAAGATAATTACCACCAACTGCCACACGGCTAGGATGACCAGCGCGTTTTGTCGTTGGTCATTCAGATGTTGTGTTTCTTGTGTTTTTATCTTTTCTACCACATCCTCCAAAGGTTTGCGTAGGTCAGATAAAAACGTGCGGTTATAGCTGGTGGGGACTTGAATAGAGCCGATGAGCTTGTCATGTAGCTCCTTTGGAAAGCTACTTACTTCTTTTCTGCCGTATAGCATAAGGTCGGCAAGGTCTTTTTGGTCTTGTCCTTCAAATCGTGACGGGAGTTTGTTTACCACTGTAAACAGTTCGTCTAAAGGTTCAAAGACTTTATGCGTTGTAAAGGCTTCTAGCACATAGGTGGGCTTCTTTGCGCCACGAATAAAACGTGCAACAAACGTCATTTCTAAGATGCCCCATCCCAACGCCCTTAGTGCGTTGGTAAATTGGAACAAGTCAGCGAGTGCGGTTTTTGCGCGTAAGATCGTGTCTTCAAACTTTGCCTCTATGTCATTGGCTGTTTGACGGGCTGTTTTCGCCAAGTCTTGGCGTTGGCTTTCTAGCTGGCGTTCAACGTTATCTACCACCATACGATGCTGGTCAAAGGCAGATTGATTGTTCTTTAGAGTGTCCAACGCAAGGTTATGTGCGCTTTGGGCAATACGTAGGGGCGTTTGTAGCTTTTGGCGTAGACGGCTCGCGTCGCTTAAGTGGGTAGCAATATAGCTCTCAATGGTCGAAAGACCACTCTCGCGCCACAGTTCGTGGTTCTTTGTGCCGTCGTCCTGCCACGCACTCTGCCCAATTTTTGCAGACACCATCCACACATCTGGCACAAAGCCTAGTTTCGTTTTGCTTTGTTCTCGCACATAATCATGAACCTTTTTACGGTCTTCTTCTTCCAAAAGGTCAGCTTGGTTAATAACTAAGATAACCTTCTTGCCATATTCCTTAAAAAGCTGAAGCGTTTCTAGGTTACTTTGGGTCATGGCTTGTGTAGACAGCATCACAAACAGCACCACATCAGCACGATGAAGAAATTTGCGTGTGGTTTCTTCGTGTTCTTTGAAGATAGATTCTAAGCCGGGCGTGTCTACAAAACTCACCTTACTTAAAAACGATGAAGGGTGGTAAATCGTGTCTACTGCACCCACACTTAAGCCCATTTGCGCGGTTTCGCCGTAGCGTAGGATAGAAATACGGTCTGTAGTGGGTGTAGACCCCACGCGCAAAACGCTATCATTGCCTAAAAGCGCGTTGATAAGTGAGGATTTGCCTGCGTTAAATGCGCCCACAAACATCATCAATAACGGATGGTCGGCGTGGAACATGGCATCACGGACTTGTCCTACACGGTCTTCATCGTAGTTTGTGATACGAGGCAAAACGTCTAGGAGTTCCGTCATCAGGTCTATTTCACGTTTGCGAAGCGACTCATATTCTTGCAGTAGCTTTACATCTATTTGTTCAGTCAAGATGTTTCACCTTTGCGAAGTTTGTTATACTTGTCTAGCATAGTCTAAATTGTGAAGGCGTTCAATAGGCACATCAAAACCGTTTTAGCATCTTATTTTTATTCAAAAGCCACAACAGAAAAGAAACCCTATGAGCCTGAATACTTCTATTCACTACGTTGGTAACCGCCTTTTTGTGGACGATGTAAGCGTCCTTAGCATCATTCATGAGGTGGGTACGCCTACTTATATTTATAGCCTCAAACGTGCTATTAGCAATTATCATCGCATTCAAGAGGCGTTTAAGGGCATGAGCGCGCACGTTCACTATAGCGCAAAAGCCAACGCTAACCTTACACTCTTACGCGCCCTACACAATGCAGGCGCAGGCATAGATGCCGTTAGTGGCGGTGAAATTTTCAGGGCAAGGCAGGCAGGCGTTCCTGCCGAAAAGATTGTGTATGCAGGGGTAGGCAAAACCGACTCAGAAATTCAATACGCCTTAGAAGAGGGTGTGGGCTGGTTTAATGTAGAAAATGTGGCAGAATTACACCACATTAACACCATCGCGCATAGTTTGGGCAAACACCATGTGAAGATTGCACTGCGCCTAAACCCCGATGTCACCGCCAATACACACCCCTATATTGCAACGGGGCATGGGGGCGCAAAATTTGGGCTTACCGCCGAAACCGTGAGTGAAGTTTTAGCAAACCAAGCCCAATACCCCGAACTAGAATTTGCAGGGATTCACGTTCACATCGGCAGTAACCTTCAAGACACACACGGCACAGCCGAAGCCGTCACCCGCGCATTAGAGCTTATTGCGCCTTATCCGCACATTCGCACAGTCAATATGGGCGGTGGCTTGCCTGCTCAATACGAACAGGATAAACCTATACCCGAATTTACAGCTTTTGCAGACAGTGTGCGCCCTTTGCTTAAGGGCTATGAAGTAATTTTAGAGCCAGGACGCTCGATTATTGCGGATAGCGGGATTCTAGTGAGTAGTGTGCTATACCCCAAGTATCAGGCGGGGCAACGTATGGCGATTGTCGATGCCAGCATGACAGAAATCATGCGCCCCATGCTTTACCAAGCACGCCACGAGATTGTACCCTTGCACAAAGACCCCAATGCCGATCAATACCTTACCCAAGTGCATGGACCCGTCTGCGAAACCACAGATGTGCTAGGGCGTGACATGCCCTTACCCCTCTTAGAAGAGGGCGATTTACTGGCAATTTTAACGGTAGGGGCCTATGGTACGGTAATGGCAAGCAATTATAATGCTCGCCCGCGCCCCACAGAAATTGTGGTGCGTGAAGACGGTAAAACGTGGTCGGTTGCCCGACGGCGTGAAACATGGCAAGACTTGATTCAACATGAGCAAACTGTAATATAAAGCGAAAAGCGACCTCATGAGTATGGGGTCGCTTTATTTTTCTGGGGTGTGGTGTTAACTGGACTTGAACCAGTGACCTAGCGATTATGAGTCGCTCGCTCTAACCAGCTGAGCTATAACACCGCCTAGTTGCGGAGGCTGGATTCGAACCAACGACCTCCGGGTTATGAGCCCGACGAGCTACCTCTGCTCTACTCCGCGTTGACAAATATAACAGCATAAGCCCATTATGTCAACCACGAGTTTTAAGCGTCTTCGTTATCTATCACTTGTTGCGTTACACGATACACATCTTCAAGGGTTTTACCGCGCGCATCTTCAATGCGGTTCATACGCTTTTGAAACTGCATCATGGCATAGTTCACAAAGTCATCCACGTTTAGTCCAAAGGGAACGGGGTCGTAGTGTGCAAAAACCTCATGAATGACGCCCACGGCAGGCATTAGCAGCTCGTTCATGGTTTGCTCGGCAAAGTCCCACAGGTGTGGGTTTTCTACAATGAGGCGTGAAATGAGAAAGATACCATAGGCAATGTGGCGAGATTCGTCTTGCTTTAGCTTTTGGATGCCTTCTGTGTTACCCGTCATCAAGCCGTTATTCTTTAGCATGGTAAAATAGGCGTGATAGCCCGTTTCTGCCAACACCCCTTCTACAATCATGTTGTAAGTAATGCTGGCTTGTAACTGTGCTTCTGGCGATTGGTCAATCATCAGGCGGTCAAGAGCCGTTGGCAACGCTTCATAGAAAATAGTGCTATAGTTTTCACCATGAAAGTGCGTTAGGTCATTGCTTCCCACGCCACACACTTCATGAAGAAACCGTTGAAAAAAGTCGGTGTGTTTGGCTTCTTCCCAAAGAAACGTGGTTAAAAACATCTCTTCTTCTAGTCGTCCCTCTTTGGCAATCGTCATAATTAACGGCAACAAGTCTAGGGTTACGGCTTCTTCGCCTGCCACAAACAACGACGTAAGGCGCAAAATGACATCTTTTTCATCATCTTTTAGCCCCTGCCAGTCGGCTTTATCTTTGGTGAAGTTAATATCACTCGGATTCCAAATGCCATATTTTTTAGCTTTTTCAAATAACCTCATGGGGGGAGATTGGCGGTTTAAACCCCGTGTAGTGGTTACAAATGCTTTATGTGATGAAGTCATCCGTCTGTTCTCCTATTTTTCAAATAAGCCTCTTATCTGTTAGCTTACCGCTATTCACGTGGGTTCGCAAGGGAACAGAAACAAGCTATATCTTTTGAACACGGTTCGCTTGTTTTACAATGAATTCCAAACTAACCTCTGTAAAAGGATTTTTTACAATGGATTCGCGTTTAAACAAGTTTGCAGACCTTTTGGTCAATTATTCAACCGAAGTAAAAGCAGGCGATTGGGTAGGTATTTTGGGGGATGTAACCGCATTACCCGCCCTTCGCGCCATCTATACCCACGTATTAGAAGCGGGAGGGAATCCTACCCTACTCATCAGTGATGAGTGGATGGATCGTCAGTTTGTTCAGCAAGCCAATGACGAGCAAATTGCATGGCTAGACCCCTCTCAAACGCTGTATTATGAACAAGCCGATGTCTATATTCGCGTGCTAGGCACAGCCAATACCCGCGCTATGACCAATATCCCCGCCTCTAAAGTACAAAAAGTGCGTGCTGCCAAACGCTCTTGGCTAAATACACGCCTACAACGCTCGGCGCGTGATGAGTTTCGCTGGGTAGGGACGCTCTTCCCCACCGAAGCCAGCGCACAGGAAGCCAACATGAGCTTAGAGGATTATGAGGACTTCGTTTACAAAGCCATGTTCTGCGACAAAGACGACCCCAAAGCAAATTGGTTGGCATTGGGCGAACACCAGCAGCACAAAATTAACTTCCTAAAGGGCAAGAAGAACGTGCGTTGTGTGGGCCCCAATGTAGACCTTACCCTATCGATTGATGGGCGTTCTTTTATAAACAGCCACGGCAAGCGTAATATGCCCTGTGGAGAAATCTTTACGGGCCCCGTAGAAGAAAGCGTGAACGGTTGGGTGCGTTTTAGCTACCCCAGCCTCGTGGGGGGACGTGCTGTAAGTGGCATCGGGCTTCGTTTTGTCGATGGCAAGGTGGCAGAAGCCAAAGCCGAGCAAAACGATGAGCTATTACAAGCCCAGCTCAACACGGATGCAGGAGCGCGTTACTTGGGTGAATTTGCTATCGGCACAAACTTTGGCATTACCCAATTCACCGGCAATATCCTCTATGACGAAAAAATTGGTGGCACAATTCACATGGCAATTGGCATGGGCTACCCCGAAACAGGCAGCAAGAACACCAGTGCCGTCCATTGGGATATGATTTGTGATATGCGCGACAACAGCGAAATTTACATTGACGGTGAGCTATTTTACAAAAACGGCGAGTTTGTCGTTTAAGGCTTAAAAAAGAGCGATTAAAAAGAGGGATAATCGCACATAAGCGTATCCCTCTTTGATTTATCCTAGTAGCAAATCACCATTTGCGCCCTGTTTTTCTGCCATCAAGCCCCGTAATTCAAACACTTGGTCACGAAGGGCTGCTGCCTTCTCAAACTCTAGTTGTTGGGCAGCGTTCTTCATTTCTTTCTCTAGCTCTTTAATCATCTTGGCTAGGCGTTCTGCAGGTAAGCTGTACATATTCACTTTTTTCGCTTTTTCGCTGTCTTCGCCTGCTTCTGCCGTTAAGGCTTTTACACGGTCTGTTAGGTCACGGATTTGCT
>Ga0163144_10030966_pt1 | contig 10220 bp, 3 predicted proteins | sample OliLak19BULKMAT1_FD_123175 | JGI IMG/M metagenome (GOLD analysis project Ga0163144, IMG submission 123175) | Freshwater microbial mat bacterial communities from Lake Vanda, McMurdo Dry Valleys, Antarctica - Oligotrophic Lake LV.19.BULKMAT1 | ecosystem: Environmental > Aquatic > Freshwater > Lake...
TAGTTCGGGCGCCCGAGCGTGATCCGCACCACGTGTGTGGCGCCGTCATCGACGAGCGGAATGGACAAGTGGTTGACCGGCGCGCCATCCAGTTCCGCCTTCGCCACGCCGCGCCAGACGCGATGAGGATTGGTGACCCGAATGTTGTAGCGCGACGATCCGTGGCGCCACTCGATGGCATATTCCGGCCACGATGACGGCACGCACGGATCGATCATGAAGGTGTTGCCGCGGCGGCGCAGGCCGAGAATGCTCTCCAGGCCGGCGCGATACAGCCAGCCCGCCGAGCCGGTATACCAGCTCCAGCCCCCGCGGCCCGCGTGTGGCGGCCGCGCGTAGACGTCGCCGGCCAGCACGTACGGCTCGAGCCGATAGCGCGCCACTTCGGCGGCCGTGCGGCTGTGGTTGATCGGGTTGATCATGTGGAACAACTCGCTGGCCTCGTCGCCGCTCCCCAGTTTCGCGATCGCCATCACCACCCACACCGCCGCGTGCGTGTACTGCCCGCCGTTCTCGCGGATGCTTGGCGGGTAGCCCTTGATGTAGCCCGGATCCTGGTCCGACTTGTCGAACGGCGGGGTCAGCAGCAGGATGACCTTCGACTGCCGCGCGATCAGCGACGCGCGCACGGCATCCATGGCGCGCTCGGCGAATCGCTGGGGCACCGCCCCCGACAGCACCGACCACGACTGCGCGATCGAGTCGATGATGCACTCGTCGTTTTGTGCCGACCCCAGTGGCCGGCCGTCGTCGTAGTAGCCGCGGCGGTACCATTCGCCGTCCCAGGCCTCTTCCAGGCGCGACGACAGGTGGCGCGCCTGCTGGCGGCAGCGGGCGGCCAACGCGCGGTCGCCACGGCCTTCGCAGATCGCGACGAAGTCGGTAAGCACCGCGTAGATGAAGAAGCCGAGCCACACGCTTTCGCCGCGGCCTTCGGCGCCGACGCGATTCATGCCATCGTTCCAGTCGCCGCCACCCATCAGCGGCAGGCCGTGCGGACCGCTGGTCAGGCCGCGGTCGATGGCCCGCCGGCAATGCTCGAACAGCGTGCCGGTTTCCCCCGACAGCGTCGGCTGCTCATACGCTTCCGCCTCGCCGGGGGCGAGCGGTGGCGCCGTGAGGAACGGCACCTGCTCGTCGAGGACTCCGGTGTCGCCAGTCGTGCGCACGTACTCCGCGACCACGAATGGCAGCCACAGCAAGTCATCGGAGCAGCGGCTGCGAAGCCCGCGGCCGGCCGGTTCGTGCCACCAGTGCTGCACGTCGCCTTCCACGAACTGGCGCCCGGCCGCGCGCAGAATGTGTTCGCGCGCCAGTTGCGGAGCGGCCAGCAGCAGGGCCATCACGTCCTGCAACTGATCGCGGAAGCCATAGGCACCGCCAGGCTGGTAGTAGCCGGCGCGGGTCCAGAACCGGCATGACAGATCCTGGTAGAGCAGCCAGCGATTCATCATCATGTCGAACGAATCGTCTGGCGTGCGCACCTTGATCACATCCAGCGTGCGATCCCAGAACGCCTGCACCCGCTCGAGCGCGGCGGTGGCTTGCGCCGGCGACCCGTGCGCCTCAATCAGCGCCAGCGCGTGCGCGTGATCGCGGCCCTCGCCGAGCAGGAACACGATCTTTCGCGTCTCGCCTGGGCTGAGGACGATGCGGACCTGCAGCGCCGCGCACGGATCCAGCCCGGCGCCGAATTCTCCCGTCAGGCTGTCGTCGGCGAGCGCGGCCGGTTGCACCGCGGAACCGTTACGGCCGATGAACGAGCGGCGATTGCCGGTGGCCGAGATCGGACGCTCGCTGGCCGTGGCGAAGCACACCCGTCCGGCAAACTCGGTGTTGTAGGCGTTGGTGGCGAGCACCGCGCCGCGGCCGGGGTCGTAGTCGGTGATCACGTGCCGCTGCTCGGTTTCGCGCGGCGGTCCGATCGCCCAGTCGTTGTAGGCGAACACGCTCAGGTGCCGCGATGCCTGAGTGGTGTTGACCAGCGTCAAGTGCGAGTACTTCACCGGCTCGCTGGCATCGACGAACACCTCCAGCGAGTGGTGCACGCCCTGGAACGAACGCGAGAACCGCGTCACGCCGGCCCCATGACGGATCAGGAACCGGCCGCTCGACCGCTGGCGGGCCATCGGCCCCGGCGTCGGCGACCACGCCACGCCGGTGTCGTCATCGCGGATGTAGAGCGCCTCACCGCTGGGATCGGTCACCGGGTCGTTGGCGAACGGCGTCAGCCGATTCTCGCGGCTGTTGCCGGACCACGTCGTCGCCGAACCGCTCGAGCTGACGACCGTGCCGAAGCTCGGGTTGCTGATCACGTTCGCCCACGGCGCCGGCGTGTCCTGATCACCGTCGAGCACGATCGCGTAGGTCTTGCCGCCATCGGCGAATCCGCCCAGGCCATTGCCCAGGGTCAGGGCCGGCGTGCTGACGTTCATGCTGGGCCACGCCGGTGGCGCGAGGTCGGGCGTCTGGTCGCCGGCGCTGTGGGCGGACGTCGCGGCCAGCGGCAGCGAGGCGAAGGGCGCCTGGGGCGGTCGTGCCAGGTGGGCCCGCAGGTCACCACGCGAGGTTTCGAGCACCGCGCGCGCGGCGGCATTGAAGAGCATCCGCTCGGCCTGGCCCATGGTGTCGGTGCGCAGCAGGAACACGCCGCCCGGCTGGTGCTTCCACATCCGCCACGGACCATCGTCCAGCAGCGACGTGAGGCTCGATTGCACTTCGTCCATGTAGCTGACCGGATGCTCGTTGAGGACGACGAGGTCGACCTTCAGGCCTTTCAGCCGCCAGTACTCCTGGGCCTCCAGCACCTGGCGCACCAGCGACAGGTCGTGGTCTTGCACGCGCACCAGCATGATCGGCAGGTCGCCCGAGATGGCGTGCGGCCACAGGCCGTCTTGTCCCCGCTCGTTCGCGGCGAGCACGTCGGCGGTCGGCCGCAGCGAGCCGTCGGCGCCGACGACGCGCGAGGCAAGGCGTTCGAACAGCACCGCCTCGTCGCTCGACACGTCCATGTGGCGGCGGGTACTTTGCGAGTTCGCCAGGGCGAGCGCGAGCGTCCGCGAGGCGGTGCTCGGATCGCGGTAGGTCTGGGCCAGGGCGCGCGCCGTCTCGCGGTCGGGGGCAATCCCGGTGGCAAAGCACAGGCGCGCCGATTCGCCCGGCTGGATGCGCACGCGCTGGCGCAGGCTCAGGATTGGATCCAGCACGAACCCCGTGGTGCCCGACAACGGCCGCCCGTCGAGCGCTTGCGGGTTGGCGAGCGTATGGCCGCGGCCGATGAAGCGGGCGCGATCGGTTTCCCACTCGAGCGGCCCTTGCGGGCGGCCTTCGAGGCTCATGACGTGCATGGCCCACATGCCGGGATCGCGCCCGTCGCGGGGGCGCCGGTGGCAGAGCAGCGCCGAGCGCTCGGGGATGTAGTCGGTCTCGATGAACAGCTTGCCGAACGCCGGGTGCGCGAAGTCGTCTCGCAGCGTGGCCAGCGCCACCTCGACGTAGCTCGTGACGTCGATCTCGCGGATCCGGTCGCTGTGATTCACCAGCTGCAGGTAGCGAATCTCGACGTCGTGTTCCGGGGCGACGGCCACTTCCAGGTGCGCGGCGATGTCGTGGCTCCTGGAATCGAACACCGCCTTGTCGGGCAGGAAGGTGGCCAGGTAGGTGTCGGCCTCGCGGCGCGTCGGGTGGAACGTCGGCGACCACACCGCGTCGCTGCGGATGTCGCGCAGGTAGATGAAGTGACTGCCGGGATCGGTGGTCGCATCCTGGCGCCACCGCGTGACCGCCGTGCGATCGCAGAAGCTGGCGCCGCCGCCAGCGTTGGTCACCACCGTCACGAACTTGCCGTTCGACAGGAACTGCGAGTGCGGGAACACGGTGTGCGGCGTCTTATACCGGCGCAGCGGCACGCCCAGCGCCGGCGGCGTCACCAGCATTTCGTTGAGCGGCCGCGGCTCGGTGACCGGTTGCTGCCGTGGAATGCGTTCCTGCAACAGCAGCTCGGTGGCCCTGACTCGTGGATCGCTGTGGAAGCGCTCGATCATCCGGTCGTGGGTGATGGCGTTGGCCAGCGCGACCAGTGCCATGCCGGCGTGGTGCGCGAAGAACGCCGGCACGACCACCCCCTGGCCCGGTTTGTGGGCCACGCCGCCGTCGCGGTCGCTGTAGTCGATCGACTCGTAGAAGCCGTAGTCACCCAGCAGGCCGGCGTCGGCCAGCCGGCGCAGGTTGCGCGCGCTCTTGGCGGGATCGATCAGCACCGCCAGTGCCGTGGCGTACGGCGCGACCACCAGTTCGTCGCCCAGGCCGCGTCTCAAGCCCAGCCCGGGTACGCCGAAGGCTTTGTACTGGTAGTTGCCGTGACGATCGACGGCCGTGTAGGCCGATTCAGAAATACCCCACGGCGTGCCGCGGGTGGCGCCGTAGTCGATCTGCCGCCGCACGGCCATGCGGCACGAGACATCGAGCAGGGTCTCGGGATAGCTGCGCATCAGCAGCAAGGGCATCAGGTACTCGAACAGCGTGGCCGACCACGACAGCAGCACCGGCGAACCGTGCACGCTGGTGATGGTGCGGCCCAGGCGGAACCAATGCACTTCGGGCACGTCGCCCTTGGCGATGGCGATGAAGCTGGCCAGGCGGGCTTCCGAGGCGAGCAGATCGTAGAACGACGTGTCGAGACGCGCCGCGCCGAAGGTGTCGTGCAGCCGGAAGCCGATCGCGAACAACCGGCGCTTGCGGTCGTACAAGAACGAGAAGTTCATGGCGTCAAAGCAGGCATCGGTGCGCGTGGCGAGGGCGGCCAGCCGATCCGCCTGCGCCGGAGTGGCGTCGACCTGTGCCGCCAGCGATCGCAGGCCGATCGTGAGCGCCAGCAGCGCGCCCGCCAGGTTGCCGCTGTCGACCGTTGAGACGTACTTCGGCAGCAACGGCTCGCGGGTGTGCGTGTCGTACCAGTTCAGCAGGTGGCCTTCGTGGTGCTCGAGCTGATCGACCGTCGCCAGCGTGTGCTCGAGCCGCGACAGCAGCGAGTCGGTGTCGATCAATCCCAGGTCGTGCGCCGACAGCGTGGCCAGCAGGCCCATGGCGATGTTGGTCGGCGAGGTGCGATGGGCGACGCGTGGTTCGGGATCGAGCTGTACGTTGTCGGGCGGCAGGAAGCCGTGCTCGTCGGTGACGAAGGTGTCGAAGTAACGCCAGGTGCGTTCCGCCACCGTCCGCAGGTATTCGCGATCCTCATCCGTGATCGGCGGCCGCAGCGACGGCACCGGCTTGCTGAGGACGAACGCGATCAACGGCGCCGCCACCCAGAGCGCCAGCGTCAGCAGCGCGACCGGCACGGCGTCGGGCCGCGCGCTGGCGACCACCATCAGGCCCACACCGGCAATCAGCGGACTGGCCCGCATCGCGTCGTAGAAGTCGGACACCTTCAGGGAACCGTGCCGTTGCGCCACGGCCGCCGCCGTCTCCCATTGCAGCAGCCGGCCCTGGCCGCGCAGCAGGCGGGCCAGCGTGACGCCCACGGCGTGCAGCATGTCCCACGCCTGGTGCGCCAGGAAGGTCAGTTGCAACGCGACCCGCGCCAGGTCGGCCTCGAGGTCTTCGCCGGCGGCGCGCAGGTAGACGCGGACACCCTGGCCACGTTGCGGTCCACCCAGCAGTTGCAGGATCCGCGCGAGGATCGGGAAGCCAATCGTGGCCAACGCCATCAGCGTCCACGCCAGCGGCTGGCCCGGCAGCAACGCCCAGCCCGCCATGAACAGGGCCACCAGCGCCGGCGCCACCAGGCTGCGCCGCAGGTTGTCGAGGATCTTCCAGCGTGCGATCAATGGCAGCCGGTTGCGTTCAAGGCCGGTCCGGGTCGGCACCCACGGGAACAACCACCACAGGATCTGCCAGTCGCCGCGCACCCAGCGGTGCTGGCGCTTGGCGTGCACCAGCACGTTCGACGGATAGTCGTCCACCAACTCGACGTCGGTGACCAGGGCCGCCCTGGCATAAATGCCCTCGAACAGGTCGTGCGACAGCAGCGCGTTCTCGGGCACGCGTCCGTCGAGCGCGGCCGTAAAGGCATCCACGTCGTAGAGGCCCTTGCCCGTGTAGATGCCCTCGCCGAAGAGGTCCTGGTAGACGTCCGAGACGGCCGTCGTGTACGGATCGACGCCGGTGTGCCCGGCGTAGGTGCGGGCAAACAGCGACCCCGCGGCGCTGGCCATCGTCACGCTGACCCTCGGCTGCAGCACGCCGTAGCCTTCGACCACGCGCTTGAGTGCGGGATCGACGACCGGCTGATTGAGCGGATGCAGCATGATGCCGATCAGCTCGCGCGCGGCGTCGCGCGGTAATTGCGTGTCGGAGTCAAGGGTCAGGCAGTAGCGCACGCCCGGGAGCAACTCGAGCGGACCGACGCAGGTCGAGAAACTGGTGGTGGTGGCGCCACGCAACAGCCGGTTGAACTCCTCGAGTTTGCCGCGCTTGCGCTCCCATCCCATCCACACGTGCTCGCGCGGATTCCACAGACGATCGCGGTGGAACAGGAAGAAGCGTGGCCCGCTCGCGCCAGACAGGCGCGCATTCAGGCTGTTGATGCCCTCGCGCGCCGCGTCGAGAATGGCTTCTTCGCCGGGGACATGCTGCTGGTCGGCGTCCGGGAAATCGGTGAGCAGCCCGAAATGAATCTGCGGATCCAGGTTGCCGAGGGCCACCACTTCGAGGTGCTCGAGCCGGTGTTGCACGTTGTCGATCGACGTGATGATCGTCGGCACCACCACCATCGTCCGGGCGTCATCTGGAACCCCGTCGGTCAGATCCAGACGCAGCAACCGGCGCGGGGGCATGGTCATGGTGACCAGGCGCTGCGTGATGGCCAGCGCCAGGTCGCTGGCAGGGATCAGGAGCAGCAGCGCCGCCAGTGCCAGCATCAGCGGCGAGGCCCCGGCCTGCCGCGTGTAGGCGAGACCAACGGCGATTAACAGGGCCGTGATCGTGGTGATCGCGCCGAGGTAGATCGGTGTGGCGTGGCGCAGCGTGAAGCGGCGGAGACGCTTGGCCAGCGGTGGCCGATAGGCGAGGTCGATCTCGAGACCTTCGCGGCCGTTGCCGACCAGGTGATAACCGACATGCGCCGCCGCTCGCGACACTTTGTGCTCGGCCGCCTGGCGCGCCGATTCCACGGCCTTGAGGGCGACCCGAATCTGCGCTTCGCCGCTGACCTCGGCCAGCGCCTCGACCGCTTGCCGCTGGCGATCGCGGCTCAGGAAGTCGATGCGGGCGTACATGCCGCCCGGGTCGCGGCGCAGCACGCTGTCAACGAGGCTGACCGACTCCACGTACTGGCGCCAGTCGATGGTCGCGCACAGCCGCAGGCTGGTGATGGCGTTGGCGACCGAGGCCTGGCTGGCGGCCTGGCGCTGATGCTCGACGCGGACGATCTCCTCCGCCACGGTATTGCCGGCGATCAGGTGCGCTTCGAGCGCGGCGCGCAACGGCGAGCGGCGCGCGTCGTACTCACGGGCGCGGTGCAGCATCTGCACCAGGTAGGCGTCGTGTGAATCGACCGGGATCTGCACGGTGGCGTCCGCCGGCCCGGCGTCAATCTGCGCCACGTCGGCGTCGGCGGCGGCTCGGGCCGTGCGCCCGGCCAGGATCTCGGCGACCAACCGGCGCAGGTTCTCGATCAGCGCCAGCTTGAGCATGATCGGCCACGCCCAGAGCTCGCCGATGGTCAACGGCGCCACGCGCTGGTAGCTATTGAGGAACTGCGTCAGCTGCGGGACGTCGAGGCGGCTGTCGCTGTGGCGCAGCAACTCGACGGCAATGGCGTAGATGCGCGCATCGCCGGCCTTCTCGCGCGTCGCCAGCGCCGGCAACTGCTGGTAGAACTGCCGTGGCAGGTGCTCGCGGATCTCAACGATCTCGGAGGCGAGCAGGTGATAGTTGTCGAGGAACCACTCGCTGGCCGGCGTGACGAACTCGCCGTCGTGAACGTCCTCGGCCAGGGTCTGGTAGGCGTGGCGCAGGACGCGCGCGTTGTGGCTCAGGCGCCGGTAGATGCTGAGGGGCCGGCGGCGCTTGGGATCAACCGTGAAACTCGCCGCGAGGGCGAGCGCCCGCTCCTCAAGCCGCTCGGAGCTGAGCAGTTCATCGCGAAACGGTTTGTCGCTGTCGCGATCGTCACGAATCCAGGTGTCGAAGAACAGATACCCTCCGGCATTCCAAGCACAGTGCCAGGGGCGATCCCTCTACATTGTTGGTGACGCAGCCGGTTGTATCCCGGCGGCGACCGAGTGCCTCAAGACGACAGAGCGTCTGACGACACACACCAGTTGTATCACGGACGAGCAGGCCCGATCGGCACACGCGTTTGAGCGCACTAGCGTGTATAAGAGGCGACCGACCAGCCCGCCGAGCGCAGCCGTTCGGCGATCGTCGCGTGCCGCTGCAGCGCCATGGCCTGGCTCTGGAACGTCTCGACAATGCCACCCCGGACGTCCCAGTGAGGCAGCGTGATGACGCTGAAATCGCGGGCGCCTGACTTGGTGATGCCGCAGGTCATCATGCGGTTGCGCATGCGGAACTGCCAGCGCAACATCTCGCCGGCAGCTTCGGATTGAGGGTTGGTCGTCGTCTTCATGCCCTTTGTATGATCAAGATCGGTGCCAGCATTTCGTCGCGGTTCGGTGCCGGGTGGCGGGTCATATGCCGCGCCCATTACCCAATGTGGGAATCAGCTTGACCAAACACGTAGCGCCGGGCCGTGTCGGCGCGGCCGAGAAGCTGGATCGACATTTGCTTTTGTGCCAGGTATGTTGACGATCCTGCTTGTGATTCTCGTGTTGATGGCCCTGGGCGCGTTGCCGTCGTGGCCCCACAGCCGCTCGTGGGGCTACGCTCCAACCAGCACGCTGACGATCCTCGTGATCATTCTGCTGGTGCTCGTGCTGACCGGTCGCGTCTAGGCTTCGCCCTGGGCGACGCTCAGCAACTGCTGGCGATCACCTTCCTGTTGCGCTGGACAGATGAGCTGCAATTTCCATAGATTGGAAAGATGCGGCCAGACACCACGTGGGTTGATCGTCGTGCCTATCCATTTACCTCTCGCTACTGCTCGCTCGCGGCGGGAGAGATGCACTACGTGGATGAGGGGACCGGCGATCCCGTGCTGCTGGTCCACGGCACACCGACCTGGTCGGCGGACCAATCGGCCGGCTGCTCTATAAGTATGCGAACGCGTCACAGACGCTGATCATGCCGTCGGCCTATGGCGACAGGGCGAAGCTGACCAAGGCCATCCATCAGCAGTATCTCGACGTGTTCCGGGACCGCGCGGCGCGCGGCCAGGTGCTGCACGCGCTGGCCAGGGCGCTGCTTGGTTCGCGCGCTCACTACCAGGGCCTGCTTGACGCGCTGCCGTCACTACGCATCCCGACGTTGCTGCTCTGGGGAATGAAGGACCGCGCCTTCCAGCCATACCAGTTGGCGCGATGGCAGTCGCTGCTGCCGCACGCCACGACCGTGACGCTCGAGCAGGCCGGCCACTGGCCGCACGAAGAGGAACCTGCGCTCGTTGTCGAGGCGATCGAGCGGTTCCTGAATTAACATTGAGGGGCCCAATGCCCAACATCCTTCAGCGCCTTCCCGTCGGAGAAAACGTCGGCATTGCCTTTTCAGGCGGCCTCGATACCAGCGCGGCGCTGCACTGGATGCGCGCGAAGGGTGCCGTGCCGTTTGCGTATACGGCGAACCTCGGCCAGCCAGACGAGGCCGACTACGACGAGATTCCGCGCAAGGCCATGAGCTACGGCGCCGAGAAGGCGCGCCTGATCGAGTGCCGCGAACAGCTGGTGGCTGAAGGCATGGCGGCGCTGCAGTGTGGCGCCTTCCACATCACCACCGCGGGGCAGACCTACTTCAACACCACGCCGCTCGGGCGCGCGGTCACCGGCACCATGCTGGTCGCCGCCATGCGCGACGACGATGTCAACATCTGGGGCGACGGCAGCACCTATAAGGGCAACGACATCGAGCGGTTCTACCGCTACGGCCTGCTCGCCAATCCCAGCCTGCGCATCTACAAGCCGTGGCTCGATCAGACGTTCATCGACGAGCTCGGCGGCCGCAAGGAGATGTCGGAGTACATGATCCGGCACGGCTTCCACTACAAGATGAGCGTCGAGAAGGCCTACTCGACCGACTCCAACATTCTCGGTGCCACGCACGAA
>Ga0163144_10030967_pt1 | contig 10220 bp, 7 predicted proteins | sample OliLak19BULKMAT1_FD_123175 | JGI IMG/M metagenome (GOLD analysis project Ga0163144, IMG submission 123175) | Freshwater microbial mat bacterial communities from Lake Vanda, McMurdo Dry Valleys, Antarctica - Oligotrophic Lake LV.19.BULKMAT1 | ecosystem: Environmental > Aquatic > Freshwater > Lake...
AAAAACTCAGTAAAACTCTGTGCAGGTGGGTCGGACAGAATGACGATCGTCGGACGACAGACTGACTTAAGCCGGACGACAGGCTGACTAGAAATTTTATTTTATTTTTGGACGCAGACTTGTTCGTGACCGAACAGTTGATTGCACCATTCGTGATTGAAACAGATCTTCTGGTCTCTTCTCTATTTTTGGTGGTGTCATTTGGGGGAAGCACGGCCATCGTCCACTACTTTACTATCGATCAAGATCTTCTATCTGCAGCGATGCCAATAGCTATTAGCTAGCTAGTAGCGTAGTAGATAGCACACGTATCAGCACCAGATCAAGAAGCGTCAACTCTGTACATGTAGCCCATCATTGCAATTTCATTTCTTTCGTGTCTCTTTTCACGAGATTGTCAGCAGAAGGGATACACCTCTTTCTAATAGTTCAGAAGTGAGAACTGGCAAAATTCACTCATCAACAACCTACCATCACCATGACAACATCCTATCAACATTCGCTTCCTGGCGAACAGCAGGGCGTGGGAAGTGACGGGCAACAACAGGATCTTCTTCATCCCCGCCTCCATGGCAACCATCAAAAGTATCTTTTGCCCTTGACCATCTTCTTGATGGCGGCTTTTTTGGCATTTCATGGAGGTGTCAACGTTGGACTGGAGGGTGGTGTTCGTGGTAGCAACAGCAATTCCATGGCGATCGCCCCCACTAGTAATATCTTGGAAGCCCACGTGGCCAAAAAACGTAGTCACCACTATGACGACGAGGATAATCATGACGATGGGCAAGACGATGATGACCAGGATGAAAACGTCCACGAACACACACATGAACACGAACATGTCGAAACTGGCGAGGGCAACCGCGACATGCCCGATTGGAATGACGAGAAAGGTCGATATGATTGGCAAAAATGCAAGGATTCCAAGGATCCCAATTGTTGGAAAGAAGAGGGTGAACGCGTTCATGGTTTCTGGTCGGACTTTAATAATCGCATGAAAAATTGGTGGCATGGTCTCTTTGGTGGTGGGGGTGACGCTGCTGCTAAAGAGAAAGATGACAGCGGTAAAGATGATAGCAGTACGGAAACCGAGACTGTTGTGGACGAACCAGAGAGCACCGGTCCCGAGAGTCCTGCAGAAGAAAGTCCAGCAGAAGATCAAGCCAGTGATGCGGTTGCGGACACGGATACTGATACTGGTGTGGATGAAGCTGGCGATAGCGGTGACGCCAAAGCAGGAAAGTGAAGAGTTTGATATATCACACTAATACAACTGGTCATGGATAAATATTACATTGATGGCATTAAAATAACATTGCAAGAGGAAATCTGTTTCTACAGGTTGCAGATGTGTAGTCACGTTGTGTTTTCGTTTGCCTACCACCTTGCAGGGATGAAGTCGATACTGGCCCTGCTGTGTATTCCTACTCCATGCTACTACCGACAGTGGCGGCCACTAGGGGTCAGGGTTATCAACAGTGCGGATTCTCGCTGCTTGAAGATGAAAGACATGCTAGCTGCAAGTGGTATCCTAAATGACATTATATTCGATCATCTGGTCTTGGCTAGAGTCAGTATAAACACTTTTGGTTGTGTGTTTCTCATAATGCTTCTTTTTAAAGTAAGTTAATTACATTTCATGTACATCTGATATAAATTTACGATTCAAAATTGTAATAGCTGTAGCGTACAGCTAGTGCTGCTAGTTGCGTAGCCATAAATGCCCCTCGTCCCGTTAGAACAAAGTCAATTAATCCGTATCGAGTACTCAGCTACCGACCACCCATGATCCAGTGTGGCACGGCGGCGTTCGTTTGCTTCACGGCTTGTCGATCCCCGATGGAACGAGTGCAGCTAAGACTACCACTGCTTCCGGACCTTCGCACGCTGTCACTGCACAAGGACGAAGACATGGAACTAAAAGAACCATTGTTGAAGGTGGCAATGGACAGCGTTTCTTCGTCATCATCCGTATCAAAGGCAATGGTAGAGCTGCTGTCGCTCATATAGTCCGGCTTTCGCTGCGGAATCTTCAAAGACAAGCTGGAATTTTGTCTTGTGATGGTAGGAAACGTATTCCATCGATCTTGACCACTTGGTGGAGGAGGGGGTGGGGGGATCGAAGACGAGAAGAGGTGATGGCAATCGATGCTGTCATCCGCCATGATTTCAGGTAGCTTGGGTTGTGCTGGTGGTGGAGTGTAGTGAGATTTGGCATTGTCACTCACAAGGACCATGCCGCTGTTGTTCGCTAGAAGGTCTTGAAAAAAGTTCATTTGGATGCAATTGTTTGTTGTGTTTAGTTGTTCCATTCGGCACATCGTCTATTTTTGGGCTAAAGTCAAGTTAGATTACTCTATTGAGGAGCTGTTGTGGTGAGGTTTGTCGCAAATTGGAATTGTGAGTCTACAGCGGAAGTCTTTGGAAAGGTTCTACCAGCGACAAGAACCCGAGGTGAGGATTCAGGACTAGTTATCTACTGTCAATTTCCGGGGGCTGGGCTTCAACATTTGTTCCTATGTGCTTGAATGTACTTCAACCACTGAAAGCAAGTATTGAGTGGTACCTACAGTAACCTACTACTCCAGTACAGTTGAGTACTCTGAGGTGTTCTTAAACCAGTCAAATTAAAGTTGGCACTTTGTGCATTTATGGTCATTTTGTTAAAAACGTGAATTGACGAACGTAAGAATACCGGCAGCGAAGGAAGTGAGTGATAATTCGGCACTCTTAGTTATAAAGTACAATAAATGACTCATACTGGAGTTTCTGACTGTCTAAAGAGTTCCGGGTCGCAGATCATCCTACTTACCACTGAATACTACTGTAACATACTACTCAGTACTCGGTAGCAATATATTGTACTAACAAGTGAGTAGGAAAAAAGTGATCTCTTTGGGCTTCCTTGCCAGCTATGGGCGTTTAATCGTATGTATCCACGGTGTTCCAAACTAGTACAGAGCCTAGCTACAGTACGATCTCTTTGTATTCACAAACCCCTGGTCCACCTCTCTCTGAAAAGTGACGCACTCTTCTACGACTGGAATCCTGAGATGGCCCACTATCAGCAATTACTATCTAAAAGTTATTGGCTAGCTACTTGAAGCTTCAACAGATGACGAATGGGTTGCCAAAATCACAATCGAAGCACAGGAAATTATTAAAACTGTCTGTATCGGCAAGACGGCAACCTAGTACATGTACTTCAGCAGATAGTAGCCAATATATCTGCTACCGGCAACTTTCTGTTTGCCTTCAACTTCTGCTTCGTCCATGTTCGCACGACAACATGTGAGATAAATTGAAACATGCCTGTCTCGGGTTGGGTCTCCTCCGTCCTTCTTTGTCAGAAAACCGTGACATGTGAGATATTGACACATACTCGGCTCTCCTTCGCCCGTGCTTGTAATTCATAATATAAGATAATGTGACCAATACATATCCGGGGTTGCTGATGATCGACTGTCTGCATCCCGGCCCAGATTAACGTGCCGTTCGCGGGTCGCCCGGTTGCTATTCAGTTCATTGTGACGGGTCAAATTTGTCGACGTGCCAGTAATCTAGTAGAATGACCTTGTTCCAGAAAGTCTCAGCAGGAGTCGATGAGATATGGATCCAGGGTCTGGTAACTGTCCTGAGGAATCAACGGATCGCAGTGGGTTGCCAAGGGCGGCCAGGAACTGCAAGGATGCATATCTTGTCAATAAACTTGAAGAGGTACTTTCCTGTATGCATTTTTTTGGAAGCTGATTGTGCGAGATCATCCATCACCCCCCGCCTATTCACCAAGCCCACTAGCCTGCCGGCCGGCCCGCCGGCCCGCCTGCCAGCAAATACAGAACAATCCGTTCAGTCCTTGATTATCTGTACGGCACGAAAGGCAATGCTATGAAGGCAATGCTGCTTTCATTGTCTCGGCGGCCAGAAAAGAATATCCGAGCAGGGACACGAGACCTGCTTCAAGCTTCAAAAGCCATCTGTGGCCTCGGCCATTTGCTTGCCTTGTGTGACTTCCACTTACTCTTGTTTGTAGGGCGGGTATGGCATGCCAGGACATGGCGCTTTTGGCCATCCTCGAACTATAACCCAAGGAAAAGACTGACCTGAAAACCACAGCCTCTCTCCTGCTGCCAGTGCCTACCTAGAACGCCCTGCCATGGATGGATGTGACTCTCCATCAGTATTCAACTAGTGTGCCGTATATTAGGCTGTCAGCATGGCAAGCATAATGTGTACATCATTTGTCCGTTTTGGTTTGCCGAGTGCGAGTGTGTCAGTAATCCATCCATCCACCCAGTAACCCTTCCTAGTAAAAAAAACTGAATCCGAGACTTGCAATCAATTGAATCAATAAGATGCCACACGGAAAACGACGATGATGGCGGCAGTGCATCTTCTCTAGGTAGTCAATCCATGTGACGGCAGGAATTGAAAATTTATGAAATGAAACGACGATTGACAGACACAATGGCGGAGGAAGCCCCAGCAATATTTCATAAAAAACGTGGCAAGGAGAAACCAACCGATGTGCCATGGTTGGGATCCGACAGATTCGAATATCCCATAGATGTGAAACATTGGGATCAAATAGGTGCAAACGTAAATTGAATCATGGGAGATTATACTGCTGCGTACTTTCTATATTTGTATATATTGTCATGTCAGAAGCGAGAATTGTTCCATTCGTTGTGGATTGATGGGCGGAATGAAACCAAGAAAAGTTGCCGCAGAAAACTCTCTTGGTATACTTTCTCCTTCCTTGCCGCAGGCACCTGTCTTGGTACATTTTTCTTCTTCCTTCCAATTTTATACTCTTATTCATTCTGCACTGCACTTGTTCAACAAAAGAATCCTCCTCGACACCAAGCAATCCTCACAAATACTAAAAAATTTGCCAACCCTAGTGCTCCAATCATGATGTACAATCGAAATTTCTTTTCCCGATATTTGTGATGCAAGGTTTCTAATTCCTGGCGTGCCTTTTCTGTCGCAGTACGCATTCCATGTACATTCTCATGGGCACCCGTCAATTGATGGCGCTGTTCCGTCAAACGTGTCAAGACCACATTGGCCGTATCTTCGGCTTGAAATTGAGTCCGAGCAGCATCTGTTAAAACTTGTGTTTGGGATTGAGCGTACGGTGTCGTAATATTGGAAGCGGAAGGCGGTTGATATGTGCCTGCACCAGCGGCTCCGCTGCTGGCTGCCCCTTGATGTTGATAGGACGAAAAGCTATTGTTGCTGGCTGGAGTTGGCATATTGCAAAGTGTGAATTGTGTGTGGAAGTGATTATTATTGAGTGTTGCAGTGTCGGTGATTTTTGCTTCAATGGACGAAGTCAGCGTGGAGCGACCAAATTCAAATAATACCCAAACTTCCTTGTCTTTCGTTTTACTCTAACAGGTGCCCTTTTAATAGCAAAGGCGCATACGGAAAATTGTATCTATCGATGAAGCACTAATAGCGGTATGATGCTATTGGGTATGTAGCTATTGGGTAGTTGCGGACTAAAGAAGCAGGAATTTCAATTGTAGCTGTTTGTTACGGTTCAATGATGGCTCGTTGTCATGGTGCCAAAAGCCAACTGTTGGCGCATGCATGTGTAAACGATAAACCGATCGCGCAAGGCCGACCATTAACCACAATATGAATCACGGTTTGATTCGTGGAAGTTTTTACATTTGAATAGATGTGCGTCTCTTACGGATAACTTTCAGAAACTATCGGTTCAATCGTGCGTCCATGTTCGATTGTCACGAGGACACTCCCTCTCGATTCAACCCATCAGTCGTCCACGATCCTTTTCCATACTATCCAAAACGACAGCAAATCCGTTGACCAAAGCACAACTCTAGCAGTTTCTGGACAGCGTGGTACGAGAAAGATAGTTGCACAAAAAGCCAGAGACGTCTTTCTCATTTCGTTGGCAATCTTGAAACTTGTAGCATCATATTCATTGGTAGAAACATGCTTACTGGTAGCACTGCTGGAACAAATGAAGAACCACAAGACTTCTTTCAAGACATAGCAATGGCCAGAAGTCAATCAGCCGGTATGCAAGCCAATGTTTTCGGCGAGAAACGCAAAGAACTTCTAGAAAAAGCCAAAAGAGGAGTCCGTCAATATGAGATTGGCTCATTTGAACGCCACGTGGAAGATAAGTTCAATAAACGCCTCTATGGTAGACTAGCCGCTCCTCGTAGCTACCACGAAACACACATTATAACGTTAGAGATAGCTTTGACGGAACCTGGCGACGCCCAAGCCAGAAAATGTTTCCTCCTACAATTTGCCACGTTGTACCTAGAATATTGCAAATTCAAAATGAAACCTTCCGATGCTCTTTCTTTGCTAAAGGCAGCCATGAATGGACCGAATGACGCTCAAACTATTAATTACATCGTTGATAAGATTGTCCCATTCCTAAAAGAAATTGATGTTCTGACATTTCACAATGACATGCTTTCACTTTCTCGGGCCGCATCACTAGCGAAAGCCATCTTGAAATCGGACATTCAAAATTTGAGACTTTGCATACCCACGAGATTTGATTCCGAAGGCTGGAGCTTGTTGGCGGCTGTCATTGAAAGGAGTATGAGATCACTGACACGAATGGATATCTGCATTTCAGCACCGCCGCAGTCCTACGGCTTAAACAAGGACGCGAATCTTCAACTTGCGGAAGTCTTATCAGTCTTAGTGGATTGTCCATCAGCCCGGTCGAACCTCCGAGAGCTTCGCCTCGTTGGCAATGCCTGGACCAAGGAAAAGTGGTCCACTACCAAGAAGCTATTTGCAGTCCTACTGTCGCCCTCTTCGCAGCTTTATGACCTGGAACTAATCAACTTTGGAATCGAAAACGAAAACGAAATATTTGATGCCCTCGGGAAGAACAGGACGCTGCGCAGATTGCTGCTCTCATCTTTTCTGGAAACCGATTCTTGTCTGAATGCCATGCTGCAAGTGCTTGATCGCAACACTTCGCTGCATGATGTTGGATTGTCATCTGACCGTATCTCCGAGGCCTTCGCGGACGAAAGTGACGGTCTCATCTTGGACGAAAGTAACGGCCTCATCGTGGAGGCCTCCACGGACGATAGTAACGGCAATGAGGAGGAGAGAAGATATATTCAGCAAATTGTCTATCTGCAGTTCCTGAATCAAGTGGGGCGTTCCAGGGCACGGGATCCCGACACGACAACCGCTGAGATTGTTACTATGATTTCGCGTAACTTTCTCGAGGTCGACCCGGACTCGTCTATTCTCATCGCGGGGCATCGTGACGATAGTCAGGGCTTGGGGCGTGTTGCCATCCTTTACGGTCTTCTTCGTGAAAATCCAAGCAATTGGTGTGTTAGCGCCGACAAAATGTGAAAATATAGATTGTCCTAGTGTTCTACTATCTAGCAAGACGTGCAGGGCGCGCGGCGTCTCTATGATTTTTTTCGAGTCGCGAGCGATAAAAAGCAACAGAAAAAAAATCATCGAAGTCTGTATCTTGCATTTGCAATGGCTTCCAAATAAAAATAAAAATGTTTCTATAATGTTTACCATCCCGCCGTCCCTTGACTGGTGAACAAAAACTTCTCCATTCAAAAATGACCCAAGAGCGAAGCAAATTCTTTCTTGACCAGCAAAAACTGCATATAATTCAAAATGCAAAAATTAGCATTCATAGAAATCGACGGAATGCACAAACTGCTGCTATGTTCTTATTTGACTTCTTCTTTCTTGACCAATCGCAAGTAGGGAATCTTACTAGGAACATCACAGGTATGATATCCTGGATAACGTTCCTTGGCTTCTTCTTCGGATACCGTGGGCAACAAAAAGACGGATCCCTTGAAATCTTTGGAATGGGTCCCATCGGGCATGAGAACTTCTTCATGATTGTTGGGCCAATTGGCAGGAGTGGCAATGCTTTTTTCGTACGAAAGCTGGAGGGCTTCGACACAACGCACGATTTCATCCATGTTGCGACCGACACAGGCGGGATAATTGAGAGACAACATCAGCTTGTTTTCCGGATTGATGATAAAGACGGCCCGAATGGTGAGTGGTAATGCTTGGTCGGGAGATGTCTTTTCATCCAACATGCCGTAGGCGGTACTGATTTTGCGATCGGCATCTCCAATAATGGGGAATTTGACCTGTTATCAGAAACGCCATAGTATTTGGAAAAGAACGAGAGGATTTAGTAGTTGGAACAACCATGCAAGCACAATAAAAATACACTTATACAGCCCCTTCACGCACTTACCTCAATTTTATTTTCGCAATGCGCCACCACATCTTGCAACCAATCATTGTGGGACTTGACAGGATCCACCGACAGAGTTGCTACCAAACAATCTATGGATTGCAAGTAGTCGTATTTCAAGGCGAGTCGTCCAATTTCCGTGGTACAAACAGGTGTAAAATCGGCGGGATGCGAAAACAAAATGGCCCATTTGCCCTTTTTCCAGTCATGAAAGCTCTCCCAATATCCCTGGGTGGTTTCACAGGCAAAATCGGGAACAATATTTCCTAGACGCAACGCGCCGTCGGTACTTTGTTCGGGATACAAATCCATATAAGCAGCCGTTCCTGATTTAAGGGTGTCCATCTTTCCCGAGGACATGAATCGGCTTGCGGGTGTCGTGGCGGCAGTAGGATGGGCAAGGACCGCCATGCTGCTGGCCATAGGACGACGCAAGGCATTGGCATTGCGAGCGACGGCTCGACGCAAAAACTGATTGGTAGCACTAGAGAGGAACTTCATGGTGTCTGTTGATTTTGTCTTGATTAAAAAGTTACCAAACAATCAAAAATATGAGAAACAATTAGTGAGAAACCGCGTAATGATCAACATCCGCACATCGCCGACAAGAACTCTGACGACAGAAAAGATGAAGACGTACTGTATCCTTTTACGGTGCTGGCTAGTAATACCTACTATGTTAGCTAGCTAGTTATTTAGCTAGCTAGCTAGCTAGTAGGGTACCAAGTTGGCATATCTATTGTTCTGCAGCATGAGAAAAATCGGTGATGTTGATCAGGTCAGGTCGACTGCCAATCCTCCCATAAAATCATTGGCAGCAAGGCCAAAACCTCATCCCGGTATCTTTCAGTAGAGCATATCTTAGCGTGGCAAACTTAAAAACTTATAAATCATCATGCGAAATTGACACGAATCACCGCTTTGTTGATTGAAGTTTCTCCTTCCATAAGGCACGACTGAAAAACTCCTTCTCGAACCCAAGAAGCAGTTTGAAAGGTGATGTTTCGTTAGCTGACTCACCGAAGATTAAAAAGATCCATTTCGACTTCTCCTCACCAGTACTATGTTGGTAAGCTGAAACGCCAAACAACAATACCGTAGCCACAAGATATCATCGGCATCAGCACTACTCCATCTAGCTAGTTGCAATCTACTAATAGTGTAGAACTGACTCTTCATGATCTTTTTAAATTATTGCAAGTGGGCTACTATTACTACTAGACCGCTGCTGTCTACTACTACTAGACCAGTCACCAGCCGCCAAATTAATTGGAGTCGATCCTTCTCTGGGAAAATGGCGACACCGGCTGCTACACCCGAAGAAATTGCCGCTCGTCGTGCCTTGTCGCGTTCCACCAAACCCATTCCCTGTTATGCCGTGGATCAAATTCCACCCAAAAAAGGTGGCGACGCCTTGTACGAACGATTGGGATCTCTGGTCCAAAACGAATCAGCTCACGTAAAATTGATTTCCACCGTCGAAATACCACCACGGGATGCCAAAAGTTGGGTCGTCAAGGCGGGACAATTGTTTCGGATTGTCTGCAGTCATGGACCCCAAGTGGCCGATATGAATTGTTGGTCTTTGGAGAATCCCAAAGAACATTTTTATTCGAGCAAAACGAGACAAATTCATGCCACCCACCTGCAAACGGGGGATCGATTGTGGTCCAACATGCCCTATATCCGACCCCTGGCAACTATTGTCCATGATACTATCTCGTATGGATGGGATGATGATGGGGCTGGTGTCCATGATGTAATTGGAAGTCGTTGTGATCCCTATACGAATTTCTTAATGACGGACGGACAAGAAATGCATACATGTTGTCATTCCAATTTGACACGTGCCTGTGCCGAGGCTGGTCTGGCCGAAGAGCATGTCCATGATGTTTTGAATGTCTTCATGTGTACCGGATTTACCAAGGATACCCATCAATATTTTACCAAACCTTCGCCG
>Ga0163144_10030969_pt1 | contig 10220 bp, 8 predicted proteins | sample OliLak19BULKMAT1_FD_123175 | JGI IMG/M metagenome (GOLD analysis project Ga0163144, IMG submission 123175) | Freshwater microbial mat bacterial communities from Lake Vanda, McMurdo Dry Valleys, Antarctica - Oligotrophic Lake LV.19.BULKMAT1 | ecosystem: Environmental > Aquatic > Freshwater > Lake...
TCAGATCGCCGGCGGGGGCCATCGCCGTGCGCAGATCTGCCGGCAGCGCGGCACCGCAGATCACCCCACGCGCGCGCAGCGCCAAACTCAGGTCGAGCGGCGTGCGGTCATCCACCAACGCCAGGGTTGCGCCGCCATCCGCCAAGTGTGCGCGGACGAGTTCCAGATCTGGGCCGAGTGGAGCCAGCGGTCCGGGAATCAGCAACAGGGACGCCGCCGCAATGCGACCGCCGCGCGCGGGCTCGACGGGCGTGACCACGAAGCCGGCCAGTTCCAGCGCACGGATGAACTGGTCACCGCCGTCTTCATCACCGCCACCCGGACGCAGTTCGCCGTGCCCTTGCAACAGGCTGATGGTCGGCGGATTGGGATCGGCCAGCGCCACCAGCGCGCCGCCGACATCGCGTTGCAGCACCTGGCGGGTGCTGTCGTTGAGCGGAATGCGGAAGGCGCGACCGGTCGCCGGCCGCACCACGTACACGCCGATGCTTTTCTCATGGTAGCGTTTTTCGAACTCGGCGAGGGTCGGCTTGTGCAGCACCGGATCAATGTGGCGGTAAGCGATCTTCGGCGAGCGCTCCGCCATCAGCCGCAATCCGTCAGCAATCGGCTGCACGACGTTGTCGACCTCCAGCGGCCAGATGCTCACCAGTTCGACCGGTTCCTGCTGTTGTTCCAGCAACGTCACCAGCGCGGGTGACAACGAAAAGCGATGGTCGGCGCTCCAGTCGACGAAGAGTTTGCTGCGATCAGCGGCGGCCACGACCATGGCGAGCACCGCTAACACCAGCAGCGTGCGACCGCCGAGCTTGCCGATGCGATTCTTCCAACTCATGGGAAACACCGGGGGGATGTCCGATGTCCGATGTCCGATGTCCGATGTCCGATGCTATGCGACGGGAGCGCCGCGCCGAAGCGAGCGTAGCGAGTCGCACCCGACATCGGACATCGGACATCGGACATCGGACCCGTAGGCTTATCCATGAATCCTCCGCGCCAGGATCGCGCTGTGCGCCATCACCAAAAATGCGGAGGTCATCGCCAGCAGATACGCCACATTGCCCAGGCGCACCTCGCCGCGCAGGAATGGCTCCAAGCGCGGACCGAGGCCGATCGCCTGCCCAAGGGGATACATCCACGCGTCGCGCTCAGGAATGCCGACCAGGATCAGCACGGCGATAGCGCCGAAGGTCAGCACATAGGCCGCGATCGGACTGTCGACTAACAAGCTGATCCACACGCCAAGCGCGGCGAAGAACGCACATTCGAGTGCCAACCCCAGGTAACCCGCCAACAGATGCGGCAGCTCCACTGAACTGATGAACATGAGGATGAGTGGCTGCACCAACGTCGCCGCCAACAGCACCAGCAGCACAGCGAGCGCGGCGAAAAACTTGCCGAGCACCAAGTGGTGTTCTCGGATCGGCGCCGTCAGCAGCAACTGCATGGTGCCCTGCGTGCGTTCCTGCGCGAAGCTGGTCATGGTGATGGCCGGCGCCAACAGCGCGAGGAACAGGACGCCCAGATCAAGCGATTCGACATAGAGCGGCAGCGGCGACCCACTGGTGCCATGGACGCCATCAAGCGTGCGTGCGAACAAGCCATTGGTCAGCAGGGTCCAACAGGCCAACACCAGCCACGCCAACGGCGTGGTGAAGGCGGCGATGATATCGCGACGGGCGATGGTCCAGGTCGGCATTCAGAGGGCCTCGTGTGACATCAGTGCGGCATCATGGTTTCAACCCACCGCCCGATCAGATCCATCTCCAGATTCACGGTCATGCCGGGGCGTAGCCCGGACAAGGTGGTGTGCGTCAAGGTGTGCGGCACCACCGCGATCGAACACCGTGCGCCGCGGCAATCCCAGGTCGTCAGGCTGACGCCGTCGATGGTAATGGAACCCTTCTCGACCACGCGCACGGATTTGTCATCCGGCAGGACGAACGTAAAACTTTCGCTGTCGCCTTCTTTGTGACGGTCGAGCAGGCGGCCGACGCCGTCGACGTGACCGCTGACCAGATGACCGCCGAGGCGTTGCCCGAATGCGAGGGCACGTTCGAGGTTGACCCTCCGTCCGACGCTCCAACCCGGCAGCGTAGTCTTGCGTCTGGTCTCCGCACTGACATCGAAGCGCGCGGCATCACCATCCAGGCGCGTCACCGTCAGACACACGCCCTCCACCGCGATGCTATCACCTAAGCGCGTACCGTCCGCCAGTGGGCCGAGGGCGACGGTCAGGACACTGCCTGCATGGGTGTGGTCGACCGCGGTGAGATTGCCGATGTGTTCGATGATGCCGGTGAACATGGCTGACATGTGAGGGGATCACGAGGTGGATGGCAAGTCCGGAAGTGCGGAAGTCCGGAAGTCCGAAAGCCCGAAAGTCTCGGATGATGATGTCGGTGGTGAACTAGGTCGAGGCTGATGCACGCACCACAGGACTTCCGGACCTCCGGACTTCCGGACTTCCGGACCGTGGCAATGATCCCAACCATGCAGGACGCCCCCTGGCAGGAACATCTCGCCACCGAACACGGTGCGCTCGCGGCGCCGACGCTCGCCTTTGTCCAGCAGTTCCTCCAGACCTGGGTTGGTGAACCTGGAGTGGCGACGCGGGTGGTGTCGGATCTGCGCAGCTTCCTGTCGTCCTGTATTGATCCAGCCCACATGCTGGGCCTGTGGGCGCAGGACACCGCCAGCCTTGGTCTGTTGCTGCGCCTGGGCGGTGTCAGCCGCTACGGCTTGCAGGTGGCGTGTCGCCATCCCGGTGACTTCACCATGATCGTGCGTGAAGGCCAACACCTGCAGGTGTGGGGCAATCGGCTGCTCTTCTCCGCGCTCTTGGCCGAGATGAAGGCGGCTCCCGATCGCGAACAGGAGCGACGCGTGCTCCCGCGCTTCAAACACCGGCACTTCCTGCGGCTGATCCTGGGTGACCTCTCTGGCGCGCTCGGTTTTCCTGCCTTAGTGCGGGAACTCTCCGACGTGGTCGACGTGTTGGCGCAGGCGGCGTATGCCATGGCCGAAACCGCACTGCTCAGCCGCTTCGCCGCCATCGCCGCGTTGCCGGCAGAACAACGGGCGTTCTCGGTCTTGGCGATGGGAAAACACGGGGCGCGCGAGCTGAACTACAGCAGTGACATCGATCTGATATTCCTCTACCGGAGTGCCGCCGCAGGCGTCGACGATGCGTCGTCGGATCTGCACGACTTCCATCAACGCTTGGGTCAGGAGCTGATTCGCATCTTGGAGAATCCTGCCGACGAGGGGCAGCTCTTTCGCGTCGACATGCGTTTGCGTCCGGAGGGGGATCGTGGCGAACTGGTGCTGAGCGTGCGCGAGACCATCGACTACTACTACAGCGTCGGTCGTCCATGGGAGCGTCAGGCGATGATCAAGGCGCGCGCCATCGCCGGCGACCTGGCGCTTGGTCAGCATCTCATCGATGAACTGCGGCCGTGGGTCTATCCGCAGGAACCGGAATGGGAGACCCTCGACGAATCACGTTCGATGCGCCGCCGCATCGAAGAACGTGCGCAAGAGTCGAACGTCAAGACCGGTGCCGGCGGCATCCGCGACATCGAGTTCCTGGTGCAGTATTTCCAGCTGGTCTACGGCGGGCGCGATCCGGAGCTGCGCAACCGTGCGACGTTGCCGACGCTGCGCCTGCTGGCCGATCGCGGCACGATTCCGAAGAGCGATGCCCGGCGACTAGAGGAGTTCTACATCTGGCTGCGCACGGTCGAACACCGCCTGCAGATGTGGGAAGATCGTCAGGAGCACGAATTGCCGGCGCCGCCCGCCCAACGTCAGGCATTGGCTTGGCGCTGCGATGTCACCGGCGCGGACGCGCTCGAACGCTTCGATCGTCGCCACGCACACGTGCGCGCCAAGGTGCGCGAAATTGTCGCACGCCACTTTCTTGCCACCACGCAGGAAGAAGACGCGATGTTGGCGTTGGTGATTCAGGGCGAGGCCGACGAACGTCTGGCCGGCACCTACCTGACCAAGGCGGGTCTCAAGAATCAGGCGAAGGCCTGCGTGCACTTGCGCGCCCTGGCGGCGGAACCGTTCTTTGTGCTCAGTCGCGGTCGCACCGAGCGCAGCTTGGTGAAGATCCTGCCGTTGCTGTTGCACCTCATCAGCCAATGCCCGTCACCGGACCAGGCCTTGGCGAACTTCGCGCGCATCGTCCAGGCGGTCGGTGGGCGGGCGACGTTCTACGAGCTGTTGGGACAACAGGCCGAGATTCTGACGTTGTTCGTCGATCTGGCTGCGTGGTCGGAGTTCCTGGTCACGTTGCTCCAGGATTTTCAAGGGCTGCCCGACGAGTTGATCGACACGCTTAACCAGCGTCCACGTGGGGCGGCGGTGCTGGCGAGCGAAGCGCGTTCGCTGATCGCCGGTCTAAGCAATCCAGCGGAACCGCTCGCCTTCATGGTTGCGCGCGAAACCGCCGCGGTGGCGATGCGGGATCTTGAGGGCTTGTCGCAGGTCCAGGTCGGCCGGCATCTCAGCGCCGTGGCCTCGGGAGTGTTTAGTGCGTTGTTACCCAAGGTCATCGCCGAGCGCGCGCACGACTGGGGGGTGCCGGTGGAGAACCACCGGCCGACGCGTTTTGCGGTGCTTGGCCTCGGCAAACTCGGCAGTCGGGAACAGACGTACGCCAGCGATATGGACGTGCTGTTCGTTTCCGATCCGGGCGGCAAGTGTCCGCGCGCGGATCACGACGGCGACGAGTTCTGGACCCGCGTCAGCCAGATATTGATGCGCATCATGCACGAAGGTCGATTGTACGAGATCGACCCGCGCCTGCGTCCATGGGGGGATAGCGGACCGCTGGTGGCGAATACCGAAGAACTGACGGTCTATTGGGGCGCGCGTCGCGAATTGTGGGAACGCATGGCGATGCTGCGCATTGCGCACTTGGCCGGCGATCCGCAACTGGGCGGCGAGGCGCTGACGCTCATCCGCAACGCCGCATTCACCCAACCGCTCGATGGCGGCGCCGCCAACGAAGTGCGCGACATGCGTCGTCGCCTGGAAGAAAGCGTCGCCGGCCGCGACCACGTCAAACGCGGCTGGGGCGGTTACGTCGATCACGAGTTCACCGCGCAGTACCTGACCCTGGGCCTTGATCCCGCCGCCATGCCGATCGGTTGTGATACCGAGGCGATGTTTGTGCGTCTCGCCGAACTCGGTCGCATGCCCGCGGAAGCCGTGCCGGAAATGACCGCCAGCCTGCGCACCTTGCGCTTCATCGAAGCGCGCATGCGCCTCGCCGCCGGCAAGGCCATCAGCAGCCTGCCGACCGATCGCGAAGCCCGCATGCATCTGGCGAAACGCTGCAATTATCCCGACTTGGCGGCGTTCGACTTGGCGTTGCACCTTGCCCGTGAAACCGGCCGTCGGTGGTTCGATCGTTTGGTGCGGTGAATCCCCGGGACCGCAGTCTACAGCCTGCAAAAACCACAGCCTGTACATACTACGCCTCAACCACTGCACGGATCCGCAATCAGGCAGGCGGAAGCCTGCGGTCCCAGGGGCGGAAGGCGTCTGGACCGGACATGGCGTCGACGCAACGACGCTCTAGAAGTCCCCACATCGCCGGAGTCCAGCCATGCCACGTCTCCTTCTGTTGCTCGCCATCGCTTGGTGCGTGCCGGCCGCTGAACCGCTGAAGATCGGCCTGATTTGCTCGGGCTCGGTCACTGATGGTGGTTGGAACCAACTCGCTAAGGAAGCTATTGAACAGGTGAAGAAGGACTTCAAAGCCGAGGTCTCGATCCTGCAGAAGGTGACGCAGGACAAGGCCGGTGATGAGCTGCGCGCGTATGCCGCCGATGGTTACGATCTGGTGATCGCGCACGGCTATGAATTTCTGACGCCGGCGGCGGAGGTCGCTGCTGGAACCACGATGAAGATCGCCGTGAGTGGTGCCGATGTCGCGCGTCCTGGGATCGTCACGCTCGACTTCGATGTTTCGCAGGCGTCTTACCAACTCGGTGTCATCGCAGGAACGTTGACCAAGAGTGGCAAACTCGGATTCGTCGGTGGCGCACCGATCCCGTCGGTGAAAGCCTGTTACCGTGGGTTCGTCGCTGGCGCCAAATCGGTGCGAGCGGACGTGACGATAGCAGAGGCCTACACCTCGTGGGATGAGCCGGTGAAATCCAAGCAGCAGACCGAGGCGTTTTTTGCCCAGGGCATCGATCTGGTCTATCACGATGTCGATGCCGCCAGCCGTGGGGTGTTTGAAGCGGTGAAGGAACGCAACGCCAAGGATCCCACCAAACCGGTCTACGTGTTTGGCTGCGTCGCGGATCAGAACGCCAACTCGGTGTGCCCGGACCATATCCTTGCCAGTGCAGTGATTCGGCTCGACGCGACCTTTCGCGCGGTGGTTGCGTCGGTCACCGCCAAGACCTTCGCTCCTGGAGTAGTGCGCGAGAATCTTGCGCGTGGGACCTGCATTGCGGTGCTCAATCCGAGACTCATCGGTGGCGTGCTGACGGCGGAGATCCAAGCACTGGTCGAGAAAGCAGGCAAGGATCTGATCGCTGGTGCAATCACCATTCCAGCGGAATGATCGTACCGACGGCGCTCACCAGCGGATGATCTCCCTCAACGGCATCTCCAAGCGTTTTGGCGACCTGGTCGCATTGGCGGAGGTGTCGCTGACCATCGCTCCCGGTCGCGTGCTTGGCCTGCTGGGTGAAAACGGGGCCGGCAAATCGACCTTGATGAATATCCTGTTTGGACAGTTGAAGCCGGACGCTGGTAGCATCACCAGCGGAGGAACTGCGCTTCGCCTACGTTCACCAGCCGAAGCGTTGCGCCACGGGCTGGGCATGGTGCATCAGCACTTCGCCTTAGTGCCGACGCTCAGCGTGGTCGACAACGTGGTGTTGGCGCTTCAGTCATCGCTGGGTCGGATCGATCGTGCCGCGTGGAGCGCACGACTGCGGCAACGTGCGGATGCGCTCCGTTGGGACATTGATCCGACCGCGCTGGTCGGATCGCTCGCCATCGGCCAGCAGCAGCGGGTGGAGATTCTCAAAGCGTTGTTGGCGCTCGATCAGGCCGGCAGTGCGCAACGCACGCTTATCCTCGACGAACCGACTGCGGTACTGACGCCGCAGGAAGTCGACGAGTTGTTGCCCGCGGTGCGCGCCTTGGCGGCGGATGGCGTCGCGGTGGTCTACATCAGCCACAAACTGGCAGAGATCGCCCGCGTCTGTGATGAGGTTAGCGTGCTGCGCCGTGGTCGCGTGGTGCATCGTGGTCCGGCGACCGAGACAACGGAGCGGCTTACGCACCTGATGGTCGGCTCGCCAGTCAGCCAGCCATCGCGTCAGGCATGTCCGGCACCGTCGACGGCACCAGTACGGATCGCAGCGCGCGATCTCACCATCCGCTCGGATGGTCGCACCGTCTTACACCAAGTGACCGTGGAGGTGCGGGCTGGCGAGATCGTTGGCGTCGCCGGTGTTGAAGGGAATGGTCAGGTGCCTTTGGTGCAGGCCGTGCTGGGTCTGTTGTCAGCGACCAGCGGTTCTGTCACCGCACCCGGTAAAATCGCGGTAATTCCCGATGACCGGCAGCGTGAGGCGTTGGTGATGCCGCTCAGCGTTGCGCAGAATCTTGCTTTGCGGCGGTATCGTGAGGTGCCGTTCAGTCAGAGCGGGTGGTTGTCCCCCGCTGCGTGGAATGTCCACGCGCGTGCGCTGATGGCATCAAGCGATGTGCGTGCGCCGTCGCCCGATGTCGCGGTGGCGACGTTGTCCGGTGGCAACCAGCAGAAGGCAGTGGTCGCACGGGAACTCGACGGTGATCCTGCGGTGATCATCGCAGTGAACCCGACCCGTGGACTCGACGTGGGAGCAGCGGCGGCGGTGTTGAATCGTCTGATTGCAGCGCGTGATCGCGGCGCAGCGGTGTTGTTGATTCACAGCGATCTCGACGAACTGCTGGCGATCAGTGATCGGGTGGTCGTCCTGCACAATGGTCGCGTGAGCGACAGTAGTTGGCCGGTCTGTGATCGCGCAGCGATTAGTCGCCTGATGTTGAGTGGGTCGCCCCTGGAACCGCGGGCCACTGGCCCGCTTAACGTCGGTGCAGAGGCGACGTCATGAGGCGCTGGTTGGTGGGATCGGGTGAATTTGTCATCGCCATCGGTGCGATTGTCGCCGTGATCATCGTCGTGCTCACCGGCTTGGCGCTACTCGGCCATCCTCCATTGACGGTGCTCACCACCTGGTTCCAAGGCGCCGCTGGTTCGGGTACGCGTTTTGCCTTGAGCCTGCAAGAAGCCGGGCCGCTGTTGCTCACCGGACTCGCGGCCGCGGTCGCTTTCCGCGGTGGCGTGTGGAACATCGGCGCCGAGGGCCAGTTCCTCATCGGCGCAGTCACCATGGTCGCGTTCGGCACCGTGCTGCTGATTCCGGGGCCAGGTTGGTTCAGCCTGCCTGTCGCACTGGTACTGTCGACGATCACTGGCGCCGCGTGGGCGCTACTCGCCACCGGGTTGGAACGTTGGCGTGGCGTGCCGGTGGTGTTGTCGACCATCCTGCTCAACTTCATTGCGATCGCGGTGGTCGGCATGCTGGTGCAGGGGCCGTTGCACGATCCCACCACGACCGCGCCACAGACCGCGTTGCTTCCTGAGCACGTACGTCTCCCGGTGTTGGTTGATGGTACCAAGCTGCACCTGGGGGTGCTGGTCGCGGCGCTCATCGCCATCGCGTTGTGGCTGGGGCTCAAACGCACCACCATCGGCTTCGAGGTCCAGGTGGTCGGCCTCAATCCAGATGCTGCTCGCTTGCTGGGCATGCCGGTCGGTGCGAGACAAGTGCTGGTGATGGCGGTTAGCGGTGGATTAGCGGGTTTTGCTGGCGCGGCGCAGGTTGCGGGAGTCACCGGTATGCTCAGCGGATCGCCGATCAGCTACGGCTATGCTGGCATCGCCGTGGCGATGCTCGGTCGTCTGCATCCGCTCGGCATTCTCGTGGCGGCGTTGTTCCTGGGCATGTTGTCCACTGGTGCGAGTGGCTTGGAACGACGGTTGGCAATTCCGCATGACCTGGGCGATGTGGTGCAGGGCCTGCTGGTGTTGGCGGTGTTGGTAGCTGGTGGCATTTCTGCGCGGCGTGCGCTGCGACCGCAGGCGGAGGGCACATGAACGACGCGCTCATAGTGGTGATCGCCGCGCAAGCGGTGACTGCGGCAGTGCCATTGGTGTTGGCCGGAATCGGCGAAACGTTGGCCCAGCGCGCGGGCGTGCTCAACGTCGGTATCGAAGGCTTGTTGTTGACGGGTTGTGTTGCTGGTTTCACCGGTGCGGCGCTCAGTGGCTGTGCCTGGAGTGGTTTGGCGGCGGCCATCGTCGTTGGTGCGTTGCTCGCCGCGCTATTCGCCTGGGTGACGGTGGTGATGCGCTGCGACCAGATCGTCGCCGGCATGGCCATCAACCTGTTGGCGGTCGGTGGCAGCGGTACGGCGTGGCTGGTGGCGCAGGGGCATGGCTACGCGGAACTATCGGCGAATGCCGGCTTTTCGCGGGGTATCGTGCCGGGCCTCAGCGACACGGCCCAGGCGTGGTTGCGTGACCTGCCGTTCATCGGCCCGCTGGTGTTCGATCAGTATGGTCTGGCGCTGGCGACGGCATTGATCGCGGCAACCGCATGGTGGGTGCTCACGCGTACGCGTATCGGCGTGATCATCCACGCGCTCGGTGATGCGCCGGATGCGTGCGCGGCCAATGGCATCGCCGTGCGACGCTGGCGTGTGGGGTTGGTTATTTTTGCGGGTGCGTTGGCCGGGGCGGCCGGGGCCTACCTCAGCATCATGCGCACCCACGGCTTCAGCCCGCTGATGACCGGTGGCATGGGCTTCGTGGTGCTGGCGTTGGTGATCTTCGGTCGCTGGCACATCGGCGGCTTGGTCGCCGCCTGCCTTGGTTTCGGCGTGATCGATGCGCTTCAGAGCCACCTGCAGAGTCGTGGGCTGAATGCGGTGATTCCCTACCAGGTATTCCAGGCGCTACCGTTCATTGTCGCCCTGATCGCGTTGGCGGTGATGCGCCGCGGCACGTCTGGCCCACGCCTGCTGGGACAGGCGTGGCCGACAGAGCGATGAGATTCAGGCCGTCACGGCGTCAGCAGGCATGTCGTTGCGGGCTTCCTTGCGCTTAATGCCAAGCACCACGACGTGCAGCCACA
>Ga0163144_10030970_pt1 | contig 10220 bp, 8 predicted proteins | sample OliLak19BULKMAT1_FD_123175 | JGI IMG/M metagenome (GOLD analysis project Ga0163144, IMG submission 123175) | Freshwater microbial mat bacterial communities from Lake Vanda, McMurdo Dry Valleys, Antarctica - Oligotrophic Lake LV.19.BULKMAT1 | ecosystem: Environmental > Aquatic > Freshwater > Lake...
CACTACAACAATCGAAGCTATTTCAACGATGCGTGGAACACGTTTGTCGGTTTTCATCTCTCCGCGTTGGCCGTCGGCCTGCTGATCGAAGCCGCGCTCTCGTCGTCGCGGATCTTCATGGACGAGATCCGCATGCAGACGATGGTCAACCTGCTGACGCTGCCCCGGTCGATCGCGTACGTCGCCTACTCCAAGGTGCTGGGCTGCGCGGTCGGATTGCTGCCCGGCCTCGCGTGGGTGGGAATCGACGTGGCGTTCTTGCTGCCGAACGGGCTGCACGACGCGGCCGAAGCGATCGTGCATCCCGGCTTCTGGGTGTCGGTGGTGGTGCTGAATTTGTTTCTGCACCTGATCGTGCTGCTGTCGCTGTTCGTGAAATGGGGAGCGTTGCCGCTGGCGTTCTTCATCACGCTGATGTCGAGCTATTGCTGCCCGATTTTTCTGATCGCGTTCATGTTCGCCGGCCCCCGCGGGGGTGACTCCGAAGCCGCGCTGATCGTGATCGGCATCCTGTGGATCATGCTCGCCGTCAGCAGCTTCGTGTTCCAGATGATGATCCACGCGCGGCTGTACGAGCTGGGCACGAAGTAGCGCCGCATTGGTTAGCCGCGACCCGGAGGCTCTGCGCAGGGGAGCGCGGGGTGGAGCGCGCAACACGTTATGCGCGCTCCACCCCGCGCTCCCCTGCGCAGAGCCTCCGGGTCGCGGCTAACGAGAGACTATTCCCCGATGCGGTACAGATGCGTCGCCGATCGCAAAAACAGCGCACCGTCGAGCGCCGCCGGCGACGCCAGCCACTGGCCGTCCAACTGGTTGACCGCCACGATCACGAACTCGCGGCCGGGCTTCAGCACCGTGGTGCGGCCTTCGCGGTTGCTGAAGTACAGCTTCCCGTCGGCGAACAGCGGCGACGCCGAATAGTTCCCTTCGATCCGCTGCTGCCACAGCGTCTCGCCGTTCAAGGCATCGACGCACGTCGCAATGCCGGCGTCCGAGACGAAGTAGACATCCTTGCCGACGAGAATCGGCGAGGCCATCGCGGGCACCTGCTTCATCACCGACCAGGCGACCTTGTCGAGCGTCACTTCGCCCTGCACGTCATCGCGGATCGCCAGGAGCGCCGGCTTCATGAAGCCTGTGCAGATGTAGATGAAACCGTTTCCGATCAGCGGCCGCGGGACGTTGGAGAACCCCTCGCCGTGCCGCATCCGCCACAGCTCTTTCCCCGTCCGCGGCTCATAGCCGACGACCCACTGCGCGCCGACGATGATCGCCTGCGGTTGTCCGTTGATGGTCGCGAGCGTCGGCGTGCTAAACGCCTTGTGCAGATCGCCCACGAAGCCCGTCATCTTCGGTCGCGGCGTTTTCCACACCGGATCGCCGCTGTCGATGCTGAGCGCCGCGACGAACTGCTGGTCGGCTCCGTCGCAGGGAACGATCAGCAGGTCTTCAAACACGATCGGCGAACTGCCGGGGCCGACCGAATGATCGACGTTCAGCCGCGCCTTCCAAAGCACTTGCCCGGTGGCGGTGTTCACGCACGCCGTCCCGTAGTCCCCGAAGTGACACAACAGCCGGTGATCGACGAGAATGGGACTGGGCGAGGCATAGCTGTTCAGCGAATGCACCGGTGCCGGATCTTTGACGTGGAACAATTCCACGTCGTGCTTGACCTCGCCGGTGACGACGTCGACGGCAATGGCCCGCAGCGTGATCGAGCCGACGAAGCTCATCTCTTTCGCCATCGGGTTGCCGAGGAGCTTCAATTGCGCCTTGGCTTTGGCGATCTCGCCGGCGGGATGCTCGATGGCGGTCGTCATCCAGATCAAGTCGTTGCCGATGACCGGCGACGACCACCCGCGGCCGGGAACCGCGGCCTTCCACTTCACGTGCTCGGTTTCGCTCCAGGCGCTGGGCAGGCTGGTGACGTCGGCGTGGCCGTCCCCCTGCGGTCCGCGAAACTGCGGCCATTCGGTGGCGGAAACGGCGGCGGTCAAAACAATTGCGGCGAAACCGAGACTGAACATTGCATTCTCCAGCGGGAAAACCTTCGCGGCCCGCACACCTCTTGGATGAGAGTAGACAAAACGCCACCGGATTGGCAAGGATTGCGACGTTCCGGCGGCCGACGGGTGCGTCTCTCAGTTCCGGGTGGCCTTTCCCTCCGGCCCCCTCGCCCCCGTCTTCGGGGGAGAGGGTCGGGGTGAGGGGGCGAGCGCTTCCTGCCGTGTCCAACACCAACCCGGAGCGAGGGCGAGCGCTCGCCCTCGCTCACGCTTCGGGTTGGTGTTCCTGGCGGTCATCATCTGGTGAAGCACTCGGCCCCCTCACCCTATCCCTCTCCCCCGAAGACGGGGGCGAGGGGACCGGGCATCAAAGCCACCCCGAATGGGATGCGACCTGAACGCCGTACACCCGATGGCATTGAACTGGAGCCGTCACAACCGGTACGATGGCCTGCGTGCTAAAATCGGCGGGATGAGGCGACTCTGCCGGATTCGGCGACTGGAGCACTTGGAATGACCGGTTGCCATCGCGATCCGGCGGACCCCGCCGATTCGTTCGTCTGGGCAGGACGGGCAGCCGATATCTGACGTGAGGATTCCGACTCCTGGGGATCTTCGTCGGGTTCGGCAGCGTGATGCGACCACCTTGGAATTCGAGAGCAACGGAGTTCACAGCATGGCGATGGAAACAACGGCGGGCGAAAGGAAGCGGCAGCGTCGGTGTCGCCGATGGGTCAAGCGATTCGCGGTGACCGGCATTCTGGCCGGACTGGCGGCGGGCGCATGGGCCTTCGACGACGCTCCCAAGGCCGGCTTGCAGGGGATTCTCCCGGCGGACATCCCGGTCGAACTGTCGGCGGACGCCTTCGCACCCCTCGGCGAGACCTGGGCGGACTGGAACGCCACCGCAGTCGCGGCCGTGGAAGCGGTCTATAAGGCTGAAGGGGATGTCGCCGCCCAGCGCGCCGCCCTCGCCAAGCTGAAATCGAAACTCGGCGTCATCAACAAGGCGCTCGGCGACAATCAGTACGCGATGATCGCCGAGCCGCTGATCGGCCTGCGCGGCCCGCTGGCCCGACGGATTGCCGTCGCGGAAGCGCTGCTCGACACGCTCGAAGCCGATCCGCAGGTCGAACGGGGTCCGCAGTTGAAGTCCAAGGCCGACGCCGTGTCGGCGGCGCTCGCCGCGCTGAAGCGCGACCTCGCCACGATCCCCGGGGGCAGCGCCTGGCTGCCGTACCTCAAGGCGGACGCGCTCGAAGCGGCCTTGAAATCGTCCTCGGAAGGGGACGCCACCGTCGCCGCCCTGCAGACTACCCAGGCCCAGATCGCCAAGCGCGACGCGCTGACCGACGCCGACCAGAAGGCGTTTCTCTCCCGCAACAGCTTCACGAAGTTGCACGCGGCGGTCGGGGATCTGCTCGCCGTGGCGTCGAAGCCCGCGACACCGTTGGACGTCGCCAAGCTCCGTCCGGAATTGACGAACCTCGTCGCCGCCCTGGAAGACTACGAGTCGACCGGCAGCAGCCTGGCGGCGGCACAAGCCCGCGAGGCCCTGAAATCGGTCGAGGCGATTGCCGGCAGCGGCCGCCTGATGGCCGCGATTTCGGAACACTACCTGAACGACAACGTGCGGATCGCGGCGTCCGAGCGATTCCTCAGCCGGCTGCTGTCCGACGCCCGCGTCGAGCAGGGGCAGGTCCGCGACTTCGTCCTCGGAGCCAACGTCGGCGGCTGGCAGACGACGGCGACCAACGTCGGCGTCGACCTCAAGCCGTCCGGCAACCGCCTGCGGTTCGACCTCGTGCTGAACGGCACCGTGCAGTCCAACACCGCCGGCGCCACCAGCCAGGCCACGATCTACACCTCCGGCTATCACACGTTCCGGTCGTCGAAGGAAATCACCTTCGACGGCTACACGTTCACGACGGGGCCCGCCACGATCGCGGTGAACGCCAACAACACCACCACCGGCGCGAGCACCCGCATGAGCGGCGTGCCGATCTTCGGACGGATGGCCCAGCGGATCGCCATGCAGGAGGCCGGGAACCGTCGTCCGCAGGCGGAAGCGATCGCCGCCAGCCGCGTCTCGGATCGAGTGGTCCCCAAGTTCAACGAGGAAGTCAACCGGGCCTTCGCCAATGCGACGCGGGACATCGAGACCGAATTCGCGGCGGGGCTGAAAGCGGCCCGCATCTACCCGGATCGCCAGCACTATGCCAGCACCAACGACCGGGCGCTGATCGGCACCCGGCTGGTGCAGGACGGCAAGCTCGGCGGCAACGCGGCCGACGCCAAACTGCTCGAACCCGGCAACGGCGCCGCCGTGGTCATGCACGAATCGGTGATCAACAACAGCATCGACGAAATCGGCTTCGCCGGCAAAACGATGAGCGAAGAGGAGCTGCGGCATCACCTCGAGCTGTTCCTCAGCAAGGCGCTGTCGCGGGAGTTCAAGTTCCGCGCTCCGACCGAAGCCGTCCAGGAGACCCCGGTCGCGGCGGGAGAAGCGCCGGCCGAGGACGATGCCGCCAAGGGTCCGGCCAAACTGATCTTTGCCAAGGAAGACCCGATTCGCGTGCAGTTCGGCAACGGCGTGCTGTTGTTGGTGATCCGCGCCGGCCTGGAACGGGAAGGGCAGGATCCGATTCCCGAGCACGAAATCTCCGTGCCGCTGCACTTCGAGGTCGCCGGCGATCAACTGAAGATCGTCCGCGACAGCCTGAAGATCGTCCCCATCGAGGGCGGCTTCAACCCGGTGCAGCAGAAGGTGATGAACACCCGCATTTCGGCCGCCCTGCCCGAGCGGACCGTCAGCGGCAAGTTCAAGCTCCAGGGCCCGACCCGCGAAGTCGACGCCCGCGTGACCAACATCACGCTGGTCGACGGCTGGATCGCGGTGGCGGTGGAGTAATCCTCCGGTCGAAGATGGTTGAATTCCCCACAAGGCCCGATTGCCGGCAACGGCGATCTGGCCTTGTGCATTCAGCGGAAACGAAATTCCAAATCCGAAATCCCAAGGAAGCTCCAAATCCCAAAAGTGTGCCTCTTGATTCTGGATTGAGAGCGGGGTGAATTTCTCGGATTTCAGCCGCGGAGCGGCGACAGATCGTAGCCCCAGGCGTGAGCCTGGGGAACATCGCCGTGGCGGCGTGCAGCCCCGGAGGGGCGACAGAAACTCGGTCGCACGACGAACTTCTGTCGCCGCTTCGCGGCTGATAAATTGCGCTCCGACTGGTCCCCAGGCTCACGCCTGGGGCTACGATCTGTCGCCCCGCTGGGGCTGAAGACATAGCCCACCGAGGATTCTTGGTTGATTCCACCCGGAATCGAGACGCACATCCAAATCCCAATTCCGAAGCGGCTCGCAATGGAAAGCGTTTGGAACTTTCCTCAAATTGGAGCTTCCTTGAGATTTGGAATTTCATCCACAGGTTGCAGCCCGTCGCGGAATTCGCGCTAATGGAGTTGTGCCACATCGGGAATGGATCGTGTGATGGACAGCCAACTCCTCATCGTCGGAATCTGCGTCGCCGCGGCCGCCGCGTGGCTGCTGTGGCGGCTCGTGCGACAATGGCGCGGCAGCGCTGCGCCCGGTTGCGGCAGCGGCTGCACCGATTGCAGTCGGCGCGAGGGTCAGCCCGGGGACGCTGCCGCCGATGACTTCGTGTCGGTCGATCAACTGGTCCAATCGTCCCCGCGGAAGGATTAGAGCATGACCGCGGCGGAGGAGGGTGCCTTGCCGTCGCGCTGGCTGGCGGCAGTTGACAACGCAAGACGCCCAGGGATAGCCATCCCTGGGCGTCCGCTCACTCCGGCAGCGCCAACTCCGCGCGCAACACCGGATGATCCGACGCGGCGTTTTCCATCAGCTCCGCCGAGACCGTCCGCAGCCCGCGCGTGAACATCCAGTCGATGGTGTCCGCCGGTGGGCCGTCCGGCAGCGCGTCGTGCAGCGGGCTGGCGACATCCGCACGTTCTCGCAGTTTCACGAGCTGCGGATCGTCGATGGCGGTGTTCAGATCTCCCATCAACACGGCCGGCGGTTCGAGCGACAGGAACAGCGCGATCACCAATTCCAGTTGCATTTCGCGGTCGTCCTCCCGGTCGATGTGCGTGGACAGAATCCGCACCGTGCGGTCGCGCCACGGCAATTCGGACAGCACGGCATTGCGAAACGCCTTGCCGCGCGTGCCCGGCAACGGAATCCGCTGCACGGTTCCGAGCGCACAGTTCGTCAGCACCGCATTGCCGAAGTGTTCGCGCCACCAGTGCGTTTCCGTCGCGGCGAAGATCGAACCGCAGCGGATCAGCGTTGCGATCTGCTCAGCTTGTGTCCCTTCGAGTCCGTACTGCGGCGAACGGACTTCGTACAGTCCGGAAAAATCGAACTCCCCCAACGTCTTCGCAGTGACGTCGAGCCGCACAACGTCGCCATCCCCTTTGCCGCTGTGAATGTTGAAGCTCGCGATGCGGAGCGTGTCGCGGTCGCAGCGTTCTCCGGGAAGCGTGGGAAGTCGGAATCTCTGCAGCGGCCGCGACGGATCAGCGGGGCGGCGATCGGCGCCGTCGCGGACGATGAGGGCGACGAGCGCGGCAACGAGCAGCAGCGTGACGACGCGCCCGCGCCGCGACGATGGCGGGGACGCGGTCATCGGTTCCGTCCGAGGGCTTCTTCTCCGGTCCCCTCGCCCCCGTCTTCGGGGGAGAGGGTTAGGGTGAGGGGGCCGCACGCTTCCCAAGACGATGATGCCAAGCAATGCCAACCCGAAGCGTGAGGGAGCGCTCGCCCTCGCTCACGCTTCGGGGTGGTATTGGACGCGCTGCGGAGCGTTCGCCCCCTCACCCCAGCCCTCTCCCCCGAAGCGGGGGCGAGGGGGCCGGAAAGAGTCGGAGACAGACGCATCGCCGTCATCACGCCCCTTCGATCAGCGCCAGCCGCAGCAGGTTGAGCGCCGACTTCGCCGTGCGGCTCTTGGCGATGTCGGGGTCGCCGAAGTGCTGCACCTGTTCGACCTTTTGCAGCTTCCGGCCGGAGAGCGCGACGTACGACGCCGGCGCGGGGGCCAGCGGATCGTCCGGATCGAACGCCGGCCATTCCGTGACCGCGATGGCGAAGTCGGTCCCGAAACGGACGCGGCAGCCGTCAGCACATTCCTGCGCGACGGCCGCGCTGATCGGGCCGTGCGTCTCGATCAGTTCGGGATCGACCGACAGCAGTTCGCGCTTGGCGGCATTCGTCGAGACCACCACGCCGCCGAGGTAGCAGGTCTCGAACCCCTTCACGCCGGTCAGCCGGTGGGCGAGCAGGCCGCCGGTGCCGGACTCCGCCGTCGCCAGCGACGCGCGGCGACGATGCAGCAGGCGGATGACGGCGTGTTCGAGCTCTTCGTCCTCCTCGCCGAAGACCAGCGTCCCCATGCGGTTGACGATGGCGGCGCGGGTCTTGTCGATCTTGGCCCGGCACTCGTCGATGCTGGTCCCCTGGGCCGTGATCCGCAGGGTGATGGTGGCCTCGTGGACCGTGATGCCGACGTCGGGGTCGCGGCCGCGGGCGGTGAGGTCGCCGAGGATTTCCTCCGCCTGCGATTCGCCGACGCCGAAGCAGTTGATGCGGGCCCGGCGGATGACCCGTTCGCCGCCGTCGAGCCGGCTGAGCACCTGCTGGCGGAACATCGTTTTCATCTCGCTGGGGACGCCGGGCAGCGCGGCGATCCGGCAGGGGGACAGCCGCGACGGCCGCGGCACCACGCACCAGATGCCGGGCGCGGTCCCGCGCGGATTCGGCAACGGCTCGCAGCCTTCGGGGAACATGGCCTGCATGACATTTCGTTCGGGCATCGGCCGGTTGCGACGCGAGAACATGCTCTTCACGTGCGTCAGCGACGGCTCGTCCAGCACCAAAGGCTTGCCCAGAAACCCCGCGAGCGCCTCGCGCGTCAGGTCGTCGAGCGTCGGCCCCAGCCCGCCGGTGATCAGCACGATATCGGAGCGCTCCGACGCCGTCCGGATCGCCCCGATCATGGAGTCCAACTCGTCGGCAATGGTGGAATGCGCCACGACCGGAATGCCGATCTCGGCGAGTTCGAGGCTCAGCCACTGGCTGTTGGTGTCGAGCTTCGCGCCGGTGGTGAACTCGGTCCCGACACTGAGGATTTCTGCGTACATTGAAGAGGCCGTTAAGAAACTGAATTCAGCGGACGGAGTCGGCTGCCGCAGCGAACACTTGCGCGGCCGGGATGGTCTGCACCATTCCCGACGTGATCTCAGCGTCGCGACGAGCCACCACGGCGGACCACTCAATGGCCACGGCATCGTCCGGACGATCGTCGAGCGAACGCAACAGCGCCTCGGCCAACATCACCCGCTCGCCGCGAGCAAGCTGCAAGACCGCGGGTTCCAATTCGGCTAAGTTGGGCATTCCATGTCTCCATCGACATAACGGACATCCGCGACACCCTGATTTTATGACCGCTCTCATGAGATTGATACTGACGGCATCCTGCCGAATCTGGTCCGAGTGAAGTTGTTGATTGGGGATCGCTCTTCAGCCCCAGCGGGGCGACAGATCGTAGCCCCAGGCGTGAGCCTGGGGAACAGCATCGACCCTTCGTGGTAGCCCCGGAGGGGCAGCAGAAATCGAATAGTCTCGGATATTCTGTCGCCCCTCCGGGGCTTGTGACCACAAACCAGCTGGAACCCCAGGCTCACGCCTGGGGCTACGCTCTGTCGCCTCTGCGGGGCTGAAATCAGTTTGCACGAATCATCGAACCCTGTGGCCAGCCATGATCGACTGCACTCATCTGTTCGTCACGGGCGATCGTCTGCCTCGTTCGATTCCACCGACGGACCCGCATCCTCAACGATCTGGCCGATAAAGCCCTCGGCGGTGATGCCGCCGGTCGGCATGCCGCGGTCGATCAAGCGGTCGCCCACTCGATACTGATGAAAATACAACGGGATGCCTTCGCCCAGCGTCGAATCGGGCGTGTCCTGCAGGTGAATGTGCAGATGCGGCTCCGACGTGTTGCCGGAGTTGCCGATCGCCGCGACGACTTGCCCCGCGGTGACGTTGTCGCCCGGCTTCACCTTGAGCGATCCGGGCTGAAGGTGGCACAAAAACAGATACTCGCGCGAGGCGACCTTTAGCACGATGTGGTTGCCGCCGGGGTCGGTGCCGCCGCCGAGCTCGCCGATGGCCATGTCGGGGTCCTTGTCCCAAAAGCTCTCGACGACGCCGTCCGCCGGAGCGAGCACCGGCAGCCCGTAGCAATAATAATCCTCGACCTTCGTTCCGTCGCCGCGATGCGTCTCGCCATCCTGCGTCACCAGCAGATCGTACGCCCAGCGCTGGTCGGCGGCGCAGACGTGGTAGTTCACATCCGGCGTGTCGCCTCCCCAGCCGACGGTGATCGGCCCGTCAAACGGCAGACGGAACGGCACCTGACTCGGCCGGTTCTCGTGCGATGACGGATAGACGCGGAAGGCCATCGGCGACAGCACCAGTGCCGCCAGCCCTGCAAACCCCACCGCCCGCCAGCGATTCCAGACCGGTCGCCGCCGCAGACACGCCACCAGCGCGATGAGCGCCAGCCCGGCGGTGACGATCAGCCACAACCCCGAGTCGCTGCCCAGTAGCCAGCACACTGCCCCGGCCAAACCCGGCCGTTGATGCGGAATGACGTACAACATTCCCTGCAAAACCAGGAACGTCAGCACGACATACGGCCAGTAGTCGGGACGACGGCGAGGCAACGGCGCGATGGTGTCCATGATGCGACTTCAGTGGCGAATCGTGTGGGCGATCGGTAGAGGATAACGAATCGCTCGCGTGCCCGGAACGGTGAGGCGTCCCGTGCCCTAGACGCGAGTGAGTCACAATTCGGTCGGCTTTGTGTCCGGCCCCCTCTCCCCCGTCTTCGGGGGAGAGGGTCGGGGTGAGGGGGCGAGCGCTCGTGCGACGATCAACACGGGTACGAACCGCCAGCAGAGCGAGCGCTCGCCTTCTCACGCTTCCGGCTGGTGTTGAACAACGGCAGGGAGCGCTCGGCCCCCTCACCCTAGCCCTCTCCCCCGAAGACGGGGGCGAGGGGACCGGAGGGGAGAGTCACTCGCGTTACGCCCCGGCACACCGTTTACGCCGCGATGCGAATCGCATCCATTCGGGCATCGAGCAACGCCTGAATCAGGCACCCGCGGGCCACGGTGTAGAGG
>Ga0163144_10030972_pt1 | contig 10220 bp, 6 predicted proteins | sample OliLak19BULKMAT1_FD_123175 | JGI IMG/M metagenome (GOLD analysis project Ga0163144, IMG submission 123175) | Freshwater microbial mat bacterial communities from Lake Vanda, McMurdo Dry Valleys, Antarctica - Oligotrophic Lake LV.19.BULKMAT1 | ecosystem: Environmental > Aquatic > Freshwater > Lake...
AATCTCTTCGTGGTGGCGCAGAGTATCGTCATCACTGAAAAAGATTGTGGTACCAAGGAAGGAATCACTATCACCAAAGAGACTGCTTCTGGAATCGAAACACCTTTTGCAAAGAATATTCACGGACGTGTGCTTGCTACTGATCTTCTCGATACTGAAGGAAAAGTACTCTTTGCACGCAACCATCTCCTCACCAAGGCTGAAGTAAAAGAGCTTGAGAAAGAAGGAGTTACTAAAGCGATAGTTCGTACCCCTATGGCGTGCAGGACCCTTCAGGGAGTTTGTACTATGTGTTACGGTCTTGATCTTGGAAAGAACAAGCATGTAGATCTCGGTGAAGCTGTGGGAACCGTAGCCGCACAGGCCATTGGAGAACCAGGAACACAGTTGTCAATGAACACCAAACATGCCGGAGGTACCGCTTCGCTCAAAGGAGACATCGTGTCCGGACTTCCACGCGTAGAAGAAATCTTCGAAAAGCGAAAACCCAAGAATCCTGCTGCCATCTCTCATGTTGACGGCATGATCTCTGAAATTCGCAACACTGGAAAAGAAAAGGTTATTGTTATCACTCCCGATATAGCTGATAAGAAATCAAAAGCTGGAAAGAATGAAATCGAATTATCTGTTCACCCTATTCGCGTGATGTTCATAAAAGTAGGCGATCATGTCAAGAAAGGAGATGTCCTCACTGACGGATCATGTGATATCGACGAACTCTTCAAATTTGCAGGACGCGAAAAGGCTCAGGAATATGTTATCGGCGAAGTGAAGAAGCCTTACGAGCTCCAAGGTGCATCGGTATCACGAAAGCATATCGAAGTGATTGTGCGTCAGATGTTCACCCGTATGAAGATCAAAGATTCCGGAGAATCTGCATTCTCAAACGGAGACATTGTAGAAAACTTCGAGTTGATCCTCGAGAACCGCACCATCAAAGACAAGGGTGGAATGGAGGCAAAGGCGGATCCAGTAGTGATGGGAATCTCAGACGTATCCCTCTCTCGCCGAAGCTTCCTTTCGGCTGCATCATTCCAGTGGACTACCAAGATTCTCATTGGCTCGGCTGTACGTGGATCAAGTGATGATCTCAAGGGAATTATGGAAAACGTTCTTGTCGGACGTCTCATCCCAGCTGGTACTGGTTTTGCTGGCAGTGAAAAGGCAAAGATGATTGAAACTCTCTACTAATTGCGAATTTATTCGAATCAAGCAAAAAAATTTGTAGGAAAGGAAGCGGGGGAGGTACTATATACATTATGTCCTCAAAATCTGTAGAACAAATAAAGGAGAGGTTGCCGATTGCTGATGTTGTTTCAACTTATATAAAACTCGATCATGCAGGAGCTAACATGCGAGGAAAGTGTCCTTTTCATAATGAGAAGACACCCTCCTTTATGGTGTCTCCTGGAAGGAATAGTTACTACTGTTTTGGATGTGGTGCAAAAGGTGACATCTTCACTTTTGTGCAAGAATTCGAGAAATTGGATTTCAAAGAGGCGCTCAAGATGCTGGCCGACAGAGCAGGAGTGATCCTTGAAAGCTATCGTGATCCAGTGACACAGAAAGAAGATGACGAACGAGATAGACTTCGTAAGATTATGGAAGCAGCTACGTCGTACTTTGAAGGTGAACTTTCAAAAGACACACATACGCTCGACTATCTGCACACACGCGGACTCGAGGAGAAGACTATCAAAGAATGGAGACTTGGTTCGACAAAAAAAGGCTGGAGCAATCTGTATGACAATCTGAAAGTAATAGGATATACCGATGCCGACATCGAGAAAGCAGGTCTCGCAAAAAAAGGTAATCATGGTTTTTACGACCGCTTTAGGTCGCGCGTTATGTTTCCTATTTTTGACCCCACAGGGAAAGTGATTGCTTTCACGGGGAGATGTAAGGAGTGGGAAGCTGAGGTGAAAAACGACAAGGAAACAGGAGAGGAGATTAAAGATGCTAAGTATCTTAATAGTCCCGATACCATTCTCTTTGACAAATCTCGCACACTGTATGGTTTTCATGTAGCAAAGACTGCCATTGCAAAATGGAAGTACTCGCTCCTTGTTGAAGGACAGATGGATCTTTTGATGTGTCAGCAGGCAGGATTCAATAATGCGGTGGCTACTTCAGGTACTGCACTCACGAGGCAACAACTAGAGATGCTCGGACGTTTTTCTAAGAATCTTCTCATTGCTTACGATGGTGACAAGGCCGGAGTGGAGGCCGCACGTCGTGCATGGACGCTCGCGCTCTCCCTTGGTATTGATGTGAAGATTGCCCCTATATCACTGGGTGATGACCCGGCAGATATTATCAAAAAAGATCCTTCGATTTTCAAAGAGATAGTAAAGAAGGGTATGCATATCGTAGAGTTTTATCTCAAAGCACTCATGAGTCGTAATCTCGGTGAACGTGAACTCGGAAAGGAAATTGAAAGCGAAATCCTCCCGTATATCAAGGCAATAGACAGTCCGATTGATCAATCACATTTTATTACCCTCGTCGCAACACGCACTAGTATCAAGGAAGAAGCACTCATAGCAGCACTTCGAAAAACCCCACCCCCTGGTGCCACTGTTCCTACGACATTCGTAGCAAAATTGCGCGAAACAAAAATCAGTGATACAGTGCTGTCACAACAACATAGCTCCAAACACCGGCTTATCGCCGGAACTTATTTAATCCTCCACAATGAGGAGAAGGCCAAAGCCTATATCGAGAACGCAGAAGAGATAAAGGATGAATTACAGTTTGTCGTCGAAGAATGGTTGGCTAAGAGCGGTCAAACACCAGAGGTATATCTTAACGATCTATTGAAATTTGAAGAAAAAGAAAAGCTCCAGAAAGAGTTGAAAGAAGCAATGAGAGAATATCTGAAATCTGAACAAGATGGCGATAGTGTTAAAGCGGGAGAATTTCTAAAGCGAAGTGATGAGATACGAATAGGTTTGGCACAATATGGATAGCGGTGTGTTCTCACGCGCTCAAAAAAAGAGGATTGCTTCGGGAGAGAGAGCAAAATACAAAATATTATTTAAATACTAAATGAAAAAAACAAAAAACAACAAAGTGAAGAAAGCGGGGCCAAAAAAAGTAAAGAAAATGAAGAAGACTAGGCCTGCTAAAGTAGCAAAGAAAGTAGTGAAGAAACAACCCGCAAAGAAACTTGAGAAAAAAAGAATCATAAAGAAACTACCTGCACCAAAAATCGCCGTATCAAAGAAGGAAAAGGAATTTGAAGTAAAAACAAATCATCTTCTTGTCAAAGGAAAAGAGCGTGGTTTCATCACCTACGATGACATCCTCAAGGAATTCCCGCACATCGAGGACAATGTGATCTTTCTTGATTCGCTGTATGAAAAGCTTGCTACCTCAGGTATCGACGTTCTCGAAGGGGGTGGACTTTTGGACCTGGCTGAAGAAGAGGATCTTCTTAAGAAATATGTCTACAACCGTAACGATTCCAACTACGATTCCATTCAAATGTATTTGAAGGAGATCGGGCAATATCCACTCATTAAGGCCGAGCAAGAAAAAGAATTGGCTAAACGTATCGAGTCGGGCGATAAGGAAGCTGTCAACCTCCTTGCTCGTGCCAACCTTCGTCTTGTGGTGTCTATCGCAAAAAAATATGTAGGACGTTCTCCTGACCTCACTCTCCTCGATCTCATTCAGGAAGGGAACATTGGTCTCTTTAAGGCCGTCAGCAAATTCGATTGGTCAAAAGGTTTCAAGTTTTCGACCTATGCGACCTGGTGGATCCGTCAATCGATCACCCGTGCTTTGGCCGACCAGTCTCGTACTATACGTGTGCCCGTGCACATGGTAGAAACTATTGCTAAGTACAAACAGGTAGTCCGTCGACTTTCTCAGGATCTTGGACGAGATCCTTTGCCAGATGAAGTAGCAGTAGAAATGGGACTCGAAGTAGAGAAGATTTATAATATTGAAAAAATTGATCAAAGCACACTATCACTCGACACGCCTGTCGGCGACGATGGTGATGACAAAAATTCTACCTACGGAGACTTTATTTCTGATGATAAGATTCTTTCTCCGGACCAGGAATCTTCTCGACGTATTCTCACTGATCAGGTTAAGGAAATTCTCGATGATCTTTCAGAAAAGGAACGCAGGATCCTCGAACTTCGTCATGGTCTTACTGATGGTATCCAGCACACCCTCGAAGAAGTGGGTAAGCAGTTCAGTGTCACACGTGAACGTATCCGACAGATCGAAGCGAAGGCGCATGAGAAGATAAGACAGCATGAGAAGATCAATAGGCTGAAGAACTATTAGTAGTCAGCAACACATAGTATGGATCAATTCACCGAGCGCTATACAAAACTCAATAAGGCCCAAAAAGAGGCTGTAGACACTATAGAAGGCCCTGTAATGGTTGTGGCAGGGCCAGGAACAGGCAAGACCACTATTCTCACCCTCCGTATCGCTAATATCCTTAAACAGACGGATACGCCCCCGTCGGGCATTCTCGCCATCACATTCACTGATGCCGGTGTCAAAGCGATGAAAGCCGGTCTCCGCAAGATTATTGGGGGGAGGGCAGATGAGGTACGCATACATACCTTCCATGGTTTTGCTTCTTCATTAATAGCAGAATTTCCAGAGCACTTTGTCGATATCGACGGGTTCACTCAGATGACCGATATTGATACCGATGCATTGCTTCGAAATATTCTTGAAGCCCCTGTATTCAGCGTCCTTCGTCCTCTTGGTAAACCAGATTTATATATGCACGGAATTGTTTCATCTATAAGTGAAGCAAAACGCGAGGCACTTTCTCCCGAAGATATTCGATCATATACAGCAAAAGAGATTAAGACCATTCAACAAGACCCGTCTGCTATTTCTACGAGAGGTGCTACCAAAGGAGAGTTGAAGGCTGAGGCTAAAAAGAAAATAGAAAAGCTCGAGAAGACGGCAGTCTTCGCTGACGTATATCAAGCATACGAAGACGGAAAGAAAGAAGGGAAGTTTCTTGACTATGATGATCTTATTTTTAAAACGGTGCTTGCTTTGGGACGCGACGAGCTATTGCTGCGATTAGTGCAAGAAAAATTCCTTTATCTTCTCGTCGATGAACATCAAGACACCAATGATTCGCAGAATCTTTTGATACGACAGATAGCCGACTTTTTTGAGAGTCCAAACATTTTTATTGTAGGAGATGAGAAACAAGCAATCTATCGTTTTCAGGGTGCATCAGTGGAGAACTTTTTGCAATTCGGAAAGGTCTGGCCCTCAATGAAGACTATTTCACTCGAAGAGAATTACAGATCACATCAACACATTCTTGATGCCAGTTTTGGAATAATAGAGAAAAATTACAAAGAAGATGAACACCAGAAGCTTCGCATCAAACTTTCTTCAGGAACAAAAACAAAAGGCAAACCCATCACTCTTATGTATCCAGCAGATCGTGATATGGCTGAAGGATATCTTGCACACGAGCTCAAACGTATTGAAGAACAAGAACCCGACAAGACCGTCGCAGTGATAGCGCGAAGTAATCGCGATGTCGATCGGGTTATTCGACTTGCTGAAGCACATAATATTGCTATCTCAGCAGATCGTTCGATTGATATATTTTCACACCCCATAGGTATAACCTTTTTTGCTCTTGCGGGTTTTCTTAGAGACCCACTCGATGTGGAATCATTGGGAAAGACATTGCTTGCGGGGTTGTGGGGAATTGATTTTGCTCGATCTGTGGAGCTTGTCAAAATGCTACGCAAGGGTCATGTAGAGGAGGCAGTGCGCAACATCTCCTCACTTTCAAAGATCCGTAGAACTCTCACTGATGACAGCCCTATGCTATTTCTCATCACCCTTTCCAAAGAGTCAGGATTTCAAAAACTTATTTCGTCCGATCCTGCATACGTAGAGGTCTGGAGGGGGATTCTTGGTCTTGCAGAACAGATAGTAAAGCAATCGAAGGTAAGCGATCCATCACTCCTTCTTGAAAAGCTCATTGCGTACAAGGCTTCGGCTGAAAGAAAAAATATATCTATTTCGGTAGGGTCACCCGAAAAGAATATCCGTGTCATGACCGCTCACGGTTCGAAAGGTTTGGAATATGATTATGTTTTTATTCCCTATGCCACCGAAGAATCATGGCTTCCGAGGAAGCGTTCGTCGCATTTCTTACTTCCTTCAAAAAAAACACAACAAGAGGGCGATGATGTCCGTGATGCACGACGCCTTTTTTATGTTGCACTCACGCGAGCACGCGAGCATGCAGTGATTCTTTCACCAATCGAAGATATGAGTGGTGATCTCAACACGCCACTTCGTTTTCTCGACGAAATCGATCCCTCCTCGGCTTCTCGAGAAATATTTCCTGATGACATTGTTCCTGCATCCATGACTCCTATTACACAGACTAGCCGACCTTCAAAAATAGTCGATTTTGCAAAGACATCATTGTTGGAAACTGGTCTTTCGGTCACTGCCCTTAATAATTTCCTGACTTGTCCGAATCACTTCCTATTCTCAAGTATTTTACGCATCCCTTCTGCGCCATCTGCTACTGCAGAAAAGGGAATTGCTATGCATACTGCTTTTGACAAGATATGGAAAGAAAGCGAGGAAAAAAGGAATGAAAAGAAGGTGAGGGATATCATCGAGACGGTTGCGCGAGAATCGGTCGGTGCCTCATATCTACGAATCTTTGAAAAAGAAGCAGTCATCAAAGAACTTTTGAAGAATGCGCCAGCTGTAGCGAAGAGCTTGCTACCACATTTTCATACAAAAGGCGTAGTGTCTGTCGAAGAGTGGAGTGAGACACTCCTTACTACTTCGTATGACGGTAAAGATATCCCTATTCGTCTCCATGGAAAACTTGATGCAGTCATCGATACGGGGAATGAAGTATTGGTCTTCGACTATAAGACGCGAAAGAAGATGAGTGCTAATGAAATAAAGGGTGATACGAAAAGTTCTGATGGAGGATATTTTAGACAATTAGTTTTCTATAGAATGCTTCTGGAAAATGAATCAAAAGCTAAAGGGAAGGCCATTATTCCTTCTTTGGTATTTCTTACACCAGATGAAAAAGGTGTGTGTCATATCGAAACCCTTTCCATAAACGAACAAGACCTCTCTGAAGTGAGAGGTCTTGTTCAATCTCTTGTTGATAGTGTGTGGTCAGGTGCAATAATTTCTACTACCTGTGAAGATGAGAAATGCGAATGGTGTGCTATTTCTGCATTGTTGCAATGAGGTCCTTGATGAATGACAGAGGTAATGCGCCACTCATGCTAACTTTTTTCATGTCATCAGATACAACAATCACCTCATTGCCGGGAGTTGCGCCGAATGCTGTATTTGCTTTTGCGGCAAATTCGATAATACCCTTGTCCAATTTCTTATTTGATACAAAAATAGAATAGGGAGTACCACGGCCACCTGCTTTGACTGCATCCTGATACTGTTCCTCTACTCGTGCTGCTGTCCTACCACTTGTAAGGCAGGTATTGAATGCAGTTACATCAAGACCATTATCTTTTGCAATCTTTGGAAGCTCTGCAGTATCAAGTTTGTCATTGGAAGCGGTGCGTTTGTAGACCTGGTCAATATATTTCCAGAAGGAATCATTGCCACCCTGTTCTGCTGCACACTCACTGGCCTCTGCTTCTTTTCGTGCTTTCGAATGCAGCTGGTCGATAGGGAAGTGACGATAGACCCACGCCACTTTGCCGTCTTTTCCGTAGGTATCGATGGTCTGATGCATGGTGTTATGGAATTGTTTGCAGAATGGGCACTGGGTATCAGAATATTCTACGATTATGATGTCGGCATTTGGATTTCCGAGGATACGATCACTTGCGCTCACGTCTGCTAACTCGATTGAGGGCTTTGGCATTGCTCCTAATGCACCGGCACTATTACCTGTTTTTCCGGTGGTGCCTCCAAAAAATATACCGCCTGCTACAAGCGTACCGGCAACTATGATGGCTAAAGGGATAAGATATGGTTGTTGTTGATTATTCATGACGGTATTTTATCAGTAATGAAGGGAGTAAAGCAAGCACCTCCTACAATGATTCCTATTGTATTGCTGATTAGGTCGAGCCAGGTGTCGGCCGTGCTATTTGCAAATACTAAGCTAGTGTAATTTTGAAGCAGGAATTCGAAAATTTCGTTCCCGACACCAAACGCTGTTACCACCAAAACGCTGAATACAAAGAACTGGAACTTTGTTATGTTGATACGCGTATCTTTGACTACGAGGAAACATACCAACATAGTCATAAAGCCTCCACCAAATGCGTGAAGGACTCGGTTGCCTAGTTCGACGTCAGGAATGATTGAAGAGACATAGTACCCAAGAACACTTACAATAATGATCATTGCAACGGAGCTGATAGAGCGCCTACCGAGATGTGCTACATGTTTTTCAAAAAAAAGTGAGAATAGATGTTCTAAAAAGAAGTAAGCAAGACAAAGTCCAAAAGTTATGACACCAAGAAATATAATGTCTACGGAAAGCATATAGTAAAATTAGAAACCAAGACTAAACGTCATACCGGCGTCGGTTTTGTCGTCCCATCCACGAGTATTGATAGAGAGTGTCTGCATGTTGTCATTGTCACGATAGAGGATGCGCTTGTTTTTTTGCATGTATTCGTAAAGGTCCTTGGTCACTTTCACATCATCAAGACAATACTTTTTAATTTTTTCTATCTCGCCATTCTTCCACCATTCCACTGCTTCGAGGCCATTAGCGCTCTTGCCGATGCCGAGGGTGGCTTCTGCTACTGCACCCAAACCGATACGTCGACCGAGGCTCTTCTTTATTTCCGCCATCAAGTCGAGACTTTTTATTTTTGAAAGATCACCAGGATAATATTTGTTGAGGAGAGGGACGTCGAAATGGTCGGAGTTGTAGCCGATAAGCATATCTGCGTTCTCGAAGTACGGCCACATCTTCGGGAAATCTTCCTGAAGGAAGGAGAGATATTGGTCTGTCTCATAATCGTAGAGACCAACGAGCGAAATGTCGAGCAGTGTCGGATCCGCACGACCCACATCCGCAAAAGTATTCTTTGTCTCAATATCAAATACAACTTTTTTCATAGTAATGGGGTTATTGTAACAGATTATTTTATATTCTTGGTAATACTTTTACTATTACCCTTCGTTTCCTCACCCGTCACAATATTCTTCAGTGTATATTCTCCTGACTTGATCTCATTCTCCCCAATAGCGATGATGTAAGAAATACCGGTCTTCTCTGCATGTCTTATCTGGTCACCTATTTTTTTTAGCGATGTGTTGACGGCGACATTTATTCCGCTTGCGCGCATTTCATCAGCAATCTTTTCTACATGTGCTACAGAATTCTCATCGATACAGAGGAGCGACACCTGCGTGGTCGATCGCTTCACCGATTCCGGAATCAATCCGTAGGTTTTGAGTGTTTCCATGATAGGCACATCGCCCATGCCGAAACCGCTCGCTGTCACTTTGTCATTGCCGAAGAGGGAAAGAAGTTCATCGTAACGTCCACCACCAAAGAGTGCACGGTTATTGTCGGGGTGCTTGTCGAAGATCTCGAAGATGATGCCGGTGTAATAGTCGAAGCCACGAATGAGCTCGCTGTCAAAGACAACATTGTCGATACCACCCACCTTCAAGATATCAATGGCTGTATCGAGTTCTTCCTTGGCTTCTTTTATGGGCAACAGGCTCATTGCTTCTTTATATAGTTCACTCGTCTTGTCAAAAGAAAAGAAGGCAAAAGTATCACCTGCAATCGCACGCGCTTGCTCGGTAAATTTCTCTTCTGACATTTTTGACTTCTTGTCGATAAGTTTCTGGAGTTGTTTTGATCCTTCTTCGTCGAGTTCGTACCATTCGGTCATGACGGCATTGATGAGGCGACGGCTACTGATACGGATTTCAAAATCGCTATTTTTGATGCCAAAGTTTTTCATAATCGCTGAGGAAATGCGGATCATCTCGATATCTGCACTTATATCCTCGACACCAAAGATGTCGGCATTCAATTGGTAGAACTCGCGAAGCCGGCCTTTTTGTGGGCGCTCATAGCGGAAAAGATTCGGAATGGAAAACCAACGCAAAGGATACGCAAGCTCATGCTTGCGAGCTGCGACCATACGGGCGACGGTCGGCGTGAGCTCGGGACGCAAGGTGACGCTTCGTTCGCCACGGTCGATGAAGGTGTAAGTCTG
>Ga0163144_10030973_pt1 | contig 10220 bp, 7 predicted proteins | sample OliLak19BULKMAT1_FD_123175 | JGI IMG/M metagenome (GOLD analysis project Ga0163144, IMG submission 123175) | Freshwater microbial mat bacterial communities from Lake Vanda, McMurdo Dry Valleys, Antarctica - Oligotrophic Lake LV.19.BULKMAT1 | ecosystem: Environmental > Aquatic > Freshwater > Lake...
GCATGCACCGCCGCGAGTGTCCACGGGTTGGCGGCAAGCACCAGCGCGGGATCGCTGTTCCACACATCCTCAAAGATCATGTCGCGGCGAGCGGGAGGGATGGGAGCATCGGGTGGAGCATTGGGGAAGTCAACTTGCAGGGGGGCGGCGGCGAGCATTGAGATGCCGCAGAACAGGCCACTGTGCCGGATGCCAAGACGGCCTGTGCCGTATCCACCCATGCTGAAGCCTTCGAGGATGCGTCCGCTCTGCGCAGCGATGGTGCGGAAGTTCGCGTCAACGTGCGGGATGAGTTCGTTGATGATGACGGTCTCAATCGGCGTTGAACCGTCGGCGGCGTCGCAGTACATGCCGTACGGCGTGCCGTTGGGATAGACGATTACCATCGGTGGCAGCAGTCCGAGTGCCATCGCGTTCGAGAACCAACCGGTCATCGGCCCGATGCCCGCGGTCGTGGAGCCCGCACCGTGAAGCCAATACAGCACCGGAAAGCGACGCAGCGGCTGCAGGTCGTACGTGGGCGGTGTGTAGATGTGGAAGCTGACGCTGGTTCCTGCGGCCGCGCTCTGGAACGTGCGGTACTGCACGCGCGGCGCAGTGACGGGCACGGTCGTCCATTGAGCGTGTGCGGTGGTCGCCAGAGCGACGACAACCACGATGACAAACTGGAAGCCGCGCAGACTGGCGAGAGACGCGGGCATGAAGATACCTCCCAAGACGTACTTTCCCGTGTGCCTAACGCCATCGAAGCGGCGTGTCTTGCAGACCAGCCAGACTCCACCTTGAGCACCCGGCAACTACGCCGGCCGGCTGGGCCGAACGCGAAGCAGACTAACGATTGTCTGCCGCAGTGTCAAGGGTATTTTCGGGGTGGTCGGTGCTACCGGCGTGCGACACGCCGGGCCGGAGGTCCGGGGGTTCGCTGTGTTTAGAGAGGTTCGAGGGGCGATGAGGCGGCTGCTGGATTCCCACGTGTTCCTGTGGTACATCACGGCAGACTCGCGGTTGCCATCCGCCTTTCGGGCGGCCGCTCAGGATCCAGACAACGAAGTTTATCTGAGCGCCGCTTCGATCTGGGAAGCGGTGATCGTGGGCGGCATATCACGTGACCTTGATGGGTGTAAAACGTGCCCCGTTCCATGAGTTTATCTGGAAACCGTCGAAATTGCCACGTCATTTTGGTGCGGAGCGACCCGAACCAGGAGCGAACCTTGCCTGTTGCGAGTGAGAATAGGGGAAACTGCTGTCCGTACGTCAGTGCTGCGGGAGAGACTGATCGCCGACGTCCGGCCCCAGGCAATCGATCCGGTAGCGCAAGAACAGCGGCCGGGCGACGCTGGTGACGACCTTCCAGAACGGTTCGCCGTGGCCGTCGTCTTCCCACGATTGGAACTGACCCTTGGGGTCGTCGGCATAGACGTCGAGAATGGACGAGCCGACGTAGATCGCGCGGTGCAGGAGGAGGAGGTCCTCGGCGACGTATTCGGCCTCGGCGGCGACGCCTGAGATGGCGTCCACGATGCGTCCGAAGAGTTTGTGGTTGGAGCGGAGGAGGACGTCGGCATCGTGCCAGATGTAGAAGCGGTGCTTGGTTCCCGCGCGGCCCCGGAAGCTGGCCCGCTGGCGGAGGAGGTCGGCGATGCCGCCGATGCCTTCCAAGCGTCGGTCAAGAGAAGGGCCCGGGACGTTGCGTTCCAACTGGTGACAGAATGATTCGATGTCGGTGATGTATTTGCCGTAGAAGACGCAGACTTCGGTATCGCGCTGGCTGCCAAGAAACTGGCCGAGGGAGACGGCAAACTGCATTCGCCGTTGCGGCAGGTCGGACCAGGCCACGAGGTGGTGTTCGTCAAGGAGTTGGGTGACGTCGGCGTGCCAGTCGGTGACGAGCAGCGGCATCTCGGGTTGTCGTGACAGCGCACTCATATCACGGGCCGGAACTACGGCCGAACAAATGGCCGCGCCGGCGTCTCCCAGAAAAAGGGACACGCATCGGACGTCGCCGGCGGAACCGGTGACGCCCTTCTTCAGTTGGTCTTGAACTCGCCCAAGAAGCACGGCGACGGGCCACGCTCTGTTGCACCCCTCCGGTTGCACCCTAAATGTGCATCACGAACGGCTCTGCGACCACCCCTCTATCGTCAAATTCCGCATAATTTGCACAAACCATGCAAACCACTCGGCCCGCACGTGCGAACGGCAGGCGAAAACCCTTGGTTCTAGCGTTTTGGAACGGGGTTATAGCCCGTAGACGACGGCTGCCTTGGTTTCGAGGTGTTGAAGAAGATGGGTCGGCGACAGGGGTTTGCCGGTTGCCCGTTGGCAGAGTTCAGAGGCTCGGTAGCGGCGTCCGTGGCGGTGGATATTGGTGCCCAGCCACTCGCGGAGGTCGATGAACTTGCCTTTACCCATGTCTTTGCTGAGATCGGGGAGGTCGGCGTTGATTTTCTCCCAGAGTTGGGCGGCGTAGAGGTTTCCGAGGGTATAGGTCGGGAAGTAGCCGACGAGTCCGAAGGACCAGTGGACGTCTTGAAGGCAGCCGCGGCGGTCGTCGGGAACGTCTATCCCGAGGTAGTCTTTGTAGCGGGCGTTCCAGGCTTCGGGAAGGTCTTTGGGGGCGAGGTCGCCCTGGAGCATGGCCCGTTCGAGCTCGAAACGGATCATGACGTGCATGTTGTACGTGCCTTCGTCGGCCTCGACCCGGATGAGGCTGGGCTTGACGGTGTTGACGGCGGCGAAGAGATCCTTGACCTCGAACTTCTTGAGTTTGGGGGAGAGGGTTTTCTGGGCTTTGGGGAGGGCCCACTTCCAGAACGGTTTGCTGCGACCGACAAAGTTCTCCCACATACGCGACTGGCTTTCGTGGATGCCGAGGGAGACGGCGTCGGCGAGGGGCTGGCCGAAGAGGCCCGCATCCTTTTCGCCGTCCATTTTGGGGAGGCCTTGTTCGTAGAGGCCGTGGCCGCCCTCGTGCATGGTGCCGTAGAGGGCGTCGGTGAATTTTTCGTCGCGGTAGCGGGTGGTGAGGCGGGTGTCGCCCGCGGCCAAGCCGGAGCAGAAGGGGTGTGCGGTGGTATCGAGGCGTCCGGCGTTCAGATCAAAGCCCATGGCGGCGAGGACGGCTTGTCCGAAGGCGTGCTGTTGAGTTGGATCGATGCGGAGTTCGAGGCATTTGGTGCTGACTTTGGTTTTGCTGGCGGCCACGCGGGCGACCAGGTCGGTGAGGTCTTTGCGGAGGGGGGTGAAGATGGCGTCGATTTCTTTGGCGGTGATACCGGGCTCGTATTCGTTGAGGAGGGCGTCGTAGAGCTCGCCGCCTGCGGGGGCGCCGTAGCACTCGGCCTTCTTGCGGGACAGGTCAAACATTTTGGTGAGCCACGGGAGGAAGGCCTTGAAGTCGGAGGCCGCACGAGCGACTTTCCAGGCTTCCTGGGCCTGGCTGCCGACCTTGGCCATCTCGGCCACGAGTTCTTTCGGGAGTTTGGTGGCGAGGTCGTAATCGCGGCGGATTTCGCGGAGGTTTGCCGCGGACTCGGAGTCGGCTTTCGTCAGTGACTTGTCGGATTCGCAGTGGGCGAGGAGTTCTCCCAAGCGGGGGCTGGTGCGGCGTTCGTGGGCGAGGGTGGCGACGAGCGATTTTTGGTCGCTCCGCATGGGCGCCGCGGCGTGGGGCATGTAGGTTTCCTGGTCCCAATCGAGGAGTGAGGAGACCGAGTTCATCAGGGCGGCCTCGCGGAGGAGGGCTTTGAGTTCGGGGTAGTGGGTGGAGGCCATGGGTCTCTCTTTCGTTGTGACGGACGGGACGGAGCGACGAAGTTCGAGGTTCGGTGCCGGCGGGGCCCCGGTGATGGGAAGCGAGTGTATCGGCCACTACACTTGGGGATGGTCTCGCCGGTCTTCGCCGTCCTTTTCGCGATTTCCTTGTTGACGCCGCAGCCGGCCGAACCGGGCGTGGCCCCGGGTGCTGCGGTTCCGCCTGTGGTCGGCGCGGTTGCGGAGATGCGGTTGGGCGCGGTATGGGCGGGTGGGGAAACGCGGCGGTACCGCTATTCGCAACGGGTTTCCGAGAAAACCGGGTCGGCCGAGACGCCCGAGACGTTCGTCGAGCGGCAGGGGACGATGCGGATGGAGGTGGGCGTGACCCGGATGGTCGCGACGAACGCGCCGCCGGATAGCACGGCGTTGGGGTTCGGCGAAACCGCGTACCAGATGACGATCGATTCGTTGCGATTGACCGCCGCGATGCCGCAAGGGGGCGAGGTGGTGTTCGATTCGGCGGATCCGGAACTGTGCAAGGACGACAACCGCTTTTCGCCGAGCGCGCGGCCGTTGGTGGGAGCGACCGTGGTGTTTGTAGCGGACGCTGCGGGGAAGGTGGTGCGGGCCGAAGGATACGACGAGTTGCTGGACATCTCTTCGCCTTCGGCGCGGCTGGCGGTTCAGATCATTGAATCGACGTCGATCGGGGCGAAGTTCGGGCCGGTGCTGGGGTTTGTGGCCCCGGGTGCGGGGGCGGTGGTGGATGCGAAGTGGGAACAGTCGCGGTCGGTGCCGTATGTGCCGGGGATCGTGCTTGAAGTGGTGGATGTGTGCACGGTGACGGGGCTCGATGGGGCGCTGGTGACGGTGGCGAGCACGGGCACCCCGACGTTGCGGATTCCGAACCCGGGGCGGCTGGGGACGCGTGAGGTGGCCGCGAGCAACATTCATGCGACGACTACGTGGGACGCGGGCACGGGCGGGCTGCGGAGGCACGAGGCGACCATGGCGACCGACGTTCTCTTGAAAGCGGCGAACAAGGGACCGGGTTCGGTGGGGCTGGTGCGGAACCGGGTGGAATCGGTGCTGGAGGCGATCGAGTGAGGTCTGGCGTTCGGGGAACGGGAACGTGATGCGGACGGCTGCTGAGGGCATTGTCACGCTGGAAGCGTTCGGCCCCGGGCACGCCGCGGAGTTGTGGCCGGTTTCGCCGGTGGAGACGTTCGAGTACTTTCTGTCGAAGCCGGCGGACGGCTCGCGCGGGGCTTTCGCGGCGTTTCTGGAGGCGTCGATCGCGGACATGAAGGCGGAAACGTTCGTGGTGCGCGATGCGGCGACGGGGCGGGCGGTGGGGAGTTCATCCTTTTTGGATTTGCGGCCGATTCATCGGGGGCTTGAGATCGGGTTCACGTGGTATGACGCGTTGGTTCGGGGGACCCGGGTGAACCCGGCGTGCAAATTGCTGATGCTACAACGGGCGTTTGAGGAACGCGGGTGCATGCGGGTGCAACTGAAATGCCACAACGGCAACGAACGGAGCAAGCGGGCGATCTTGAAACTGGGGGCCACATTCGAGGGCGTGCTGCGGAAACACATGATGTTGCGGGACGGTCGGCATCGGGACACGGCGATGTTCAGCATCACCGATGAAGAGTGGCCGCGGGTGAGGGCGGGGCTGGAGAAAAGGTTGTGCTGAAATCGGGAGTGCGGAGTTTGCACGGTGAGTGACCCCCTCCCCCCGGCCGTAGAGCCGGCCACCCCCTCCTCAGAGCGGAGCGGGATGGGACTGCCGTCATTGAAGTCGCTGCTTGCCATCGACCTTGATGGGACGTTGCTCGACCGAGGCGGGCGGGTTCCTGAAGAGAATGTGCGGGCGGTGCGGGCGGCCCGCGAGGCGGGGTATCGGGTGGTGGTGTGCACGGGGCGGGGGCTGACGGAGAGCCGGCGGGCGATCGGTGCGATCGGCCAGGTTGATCCGTGTGTGGTGGTGGGCGGCGCGATGATCGCGTGCCCAGTGACGGGGGCGACGAAGCACCGGTTTGCGCTGCCGCGGAGGATCGCCTCGGACGCGGTGGACGAGGTGTTGGCGCACGGGTTTCCGGCGCTGGTCTTCAAGGACCCGGGCGAATCGGCGTACGACTACCTTGTGGTGACGGGTGCGGAGCGGCACGCGCTGGACCCCGTGACGGAATGGTGGTTCGGCGAGATGGGGCTGCGGGTGCGGAGGGTGACGACGCTGGATGAGGACGACCATCCGGAGCACACGGTGCGGGTGGGGGCGTGCGGGGTCTCGCGGCGGGTGGGGCCGCTATGTACTGCGATGGGCGTTCGCTGCGCGGCGGAGACCGTGATGCACCACTTCCCGGCGGTGGTGGCCCCGGACGATGTGAAGACGGACGCGACGGGCGAGACGCTGCACATTTTTGAGATGTTCAGTGCCGCGGCGACAAAGTGGTCGGCGATCCGGGTGTTGGCGGGTTGGTGGGGGATCGGTGAGGACCGGATTGTGGCGATCGGCGATCAGATTAACGACGTTTCGATGATTCGGGGGGCCGGGGTGGGAATCGCGATGGGGAACGCGATCAATGACGTGAAGGCGGTGGCGGGCTATGTGACGGGGACGAACGAGGAGTGCGGGGTGGCGTTCGCGATCGACCAGGTGCTGCGTGGGGAGTGGACGTAGGAAGAGGCTACGAGCCGGATGAGCGGGTGAGACGGATACGGGCGAGACGGAAAGGGTCGGCGGGGAGCGGTTACCGGCAGGGAGCGCAGACGGCGGGTAAAGTGGGACGGCGAAGGGGACGAAAGAGTGAGGAGTTTGGAAGGGCTGGCACGAACCGACGTTGACACCGCGACCCGCTGATTTTCTGAAGTTGGCACGGCCCAAACAGTGGGCCAAGAGCGCGTTCGTACTGATCGGGCCTCTGTATGCGCTGGCGGACACTTCGCCGCCGCCGGACACTTTGCAGCGGGCGGAGCCGGGCGGGGTGATCGTGCCTGCGCTGCTGGCCGCGGCGGCGTTTGCGCTGGTGTCGTCGGCGTGCTACATCGTGAATGATGTGGTGGATGTCGAGGCGGACCGGCGGCACCCGCGGAAGAAGTATCGGCCGATTGCGGCGGGGCGGGTGTCGGTGCGGGCGGCGCTCTGGTTCGCGGCGGTGCTGGCGGCGGTGGGCGTGGGCGCGGCGGGGGCGATCGGCGTGGGCGAGAACGCCGGGGGCGGAGGATCGGCGGCGGTGTGGACGGCCGGGATTCTGGCGGTGTATGCCCTCAATGTGGTGTTGTATTCGGTGCTCATCAAGCGGATGGTGATCGCGGACGTGATGAGCCTTTCGGCGGGGTTCGGGTTGCGGGTGCTGGGGGGGTGCGCTGCGGCGGCGGTTTCGCCCAGCACCTGGTTGTTGAACTGCACGCTGTTCTTCGCGATGTTCCTGGCGTTTGGGAAGCGGCTGGGGGAGCGCCGGACGGTGGAGGACGCTTCGCAGGTGCGGGCGGTGCAGGGCAAATACACGGATGAGTTGCTGCGGATGACGACGGTGGTGACCGGGGTGGCCCTGCTGGTGACGTACGCGGGGTATGTGCAATCGCGGCACGAGGAGTTTCTGCGGCCGTTGCCGGGGTTGGCGGCGGGGTTTAACTTGCTGTGGCTGACGGTGCTGCCGGCGACGTACGGACTGTTACGGATCATCGTGCTGCTGGAGCAGGGGACGTATGACGACCCGACGGAAGTGGCGAGCAAGGACTTCCCCATCCAAGTGGCGGGAGCGGCGTTTGTGGCGCTGACGGTGGCGGCGTGGTGGTGGTGCCGGTAGGGAAGTGGACGCGTGGCCGGGTGGTTGGGGTGTTTTGTAGGGACCGGACGCGTCCGTCCGGGTTACGCCGTGGCGGCCCGGAGGGCGTCGAGCTGAGATCATCACGTCCGGCCGGTAGACGCACGTGGAACTCATCACGAGGTCCACGTCGGAGACCGTGATGAGCCCGGGGCAGCGCTCGGCGAATCGTTCGGCTTGATACGCACTGAGGTGGGCGATCCGATTGTGGCGGAACAACGGACTCAGGGAAATCACGACCACGCCGCGGATCAACTCGTACCGCTCAGGGTTTTCGCCCAACGCCAGATATTCGTCCACGGTCATTCAACTGCCGTTGAGGCCGAGGAAACCATCGAAGTCATCGGGCTGGCAGTGGGCGGCGCTCATGAACGATGCTACTTGAAGGGGTCGTGTGGAGGGTTGGGGCGTCATGCGGGCTTCCTACGCTCCCCACCTTCACGTTTCCGCATCCCCACTGAGATTTTCAGCAATGTCAACGCCCGAGACCGAACCCACCGCCGCACCCGCCCCCAAGTCGATGGACGCCATCATGGCGTTGTGCAAACGTCGCGGCTTCATCTACCAGGCCAGCGACATCTACGGCGGCATCAACGGCTTCTGGGATTACGGCCCGCTGGGGGCCCAGCTCAAGAAAAACCTGCGCGAGGCCTGGTGGCAGGACATGATCATGAACCCGGCTTGGGGCCGCAAAGGCCCCAACGGCGAGCGCGTGAAGTGCGTGCCGGTCGAGACGTGCATCATTCAGAATCCCAAGGTATGGGAGGCCAGCGGTCACCTGGCCGGCTTTGCGGACCCGATGCGGAAGTGCCCCGGCTGCGGGCACTTTGTGCGGGCGGATCAATATTGGGACACTATCGCGCAGTGGTCGGAATGGTTCACCTCGCTTCTCCAGGAGTTTGAACCCACGATGGTCGACACGAAGTATCCTCGAATCGATTCAGAACGCCTATTAAGGTGGGCGAAGGGAAAGGGCAAGCGTCAGGCACCGAACTTGGCGATCGTGAAGAACCCCGAGGTCACTCTGAGTTTTCTCGCGACACGGATCAACGGTCAGCCCGATGCGCCACCCGACCTGCAAGAGTTCGTACGTTACATCGGGACGGAGCAGCTTCACGCCACCGGCTTGCAGGAGCCGTGTCCTCGCTGCGGTGCCCCTCTTGCAACTCCCGCGCCATTCAAGCTGATGTTCGAGTCGTACGCCGGCCTCACCCAGACCGAAGACAACAAAGTGTACCTCCGACCCGAGACTGCGCAGGGCATCTTTGTGCAATTCAAGAATGTAACGGATTCAACCCGGGTCAAGGTTCCTTTCGGCATTGGTAACACCGGCAAAAGTTTCCGCAACGAGATTACCCCCCGAAACCTTACCTTCCGCTCCCGCGAATTCGAGCAGGCCGAGCTCGAATTCTTCTGCCACCCCTCCGAATCCCAGGACTGGTACGCCTTTTGGCGCGACTTCCGCATGGAGTGGTGGAAATCCATCGGCTTGGCCGGCGACAATCTCATCCTCCGCGAGCACGCCAAAGACGAACTCTCGCACTATTCCGTCGGCACCAGCGACGTCGAATACCGCTTCCCCTTCACCGCGCCCGGCTTCGGCGAACTCGAGGGCATCGCCCACCGGGGCAACTACGACCTCACCCAGCACCAGAAGCATTCGGGCGTCAAACTCGAATACAACGACACCACCCGCGGCGAACTGCTGCCCAACGGCTCACGCCGTGGCGAGCGCTACCTCCCCCACTGCATCGAGCCCGCCGCCGGGCTTGACCGCGGCTGCCTCGCACTTATCTGCGAGGGGTACACCAAAGACGAAACCCGCCCCAGTCCCGAGTTCCTCAAACTCCACCCTCGCATCGCCCCCATCAAAGCCGCGGTCTTCCCTCTGATGGACAAGGACGGCCTGCCCGAGGTGGCGGAAAAACTCTACGACGAACTCTTCGCCAAGTTCGGCCGCCTGGGCTTCATCGAGACCGACGCCAAGCAGTCGATCGGCAAGCGCTACGCCCGCATGGACGAAGCCGGTTGCCCCTTCTGCTTCACCATCGATCAGGACACGCTCACGAACCAGACGGTGACGATGCGCGACCGCGATACGGGCACGCAGGAGCGCATGGCGATCGATCAAGTATCAACGTTCCTCGCGTCCAAGTTGGGCTAGGCCGCCGCTTCACACACCTTCCACACCCGGCGGCGGGTTCGCGCCGATAAACCGCGCCAACTCCTCCGCCTCCGCCCGCCGCGACACACACTCACTTCATGAGCGTGCTGCGGTTCTTCTGGTCGCGCTGCTTCAACACTTCCAACGCATTGGGCTTGTCCGTCGGGTCCGTCATCGTGAAGACCAGTGACGTCGTCCCGATCTGAATCGTGTCGCCATCCCGCAGCACCGCCTCACCGTCAATCTTCACTCCGCCCACAAACGTCCCGTTGCTGCTGCCCATGTCCGAAACCCGGTACGTCTTGTCCGAATCCTCAAACCGAAACTGGATGTGCTTGCGCGACACCTTCTCGTCGTTCACCTGCATGGGCAGGTTCTCGGCCCGACCCACCACAATCTTCCCCCGCCCCAAGGGGAGATACATGCCGTGGTCCTTGCCCGTCGAAACGATGATTGATGCCATGAAC
>Ga0163144_10030974_pt1 | contig 10220 bp, 9 predicted proteins | sample OliLak19BULKMAT1_FD_123175 | JGI IMG/M metagenome (GOLD analysis project Ga0163144, IMG submission 123175) | Freshwater microbial mat bacterial communities from Lake Vanda, McMurdo Dry Valleys, Antarctica - Oligotrophic Lake LV.19.BULKMAT1 | ecosystem: Environmental > Aquatic > Freshwater > Lake...
CTGGATTTTCCGGTCCCTCGAGGCCCAAACAAAAAGAAGCTCCCCGTTTTTGGGGGGTTAAAAAATCGAGGAATCAACTCCGTTTTGCGTCGCAAATTGGAGTTACGTTACCCATTTTTTCGAATCTCAACAAGGATCCTGCGCCCAAATCGCTCCAGCACAGAGAGAGGCGTTTCTCCTTTCGAACCCCACGTCAGGGGGTAGACGAACCAAAGAGCATCAGGCAGAAACGCGGCCATGAGAGTTGCCGCGCTCGACGTGGGGGAAGTACGCATTGGAGTCGCCGTCACCGATGAACTCGGAATGCTTTCGCACCCGCGCCCCACCATTGCCGCATCGCCTCCCCCCGCCGCTCTGCGCGCCTTGTGTGAGTTGGTCGAAGCCGAAGAAATTCAGCGATTCGTTATCGGCTTGCCCCTGCGTCTCACGGGCCACGAAGGCATCGAAGCCCGCAGCGCCCGCGCTTTCGGTGCCCGCGTGCAAGAAGCCACCGGCTGCGAGGTCGAGTTTTGGGACGAACGCCTCACCACCACCCAAGCCCATCGCTTTCTGATGCAAGCCGGCCACTCGTCACGTAAGCGACGCACGCGCATCGACAGCGCCGCCGCGTGCATCGTGCTCCAAGCCTGGCTCGACGCCCAAGGCCTGCGACGGTGACCGCGTCAAGCTCTCGGCCGTTGCACCGGAAACCGCGTCGCCCTCGAACACCGAAACGCACCCGCCGGTCGTGGCCGCGTTGGGCCGCCGGGGCCGCTGCCGTGCTGGTCATGGCAGCACTCGGGGCGGCAAGCTTGGCCTGGTATGGAACCTCCCGTGGGCCGGGGTCAGGTCGCGCCGTTGAACTTACGATTTCTCCCGATTGCCCGCTCAACGACATCGCGGCCCAGCTGCAGTCGTACGCGCTCCTGGGTCACCGCACCACGAACACACTCGAACCGTGGGCCTGGGCGACCTACAGCTACCTTCGGCTGTGGGGAGACTCCATACCCACCGGACCTCACGTGCTCCTTGATGATATGAGCCCCGAAGAACTGCTGTCGACGCTGCGCCGAGCTGCCGGCCGACGTCGCCTTCGCGCGACCTTGCCCGAGGGCTGGAATCGTTTCGAAATGGCCAAACGGTTGGGCGAAAAAGGCGTGGTAACCAAAGACGCGTTTTTGACGATGACCACCGACCGCGCCCAGCTGCAAGCTCTCGGAATTTTGGCGGATTCAGCCGAAGGGTACTTGTTTCCGTCAACCTACGAGCTCCCCGTTAACAGCGAGCCCCGTGACGTGCTTCGACGGCTGGTAGATGAATTTCGTAAACGCATAGAAAAGATGAAAACCGAAGGTCTCGAACCACCAGGACCCGCGGCGCGATCGCTCGGATGGACCGAACATGAAATGGTTATTTTGGCGTCGGTGATCGAGAAAGAAACCGGTGCCGACGAAGAACGGCCCCTGGTCGCAAGCGTTTTTTTTAATCGTTTTCGCAACCCCGCTTTTCTTCCCAAGCCGCCTCGGCTGCAATCAGACCCGACGTCAGCCTACGGGTGCACACAGAACCCACTGGTTGCACCTTCGTGCCAAAATTTTCATGGCAAACCCACCGCCGAAATGAACCACGATCCGGCGAATCCTTACAGCACCTACACCCATGCCGGGCTGCCTCCGGGGCCCATTGCGAATCCGGGGGAGAAGTCGCTGCGGGCCGTGCTGTTTCCGGCAACAACGTGTGCCTTGTTTTTTGTGAGCAAAGGGGGGGGACGCCACACATTTTCGTGCTCTACAATCGAACATCAAGAAGCGGTTCGTAAGCTTCGCGAGCTTAAGCCATGATTCCCTCGCCCACGTCACCCGGTATTTTCACCGCTGCTCTCACCTACCTGGCACTTTTTTTCGTGCCTTTTTGGGTGTTGCCCCCCGAACAAGCCGCCGCCGTAACGTTTGCCGGGGCATGTGGAATCTCTCTACTTCCACTTTTTCTCGCTTCCACCTCCCTTCCCCGTGCGGAGCTTTCGCAGGCGTTTCTCGCACCGCTTCTGCTCAGTAGTTTGGCGTTGGTGCTCCTCTACTTCTTTGAGCCCACAACCCGCTGGACTCTACTGGTGGTCAACGGCGCGCTGGTGTCACTGGCCCACTTGGTCGGCGGCAACATTGGCGTTCGTGTTCAGCACCCAGGTCATCTTTTGCCGGCGGGGTGTGTGGCCTCCGCAGCCGACGTGTTTTCGGTGTTTCATGCCAAAGGGCCCAGTCATGCCTTGGCGCAAAGTCAAAAGGCGCTCAGTCTGGTGACCGTCGGGTTTCCCGTGCCCGGCACGCCCGAAGTAGCCCCCGCGCTCGGGGTGGGAGACTTGGTCTTTGCTGCGCTCGTTTTGGGCGTCGCCGAAGCTCACCAGTTGGGCCGCGGTCGGGTCGCAGGTTTGCTTTTGCTGGGAGTCTTGGTCTCGGGAGGCCTGTCAGCCTGGCTCGGAACCGCAGTGCCCGCATTGCCCAGCATGGTGGCGTTGGTGTTGCTGGGAACCCCACGGGCCCGGCAGCTTTTGCCGAAAGATCGCCTGGCCGCTTACAGCATGATGGTAGCCAGTTTGGTGGTGTCAGCCACGTTGCTGCTCGACCAACGATAAACGCCGCGGGCGCGCGAGGGGGGTTGTTCACCCTGCCGGTGGCGTTACCGAGCGCTGGGGTACTCGAGAGGGCCCCAGACGTAGGCGTCCGTGCCGCAGAGTTCCCAATGCGGCAGGTGAATACGGGGAGCATCGGCGGGAACATCAGGGCCCGCCCAATCCACGGCTCCTGGTCGACCGCGAGGGCCCAGCAGAATGGGCGCGATGAACGCGTGGAGTTCGTCGGCCGAGCGGGTGGCGAGCAGACTGCCTGCGAGTTCGGCTCCGCCTTCGACGACGAGGGTGACGATGGCTTGGGCAGCGAGAGCTTGCAGGGCAGCGGTTACATCGAGACGCCCTTCGGCCGAGGTTTCAACCTGCAGCACCAAAACACCAAGTTGGGTCAGGGTATCTGCCGCTTCTTTCGACGCGCTGGTCGACGTAAGAACAATGGTCGGGGTGTCTTTAGCGGTGGTGGCGAGATGGCTTGAGGGCGAGAAACGAAGGTTGGTGTCGAAGACCACGCGCACGGGGCTGGGTCCGGTGACGTAACGCACGGTGAGCGAAGGGTCATCGGCGATGGCGGTGCCGATTCCCACGGCGACCGCGTCGTTGGTGGAGCGAAGGTTATGAACTTTTGCCCGGGACTCTTCGCCCGTTACCCAGCGCGAGGCTCCGGAGCGAGTGGCGATGCGCCCATCGAGAGACAAGCCGAGTTTCAAGCGAACGTAGGGAATGCCCGTGGTGATGAACTTGCTCCAAGGTGTGGTGAGGTCGATGGCGCCGCGGTGGTTGGGCAACAAGACCACTTCGACTCCACGGGCGCGTAGACGTTCCATACCCTGGCCGAGCACATGCGGGTTGGGGTCTTCTCGTCCGATGACAACGCGGCGGATACCCGCTTTCAAAATAGCGTCGACGCACGGGGGAGTTCGACCGGAGTGATTGCAGGGTTCGAGAGAAACGTAGAGGGTGGCCCCCTGGGCAGCCGCGCCCGCGAGACGCAGGGCCATCACTTCGGCGTGCTCTTCGCCAACTCGTTCGTGGCAACCGGAGGCGATCACCTGATCGTGCTGCGCCACGATGGCCCCCACGGGAGGGTTGGGCGAGGGTCGCCCGTTACGCCCTTCACTAACGGCGAGGTCCATGAGGCGTGTGTCGTGATCAAGAACGGACATCTACGCTGATTTCATCAAATTTTGCCAGGTCGAGGGAAGAGTAAAAATGCCCATTTATCCTTCAAATCGCGAAAGAATGAGCGTGGCGTTGGTGCCACCAAATCCGAACGCGTTGTTCATGGCATGGCGAACATTTTTTTCGCGCGGGGTGTTGGCAATCACGTCGACCAAGCACGCGGGATCTTGGTTTTCAACGTTGATTGTGGGGGGAACAACACCCTTGGCAATGGCCAACGAGCAGAAGATGGTTTCAATGGCTCCCGCAGCGCCGAGCAAGTGCCCCGTCATGCTTTTGGTGGAGCTGAGAATTAGTTTCTTATCACTGGCATGCGAGCCAAAAACATTCAGAATCGCCTCGCACTCGTGACGGTCTCCGACGGGCGTTGATGTGCCGTGAGCATTCAGATAGTCGATGGCATCGGGAGCAAGCTTTGCTTCGCGCAACGCCATGCGCATGGCACGACGTGCTCCCTCGCCGTCGGGCGCGGGTTGCGTGAGATGATAGGCATCGCTTGAGGCGCCGTAGCCGGTTACTTCCGCGTAGATTCGCGCTCCCCGTTGGGTGGCACGGGTGAGGGATTCAAGCACGAGCACCCCGGCGCCTTCTCCGCAAACAAAGCCGTCGCGGTCCCGGTCGAAAGGGCGACTGGCCCGCTGCGGGTCATCGTTGCGTCGCGAGAGCGCAAACATCGCTTGAAAGCCGCCGATTCCGACGGGCGTAATGGTGGCTTCGGTGCCACCGGTTACCATGACCGAGGCGCGGCCACGAAGAATCCAGTCAGCGGCTTCGCCGATGCTATGAGCACCCGAGGCACACGCACTCGTTACACAATAACTGGGGCCGCGCAGGCCGTGCGCAATGGAGACCTGACCCGCGGCGAGATTGGCGATAATGGCCGGAATAGAATAAGGGCTCAATCGGCTGGGCCCTTTGGTCATCAGGATTTCTTTGACCCGCTCCAACGTTGACAAGCCACCAAGGCCCACGCCCAAAAAGCACCCGGCTTCTTCACGCTCTTCGTCGCGAAGTTCAAGGCCCGCATCGGCCACGGCCATGGCAGCAGCGCCCAGCGCAAACTCAATGAACCGGTCGAGCTCTTTGATCTTCTTTTTGGGAATCCAGCGCGTGGGCTCCCAGTTCTTGACTTCACACGCGAAACGCACGGCGAACTCTGATGAATCAAAAAGAGTGATGGGTCCGGCGCCGCTTCGTCCGGCCAACAGCGATTCCCACGTCGTGGAGAGATCCAATCCACAGGGGGTGATGGCCCCAACTCCGGTAATAACAACACGTTCCATGGGCACCTAACTTCCTTACCAAACAACCCTGCCGACACCCGCCCGGAAACCTCAAGGGCGCTGCCCTCCGCTCCCGCCGGCCGCCACCCCGAAAAACACCATCACTGGGGATCATACCGATCCGCAGGGTGGGGGCCACGGCCAACCGGATATCGTGCCCCGAATAACTTCGTCGAAACACCAGCCGAGACACCGTCGGGTGAGCATGAAGAATGCCCATGAGTGAAACGCTTTCCTAACTTCTTTGCGTGTTTCTCGATGTAACTAACGGCATCTTGCACCGAACGAATCTTTTCGGTGTCTTCATCAGGAATATCAATTTCGAAAGCTTCTTCGAAGGCAAGTACCAGTTCGACAAGACCCAGGGAGTCGGCTCCTAGATCGTCGATGAACGTTGACTCTGGTTTGATTTGCGACTCGTCAACATCGAGCTGCTCTTTAATGATGCGCTTTACTTCGGACGTAATGTCCCGACCTTCCGCCATGAGTAGTTCCTCCAAGCAACGCGACCGTGTACCGCAAGTAGCCGCAAAAGGTACCCCACAAACGTGGTGGTCCTGAATGTGAAACGTCCGTGTACTCGCTTTTGTTCGGCATTGCTACCCTCTTCTTCACCCGCGAACGCGTGCTCGTGGCACTTTGTTTTTTATCCTTCCCATCACGCTGCCAGGCCGCCCGTTCGAGGGCTTTTGCCTGCTTGCCAACCGTTAGAGAATTGGTGACAGCAACCGGGCTCCGCTTTCTTGCCAGCGACGCCAGTGAGAACGAACCAGGGGGCGTTTGATTTCGCGGGCGCCTTTACAGTCGTGCAAAAAACTGGCAGCGATTTCGCGATTGACCGTTGGGTCAAAGATCAGAAGGTTGGCTTCCCAGTTCAGCAAGAAGCTACGCATGTCCATGTTGGCCGAACCGAGCGTTGACCAGGCGTGATCAGCGACCAAGGTTTTGGCGTGCAACATGCTCTTGTTGTATTCAAAAATTCGAACTCCCGCCTGCAGCAGTTCTTCGTAATAACTACGGCTCGCGTGCAGCACCAAGTTGTGGTCAGAACGGCCTGGCAACAACAGTCGAACGTCGACTCCTTGCAGCGATGCGGTGTACAAAGCGACCAGAATCGAGCGATCAGGAACGAAATACGGTGTGGTGAGCCACACGCGCTTTTGCGCTCGGCTAATGGCCGAGAAAAAAGAACGGTGAATGGTTTCGGTGATGGCGGCATCGGGGCCGCTGGCCACAACTTGTACCACCACATCGCCCTGTGGCTCTGGCGGCGGAAAGTAGAGCGGCTTGAGGCAGTCTTCTTGGGTCGTGACGTGCCAGTCGTCAGCAAAAAGCTCTTGCAACCGCAAGGCAGCGGGGCCCTGCAAACGCACATGGGTGTCACGCAAGGGCGCAACGTTGGGGCTGACTCCGTGGTATTCGTCGCCCACGTTCATGCCTCCGGTGAACGCCACGCGGCCGTCGACCACAACGATTTTGCGATGGTTACGAAAGTTCACGCTGAACGGTTTGGCCACGAGACTCACGGGCAGAAACTCGGCGACGCGCCCCCCCGCCTGCCGCAGCGCTTCGGTCGAGGAAGAACGAAGCTCGTGGGATCCGACCGCATCGACCAGCAACCTGACTTCGACCCCGGCCCGCGCTTTGGCCGTCAGTAGTTCAAGTAGATGGGTGCCGATCGCGTCGGGGCGAAAAATGTAAAAGAGCAGATGAATGTGGTGCTCGGCCGCTTCGATGGCGTGACCCAGCGATTCAAAAGCAGCCTTTCCGGTTGAGAAAACCTCGACGTGATTGCCCACGGTAGCGGCCGACGAATCGAGCGCAAACCAACGACGTGACGTTTGCTGGTCGTGATGGCTCGGGTCGGCGAGGTCGACGGCCTCGTAGCGGTACGCCTCCAAGATAGCTCCGACCCGCGCGGCTCCGAACGCCAACACCGCTTTGCTTTGCGCTCGGCGCCAACGACGACGGCGCAGACGACGCGTGCCAAGGAAGTAATAGAGCAACGCGCCGCCAATCGGCACAAGGAGCAAAAACAGCACCCAGGCGAGCGTCGCCACCGATTCACGCTTCTGCATGATCACACGAGGAATCAGCAGCAGCATGATGGCCGCTTCGACCACAAAGAATGTGGTTTGGAGCACGTGGAAGGTCATAGCGATTGGCGGCTTTCTTGCGCCAACCGGGCGTCGGTGCGAGCCATGTCGCGGTAGTCTTGGCGCAAGGCAGCACGGCAGCGTCGCGCGGCGCGGCCAAAGAGTCCGAGACCGAGCAGACCCCAGGCGGCAGCGCAGGTGAGGTTGATCCCACTCGGCAGCGTTCTGAGAGTCGATGGGGGGGTCGCTGCCAACAACGCGTAGGGGTAAAGAGGCGAGGGCGCCGCGACCAGCAGACTTTGCTCGGGCGAGCGAGAAAAGAAGCCCATCACGAAAGCGGCGAGGAGCCACGGCACCACCACCACGAGCAGCAGCGTGCCAGCGAGCACAAGACGAGCGGTGAGCACCGCGCCAGAAGGGGCGGCAGAACGAGACTGAAACCACACCGCAAACCCTGAAAAAAACAGGCCGAATCCCAGTTGATAGGGAACAAGCAGCACGACGTAGCTGCTGAGATGGGGCGCGTCGAGCAGCGCCGTCGAACCGAGAAGAGACACCACCAGTGCCACGGCCGCGTAGATACCAAGGCCCAGCAAGAGCATGAGCCCTTGGGTCACAAACGCACGAAACAACCCGGGCCCGATACTGCGTTGCAGAAACGTGGCGCCCTGCGTTTGCCACGTTCGCACGATGCGGCGAGAGGGGCCCATGGGTTCTGCGAGAAACACGAACGCGCAAAACATCTGAAAGACCAGCCACAGCGACAGCACCATGACCGTGGTGAAACGCGTGAAAGCCGGCGTCTCGGGCCAGGCAATCGCAACGGCACCAGCCACGATCAGCAACCCCGAAGAGACGAGAAACCAGCGGCGAATCCCCGTCGATCGGTCGGCGGTGCGGCCGGTGAGATTGGCCACGGTGATTTCGTAAAAAAACCACGTGGGGATCGCAATCACCAGCGCCGGAAGAGCCACCAAGATGGCCAGGTAGTCCCACGAAAACGGCACCCGAACCTGAGCCAGCGGCAACCAGATGGGCCCACCGCTCGCGTGAAGCAAGGGCCAGCGCGCAGGCATCACGTACGACAGCCCAAAGCCAAAGCCGCCGTACGCCAGCGGAACGAGAAAAAACACGAGCAGCAAGGTACGAACGAGGGCGGCGCGTGGGGGGTCGGCCTTCGAGCTGACGGCGAATCCGAACGCGACTCCGAACGCTGCCAGAATGAACGTGTTCACCCAGGCGCACAGCACGTCGAGCACCGTGACGCCACCGAACAGAAACGCCAGGGCAGCGACGGGCGCAAGCGCTATCAGATAAAGCGCAAGATGCGTATACACGGCGAGAAACTTGCCGCGGGCAATGGCTGCAGGCGTCAACGACGTGAGTTGCAAGGCTTCCCAGGTGCGCCCGTCTCGCTCGGCCGCCATGCTGCTGGCCGCCAACGTGGGGCCCATCACCAAAACGAGAAAAAACATGAGTGAAAAAAACGTATGATAGGTCGCGGTACCCGCCGCGGTTGACGTTGCAACCATCGAGACCAGGCTTCCCACCCCCGCGAGCAACAGCGTGAGCGCGATCGTGCTGTTCATGAGACCGAGGGGGATTCGCGTCATGCGCGAGAGTTGTTGCATCTCACGGCGCCAAATCGGATTTCTTGCGAGGCCTTGACCCCCCACGCCACCCCACCCACGTCGAAACAGGTTCATGGAGATCGCCCCGGACGCGCCGCCGTGGTTGCTTCGAGAAAAACGCGTTCAAGTTCAGTCTGTTCAGGCTCAACCCCCACGAGGGCAACCCCCTGGCTCACGAGGTGCTGCACCAAGCCCGCCAGCCAATGGTCATCGCCTTGGTACGTAACGGTGACATGACCCCCGGGGAGCACGTCGGTGCGGCGGATTCCCGGCCCGCCCGTGAGCACGCGGAGCAGCAACGCCGTGTCACCCAGAACGCGAAGTCGCACGCAACGATCCGCCGGGGGCGAGGCGGCAGCAGAAGCCAAGCTCGGCACGGAAAGCCCCAGCGCAGGTTGTTCACCGAGACGACGAGCCATCTCGTGCACGGGCCCCGCTACCACCAAACGACCGGCCTCGAGAATGGCCACGCTCGAGCAAAGGTCAGCGAGCTCGGTCAAAATATGCGACGAAAGAAAAATGGTTTTTCCGCTGCGACGAAGCTCCATCAACAGGGCGCGCATTTCGATGCGAGCGCGGGGGTCAAGATCACTCGCGGGTTCATCAAGAACCAAAATGCTTGGGTCATGCAGCAACACACGGGCGAGCTGCAAACGTTGTTTCATACCCTTCGACAGCGTTGCCACCAACCGATCGCGCAACCAACCCAACGCCGTGATTTCAAGTACCTCATCGACCCGGCTCGGGCGCGCAACGTGATACGCGGCCGCAAAACAAGCTAGGTACTCGTCAACCGAAAGGCGCTCGTACACCCCGGCATGATCGGGCATGTAGCCAAGAATGCGACGCACGTGTTCGGGGGCGAGAGCCACGTCGTATCCGCCCACCTCAACGCGCCCGGCCAACGGCGGAACCAACGTTGCGAGAATGCGAATGGTGGTGGTTTTTCCCGCGCCGTTCGGGCCGATGAAGCCAAAGATTTCGCCCTTCGCAACTTCAAACGTTACATCGTGCAACACCTCGCGGTTGCCGTAGCGATGAGAAAGATGGCGCACCCGAATGGCCGGAGCCGCCGCCGCGGTGGCTCGTGGCGTCATGGGGAACCTCCATACCCGGTAACACGAAGCAGACTGCGGTCGGAGGTGATGCGACACCCCGAATCGCTGGTCACACCTTCGCCACCTTCCACGAGGGCGAGCAGGACGGGCACCCCCACGGGCCACCAATCGGGAGCGCGGGCGGCGCTGGTGCTGACGCTGGCGAGCGCTGACCACGTGGCGGTGAGATCGGGGTCGTGACGGTCGAGATTGGCCGCGAAGCTTGCGAGTTGCAAGGGGTGAGCAAAAGCGTGAGCAGCCGACGCGTTGGCTCCTTCGGGGTGCGGGCCTGCGGTCAGCTCTCGAACCAGAAGCTTGCCGGTGCTAGCCAA
>Ga0163144_10030976_pt1 | contig 10218 bp, 4 predicted proteins | sample OliLak19BULKMAT1_FD_123175 | JGI IMG/M metagenome (GOLD analysis project Ga0163144, IMG submission 123175) | Freshwater microbial mat bacterial communities from Lake Vanda, McMurdo Dry Valleys, Antarctica - Oligotrophic Lake LV.19.BULKMAT1 | ecosystem: Environmental > Aquatic > Freshwater > Lake...
GTAATTTTACCCTGTTGTTTGATAATGACACCAGGCTGTAATATATTCTCAAAAGTAGCCTGCCACAGATAGACACCACTAGGAGCATCTTTACCATTAAATTTACCATCCCAAACTACTTCAGGACTAAGGCTTTGGAAGACAATCTCACCCCAACGGTCATATATTCTCAAATCTAATCTTGAAACATCTTCTGAAAACATATCTAGTTTATCATTCAGCCCATCATTATTAGGGGAGAAAGCTGTAGGAAGTAAAAGTGTGGGTTCACAATCTACTTCTATGATGAAAGTCTTCAAAGCTACAGGACAGCCTTCTTCATCTCTTACAGTAACTACATACGTACCTGATTGTGCTCTTTCTATGATTTTAAGGGTGCGTGTATTCTCTCCTGTGGGTTGCCAATCAAAAGTCCATTCAGCACCTTCTGGTATTTCATTAAGAGGAATGGCTTCTAAAATATAACCTGAGAGAGGTGGGCAAATGTTTAACTCTTCTTCAGTAGGTGTAAAATCATCGGCTGCCGTAATCTCCACAGTCTTGCTTATTTGATTATTACATCCATTGCCATCAGAGTAAGTATAGCGAATAATTGGACGATTTCCTACTTCAAACAGGTTAGGCTCAAAACGAGTAACAATACTACCATTGACTGTAAATGTACCACCTATGGGGCTTCCTTGTAACACAATAGGCGTAGCTTGAGAGCAATAACTATCAGCAAGATTTACAAACTCTAATTGTGGTATGGGGGTAATATTAATACGTTTCTCTACAGTAGTTTCACATAGGCTGATAGGGTCAGTAGCAGTATAACTAATGACCTGTGTACCAACTCCTACCACAGTAGGGTTAAACTGAAAAGCAGTTAAATTGATGACTCGTTCCGTATTATCATCATAAGTTATACGTATTTGTGGGACTAGATTTTGGTCATTATTGACGCAATAGTTATCCTCTAAATTACTCCAAACAATGATTGGATTACGATACACACGGATAGTGAGTGTTGCAGAGTTAGAGCAAGAGACATCATCAGGGTCAGCGTAATTATACTGGATAATGTGATTTCCCACACTTAGATTAACTGGATTAATTTGAGTAGCACTTGTACCGTCAATGGTAAATGTGCCTCCTAAAGGCGTAGCAGAGAGAGTGATAGAACTTCCATCTTTACAGAATTGAGTAGGAATACCCACAAAATTAATTTCGGGTGCATTTACTACTTCTACTATTTTAATGATGGTATTAGAGCAGCTAGTAGAAGGGTCGGTGTAAGAGTAAATTACTTCATAAGTACCTAGACCCAATGCAGAAGGTGAAAACTGAGTAGCACTATTTCCATCAATGGTAAATACTCCTCCACTAGGAGATGCTTGCATAGTAAAATTATTGCCAGAGATACAATATAAGTCTCTTAGATTATTAAAGCTCAATTGAGGTAAAGCATTGATATTAATACTTCTCTCTATGGTAGTTTCGCATAGTCTAACAGGGTCAGTAGCAGTGTAACTAATGACTTGTGTCCCAACTCCTACCGCAGTAGGGTTAAACTGAAAGGAAGTCAAGTCGATAATTTCTTCTGTATTATTATCATAGACTACACGGACTTGTGGTACTAGATTTTGGTTATCATTGACACAGTAATTATCCTCTAAATTAGTCCAAGTAATGATTGGGTTACGATATACACGAACAGTAAGTGTTGCAGAGTTAGAACAAGAGGCATCATCAAGATCAGCGTAATCATACTGAATTACATGGTCGCCTGCACTTAGATTAGTAGGGTCAAACTGAGTAGCACTATTTCCATCAATGGTAAATGTACCGCCAGCAGGAGTTGCATTCAGAGTAACAGGGCTATCATTTTTACAAATCTGAGTAGGAATACCCACAAAATTAATCTCAGGTGCGGTTACTACTTCTACTATTTTAGTTTCAGTATTAGAGCAACTAGTGGTAGGGTCAGTATAAGAGTAAATTACTTCATAAGTACCTAGACCCAATGCAGAGGGTGAAAACTGAGTAGCTACATTTCCATCAATAGTAAATATTCCTCCACTGGGTGAGGCTTGTAAGGCGAAATCATTGCCAGATATACAATACAAATCTCTCAAACCATTGATTGTGATTTCTGGTGGGGCATTGATAACTATTTCTTGTGTGATTTCATTACTACAATCCGTACTAGGGTCGGTGTAGCTATATATTACCTGATGAGTACCAGTTCCCAAAGTAGCGACATCAAACTGAGTGGCATTATCTCCATCGACGGTAAAAGTACCTCCCGCTGGGCTGGCTTGTAAAGTAAAGGTAGCAGCATCTTGACAATAATTAGCTTCTAAATCTACAAAGCTAAGTGTAGGTAATTCTTTTACGATAACCGTCTGAAAAGCATCTCCCTTACAGTTAGTATTGCTAGGATCTGTATAACGGTATTGAACAATATGAGAACCTACTCCTATGCTTGCTGGGTTAAAGGAAGTAATCATAGTGCCAGTAGTACTGCCATTTGAAAAAACAGTAAACACACCTCCACTTGGGCTACCTGTCAAAGTTACTGGGGAATCATTGATACAGTATTCATCTTCCAAATTTACAATACTTGGTATGGGTGGTACTTGCGAGATGGTAACAGGAAGTGTTACTACATCTACTTGCCCATTATTAGGGCCTGATGATACAATGGTAGAGGTAAGTGTGATAGTATAAAGACCCGTTTGGCTGTAATAGTGAGTAGGATTTTCTATGCTATTAGTAGCAGTAACTGGTGAGCCATCTCCAAAATTCCATAGATACTCAATATCTCCTTCACAAGAGGAGGAACGATTATTCATAGAAACGCCATTGCAAGACCTAGTAAAACTAAACTCTGCTTTGATGGCAGCAAGTAAGGCAGTACCACCCCAAGTAAAAGAAAATCCTTGATTATTATTTGAAAAATTATCTACAATGATAAAATAAGTTTGACCTGCTATTACATCCATATATCTTACAAAACCATCTCCTCCTGCTCCTTCGGATACATCGTTAGTAGTCAAACTAAGACCTGTATTACCACTGGTTAATGCATAGCTACACCTTCTTGGATTGCCTAAGGCAGAACAACTGACATTAGGTCCATAGACTGCAAAGTCATAATCACTACTCACTGTTGGGGCAATGACAAAAGTAAGTGTGCCTGATGTTTGTATTTTGATTTGATACCATGCAGATTGATTCTCTCCATTGCTCAGGCATCCTTGATTATTAGCAGCAGGTTGAAAATCATTTCTTCCTGGTCCATCACTATTATCACTAAAGGTTTGGTTTCCACAGACGAGGCGGTCTCTGGTGCCTACACAGTCATTATTTACTTGTGCTTGGGCTAAAAAAGGTAAATAAGAAAAAATGATAGTACTAAGGAGGTAGGTAAATATTAATTTCATAAGATTTTGTTGTATCTTAAAATTTTAGATTTTTAAATAGTAGATTTAGTTTGTGTGTCAAAAACAAATTAATACGCAAACTACAAATAATAGCGTGTTTTTTAAACTATTCTATGATAAAAATCGTGGCATAAGTCCATTTTATTTTCTAAGTAATTCAAAAACAGTAACCTCTGGTGGCATAGCTATTCTTCCAGGGAAAATATCAGATACCCCAAAACCACGATTTACATATATTTTTTGATTTTCTTTTTGGTAAAGCCCTGCCCATTGTGGATAGATATATTGAATGGGACTCCATTGAAAATCTCCCCATTCTATGCCACACTGCATGCCATGTGTGTGCCCCGCAAACATCACATCTATATCAGGGCAAAGAGGACGCACTTTATAATCCCAATGACTAGGGTCATGTGAAAGTAAAAGTTTCACAGGGCTTGATTCAATGCCTTGATAAGCTTTTTGAATATCTCCTAGGCGTGGGTGTGGCTTTCTGATTCCCCAGTTTTCTACTCCTATTAGTGCAAGTTTTTCACCATCAAGCTTGATAAAGCGGTGTTCATCTCTGAGTAAATCATAACCTAATTCTCCGTGCAAAGCATACATATCTAAGAGATTTTGCTCATAAGCTTTTTGTGTTTTCCATTTTCCATAGCTGCCATAATCATGATTGCCTAAGACTGAAAATACACCAAGAGGTGCATCTACTTTTTTGAACAACTCAAAGTAGGGTTTCATCTCATTGGTAGTAAAATTGACAAAATCACCTGTAAAAAATATCATATCCGTCTTTTGACGAAGCAATAACTCTAAACCTCCTGAGATGCTAGTATTACTGATAAAACTTCCAACATGTACATCTGAAAATTGACCGATACGCAAGCCATGAAAGGCTTTGGGTAGGTTAGGAAGAAGAAGTTTGACGGTATGTAGTTGATAATCAGATGCTCCCTTTAAGATGCCAAAGCTCATAGCTCCAAAGGGAATAGCACTCATCACCAAGGCAGATTTAGACAAAAACTCAGAGCGAGTGATTTTACTTGAATGAGTAGAGGTTTCATTTTCTGTTTTTGTATTAGTTTTGGGTTTATATATCAGCCAGATAGCTATGCGTTTTATGTCTTCTATGCCTAACAGAAAAATTAAAATGAGCTTCCAAGAATACATCAGAAATAAATATCTCTTTAGGATTCTTCTTAGCAAAAAGGGACTTCCTTCAAACAAAACAAAATGATTAACCCACATTAATGTTATAGTAAGACCTGCCAGAATCCAGTGAATTTTTTTGAAGTAAGAAAGAAAGGTAGGATATTTTTTATGGGTAAGTGTGTGAACAGTTTGGTAAAAGTAATAATCACACACTAGGACGAAAATACTAGTTAAAATAGGGATAAGCATCTTATTTTTAAGTTATAGGGCTAATTTTATAGTTACAAACTTAGGAAATAATGCCTTATTTCAAAAATTTAGCTTTTCACATTGGGTGTTTCATCTTCTAATTTTTCTTCTAATTCTACTTTGTCATAAATATCAGCTAATAAAATATCACAATCCAAAGAACGAAGCATTACCAAATCACTGGCTTGTGTGTAAACAGTATAAAACCAATGACTTTCATCTTGTCTAAAAAACACCTCCACACGCATCAAATCTTGTGCTATCAACACATATTCTTTAAAAGAGGGCAAACTGCGATATTTATCAAATTTTTTGGTGCGGTCATAGTTTTCAGTGCTAGGCGAAAGCACCTCTACAATCAATAGTGGATTGAGAATAATATCTGTCCTGTTTTCTTCAAAAATAGGCTTTCCACAAAGTACTGAAGCATCAGGATAGACATAATGGCTATACTTTTGGATAGAAATTTTAAGATTACTTTCTAAACTCACGTAGTCTTTCCTATTTCGTGCTTTACCATTTAACTCATAGTTTATATTTGAGCAAAGTCTGCTATGACGAAAAGAACCTCCAGACATTGCCCAGATTTCTCCATCATAATATTCATATTTTTCTAAGGCATTTTCTTCTAATTCAAAGTATTCTTCTTTGCTTAGGTAGGTATATTTTAGGCTTTGTTCCATTTGTATCAAATTTTAATTCACCAAATATAACAAAATAGTAGCTATCAATCCATATACAATTCTCCTTTTAAAAAGATGTAAGCTTCCCCTGAGATTTCAAGTCTATTATTTTCTAATAATTTTAGTCCTAGTTCTCCTCCTCTCTCAGAAGCTTGATACGCTTTTAGCTCTGTTTTTTTGAGTTTAGCAGCCCAGTAAGGTGCCAAAATGGTATGTGCAGCCCCAGTTACGGGATCTTCTGGAATACCCATCCAAGGAAAAAAACACCTTGACATGAAATCAAAAGCATTGGCTTTGGGCAAAGCTTGTGTATCGTGGCTTGTGAGAATGACTCCTTCTACTTTCATAGGGAAATCTAATTTGGGAAGTAAGTGTGTTTCTGGTTGTGTTGCTAGTAGTTCATTGCCCTCTCCTAGCTCAATCAAGAGCATCTTTAAGGCGGCACAATATCGGATTTCCCTAAGACTACTCACCTGCATCACTTCCCAAAACTCTTCTGGAAGATTGGAGGTTTCTTCGAGAGAATATTGAGGGAAATTCATCACCAGTTCAGAAGCTCTTTTTTGGACAGTCAGTATTTCACTTTGTGCATAAAAAGTAAGGGTATTGATGCCTAGCTTCACCATAGAAAATAATACTTTGGCAGAGGCTAGTGTAGCATGCCCACAAAGATCTACTTCCATAGTAGGCGTAAAATATCGAATCTGATAAGCACCCGTTTCGCCTATTAGAGGTAGCAAAAAAGCTGTTTCCGAGAGATTCATTTCAGTAGCGATTGATTGTAAGGTATCTTTTGGAAGCTCTTCATTGAGCAGACAAACACCTGCTGGATTTCCTTTAAAAGGCTTTTCAGTAAAGGAATCTACTTGATAAATGGATAATCGTTTCATTTATTTATTGAAATTTGATTTTATGAATTTTCTCAATATGGTTAAGAAGTCTAAATTTTGGAATCAAAAAGGCTTAGCGAATTTTTATTTAAAATAATAAAACACGTTTATTGCATTTTTACCAACCAAACTAAACTTAAAATAAAGAAAAATCAAAACTACCTAAAAGCAAAGACTATCATAATGAGTTAAAAATATGTAAACCCCTCTCTAAGCAAGAGATGAGTTATTAGTTATAAGTTTATAATAATTTGATAATGAACATTTTATACAAACTAATTGATTACTTTATTTTCAGACTATTACTAATTACATATTAATTTGAGATGAACAAGATAAATCAATTAAATTTATTTTCATTATAAAACCTTATTCTTTATGTGCCTGAATACATTTTGAAGTGTTTTTACTGAAATTTACTATTATTTAGAGGTGATGTTCAAACATTAATAAAATTAAATAAGTGAAAATTATTGTATTTATTTGCAATTTGGTATATTAATAGCTAATTTTATTATTGTTAAAACTAAAAAATACACCAAATTCTAAAATTCAAACATAAATGAATCGTAAATGAGAAGGTTTTTCTATCAATATATGTGGATATTTATTTTATCTGTAGGTATACAAAATACAGCTTATGGACAAAGTGACCCTGATTTGTATGAAAAATCAAAACTCATTTCTAGATTTATTACTTATATTACTTGGCCTGAAAGTGTCTTTAATACCAATCGAAATTTTGTGGTAGGTGTTGCAGGAAGTGATGCAGTAGTAGAAGAAATAAGAGGTAATTTGGAACGTATCCGTCTCAAAAATAGAAGCATAGAAGTAAGACAAATTACTTCCGTTAGTCAAATAGGGATTATTCCTGTTTTATATATCACCAACTCAAGTAGTTTACTTATCAATCCTATCTTAGACCAAACTGGAAATAAGCCTATTTTATTAATCAGTGAATCAGCCGGTAAAGCCCGCAAAGGGGGAACTGATGTTAACTTTGTGAAACCTACCGAAAAAGATAATTGGAGGTTTGAGATAGTAACAGATCAAGTAAAAAATAAAAACTTGATTATCTCAAAAGAAATTATTGAGGCTGCTTGGAGAGAGATACCATTAATAGAGCAAAATACACAAATCGTCTATAAAACTACAGAACCTAAAGTTATTACTGAAAAAATATATGTAGGTAATAAAGAAGCTGAGGAAAAACTGAGAGAATTAGAAGCAAAAAATAGAAGACTAAGAGAAGAGCAAGCAAAAATAGTAAGAGAAACAGGGCTCAGTCCTGAGATGGCTGCTAAGTTTAATGAACGCTATCAAGAATTGATGGAGATTCGGAATAAAGATAGTATAGCATCTATTATTGTTAAAGCAGAAATAGATGCTGCTAATGCAAAAGTTGCAACAAAAAATGCTGAAAATGCGAAACTTCAAGAACAGCAAAACACAAAAGATGCTCAAAAAAATACTCAATTTGCTATTTTAGGTAGTATAGTTTTATTATTATTATCTTTAACAGCTATTTTCTTTTTGAATGCTCGCCGTCGTAAGCGTATCATCAATGAGCTTCAAACTACAAAACAAGAACTTTCTCATAAAGCATCTGAGCTTAACAAACAAAATGATTTGCTAGAGTCTGCTGCTGTGGAGATGGATCAGAAAAACGAAGAACTTGAAGGGCAGAATAAGAAGATTACGGATAGTATCCGATATGCAAATACCATTCAACAGGCGATGCTTCCAGGTGAAAATCGCTTTAAAGAATTATTTGATGACCATCTAATCATCTACGAGCCTAAGGATATTGTTTCAGGAGACTTTTATTGGCTTACTAAATTAGAAGAGAAGACCTTGATTGCAGTAGTGGATTGTACAGGTCATGGAGTACCTGGTGCATTTATGTCCACAATAGGGGTAGATTTGCTAAATGAAATCGTCAATAAGCAAAAAGAACATAGTCCTGCTCAGATTTTAGAATTATTACATAATGGGATTTTTGATAGACTTCGTCAAAGTGATACCAATAACCGTGACGGAATGGATGTTTGCTTTTGTCTTATCCGCCCTGCCAATAATAATCAGTTTTTGGTTACCTTCTCAGGTGCAAAGCGTCCTCTTTATTTTATGCAAGATCAAGAACTCAAGCGAATCAATGGCGATAGTAAATATATAGGGGGGATTAAAAAAGAAAAACAAGATTTTCAAAATTATGACCTAATCCTTAAAAAAGGAGATATGATTTATCTTACAACTGACGGATACACAGACTCCCCTAATCCTGATAGACGTAAGTTTGGCAGTATGCGTTTTCAAGAGATGTTGGCAACACACAATGATAAACCCTTGCACATACAAAAAGAGATATTTATTTCCGAACTCAATGAGCATCGCCTAGATACCCCTTCACGAGATGACATCACTTTGGTAGGGGTTCGTTTGTAATCATCAGACTTTAAACGAAAAAAGCAAGACTAGTTTTTTGATTACCTATACTTTTGTCAAATCCCAAATATTTCCTTAATCGCTCAATTCAGTTATTTTTTGTTTTTGGTACAATAATGGATTAAGGTAGAATATCAATCTGATTCAAACTATAAATAAAAATCGGTTTAATCAATAAGCAAAAAAGTTAGCGATAAATAGCTTCTGCATGACACAAATCAGAAAAGAAAAGAATGAGTAAAGTTGTAATTCATATCATATCATTAAGTATTTGTTGGATAATCTACAGCCAATCTTCTCTTTTTGCCCAAAACTCAATCAAAGGTAAAGTTTTAGATGATAAATCTGCTCCAATCGCAAATGCGATGGTCTCTATCAATGGAAGTAAGTCTATTAATACCCAATCAGATGGCTCTTTTATCTTTCCAAATGAAGTTTCAGCCAAGCCCGAAGTAGTCAAAGTATCCAAAGAAGGACTAATCCTAAAAGACTGGTTCTATACCTCAGGCGAAATCAAAGTCATTATGTCTCAACCTATCAATGTAAAGGGGCGAGTACTAAGCAACCGATCTGTACCTGTATCTAATATCAATGTCTTATTATTTGGGGTGAGAGGTTTAGAATCTGTGAAAACTGATTTAGATGGATATTTCTCCTTGATAGTTCCCAAAAATACCCCTGTCAATGAAACTAGTAAATTTATAGTCTATGACCCCAATCGCCTCAAAGGGACTGCCAATTATGAGGTCGAAATTAAGGATGGATTAGTCTATCTCTTTGTGGATATTCCTCCACTTCCAGTCAGGTTAGTAAAAGTGATAGATATTACCAAAAAATCTCTTTCAAATTTAAATGTAAGTATAGATAATCAAAACTATACCAGTAACTCCTTAGGAGAGGTGAAACCTGCTAAGGCAGATAATTTTAGTAAATTTAAAGTGCAAAATTATTATATTCAAAACTTGAGATATGACGAAGTAGCCAATTTAATGGAGATTACCGTCAGAAGTGCTGAAATAGGGGAAACAGAAGAGCAAAAAGCAGTAACCACTATAGATGATAAAAAAGTAGCAGTTAGTATAGCCTATACTTCACTCATAGATGAAAATCAAGCTATTTCTGCAAATATAGCCGCATTAGAAGCTCGACTGAATAGTGGTGAAAATATCACATCAGAGGAGCGAGCACAGATACAAAAACAACTCAAAACACTCCAAATACAACTTGGCAAAAATCAACAAGCACTTTTATATGTAAAAGAAGAAGCAAGAAATGCAATCATTCAGTTAGAAGGATTACTTTCTGATCAAAAAGATATAAATGATGAAACTGTAGAAAAGCTTGAGAAAACCGAAAAAGAAGCAGAACTACAAA
>Ga0163144_10030977_pt1 | contig 10218 bp, 6 predicted proteins | sample OliLak19BULKMAT1_FD_123175 | JGI IMG/M metagenome (GOLD analysis project Ga0163144, IMG submission 123175) | Freshwater microbial mat bacterial communities from Lake Vanda, McMurdo Dry Valleys, Antarctica - Oligotrophic Lake LV.19.BULKMAT1 | ecosystem: Environmental > Aquatic > Freshwater > Lake...
CGCGGTGACGCTTGCGCTATTCATTCTGGCGACGCTTTGGTGGCGGCGTCTCGCGCGCGAAACGACCTGGGCCAAGCTGGCGCTCGTGCTGGCCTGCATCGCAAGTTGGGGATCGTCGCACGGCGTCTTGGCCGACATGCTCGGGCAATCGCGCCGCTGGATGGAAGTGAGCCACGTCGGCTTGGGCGGGGCGATGCTCCAACTCATCGCTTCGCTGGTGGCGCTGCTAGCCCTGCGGACAAAAGCGGAAGCGCAGTGGCTGCCTGCTCAAGCCGCCGAACGAGCGGGCGATCTGCGCTGGTTTGTTCGTTGGGGCGCGATTTGGCTTTGTGTGGGTTATGGACTGGCCACGTGGAGCGGCCGGCTGGCGCAGCAGTCTTTCGAGCGCAGTGCGCTCACGCGGGTCCAGGCAATGGCGGTCAGCCTTGACCCGGCAGAGGTCGAACAGAGTTTGGGACCCGATTTCCTGATCGAGAATCGCACCAGCTATCGCCAGCCCAGCGGCCTGATCACGGAGTTTGGCTATTCGTCGTTTCACGCCAGCCCGCGCTGCGCTCTCATCCGGAGCGCCCTGCGGCGACTTACGAGTCAGAATCCGGATGCGCGGGGAATCGCCATCAGGACGTTTCGCGAGGGGAAGCTCCTGATCTGCCTGGGCGTATGGCCGCCGGGCGCTCTCACGATCGAACGGGACATCACCCAACCGGATCAGCGCGACTGGCAGAATCGCACCACCGACTTCCACGGGATGGTCTACACTTCATTCGATGAAATCGCGGTGGCGCGCACTCCTTTGCTCAGCCCGAAAGGCGAGATGCTCGGCTGGCTAACCTTCGTCCTTGGGGTGTCCGATTGGATCGCGGCGCAGACCCAGGCGCGCCTACAGACTTTCTTTGTCGTGGCATTGGGCATGTGGCTGCTGGCACTGGCCTGCGCCCAGCGCTGGCGGGATCGCGAACGCGAGGCGGCCCGACGAGATGCGGCCCTGGCCCAGGCCAGCGAGAAACTGAAGGCCTCGTTCCTGGCCAAAGTCAGTCATGAGCTGCGCACGCCGTTGCAGAGCATTCTCGGCTACGGCGAACTGGCTCAGTCGGGATCGCGACAACCCGAAGTGACCCGCCAGGTGGGGGCGATTCTCGAACACGGCCAGTTGTTGCTGCGCCTCGTGAACGATTTGATCGATCTGAGCGCCATCCAAGCCGGCGGATTGCGACTCGCCCTGCAGGTCCTGGAAGTCCCGGGAGCCCTCTTGCAGGCCGCTGAATCCCTCCGGCCCGCCGCCGAAGCGAAGGGACTCACTCTCACGGTTCGGGCGGCCGCGGAAAAATCCCACTGGGTATCGGCCGATCCGGCGCGCCTCCGGCAGATTGTGCTCAATCTTCTGGGGAACGCGATCAAGTTCACGCCGGCAGGTCGCGTGGAAGTGGTGGTCGGTTGCGTGCGGGCAACGGACGACCATCTCGTGGTCAGCATCCACGTTCATGATACGGGTCCGGGCATCGCGCCCGCGCACCGGGAGGAGCTCTTCCGGCCATTTTCCCGGCTGGCCACCAGTGCGCGTCACGAGGGCACTGGCCTCGGCCTCGCCATCACCGCCGGTCTGTGTGAACAGATGCGCGGCACGATTGACGTCGAAAGCGACGGCCACAGCGGCAGCACGTTCCGCGCAACCCTGACCCTGCCTCACGCCCTTGCTCCGGCTTTGCGGCCAGCCGATCCGGCCGTGGCTCCCAGCCGGCTGACCGGGCGACGGATTCTCGTGGCCGACGACAACACCCTGGTGCGGCAGCTTTTTGCCGAACATTTGAGCAGCCTCGGCGCCGATTGCGTCGTCGCAGCCGATGGCGCTGAAGCGCTCGCCCACGCCGAGCGGGAAGTTTTTTTCGCCGCCGTCCTGGATCTCTCCATGCCCGAGCTGGACGGTGTGAGCGTCGCCCGGCGAATTCGCGCTCAAGCGCGGGGAGACTCAAATCCCCGGCTCATTGCCGCCAGCGCCCATTCCAACGCCGCGGATCGTGCCGTCGCGCTGGCGGCAGGATTCGACGTCTATCTCGTCAAGCCCGTCCGGCTCGCCGACCTGACCTCTGCGGTCGACGGCGAGACCGAACCCACTGCCCCGTCGATGGAGCCGCTGCGACATCGGCTGCGCGCCCTGTTCCTCCACGAAGTCCAGTCCCAGGTGGAGGAGTTGACCGCGCTCGTCGCGCGCCGGGACTGGAGCGCCACCCGCGCCCGCACCCACTATCTCAAGAACAGCGCGCAGGTAATCGAAGATCCCGCCCTGACCGCCTCTCTGGCCCGGCTCGAAGTCGCGGCCTCTTCCGGTGACGAAATGAAACTGGTGGCCGCGTGGCGCGAAGCCCAAGTGACGCTGAAGCCCTGGCTCGCCGCCAGCCAATGACTCCTCCGGCCCGCTCTCGGGGCCGGCTTCAACCCAAACATAAACGTATCCAATCCATGTCCCATTATCCGTTCGCGTCCTACGCCGATCGTGTCGTCGGCCTCCGTCTGTCCCTGAAAGCCACCGGTTTCGAAGCCGTGCGATTCAAACGCAGCAAACCAGCCCCGGGCAACCCAGGAGGTTTCAGGGCCGATGCCACCGAGCCGGAGCACGTCATGAAGGTGACTCGGAATTTCTCATTCACGCTCGCAGTGCCAGACGAGAAGCAAGCGGGATTACTGGCCGTCGAAGCGGCGGGATGGGGCTTCATTCATTACGTCGCCACGACCGCATTTTTGCTCGGCGTGGAGAGCCCCTTCGCCGCAAACGGCAACGAGACCAATCTCGCACCCAACTCGCCCGGCGCGACGAGCATGGCCAACCGCGTGGTGGATTTCGACTTCTCGCTTGATGCCAGCGGCGGTGACGGCAGCACCTTGAATTGGAAATCCGAGGGCGGCGCGAGCGGACGATTCACGTTCACGCTCGAGAACCCTGGGTTCATCATCGGGCTGCGACTCTGCCCCACGAACGATGGCATGTTGATCCTTCCCGACACCGCCAACCCGTGGAGTGAGGCCAGGTCCATCGGCTGGCCCGGCGTCGGGACCAAATAGATCGTCCGGAAGGGTCTTCTTCCCACTCTCGATTGGCGCGGACCATCTCGTCCGCGCCACAACGTCAGCAGCCCGGCACGGTCGTGATCCCCGCAGCCGTCCCAGACCCACGTCTGGTGAGAGTTTGATTTTGCGAAAGGTAGCGGCCGTCGTCCCGGCGGCCATCGCGAGAGGCGGCGGTCAGCGACGACCCTCCGCTACCCATAGTCAAAGTATCACGAGACGTTGGTATCACTCAACGACGCCAAAGATCGACGGGGCGGCTGCAGTGCTGGAACGCGCGCGGCCACAACTCGCGCGCGTGAACGCCCCGCCGACCCGAAGGAAGACGGTCGCGCTTGCGCGCCTGACCACGCGCCTGAACCCCTCAGGCATGGGCCACCTCCTCCTGCGGCGAGCGTTCCTGCAGCCGTCCCGAATTGATCAAAAACACCCGATCGAAACGCGGCACCAGCCGCATGTCGTGCGTCGCCATCAGCAGTGCCACGCCGGCGATCCGCGCCTGCGCCACCAGCAAATCCACCACGGTCAGGGCTTGGCGCCAGTTCAGCCCAGACGTCGGATCATCCGCGAGCAACACCGGCGGCCGGTGCAACAACGCCCGCGCCACCGCGACGCGCCGGCGCTGGCCGGCGCTGAGCTGCTCCGGGCACTTCCCCAACTGATCGGCGAGCCCGAGCCGAACGATCAGCTCGCTCGCCCGCGCTTGGGCATCTACCCGGCGCATCCCGGCGTTCTCCCCCTCGAGCGCGAGGTTCTCCTCAATCGCGAGCAGGGGCGCCAGTTCGACGTGTTGCGCGATAAATCCCAACCGCGTGAGGCGCACCCGCGTGATCTTTTCCACCGCGGCGTGAGCCACCAGTTCGCCATCGAGCCACAGCCCGCCCGCATCCGGCCGTAGCAAACCGCCGAGAATTGACAACAACGTCGTCTTGCCCGAACCCGACGGACCGATGAGCACTCCTGCTTCGCCGGCATGCAGCACGAGGTCCACCCCGGCGAGCACCGCTTCGCCCTGATACGATTTCCTCAAGCCCCGTGCGATAAGGGCAGGGTTCATCGGGGCAGCGCAGCCGCCCGAAGGCGCCGCACCGAATTTCCAACCGGGAAAGGGACCAGAATAACTTCCACCCGCACAAACGGCGTCCCTCGAAACGACTCTTCCCTTGAGGCATCATCGTCCGCTGAAAGTGACATGGCCCCGCCATCTTGCCAGAGCGCGCCACGAACATCGCAGGATTCTGCGCCATCGTGGCGGGAAAATTTCCCGATTCCCTTTCCCGGGCTCCCACGCAAGCTGCGTCGGTTTCCGCTAGGCTCAGCCCATGTCCGAACGAACCCCCGCCCGCGTCGTCCTCGTGGAGGACCACACCATGGTCCGGCAGCTCTTCGCGCACCTGCTGCGCGACGAGCTCGGCCTGACGCTCGCGGCCGATTGCACCACCGTCGCGGATGCGATGGTCGCGCTGCTGCGGGAGAAACCCGATCTCGCCGTCGTGGACTGGATGCTGCCGGACGGCCGCGGCTTCGATCTCGTGCGCAACATCGGCCCGAAACTCCCGCGCACGCGCTGGCTCTTCGTCTCTTCCAACGAACAGGGTCACCTCGTGCGCGAGGCGGTCTCGCTCGGCGTCCATGGCTTCGTGATGAAGAAGTCCGATCTCGCCACGCTGCGCGAAGCCGTGCGGAAGGTGCTGGCGGGCGAAAAGTATTACTGCCCCGCCAGCTCGCGCCTGCTCGTGGACAAGATGGTCGACGAAAGCCGGGCGATCGCCGCAAACCTCACCTCACGCGAACGCGAAGTGCTGCGCGGATTCGCGCGTGGCGAAAATCCCAAGGCCCTGGCCGAGCGGCTCGGCGTCAGCACGAAGACGGTGCAAAACCACCTGACGCTCTTGAAAGACAAACTCAGCCTGCACGAACCCGCCGAGCTCGTGCATTACGCGATCAAGCACGGCTACGTGGAAGCGCCGTAGTGGCGGATCGGGCGGGACGGGCGGAAGATGAGAAAAGGAGAGGGGGAGACCGGCAGATACCGATCACACGCTCTCTCCGTTTCTCTCCCTCTCCCTTTCTCCTCTTCTCCACGCATTATTATCGCCGTGGCGCGGCGATCGCGTGCGGCGCCACGCCCGCGCGCGTCTCGATCAGCGCGCAGACTTTGGGAACATACATGCGCGTCTCCGCCGGCAGGGCGTCGGCGATCGCGGTGAAGGATTTCGCACCGTGCTTCGCCAGCGTGCGACTCACGCGGCCCTCGCCGGCGTTGTAGGCGGCGAGCGCGAGCGCCCAGTTGCCGAAACGCCCGTGCAGCGCGCGCAGGTATCGCGCCGCGGCGCGCGCGGACTTTTCGGGGTTCGTGCGCTCGTCGGGGAGCAGCGTGCTCAGCCCCATCGCCTTGGCGGTGTCGGGCATGAACTGGAAAAGGCCCTTCGCCCCCACCGGGCTGCGCGCGTCCGGATTAAACGAGCTCTCCGCCTCGGCGAGCCACGCGAGCTCCGGCGGCACGCCTTCCGCCATGAATGCCGCGCGCAAGCGCGGCATCAGCGCCGCCGCCCGGGCCGGCAGCGGCCGGTCGCGCACGCGCGAAAGCCAGAGGCTGTAGTGCGGCACCGGCTGCATCACGACCGGCGCCCGCGGCGCGCCGGGTCGCACCGGCGGTTGCGGAATCGGCCGCGGCGTCGGCGCCGGTTTCAGCGCCTGCTGCGCACCCTCCATCTCGTCGAGGCGTTGCTCCAGCCAGTCCGCGAGTTCCTCGAAACCTGGCACGATGCGGAGTGCCGCCAGCCCCTCGCGCGCCTCCCCCGCGAGCGCCGCCAACTCTTCCAGCGAATCGCCCTCCAGCGCCCGCTGCAGCCGGGCGAGGGTCGCATCCCACTGCTCCCGGTTGGGAAACTCGAGCTGGCCCCTCAGGGCGGCCGGCAACTGATCGAAGAAAGCCCGGCCCAACCGGAAAAATTCGTCCGCCTCCGCGGCCGAAGGAGTCGCCGCCGCAGCCGCCGCCGCAGCCGCAGCCGACGCCGCAGCCGCAGCCGACGCCGCAGCCGCAGCCGACGCCGAAGCCGAAGCCGCCGCGGTCGCGGTTGCAGCCCCCGGCACCGGCGCCCCCGTCCGCCCTCCCGCCGGCTGCGCTTGTCCCCCTGCAGCGCCCAGACAGAGTGTAACCCAATAGGTTACACTTAATTGAAAACCGGATACGCGACCGCGGCGGCGGTGGTGCCGCGGTGGCGGTGGTGGTGGCGGGGACAGTGGCAGGGGCAGGGGCAGGGGCGAGAAGGTCATGGGTTGAGCGCGGCGAGGACGGCGGCCTTCAGCTTCAGACCCGGCAACTCGGTCAGGGTTGGGGCATCGTCGCCGAAATACGTTTTCGCGTTTTTCGCGGCCCAATCGGAGGTGACGAAACGGTAGCGCCGATCCGAGGCGATCGCCGCCGGCACGGCGACAACGAGATTCTCGCCCGCACGCGCGGCGAAAGGCGTCGCAGGCCCCTGGTTCGCGCGCGCGCGCAGGCGTTGCAGCCACGCGCCGTCGACCTCCGCGACAAAGAGCGGGCCGTCGAAGCGCACGCAGGCATCGAACGCGAAGCGCGTGATCCCGCCCTCCGGCAACCCCGCGCCAAACGTCGTCGCACCGATCATCGCGGCATCGGCCCCGGCGGCGGCGCGCGCGGCCTCGACGGCGAACAGCGCCGCCTCGCCCGGTCCGAGCGCGCGGGGCGAGCGGCCCACGACCGCGGTTTCCCCGGCGGTGAGGTGTTGCGAAAGGGTCTGGCGGATCAGGTCCGCCAGCGGAGCATCCACCGGATCGCCGGCGGAGAGTGGCAACTGCTCGACGTCCCAGCGGAGCGCGCCGCCCTCCGCGCGCCGCAACCGCGCGATCGAAACGTAGTCCATCCAGCTCCCGGAATGGACGTAGACGGTGTTTCCACTCCGGTGCACGAAGCGCAGGTGATCGTGCGCGCCGGCGAAGAGCGTGCCGTCGGGCACGAGCGGGAGCAGCTCGCGATCGGCGCGGAGGCCGGCGTGGCTCAGCACGATCGGGAGCGCGACCGTTCCCGATCGCTCCGCCGATTGCGTGCGGGGATGGTCGCGGTCACGGAACAAGCGCGGGAAATTCTCCTTCGCCCATACCACCGGGTCGGCGAGATCGAGCTGCGGGCGAATCGCCAGTCGATAGGTGGCGAGCCGATCGGTCGTCACGCCCACAATCAGCGCCTCGTGCGCGCCCAGCTTGAGCAGCGTGCTGGCCGGTGCAAACGGCCGGCCGGATTCGCGATCACGGAGATTGCCGCTGATGACGACGAGGCCGGCGGCGCGCAGTCGCGCGATGGTCTCGGCCACGTCGTGAAACTCCGGTTCGTGATTGCCGAAGTTGAGGATGGTCGGCGCGCGCTTCGCGAGCGCCGCGAACATCGCGAAGTCGATCGCGCCGGCGGTGCGGCGCGCGACGACGTTGCCGTATTCGAGCGAGTCGCCGTTGAGCAGGATCGCGCACGGCACGCCGGGATGCTGCGCCTTCAGCCGGTCGATCCGCGCGACGAGTTGCGCGGTGCGTTCGTAGGCCGAGTGCTGGTCGCCGAGGAGGACGAGGAACGCTTCGGGCGCGGCCGCGGAGAGACGAGCGGCCGCGAGGGCGAGGAGCGGGATGAGGCGGAGAGCGAAGCGGCGCATGGGTTGGGCGACTTAGGTGAAGCGGCTTGTCCTCAAGCCGAGTGGTAGCGGAGCCGCTTCGGCTCCGACGGAACGGGAAGCCGTTCCGCTACGAATCCAAACAAGCGGCTTGGGGTCAAGCCGCTCCACCTTCCACTACGGCACCTCGTAGATTTCAATCAGCGCCACGCCGGTCGTGGCGGCGACGCCCGATACCTGCACGGTGTAGGCGCCGGGCTGGAGCGGGATGACGATGGCGGCATCGCGCGAGCTGGCAGGCAACGCGAAGGCGCCCACGCCGGAGAATGCGCCGCTCAACGCCGCGCCGCCGCCCCAGTTGTCGTTGGCGGCGATCTGGGTCGCGCCGGAGAAGACCGCGAGCTGCGGATCGGCGACGACGCCGGGGAGGTTGAAGGGCGCGGTGCCGAGCGTGGGACCGATCGCGCGGATCAGCACGGTGCGCGCGGTGGAGCCGCCGATCACGAAGCCGGCGATGACGCCGGTGCCGAGGTGCTTGAGCACGGAGACATTGACGAGCCGCGGCGCGGTCGCGGTGAAGGACGCGGCGGGCGTCGCGTCGTAGAGCTCGGCGAGGACCGTGCCGGCGCCGGTGCCGGAAATGATGGCGGAGTTGTTGCCGATCGCGACGTTCGGCAATGCGAGGGCGGCATCGCGCGACGTCGGGGAACTGAAGGCGAACGCGCCCACGCCGGCCATCGCGGCGCTGACCGCGGGCGAGCCACCCCAGTTGTCGTTTTCGCCGACCTTCGACGCGACGGTGTAGAATTCCAGTTTCGGATCGGCGAGCACGCCCGTGAGGCCGAACTCGGCAAGCGAAGGACCAACGGCGCGGACGAGCAGCGACTTCGGGCCGGAGGTGCCGGCCCCGCCGACAACCAGGCCGAAAGTGAACGCGTCGCCGGCGGACGCGAGGTCGGTCCGCACGGAGAGATTCACGAGCCGGCCCACATCGGTGACGACGGTGTTACCGGTATTGCCCGTATTTCCCGTGTTGCCCGTGCCGGGAGTCTGCGGGTTGGTGGGCGTGGTGGTGACCGGCGCGCCCGTGCCCAGGAGGAATCGCCAGACGGGGCGGCTCACCGCGCTGCCTTGAAATGTGGATACACTGCCGCCGACCAGAATGTTGCCGTCCGCCTGGGCGGCGAGCGTGTTCACGGCGGCACTCATGCCGGTGCCGGAGGCGAAGGTGGTGTCGACCGAGCCGCTGGCATTGAGCCGGGCGAGTCGGTTGGCCGCGGTGCCATTGAAGGAGGTGAAGCGGCCGCCGATGAGGATCCGGCCGTCGGGCTGGGCGAGAAAGGTGTCGACCGGTTGATCGCCCCCGGTGCCCGGGTCGAACGTGGCGTCGATCGCGCCATTCGCGGCGAGCCGCGCGATGCCGCGGCGCGAAGTCTGGTTGTAGGTGATGAGCGTGCCGCAGATGAGGATCTTGCCATCGGGGAGCACGTCGACCTTGCGCAGCTCGCCCAGGGACGTGCCGGTGAATGCGGCACTCGCACCCTGCACGATGCCATCGAAGGTCGGGTCGAGGCTGCCGTTGGCGTTGAGCCGGCAGAGGCTGGCGCGCTGGTTGGTGCCGCTGAAAAAGAAGACACCGGCGACCAGCACGCGACCGTCCGGCAGCGCCGCGAGGGAGCGCACCCACCAGCCGGCGGTGCCGCCAAAGTCCGGGCCGGTGAAACTGGGATCGACCGAACCGTCTTCGTTCAGCCGCACGAGGTATTCGCGCGGTGCGCCGTTGAAGAGGGTGAACAAGCCGGCGACGAGAATCTTTCCGTCGGGCAGCGGGAGCACATCGTAGATGGTGCGATCGGCGCCGGTGCCGGGATGGAAGGTGGTGTCGATGGAGCCGTTGGCATTGAGCCGCGCGAGGCGGGAGCGCGGGGTGCCGTCGTAGTTCGAGAAATCGCCGCCGATGAGGACCTTTCCGTCCGGCTGGCGGGCGAGCGCATAGATCGCGCTGTCTGCGCCGACACCGGGTTTGAAACTGGGGTCGATGAGGCCGTCGGGTTTGAGCCGGGCGACCCGGCCGAAGGGATAGTTGAGAAAGAAGGCGTCCTGAAGCGTGGAGAAAAAACCAGCGATGAGCACGGAGCCGTCGGGCTGAGGCACGATGCGCGTGACGGAGTTGTTGATGAAATTTGCCGTCAGCGTCGGATCGCGGGTGCCGGAGTCGGCGATCGTGACGGTGGCGATGGCGCTCCCGGCGAGGATGCCGGCCGAAGGCGTGCCAAGGGTCACGGTGAACGTCTCGAGCGCCTCGGCCAGGGTGTCGCTGACGATCGCGATGGTGATGGTCTTGTCGGCGCGGTCGCCATCCGCCCACGAGAGGATGCCGGTCTGGGCGGTGAAATCGTCCGGTGCGCCGGCGGTGCCGGCCGCCGTCGCGAAGGAGACGCTCAGGGGTCCCGCCACATTGCCGGCGCGACTGACCGCCAGCACGGCCGAGCCACCCTGCTCGGCGACGAAGGGCGTGGTCGCAACCCAACGC